>Ga0272445_1000543_pt1 | contig 34798 bp, 35 predicted proteins | sample YNPCB0031_FD_194404 | JGI IMG/M metagenome (GOLD analysis project Ga0272445, IMG submission 194404) | Hot spring sediment microbial communities from Yellowstone National Park, WY, United States - YNP-CB-003-1 | ecosystem: Environmental > Aquatic > Thermal springs > Hot (42-90C) > Sediment... | reverse complement strand
TCGCCGAAGGAGTTCGTCGATAAGCTGATGGTGCTGTTGGATGGTGATAAGCGCGAGGCTGAGCTATTCGTTTACATGGTGGCGAAGATACTGGAGCAGGAGCACGGTATCCAGATAGATGCTGAAGAGTGGTTGGAAGCGTTCGAGCGCAACGAGGACAGCTACGTTAGGAGGTGGCTGGAGAAGCTGGACAGCCTGCTCCGCTAGCTCTCTTCACCTTCCTCGTCGCGATCAGCGAAGCTCCGCATACATCCTCGATAAGCACCTGGCCCAGCTCTACCGGCGCTTCTACCTCGAGGTTGGCGGCGGCTTTCACAACTTCCTCGATGCAGCTTTTGGGTACAGGCTTGCTTGTGATCGCTGAGACGACTGGGAAGTCGCCGCACCGCACCTTCACGACCGTCATCACGTGCCTAACCGGGTTGGTGAGCTCCTGCTTCGCGTACTCGATGCCCCTCGAGCAGCCAGCCCCCTCCACCTTCACCTCTCCTTCAACCATCCGCGCTTTCAGGGTGCAGCTAGCTGGGCAAATGATGCAGATTAGCTCGACTTCACCCACGTGGCACCACCTCTAGAGTAAGCTTCTCGAACTCCGCCCTCTTGAACGCGCTCCTACCCAGCTCCAACCTGATCATCTCCGCCGGCCTTACAGCGATCGCGAAGCGCCGCAACCCCAACTCGGGCACTTGAACCATCACGTTGCGCTCCGGTTTTTGCACTCTCGCGTAGACGGTGACGTCGCGCTCGCCGCTGAGGTAGTGGGGGACTGCGAACCTTACGTTCCTACCCCGCTCCACGCGCTTCCAATCCACCGTCGGTAGCCCGCCGTTCTCGACGAAGAGCTTCGCGCCCTCCGCCGCCCTCTCCCCCTGCTCGGCCGCGTAGTCGACGAGGTCGTTGACCACGAGCGCGTTCCCCGCGGCGAACACGCCGGGCACAGTGGTCTCCAGCAGCTCGTTCACAACGGGTCCTCCGGTAGCTGGGTCGATCGCAGCCCCCATCTTCTCGAGCAAGTCGACGTTCGGCCTCAACCCGGCTGCGACGACGACCGTGTCGCAAGGTATATCGAACTCCGTGCCGGGCAGCAGCCTCAGGTCCTCGCCCACCTTCGCCACGACGACCTTCTCGACCCTCCTCTTCCCCACGACCTTGACGACCGCGTGGCTGAGCAGGAGGGGTATGTTGAAATCCCTTAAGCACTGGACGACGTTCCTCATGAGGCCGCCCGGCCACGGCATGATCTCCACCACCGCCTTCACCCTAGCGCCTTCGAGCGCGAAGCGCCTCGCCATGATCAACCCCACGTCGCCGGAGCCCACGATCACCACCTCCCTCCCCGGCAGGACCCCGTACAGGTCCATGAGCAGCTGCGCCTCCCCCGCCGTGAAGATTCCAGCAGGCCTGTCGCCGACAACCCCGATCTCGAAGAGAGTCCTCTCCCTCGCCCCCACCGCGTAGATCACAGCCTTGCACCTTACCTTCACCACGCCCCCCGGCGCGACGACGTTGACCACCTTCTCGTCGTGCGCTTCCACATCGATCGAGTGCACGTGGGCTTTCAGCATCACCTCAGCACCCGACCTCTCCACCCTCTCGATGAGCCTGTAGGCGAACTGGGATCCCGTCAAGTCCTCTCCGAGGTAGTGGAGCCCGAAGCCGGGGTGTATGCACTGGAGCGGGATCCCCCCGAGCAGGTCCCTGTTCTCGATCAGCACCACGCTGAGACCCAGCTCGGCCGCTTTAGCGGCGGCTGCCATGCCCGCCGGCCCGCCGCCGATCACGACGGCGTCGCAGCCCTTCTCCCTCACGCAGCCTCACCCTTCAGCAGCAGCTTGACATCCCCGACCGCGTAAACTCCCTTTCCAGCCGGCACCGCGTGCAGCGGCTGGCCCGTGGATTGCGCGATCAGCAGCGCTACCCTCCACCTGCAGAAGGAGCCCTGGCAGCGGCCGAAGCCGGCCTGCACCCTGAACTTCACCCCGTCGATCGTGGGGCGGGCGCCGATCCTCTTGATCCTCTCGATCGCCTCTAGCACTTCGCCCTTCGAAACCATCTTGCAGTAGCAGACGATCTCGCCGTAATCCGGGTTGGCCCTCACCTTCTCGTCAACCTCCTTTAAGCTCCTTCCCGCCAACCTCTCAATCCCTCTCCTACGCGGGTTCCACCCTTCCCTCCTCTTCAGCTCGATACCGTACGTCTCGGAGACCAGCTTAACGACGTGGTGGGCGAGCGCCGGCGCGGCCGTGAGGCCGGGCGAGCGGATGCCGGCCACGTTGACGAAGCCCCACGGGTCCCCGTAGGCTTTCACAAGCCACATGCCGCCCGGCGGCTCCGGCCTCAACCCAGCGAAGGTTCTGACCACCTTCGAGGTGGGCGGAACCTCCTTCAGCAGCTTCGCCGCTTCGCTCAGAACCCTCCCGAGCCCCTCCCTCGTAGTGCCTGTTTCATCCTTCGCTTCGGGAGGTAGGTCCTCGGCTGTAGGGCCGATGAGCAGGTTCCCGTGAACGGTGGTGAGCGCGTAAACCCCTTTTGTGACGGGCGTGGGGACGGTGTGCAGGATCCTCGCGGGCTTCGCGCCCACGTCCTCGTCGAACAGCAGGTACTCACCCCTCCTCGGCTTGATCCTGAACTCGGGCTCCACGCCGGCCGAGCGGGAGATCTCGTCGGCCCAGAGGCCCGCCGCGTTGACGACGATGTCCGCCTCCACGAACCCTCTCGTCGTCTCGAGGCCCTTGACCTCCCCTCCCTCAACCCTCACGCGGAGCACTTCGGTCTCCGCCAGCAGCTTCGCCCCGTTCTCCACCGCGTTCTCGACGATCGCGGTCACAGCCTCGAAGGGCGAGATCGTGCCGGCGGTGGGCGCGTAAACGGCGCCGAGCGCTTGGGGGTTGACGTTGGGTTCGAGCGCGAGCAGCTCCCTCTCGTAGACGAGCCTGACGCCGGGGACTCCGTTCAGCTTCGCCAGCTCAACGTACTTTCTCGCCTCCCTCTCCTCCTCGGGGCTCGCGAAAACCATCAGCTCGCCCGGCCAGACGGCTGGGATATCGAGCTCCTTAACCCACTGCCTCCACAGCCTGTTTCCCTCCACGCAGAGCTTAGCCCTCAGCGGGTGCTGGCGGGGGTCCTCCTCGTGCCCGGGGTGGATGATGGAAGTGTTGGCTTTGCTGACCCCCCAGCCGACATCCGGTTCCCTCTCAACGAGGAGCACCTCGAAGCCCTCGTACATCGTCAAGACTCTCGCCACCGAAGCTCCGACGACGCCGGCTCCCACCACCGCGACCTTGATCAAGAGGGTTCACCGGGGCTACTCGTAGCCGTACGCCCAGGGCACTTCCTTCGCCCATCCAAGCGCCCTCTGGACAGCAGCTTTCCACCCCTTGTACAGCTTCTCCCTCGTCGCCCCGTCCATCCTGGGCTGGAATTCGCGCTCCGCCCTCCAGTTCTTCTTCGCGTCTTCCAGCCCCTCCCAGAAGCCGACGGCGAGGCCCGCGAGGTAGGCGGCGCCGAGCGACGTTGTCTCGAAGACGACGGGCCTGACGACCTTCGCGTTGAGGATGTCGGCTTGGAACTGGAGGAGGAAGTCGCTCCTCGCAGCCCCCCCGTCCGCCTTCAGCACCGTGATCCTCCTCCCCGTGTCCGCCGCCATCGCTTCGACCACGTCCCTGGTGAGGTAGGCGATCGCCTCGAGCGTGGCTCTCGCCAGGTGCTTCCGCTCCGTGCCCCTCGTTATGCCTATGATCAAGCCCCTCGCGTAGTGGTCCCAGTAGGGAGCTCCGAGCCCGACGAAAGCGGGTACGAAGTACACGCCCCCCGTGTCGGGCGCCGCCTCCGCCAAGGGGTTCACCTCGGCCGAAACCTCGATGATCTTCAAGCCGTCCCTCAACCACTGGATCGCTGCACCCGTGATGAAGATGCTGCCCTCCAGCGCGTAAGCAGCCCTTCCCGGCTCCATCGAGTAGAAGACGGTGGTGAGGAGGCCGCTCTTGGAGGGGACGGGCTCGGGGCCCGTGTTCATCAGGAGGAAGTTGCCGGTGCCGTACGTGCATTTCGCTTCACCCACGTTGAATCCGGCCTGGCCGAAGAGCGCGGCCTGCTGGTCGCCAGCGTCTCCCGTCACGGGGATCTCGGCCCCGTTGAACAGCTTCGACATCTCGGGGCCCGTGTAGCCGTAAACCTCCCTATCGCTGGAGGGCCTGGGCAGCGGCAGAACGCTCCTGGGGATCCTCCCTTGCACTTCGAGGAGCTCGTCGTCCCAGTCCAGCCTCCGGATGTCGAAGAGCATCGTCCTGGAGGCGTTGCTGTAGTCGGTGACGTGCGCGCCCCCCAGCTCGGGCGTCTGCACCTCCCTCGACCCTCTCGTCAGGTTCCAGATGATCCACGTGTCGATCGTCCCCGCCACCAGCTCCCCCTTTTCGGCGGCCTCCCGCGCGCCCTCCACGTTGTCGAGGATCCACCAGAGCTTCGTGCTGGAGAAGTAGCAGTCGGGGACGAGCCCCGTCCTACCTTTGATGAGCTCGAAGTGGCTCTCCCTGAGGTGGTCCACCTGCTGGGCGGTCCGCCGGTCCTGCCAGACGATCGCGTTGTACACGGGCTTCCCAGTTCTCGGGTTCCACACGACGACCGTCTCGCGCTGGTTGGTAACGCCGATCGCAGCTATCTCCCTCGGCTCGACCTTAGCCTTCTCGACAGCCTCCTTGACGACTATCTTCGTGTTCTCCCAGATTTCAATGGGGTCGTGCTCCACCCAACCCGGCTTCGGGTAGATCTGCCTGTGCTCCCGGTACGCCCAGCCGCCCGGTACCGGCAGCCCGTCGCGAGTGAAGAGCATAGCCCGAGTACCGGTTGTCCCCTGGTCGATGGCCAGAACGTACCGTTTACCGTTCACGCAAATCCGCTGCGAGCTCCCGTATAAAAGCTGAGCGCGCCCACGCTTGCCGCGAAGTTACTTAAGGTGGTTGAAAGTTTCGTTTTTCGACGCCATTGTTTTATACCATAGCCTCGGAGCATTATATGCCGGGCGGGGAAGGAGGGCGCAAAGCTGCAGCGCCTCCCCGAACCGGTAAGCTTCCGGGCGCAGGCTCGGAGGCGGACCGGAATCGAGGAGCGTGTTGCGGCTTTGCGTCAACCTTCCCCGCCCGGCCGCCTTCTACCAACACCGCCTCGCAGGTACGGTGCTGTTTTCGGGTCTAAGTTTAATTCCTCCCTTTGCGCGCTCTCAACTGTATGCCGGACACGCCTGAAGCCAGGTCGAAAAGCGTTGCTGTAACGAAGTACATTTTGGACAGGTGGGTTGCAGCCGACGCCTTCGTAGCTAAAGTCGTTGGAGAGCTGGAAGCTGACGAGGAGGTAAAAGCTCTACTGGAAATGAGCAACGTAAACGCAGTCAAAAGGTTAGGCTACAACGATCATGGGATCGTCCACGCGAGGATCGTTACCGGGACCTCGATGGAGCTGCTCAACCTCCTGCTGGCTCGCGGCGTCCAGCCGAGCTCTATCGCTCACGGGACCGCTAAGAGCGTAGATGAAGTAAAGCTGATCCTCCTGCTCGCCAGCTACCTGCACGATATCGGCAACGGTGTGCATAGGGAGTTCCACGAAGCGGTCGGGAGCGTTCTCGCTAAAGAGATTGTAGACCGCGTGCTGGCGAAGCTTACACCCTTGCCTCTCCGCCAGCGAGTGCTCATCAGGCAGGAGATCCTCTCCGCCATCTTCTCCACGGCAATGAACGTGCGCGCGCTGACGGTGGAGGCGAGCATCGTCAAGCTGGCTGACGGGCTGGACATGTCGGAGGGGAGGGCGAGGATCCCCTACAAGCTGGGGAAGGTGGACATGCACTCGCTCTCTGCCCTCAACGTGAAGAGGGTGGAGCTCTCCCCCGGCGATTCGATGCCGGTTGTAGTTTCGGTCCACATGAGCGATATGGCCGGCTTCTTCCAGGTCGAAGAGGTGCTGCTGCCTAAACTCGAAGGAGGCCTGCTGAAAGGGTTAGTGCGAGTGGACGTTTACGGTCCCCAGGGCAACCTCGTTGCCAGCATTAGCTAGCACGATACCATTAGGGCTGAAGGCAAGGATAGTGCCGAGTCGTCGCCGATTGTCGATCGCTTCCCGACTTTCTGCAACGACGCACGAGCGCGCGCCACTGCTGCACGGTAGCTGAAAAAAGTTTGTAGTAGCTTTGCCTGTTGCGCGCCGGCTAGGGATCTTCTCCAAACCTGCTCCTCAAGTAGCTGAGCATTTTCCTCGCGCTCTCCACCGAGTCGCCGGGTGGGTTATCGTGCTCGATCACGTACCACTCGACGCCTGCTTTCGAGCCGGCTTCCACGATCTTGGCGAAGTCGATAATCCCCTCGCCGACCTCCGCCATCTCCCTTGTCCGCTCGTCCTTCATGTCCTTGAGGTGGGCGAGCGGGCACCTGCCCCTCAGCCGCTCGATGATTTCGATTGGATCGTACCCCGCGTACTTGATCCAGTACACGTCAGGCTGGAAGTAGACGTAGCGCGGGTCGGTCAGCTCGGCGATGAGCCAGTAGACGGGCCTCCCTCCGACCAGCCGCTCGAACTGGATCGCGTGGTTGTGCATCGCGTACCGTATCCCGCGTTTGGAAACCTCCCTTCCCACCTCGCTCATCTCCTCGGCGAGCTTCGCGGCATCCTTCTCGCTCGCCACCCAGCGGAAGTCCGGCTCGGCGACGACGAAGCTCAAGCCCAGCTCAGCCGCGTACGAGAGCACGCGATCCGGGGAGCTCCTAAGGTCGCGGTAGGAGACGTGCGCTGAAACAGGTTTCAACCCTATCCCCTCAAGGAACTTTTTGAGTTCACCAGCTGGCGCGCTCATGAAGGGGTTGCCGGCGAACTCGACAGCCCTGTAGCCTGCCGCGGCGACGCGCTCGAGGGTCTTCTTCCAGTCCCTAGCCATCTGATCCCGTACGGTGTAAAGCTGGAGGGCGATCTTCACGAGCGTGGCGAACAACGCGAGTTATTAATGGCTAGCGCCGAACCACACGCTCAACTCTCGGTAAGGTGTCCGCTAAAACGCTAAAAGTGGGAAAACTGGAGAAAAAGCGGAGTCAAGGCACGTAGAAGGCTTGGAACTTCGGTATTATGTGGAGGAGTAGGTCGTAGATTCCGGCAAGCAGGTAACCTGAACCTAAACCCCAGCATAGGCCTGCAGCCACGTAAGCAGCGTACTCCTCGTACCTCCTAGCGCCGAAAACCCTGATGCCCAGGTACTTGGCGATGAGCGCTGCTAGCGACGCGCTCCACATGTACTGGGGCAGCCAGAGCGTCGCAGCCATAGCGGTCGGGTTGATCATAAACCAGGCGAAACGAGCCCTGAGGAAGTGCACGCCGAAAACCACAGCCACGCCCAGCACCGCGAGGAGACCATGGTACCAGAAAGGCATCTGCAGCAGAGTGCTGTACATCGTGAGTCCCCGGACCCCCCGGTCCAGCGCGCTGTCGACGGCCCACGAGTTGTAGATGTAGTTGAGCTTCGCGTAACCTCCAACGTGGTGCATCCACCAGGTGCTTACGAGCATGCCGAGCGGCCACCCAACGATCGCGACGGCGAAGAGTATGAGAAGCATATCCTTCAAGCTCGCGTTCAAATCCCTCGCCCACTTATACGTATGAGCAACCCAACCCATGTTGTACGGGATCTGCCTGTACGCTGCGCCGCTGCCGTGCACCACCAGCGCCATGTTCTGTATGTAGAGCGCTTGGCTGTTCTGGCTTGGAGCCCAAGACCAAGCGCCAATCGAAGCTCCTACGGGCCAGATCAGCACGTAGTAGTAGTCCATCGTCGGCGGGTGCCACCAGATTTCTGCGTAGTATCTTACGATGCTGATTTGCCAGAGGATGAAGAGGATGAAGAAGTAGATCATCATGATCGGGTTCGCTCCCGCAGCACTCCAGAGCGCGAGCCAGACGAGGAAGAGGCCGGCGAACAGGTAGAGAAGCTGCTTGACGGGCAGCTCCGCGCCGGACATCTCGCCCTTCAAAACGCGCGAGATCGTGCCACGGGCCTCCCAAAGTGTAAGCAGGGCGATGCCCAGAGACAAACCGATCGCTCCAAACTCGGCCATAGGGAAGGGAGGTCTCAACCCGAACCACTCGTTCGCGCGAGCTTCAGCGTCCGGCTCGTACGGTAGGATGCCCATCCTCACTCCCAGCGTGGGGTAGATGACGTAGAAGATGAGCCAGATGATGATCGGCGTGATCAAAACATCGTACGGCAACAACGTCATCAAAATCGCCTGGTGGATGATGAAGACCGTAAAGAAGGCGGCTCCTGGGAGCGCCGCTGCTGTGAACTGGTGGAAGGGCAACGGGATCTCCCCCCAGAGGCTTGCGCCGAGGATAGGCACGATGGGTAGGACCTCCATGACCATCGGGATGACGGAGAGGAACACGGCGCCGAGCGCGAAAGCGATCCAGAACACTTTAACCCTCACGTCGGTTAGGTCGAAGAGCTTCGATTTCGCCTTCCCCTTCACCTCGACCCACGAGCCCGCGCTGGAGAGGAGCACGGTTGCGGGCACGCTCATCGGGTAAACCAACCTTTCAACTTCAACGGTTTGCGGCCCTACAACGGTGTAAACGAGGATTACGATAATGAGCGTCGTGACGACAAGCCATACCGCCCAGAAGGCGGTCGAGGGGAGCCATAACGCCCAATCCACCACCTCACCCGGGATCAACCCCCTCCAGGCCTTCTCAACAGCAGCAGCATCCTTCGGGGCAACGAACGAGGGGGTCAAATCCCAACACCAACTCCGAACCGCAGGGTCGGCCAAAGCCCGCACCCTGAAGGTTTCAGCTAGGGAGATGATGTCGCCCCACCCTTCGCCTCCGGCTCCAGTGACCATGAAGGCTTTGCCGGCCGCGTACCACAAGGGTAATAGGAGGACGAGCAGCTGCGCCGGCCGCAACCTAAACCTCGGGAACCTCCTCCCTAAAAGCTCCAAAACCAAAATGAAATACACCGGTCCAATAAACCAGCCTGTGAGGACGGTAGAGATCGAGACTATCATGGCGCAGACAAGCTGCGAGAACGCGATCAACGCGATAACCGCTACGAGAATGGGAGGCGTGACTAAGCGCTCCGCTTTCACCTCTGCCTTCCGCTCCATCGGGTTCACGTAAACGAGATACTATTAAGCATTTCGAGAATCCATAAATAGGGTCTTTGACTCGACTACTCCCAGGTTTTAAAGGTCCAGCTCACCCGCTCTGCTGCTTCTGCTGAGTGTTCGCCCTTAGTTTACGGTAAACTAGGTACCCAGCGGCTCCCAGCGCAGCGAGAGGCGAGAAACCGATCACGACTGTTACCAGCGCGTATATCACGGAGTACAGCAGCCCGAGAGCTCTAGCTAGAGCGGGCACGATATCGAATGTGGGAAACTGGACGAGAGGCTTCACCTCTTTCTGAGGAGCTTCGATCTGAACGTAGATCGTTGAGAACTGCACCCTGCGCTCCAGGTTCTTAAGCTGGGCCTCGTACCTCTCGATATCCGCTCTCACGCGGGCTAGGTACTCCTCCACCTTCAGCATCTCATCCACGTTCTTCGCTTGAGCTAGGATTTCGAGGAGCCTACGCTCCAAAGCTTTCGAAGCGTTGAGCCTAGCGCTCAAATCGACGTACTGCTCGGTCACGTCGCTGGCTACAGTCCTAACTTCAACCGCCTCGCCCAGCTTCTTAACCTCCTCGAGGGCCTCGCTGTACCGGTCGTAGGGAACCTTAAGGATCACGTAACCCCCGCTCTCCCAAACGCTCATTTCGCCGATATAGCCACCCAAGCGCTCCGCGATGGCGGATAGCTGATCTGCGACAGTTTTCACCTCTCCCTCTCCAACCCTCAACCTGACGTACCCTTCCACCACCACCTTTCTACCCTCCGGTAGCGAGTAAGTCGGCTCCGCGCCGCTCGAAACCGCTTGACCCGGAGTGCGCGCGGAGGTTGCTAGCGGTGCGTATGTTGCGCTTTCCGAAGCTGGTTTAACGGTCGAAACCTGAGGCTCGAAGCTGTACGAAGGTTGCAAGCCTGCGGCTAGGAAGCCTAAAGCGAACCCTAACGCAAGCGATGCGAGCGCGATAGCGAACGCCCAGGATTTCACCCTAAGTTTCACAGGGTGGTAGGGACAGAGCGGAAGATAAAGCTGCACCACTGTACACTCCGTTCAGCGCTGTGAACGCCCTCACTTTAAAGGGGCTAGGAGGGCAGCGACCGCCGGGATCTCTTCCCTCGACTCGTCGTACAGGCAGCCCCAAGCGTGGTGTATCCTCCTAACGTGGAGGAACTCGAACAGCCCCTCGAAAGCCTCTCGAGCTGCAGCCTCGAGCTCCTCGTGGTCCAGCACGTGCGGTTCCGCGTCGAACTCGAGGAGCAGCAGCCCGCCCGGCTTGAGCACCCTGCGCAGCTCCATCGCGTAGAGCCGTTTCTCGGCTACGAAGGTGAACGCGTAGGAGTCCAAAGCTCCATCGAAGGAGGAGCTGGCGAAGGGCAGGTGGAAGTCGGCGGTCGCCCTCACCCTCTCGCAGCGGGCTCCCAGGAGCAGGAGCGGCTCGCTCGCCACGTCGAGAGCTACTACCTCGAGCCCCGCTCCGCTCAAGTACCTCGTGTTCCTACCGCCGCCGCAGCCAACCTCGAGCACCCTAGCGCCGGGGACGAGCGCATCAACCAGCTCGCGCAGCCTAGGGGATGGGGCCCCGCCAAGCAGCTCTCTCGCGTGCGCACTCCAAGCTTGCATGAGGAGCGGGCCCCCACCTGAAGCCTGTTAAGCTTTTCTCAGAGGAGTTCTGCACGCACCTCGAGGCCTGATAGCTTGCTGAAAGCCTCGGCTTTCTCTTTCAGCCTATCCGGGTTCGCGCAAGCTAGCGCGTGACCTGTGAGGAGCAGTACCAGCTGGGAACCCCTCAGCTCAACACCCGCGTAGCACCCCTCCCCTTCGTAGGCGCTCTGGAAGGCGTCGCCCAAGCGCACCGCCGCCGCGACGAGCTGAGCCCCGAACCCCCTCTCGCGCAGCTCCCTGTCGCCGAGCAGGTCGGTCCCCCTCCTGTGGTGGAAGACCGCTTTCGCGACGAGCTCCGGCTCACAGCAGCCTTTCACTTCCTCCAGCTTTTTCGCAAGCTCCGCGCCCAGCTCGTGGTGCACGCTTTCGGCCCCGAGGACCCTGCCGGCATCGTGAAGAAGGCCGGCCGCGTAAGCGCTTCTAAGCTCCCCGTCGCCGAGGCCGAAGCGGTCGGCCACCGCCTCCAGCACGTCAAGCGCCACCCCTGCGACCGTCGAAGCGTGGTCGCCGTACAGCTCCCAGTAGCTGCGCGGTCGCCCTCCCAAGCTTTTCAGGCGCCCCACGAGCTTGGCGATCCAGCCGGGACCGACCAGCTCCCGAGCCCTGAGGAACCAGCGAAGAGCGAGGTTTTGGGAAGCAGTTTCACCCACGTAGCCGAGCCTGCGCAAACGCGGCAAAAGCTCATCTTCCGACTGGTTATCCCGGAGGGCAAGCAGCATCCCCACGGTGACCCCGCTCCGCCCAATCCCGCCGCGGCAGTGGACCAGCACCCCCTCCCCCCTTTTCAACCGCTCCAGCACCGGCAGAACCACGTCGGCGAGCACCCCTTCGAACGCCCTGTAGGAGAAATCGGGTATCGGGTACTCGAGCTTCTCCACGCCGGAAGGCAGCTCGTACAAGCACTCCCCCTCCGTCAGGTCGACGACGAGCCTGACACCCCTGAGGGCGAGCTCGCTCACGAGCTCCGTGTCCGGGCAGGAGGACCAGTAGAGGTCGCCCAGCTGCCTCAACCTAGCCAAACTAGCCCCCTCCCTAGGGTCCGCCCACCTGCTAAAACGTTTTTTACCACACGCCCGCTTTCTCAACGTGAGCAGGCTGGCTGGACGGTCCCCCGACCCCTTCGATATCCTAGCTCGCTACTCGAAGGAGCAGGTTGATCGGCTGCTCCGCATCCCCAACGAGCGGCTGCACAGGGATGTGGCGGAGATCGCGGAGCTCGCGAAGCCCAGCTCCCTCTTCGTGCACACGGGGTCACCGGAGGATAGGGAGTACGTGAGGAGGAGGGCTTTAGAGCGCCGCGAGGAGCTGCCTTCGAAGCTCCCCAAGCACACGGTGCACTTCGACGGGCCGCGCGACTTGGCGAGGGACAAGGCCAACACGAGGATCCTGGTGGCGGGGAGCCGCGAGGTGCCGCTCGTCAACACGCTCGACAGGGACGCTGGGTTGAGAGAGGTGGCCAAGCTGCTGGAGGGGGTCATGGAGGGGAGGGAGATGCTTGTGGCTTTCTACCTTTACGGCCCTCTCGGCTCGCCCTACACGCTGTACGGGGTCCAGATCACGGATTCAGCCTACGTTATGCACAGCGAGGACATCCTGTACCGCAACGGTTACAGTGTGTTCGCCGAGCGCGGCGGGGAGATCGAGTACATGCTGTTCGTCCACGCGACGGGCGCGCTCGACGAGAACGGCTGGTGCAGGGAAGTTGAAAAGCGGCGCGTCTACATCGACCCAGAGGGCAACGCGACCTACAGCGTGAACACGCAGTACGCCGGCAACACGGTCGGGTTGAAGAAGCTCGCGCTCAGGCTGGCCGTTTACAAGGGCTTCAGGGAGGGCTGGCTGGCCGAGCACATGTTCATCGTAGGGGTCAAGGGCCCCGGCGGGAGGATCTCGTACTTCACCGGAGCCTTCCCGGCCGGCTGCGGGAAGACCGCTACGGCGATGATCGCGGACACGGTCGTGGGGGACGACCTGGCTCTCGTGCGCGAATTCGAGGGGGAGGCGAGGGCGGTGAACCCGGAGGTTGGCATGTTCGGCATAATCGACGACGTGAACCCCGAGGACGACCCCGAGATCTACAGGGTGCTCACCGACCCGGAGGCTGAAGTGATCTTCTCCAACGTCCTCCTCACCGAGGAGGGAGACGTCTGGTGGAAGGGCAAGCCCGGCGAGCCGCGGAAAGGGCTCAACTACGCTGGCCCCTGGTGGCCGGGTAAGCTCGAAGAGCAGGGTAGGGAGATCCCGCCCTCCCACCCTAACGCGCGCTTCACGGTTAGCGTACGCCACCTGGCCAAGCTGGACCCCAGGATCGACGACCCGCTGGGCGTGCCCGTTTCGGCTTTCGTGTTCGGGGGTAGGGACTCTACGGCGTGGCCTCCGGTCGAGGAAGCGCTCGACTGGGACCACGGTATCGCCACGAAGGGCGCCGCTCTCGAGTCGGAGAGGACGGCCGCGGTGCTGGGCAAGGTCGGCGAGGTGGAGTTCAACCCCTTCGCGATCCTCGACTTCCTGCCGATATCGCCGGGGGCTTTCGCCGAGCTCCACTTCCGCTTCGCTAGGCGGCTGAGGAAGGTGCCGAAGGTTTTCGGGGTCAACTACTTCCTCCGGGGGCGCGACGGCAAGTACCTGGCGGAGAAGAGGGATAAGAGGGTTTGGCTGAAGTGGATGGAGCTCAGGGTGCACGGGAACGTCGACGCGGTCGAGACCCCGACGGGGAGGGTGCCGGTCTACGAAGACCTGCGGCAGCTTTTCGACCGGGAGCTTGGGAAGGAGTTCAGCGAGCGGCTCTACGAGGAGATGTTCGCCGTCAGGATCCCGCAGCAGCTCGCGAAGCTGGAGAGGGTTTTGGCGATCTACGAGAGGATCCCGGACTCCCCTCCCCTCCTTCTCGAGATCCTCCGGGAGCAGGGGAAGAGGCTCAAGGAGCTCCGAGCAGAGCGCGGCGATTGGGTCAGCCCCTTCGCGCTCGACAAACGCTGACGAAAGCTTTTTCCCCGGGAAAGAAAGGGGGGCGCCGTGCCGGGGCTGGGAGCGGTCGGCGAGATAGCGAAGCTGGTAATCGGCTGGCTCGTCTCGGCTTTGGCCGTGTGGATTGCGCTGAAGCTGTACCCGGGCAAGCAGAAAAGGGAGAGCTTCGGGGGCGCTCTGCTCACGGCGCTCGTTGGCGCGCTCATCTTCTGGCTGTTTTCCATCGCGAAAATACCCTTGGGCACCGTGATCGCGCTCATCGTGTGGCTCTACGCTCTGAAGAAGATACAGAGCGTGGGCTGGTTAGGAGCTGCAGCGCTGGCCCTGCTCATCTACATTTTCAACGCTCTGCTGGGCTTCCTCCTGCCCACGATCCTGTAGCTAAAGATTTTTTAGCTAGCTGCGCGCCCGCTCCGCGTGAGCGAGCTCAAGCGCGAGCTAGGCTTAGGCTACGCTACTCTCTTCGGGGTGGGGCTGATCCTCGGCGCCGGCATATACGTTCTGGTAGGTAGAGCCGCGGCAATCGTAGGCGACGGGGTTTGGGCCAGCGTCGCCTTCTCAGCCGTAATTGCTCTGTCCACCGCTCTCTCCTACGCGGAGCTCTCCTCCATGTACCCGACAGCCGCCAGCACGCACACCTACGTGAAGGAAGCGTTCCCCCAAAGCGGGCTCCCAGCCTTCCTCGCCGGGTGGCTGCTCTTCTTCGGGGGTGTCGCCGGCGCGGCAACCGCGTCCCTCGGCTTCGCAAGCTACTTCTCTAGGCTCTTCGGCCTGAGCGGCTGGGAAGTCACGGTGTCGATCGCCCTCCTCTCCGCCCTCACGATCCTGAACTGGTGGGGGATCAAGGAGTCCGCAGCTCTCAGCGCTGTCTTCACGGTGATCGAAGCCGGCGGCCTCCTGCTCGTTTCGGCGCTCGGCCTTCTCTTCCCGATCAGGGAGCCGGGCTACCTCTCGTTCAACCCGGCGGTCAACCCGCTTCTAGCCATCATGGTGGGGGCGGCGATCTTCTACTTCGCTTACACGGGTTTCGAGTACCAGCCGACGCTCAGCGAGGAGACCGCGAACCCTGAGCGCGTGATACCGAAGTCGATAGTCCTCGCGGTCGCCGTAACCACGGCCATCTACCTGCTCGTCTCCATCAGCGTGGTCAGGCTGATGAGCTGGGAGGAGCTCGGCGAGAGCAAAGCCCCGCTCGCAGACGCGGCTTCGCGAGCTTGGCCCCAAGCCTTCCACGCGCTGATGGCGATAGCCCTGTTCGCCACAACTAACACCGTGCTGGGCTTCCTCGTGTCCTCATCGCGGCTGGCTTACGGGCTGGCGAAAGAAGGGGTTCTGTGGGAGGGGCTGGCTAAGGTGGACGCTTGGAGGAGGACGCCCTACGTCTCGGTGGCATTCTCGGGGGCACTGGCCGCGGCAGTAGTGCTCCTTACGGACTACTTGCCCTCCGCCACCGGCTGGAAGATCAGCTTCGGCGGCTACGAGTACCAGCTCATCGACCTGGTGGGTAAGACCGCGAGCCTCGCCGTGCTCCTCGCCTTCCTGCTCGTGAACGCGGCAGTAGTCGCGCTCAGGCTGCGCGAGCCCAACGCCGCCCGCCACTTCAAGATCCCGTTGAGCGTCCGCAACGTGCCCCTCCTCCCGGTGCTGGCCGACCTCCTCATCACGGTGTTCGTCGCCGTCAGCTTCGCGGACTGGGTAGTTTGGGTGAGCACCGCTTTAACCGCGATCCTCGGACTCGCCCTCTACAGGAGCTCAGTCAGCCGCCCAGCTTGAGCAGGGTCTCGGCGAGGCCCGACCTGATCATCGAGACCGCGATCGCGGCGAGCAGCAGGGAGAAGATGCGCGAGAGCGCGAGCACCGCGTTCTTCCCTATCTTCGATAGGATCGCCCCGCTTTTCGCCAGCACGAGGTACGCGATCAGCGTGTTGGCGGCGATGCTGAAGATCGTGGGAGCCAGACCGTAGACCCTGCTGAGGTAGATGACCGTGTACATGCTCCCCGGCCCGGCGAGCAAAGGCGTCGCCATCGGCACGATCGCCACCTCCTCCGCCCTCAGCGTCTCGGCTTCGATGCGGCCGAACATCCCCTGCAGGGCTATCGTTAGGAGCACGATACCCCCAGCGACCTTGAAGTCGGAGAACGAGACGCCGTAGTACTCGAGAACGCTCGTGCCGGCGAACGTGAAGAGCAGGAGGAGGGTAGAAGCCACGATCACGGACTTTGCGAAAACTCTCTCCCTTTCGGACTCGCTCATCCCCGCTGTGAGCACGTAGAATATCGGGATGTTGCCCAGCGAGTCGAAGACTATGAAGAGCATCGCGACAGCGTCAAGCAGCTGCCTCGCTAAGTCTATCATGTGGGCATCGCTGCAAACCCCCTTAAAAAGCCGCCGAGCCCTAACGCTTTTTACTCCGCCCGCCTTTATCGTACGATGCTCCTCAGCAGGAAGCTGTGGTTCAGCGATAAGGAGTGCAGGATCTGCGGCAAGCGATCGCCGCTGGTATCCGAGGCTATAGGCGTGTGCCTCGAGTGCCTGCGCAGCGATCCGGGAGCCGCGGAGGTGGCGCTCGAAGGCCACAGGCGCGAGAGGTTGAACCTAGGGCTCCCTCCAGAGCCGCCGCGCGACCCGAAGGGTCTGCCCTGCGGCCTCTGCGCGCTCGACTGCAGGATCCCCGAGGGCGGCTTGGGCTACTGCGGGCTCGTTAAGAACGAAGGGGGCAGGCTGAGGCACCTTTCCGGCCAACCGGGCAGCGCGATCCTCGAGTGGTACTACGACCCGCACCCGACGAACTGCGTTGCCTTCTGGTTCTGCCCCGGCGCCACGGGTCTCGGCTACCCCAAGTACGCGGTCAAGCCGGGGTGCGAGAGGGGCTACGCCAACCTCGCCGTCTTCTACGGCGCTTGCAACCACAACTGCGCTTTCTGCCAGAACTGGTTCTTCCGCTACAACACCACCTCGCGCGGCCCCCGCGTCGGCATGGAGGAGCTGCTGCGGGCCGCTCTCGACCCCCGCGTGACCTGCGTCTGCTTCTTCGGCGGCGACCCGGCGCCCCAGGTGCTCCACGCGTTAGCGTTCTCGCGCGAGCTCCTCTCGAAGGCTAAGGGGAGGGTGATGAGGATCTGCTGGGAGTCGAACGGCCACTTCAGCCCCAAGCTGCTCCCGAAGGTGGTGGAGTACTCGCTCGTGAGCGGGGGCATCGTGAAGTTCGACCTGAAGGCTTGGAACCCGAACGTCTACAAGGCTTTGACGGGCGTGGACGCAAGCCCGCTCTACGAGAACGCGGCGTACGTGGCGAAGAGGGGGCATGAGAGGCCGGAGGTGCCGCTCTTCACGGCCAGCACGCTCCTCGTCCCCGGCTACGTGGACGAGGAAGAGGTGAGGGGGATCGCCCGGTTCCTCGCCTCCATCTCGCCCGACATCCCTTACAGCCTTCTAGCCTTCCACCCGGACCACAGGATGCACGACCTGCCCCCCACCAGCAGGAGGCACGCGGAGGAAGCGCTGAAAGCGGCGAAAGAGGAGGGGCTGACGAGAGTGCGCATCGGCAACCCCTGGCTCCTTGTCGACTACTACTGAGCCCGACGCGGTGGGAAGGAATTTATGGTGGGAACCACTATCCATTTGCTGTGAGCGCTAGAGCGAGAGTTGATTCGAAAGGGAGAATCTTGATCCCTAAAAGCCTGAGGGAGTTGGCTGGGATTAGGGAAGGCGACGAGGTGTTAGTGAACGTGGAAGGCGGTAAAGTGGTGATCGAGAAAGCTGGAGACCCCTGGAGGGAGCTCGCGGAGCTTTTGGGCGATCTGACCTTCGATAGGAGCTTGCGGAGGTTGGCGGAGGATGCGGCAAAAAAGGAGATTCGTGAAAGGTTTGCTTCTTGAGACGGGCTTTCTGCTTGCTCTTAACCCTTTGGATAGGAATCACAGTTGGGCTGTAAGCATTCTTAGCGAGTGCCGTCGCAAACACATCAGATGCTACTTGTCGCCGGCGGCGCCGGTAGAAGTTTCCTTAATGCTCAAAAGTAGGGGCTTCGAAGAGAGCCGTATCAGCAGGGTGCTAAGGCTGATGGAAAGCATCGTAGCAGGAGCTGAGGTGCGTAGCTTGAATCTAGGGCTCTCGCATGCGGCGAAGGCGGCTGTGTTGCGTGGTAAATACCCTGAGTTGGGCTTTTTTGATTCGCTGCACGCCGCTCTCGCTATAGAGGAGGGACTCGAGTATGGGGATCTCGACGAGACCGTAAGGAATGTCGTGGAAAGAGAAAGATCCGGCTGAAGAGCTCCGGCGGATGAGGTAAGCTCAGCTTTCGCTCAAGCCCGTACCACCAGCTCCATCTGGCGCGCCGCGTTTTACCACTTCCTTACCATTAAATAGCCCGGTGTTCTTTCTCGCGCGTGAGCACTAGAAGCATCGGGAGAGGCAAGTGCCCCAAGTGCGGCGAGGAGGGTTCTTTGATCGTGAAGAGCGTGGGCGGCAAAGAGTACGTATACGTCAAGCACGGTAGGACTTGGCATTACGTAGGGCCTCTCGACAAGGTGGACGTGAACACGCTCCTAACGGAGCCTACCACCACGCTACCACTAAACGAAGGCCAGGAGGGGGTTGTGACGGGTGGGAAGGTGAGCGGGCAGCCTAAACCGTCGAGCAAAGTGGCGGCAGCGGTGCTGGGTCTCGTGCTGATAGGGCTCGGTGCAGCCCTCACCGTGCTGGCGGTTTTCTCAGCGTTGCTCATACCGTTCTGGACGATAGGTAGTGTGAGATCGGCCGTAGGCTACATGGCTGGGATCACGGTCAACGGGACGGAAACAGTTTACGCCATCACACCTCTCAATTCGCCGGTCTCCGTCAGCGTGGCTACGCGCGGTTGCAGCTTCAAGGTTCTCGTCGCGCCATCTTCTTCGCTGCCACATATGGTGAACGCTTCTTGGCTCACGAGCTTGTCTTCCCTCTACCTCATCAAAGCGGAGAACCTCTCGAACCTGCTACCCAGCTTCTCGGGAAACTACACCAGCTACAACCAAGTTTTGGAGCCCGAACAGGCGCTCCTCGTGTGGCCCCATAAAGTCTCAGCAATTCGAGCGACCTTAAACATCACGGTAGGCGAAAAAGCGGAAAACGTCGCCCAGCCCTCGGGCGACGCAACCTTCGCGATCGTAACGATAATCGCTTTAAAGGTAATCCCGCGGCTGCTCGTGGCTGCCGCCTTGATTGTCGGAGGATACCTGCTGTACAAGTGGTCGAAGAGCAGTTGAGCAGGTTAGTACGCTGCTTCGTCCGCGCGCTCGCCGGCGCTATAGCGCTAAACGGCAGCGCACTGCGGAACGCTCTGTGATACAGCTTAACCACGTGTGGAGGGTTGAAAAACTCTTCAACTGTCACTCCCTTTACGCTAGCTTGTAGAAAGCTTCGAGCGTTCTAAGGGTTGCCCGGTAGCAGAACTCGACGTTGCTGATCGAGACACGCTCGTCGATGCCGTGCGCCATCCTGAGCATCTCCTTCAGCGGCAGGTCGGACTTGAGGGGGACGAAGCCGTAAGCAACCGAGCCGAAAGCCCTGCGGAAGAAGCGCGAGTCGGTGCCTCCAGTGGACATGTACGGCGCGACCATAGAGCCGGGCGCCTCGCTCGCGACCGCCTGCTCGATCGCTTTGAACAGCGGCGTGCCGACAGGCGACTCCGTAGCGGCGTCCCTGTGGATGAACTCCAGCTCGACGCCCGAGCCGCCGAGCAGCTGCGAGACGTAGCCGCGCACCCAGTCCTCGCCGTAGCCTGGCAGAAGCCTGCAGTCCACGCTGAGCTCGCAGAACGAAGGTATGACGTTGACCTTCTCCCCGCCCCTTACGACTGTGGGAGCCAGCGTGTTGCGCAGCATCGCGTCGATCATCGGGGCCGCCTCCCCCGACGCCCCGAGCAGCAGCGGGAGCCCCAGCTTCGAGGTTAGCAGCGGCCTCAAGGGCGCGGGGATCCCCTGCGCTTCGAGCACTTTCTCGAGCATGAGCTTCACGTACGGCTTCACGTCGGGCGGCGGCTGCTTGGAGGCTATAGCGAGGGCGGCTTGCGAAGCTTTGAGCAGCGCGTTATCGCCGGACTTGGGCATCGAAGCGTGGCCGGGAGAGCCGCGGAAAGCGAGCTTGAACCAGTAGACCCCCTTCTCAGCGACCTGCACTAGGAAAACGCTCCCCCGTTTCCCCGGCATCTCGAAGCCGCCGCCCTCGTTCAGCACGTAGTCGGCCCTCACGAGGTCCGGCCGGTTCTCGACGAGCCAGCCGGCGCCCATGCGGCCGCCCATCTCCTCGTCCGCCGTGGCGGCGTAGATGAGGCGGCCTTTGAACCGCTTGGACTCCACCAGGTCGAGGAAAGCGCGCAGCATCACGGCGACCGAAAGCTTATCGTCGAGCGCGCCACGCCCCCAAACGAAGCCGTCCTTCACCAAGCCGGAGAAGGGGTCGACGCTCCACTCGTCGCCGTTCGCCGGCACGACGTCGAGGTGGGAGAGGAGCAGCAGGGATGGCCCCGGCTCGCCCGACTCGGCCCACGCCACCACGCTGCCGCGGCCAGGCGCGCTCTCCACAAGCTCGTGCTCAACACCCTTTTCGGCCAGCGCCTCGGCCACCAGCTTAGCCGCTGGAGTCTCGTTGCCCGGAGGGTTTGTCGTGTTGACCTGTATCAGCTGGGATAGCAGGTCCACGACGAACTTAACCCGCGTCTCCACGCGCCCCCTCCCGCGCGCCTGCAGATGAACTCTTCTCTCCACGAACCCCCCTGTCGCAGGCGCCGGCCTGCAGCTCGAGGAGGAAGAAGGGGACCTCCTCCTCGGAGAGCACGAAAACGCCCTTCGGGTACCTCCGGTGCGCTTTTCCCTTCTTCACCTCGATCCTGCAGCGGCCTGCGAGCACGTCGACCTCGTAGCTGTTCCTCCAGAAGTACACCTCTCCGAACCTCCTGTACGCGTGCTCCTGCACAACCCACTCGAGCAGCGCGGCCTCGCTCAGCTCGGCGCCAAGCAGCGTAGCGAACGCTCTCGCCGCGAACGGGTCGCGGAAGAAGATCTTCTTCTCCCTCCTGTAGAGGATCCTCCCGCCCTCCCTCATGTAGGCTACGCCGACGAGGAACATGTCCTCCATCAGTCTCACGTAGTCGTGGACGGTGTTGTGCGAGATGCCGAGGTCGCCGGCGATCGCGTTGAAGCTGGTCGCGCCGGGCGCCCTGCTGATCAGCTCGCGCGCCACCATCCTCAGCAGCTTCGGATCCCTGCCGGCTTTGACGGCGTCCTTCTCCACGCTCGCCACGAGGTCCTCGGCGAACCCCTCGTCGCGGTTCACACTGCGCGGGTACCCGCCGGTATCCAGGTACCTCTCGAAGAGCGCGAGCACGCGGCCCTCCCCCCTCTTCGCCTCGACCCCGTGCACCGAGAGGTACTCGGGGAAGCTGAGCGGCAGCACCTCCACCGTCCTCCCCTCTCCCCGCCTCCCCGGGAACGCCTCCGCGAACCTCTTCAACCTGAAGGAGGCGGAACCCATCAGCACGAGCACGTCCCGCTCGAACAGGTTGAGGTCCACGTACCCCTTCACAACCCTCCACCAGTCCTCCAACCCTGTGACCTCGTCGAGGATGATCACGGACGACTCGATGCCGTTCGCCTGCTTGAAGCGCCTGTAGAAGTCGAGAACCCACCTCAGCTCCCTCGCGTCCGCCGTCAGGTCGCAGCTGAAGTAGAAGATGGAGCGCGGGTCCCTCGTTCCCACGAGCTCCGACACCAGCAGCTTCGCGCCCGTGGTCTTACCCGCCTGCCTCGGGCCCACGACGATGTTGAGCGAGAAAGGCTTCAGCGAGATCTCCCTCAGCCAAGGGGGCACCCACCTCACGCTGGCCCTGCTGTAGTTCCTCAAGTCTTTGTCCTTAGCCTCCCAGTTAGACCACTCCCACCACGGGTTCTGAGCGTAGATCAGCTCCTCCATCCCTTGTCAGTTAGCTGACAAGACCTTTTATACCCTTTGTCAGAGGACTGACAAGCCTGCTCAGGCTCAGGGGTTCTCGTACCAGGCCGGCCTCAGGGACTTCGCGTGCACGCGGGTCAAACCCTCGAGCCTGCTGATGAGCGTTTTCACCTTGGCGAGAGGGGGTTCGGGCAGCTTGCAGCCGTAGTTGTCGTACCCGATGTAGACCTCGGCGGGCCCCACCCGCTTTACCGCCTCGGCGAACTCTTCGAGGTCGAAGTCGAGCACCGGCTCAACGACGATCACCTTGCGGGGCCAATCGAGCTCGGCCATCGCCTCGAGCCGCTCGCTCGGCTTGGGCGCGCGGGAGATCTGCTCGTACCCCTCGTCCCTGTTCGTCTCCACCGTCGCCCCCAGCGTCGCGTTCTCCGGCATCCGGTCCAGGAACTCGAAGTAGCGGATCGGGTTCTTCGTTAGGAAAAAGAACTCCGTGCGGGGGTTAGCCCTCACCACCTCCAAGACCCTCTCGATCCACCCGCTGGGCACCCAAGAACCCCAGAGGTCGCCCATGTCGCTGACGAACACCCACTCGCCGGGCTTGAACCTCCTCGCCAGAGCCCTCTCGTTGAAGGCCGGGTTGAAGCCGTGGAGCGCGTAGTGGAGGTGCCGCTTGAGCCTCGTCAGCGCCAAGCGCCTAGCCCAGCAGTAGCTGCACCCGTGCAGGCAGCCGGTGACAGGGTTCCACGACACGGCCGACCACCTACACCAGCCGCCTCCCGAAGCCATTCAGCGTGGCGCTGTTGTCGTACACCTCCTCCACGTGGAACAGGTAGACCGGCCTCCCGCTCCTCCTCTCCGGCGGGGTGTAGTGGTACGCGTCGTGAACCAGGTTGACGAACCTGTGGTACGCGTCACCCTCGTGGACGCTCACGATGCAGCGGATCTCGAAGCTGGTCGAAGGAGGCTGGTAGAACACGAGGCACGCTCGCCTTGCCCTCTGGAGGATGCTCCACGTGTGCTTCGAGGAGTGGGGAACCCTCAGCGCTAGCTCGACACTCGCCAGCTTCTCGAAGTCCACACGCTCCTCGGCCGCTTCTGGCTCCAGGTACACGAGCTCCAGCAGCAACTTCAAACCCCTAGCGGCGTGCTCCCGCACGATCTCCTCCCGGCTCCGCGCGCCGGCGGCGAGCGCCTCGTCCGTAGCCTTGAGGTGCTCTTCGAGCCTCCTCGCGGCTTCCGTTAGGAACTCCGGCTTCAGCACGTAGCCAACCCCGATCACCTTCCCGTTCACCTCGATGCCACCTCCATCGCCCACCGCGGCCGTGCAGAGCACCGGGTTGTGGCGCGTGAACTCGATGAACAGCAGCCTGGGGTCTTCGAAGCCGCCGCTCGAGAGCTTCGAGAGGAGCTCTCTGCGGGCGAAGTAGTTCCACTCCAGGAACTCTCTAGGCAGCTTGGCCATTGCAGATCCTTACAGAGACCGTTTTAAATTTCCCTCCGCCCAGCCGGCTAACCGAAGACTTTTTCAGCAAGCTCCTGAGACCCCCCTGTGGGAACCTCTTACCCCCTAGTGGAGAAGCTTAAGATCCTTGAAGCCGTGGTAAAGGCCCCCCTGTACGGTGTAGTGGGCTTCGCCGGCAAGCTCCTGGTTTACTCTTCAACGGTCGAAGGCGCGAGGGACCTATGGGCCCTCGACCTGCGAACTGGCGAAAAACGTAGGCTCACCGAAGGCGGAGTTCACGTGGTGGCGGCGCCCAGGCCCGAGTCGCACTACGTTATCTACACCAAGGACGTTAGCGGGGGCAGGGAGCTCCAAAGCGTCTACGCGGTCGACGCGCGCAGCGGCGAGAGCTTCGCCCTCGAGGGCTTCGAGCCCAAGCGCGTCCTAGGGATCGGTTTCGACGGGAAGCGGGCGGCGCTCGCCGCAGCTGGAGAGGGTGTCGAGCTGTGGCTGCTCGAGCCCGGAGGAAAGGCGGAAAGGCTCTACAGGACCGACGCGATGATGTTCGTAACCGACTTCGCGGACGGGCTTGTGGTGGGCCAGGGCGTGCTCAAAGGCAACCCTGCAACCTACGAGCTCTTCATCTTCAACGTGGACGCGCGCCAATTCGAGGTCTACACCCCAAAGGAAGGTTCGGTAAACAAGCAGCCCAAAACGAAGGGAGGATTGGTGCTGTTCGCCACCACCGCGTTCGGCGGCGAAAAGCTCGCGCTGTACAAGCCGGCCAGCGGGGAGCTGAAACTGGTGGAGCTGCCGCACCCTGACATGGCGGAGTACAAGCCGGTCGAGTACCTCGACTTCGGCTGGACGGACGGGGAAGTGTGGGCGATAGGCAAGAGGGAGGGGAGGTCGAAGCTCTTCCTCGCGGGTAGGGAGGTGAAGCTGCCGGAGGGCAGCGTGCTCGACGCCGCTTTCAGCGGCTCCAAGGCGTACGCGACCCACTCATCGCTCACAAGGCCCACGAGCATCTACGAGGCCGACCTCGCATCGGGGGGCTACAGGCTCCTGCTGGGCGCCGATCTGCCCCCGGAGGTCTCCTCCCGCCTAGGCCGATCCTACATGGTCAAGGTGAAGTCGTTCGACGGCGTCGAAGTGCCCACCTTCGTGCTCGAGAGCGCTGCCGCGCCGAAGCCGGGGCCCACGGTGGTGTACGTGCACGGCGGGCCTTGGAGCGAGGAAGCGGACGCGTGGAGCATATTCGTCGCCGCGCTGGCAGCGCTGGGCTACCACGTGGTCGCGCCCAACTTCAGGGGGTCCACCGGCTACGGCGAAGACTTCAGGAGGATGGACATCGGCGACCCGGGAGGCGGCGACCTCGAGGACGTGGTGAAAACCGCGGAGTGGGCGAGAGGGGAAAAGCTCGCTTCGAAAGTGGCGATCATGGGGTACAGCTACGGCGGCTTCATGACTTTCCTCGCCACCGTCAAGAAGCCCGACGTCTTCGACGCGGGTGTCGCGGGCGCGGGGATCGTGGACTGGGAGGAGATGTACCAGCTAAGCGACGCCTTCTTCCGCAGGTTCATCGACGTCCTCTTCGCCGGCAAGCGCGAGCTGCAGAGGGACAGGTCGGCTACGAACTTCGCCGGCGCTCTCAAGGTCCCGCTCTGCATCATCCACCCCCAGAACGACACGAGGACGCCCCTCAAGCCGGTCCTGAAGTATGCGATGAAGCTCCTCGAGCTCGGGAAAACCTTCGAGCTCCACGTGCTACCCGACGCGGGCCACGCCGTAACAAAGATGGACGACGCCCTCAAGCTCCTGCTACCGGCCGCGATCTTCCTCGAAAAGTACCTCGCCCGCTAGCCGGCCCGCCGGTCAGCGCCTGGAGAGCCCCGCTTCTCCAGCTCGCCCGCCACTTTTTCCACGATCCTGTAGTGGAACTTCTCCTCCTCCGCCACCGCCTCCAGGAGCAACCGCTCAACGTCCGAAAGCTCCAACGAGAGCGCCTTAGCGACTATCTGCGAGTAGGCTTCCTCGCCGGCGAGCTTCTCCGCGTCGTTCAGTTTTCTTAGAAGGGCTGCCAGCTCCTTCGGAGCCGGCTTCCAGCCACCCTCGAGCTCAGCAGCTGCTTTCTCCAGCTCAGCTATGATCCTCTCTCCAGCCGTGCCCAAAGCTCCCTCGCACCCCTCGGATGTGCCGAACAGGGACTGGATGAGCCTCGCGTGGTTGCTGCTTTCCGCTGCGACGAAGCTCAGGGCGGCCGCCAGCGAGGGGTCCTCGACGAGCTTGGACGCTTTTTCGTAAAACTTTGCGGCAGCTTCCTCAAGCGCGTGGGCGCGCCTCAAAGCCCTAACAGCCAGATCCCGGCTCATAGATCCAGGTCGGGCCTTGAAAGTAAAAAAGTTTGCCGTGCAGCTAGGTTAAAATTTCTCCCCGTTAAGGAACACAGAGCTGTGCATCTCTCACGTTATCCGAAGCAAATTTTTAATACTATGCGGATTCCAGTACTGCGTGGCAAAGTATCGAGTAGTAGTTGACAGAAGCAAGTGCGTCGCTTGCGGCGCGGCTCCAGCAGCTTGCCCTGAAGTTTTCGAGCTGGGTAGCGATAACGGGAAGAACCGGGTGATCGACAAGTACAGCGTCGAGCTGACTCCCGAGCTATCTGTAGGGGTGATACCGGAAGAGCTGTACGATTGCGCGAGGGCGGGCGCTGAAGCCTGCCCCGTCGATGCGATAAGAATCGAGAAGATCGAAGAGGGGTGAAGCGTGAGCTGCCCCGCTTGTTCGCGGTTCCAACCCCACCCCTTGTACCCAAGCTTGGGCGCTTGCCCGCTGAAGCCGGGCGAGCTCGTCGGCTGGTCTTGGTGCGAGGGCTTCTCCCGGTGGAAGCCCGAGGAGCTGGAAGAGGCTCTCGAGAGATTCGGCTACATCTACTGCTCGACGTGCAGAACCGCGCTGACGGACCCCGAGGAGGTTAAAGAGCACGCCGCGAAGGGGCACGCGATCTACCCTGGCGCCCTCGTGGACGAGGCGTTCGCCGAAGAGGCGCCAGCAGACTAGGTGTCCACCGTGCCGGATTGCGTCAGCCTCCTGCTGGGAGGCCCGCAGGGCGGCGGCCTAGAAACCGCCATGCTCGTGCTAGCCAGGGCGCTCGCTAGAGCTGGGTACGGTCTCTTGGCCGACAGGGAGTACCACTCCAACATCGTCGGTAAGCACAGCTACGTGCACGCGCGTGTCTCCTCGAAAGGCGTGCCTAGGTCTTTCGAATACCCGGTCGACGTGCTGGCTGCGATGGACGCTGAAACCATCTTCACGCACTTCCCGGATCTAGCCCCTGGAGGTGTGCTGGTTTACGATTCTGGTGTAAGCTCGAAAAGGCTCGACGAGCAAGCCAGCATGGATGAAGCGGCTAGGAAGAGGGCGGCCGAGCAGCTCGCTGGGGTAGGCTTCGACGTCGAATCGCTCGCGGCCCACCTCAGGGACAGCAAAGGGGTGCGACTTGTACCCGTGAACTTCCAGCAGGTGCTGGCGGGAGTGGGGGAACGCTACCGCCTCGACCCGGCTAGGCTGAGCAGGTACGTTAGCTCCATCCTCGTGGGAGCGGTTGCCGCCGTCCTCAGCTTGGATCTCGAACCTGTGAAGCACTCTTTGAGCGTTCAGTTCAAGGGTAGACCGGAGCTCGTGGAGCCCAACGTTGCCGTTGTGGAAGAGGTTGCGCGGCTCGTACCGGGAAGCGCGAAGGTGCCGCTGAAAGAGCCGGAGCCCCCTTGGAGCGAGGTCATGGTGGTTTCCGGCAACGACGTGGTTGCGATGGCGAAGTTGGCGGCGGGGGTGAGGTACCAGAGCTACTACCCGATCACCCCGGCGGCCGACGAGTGCCTCCTCATGGAGAGGTACGAGTACGTCGAGCTTGATGGTTTCCAGCTGGGGCCCAGCATCGTGCTCCAGGTGGAGGACGAGATAGCCGCCATAACCTCGGCCATCGGCGCCGCTTTGGCTGGAGCTAGGAGCTCCACGGCCACGAGCGGGCCGGGCTTCGACCTCATGGTTGAAGGCCTATCGTACGCCGGTATGAACGAAATCCCGGTCGTCGTCACCTACTACCAGAGGGGTGGGCCGAGCACGGGTCTCCCGACGAGAGGGGCTCAGAGCGACCTGCTGAGCGCGGTGTTCTCGAGCCACGGCGAGTTCGCAAAGGTCGTGCTCTCTTCGGGAGACCACGAGGAGGCTTTCTACGACACGATGCTAGCCTTCAACATAGCTGAAAGGTACCAGGTTCCCGTTGTGCACCTGCTAGACAAGTTCCTGGCTAACACCGTGGCGACTATGCCGGTGCCCGATCCGGAGAAGGTGAGCGTGGACAGGGGTCTGCTCGCGAAACCCGCCCAAGGGTACAGGAGGTTCGACGCTAGGTTCGCGGTTTCGCCGAGGGCTTTCCTGGGCGAGGGGCCGCTCATGTGGTACACGGGGGACGAGCACGACGAGTACGGGCACATCAGCGAGGACCCGGCCAACAGGGTGGCGATGTACTCGAAGAGGATGGAGAAGCTGAAGCTGATCGAGAGGGAGCTGCCCAGTGAGCAGAAGGTGGCGGTCTACGGCTCCGATACGCCCGACTTCCTGGTCATCGGGTGGGGTAGCGTGAAGGGGGTTGCCCTAGACGCGCTCGAGGAGCTGGAGAGGAAGGGGTTCGAAGCTGCTTACGCAAACCTGAAGCTGCTTCACCCCTTCCCGAAGCAAGAGGTGGAAGAGCTCCTCCGCAGGGCTCGAGAGGTCGTAGCCGTGGAGCACAGCTACGAAGCGCAAGTGGGGAAGCTGGTGGCCATGTGGACCGGCCGCTTGGTCGAGAAGAGCGTGGTCAAGTTCACCGGTAGGCCCATAACCTTAAGAGAGCTCGTTGAAGCGCTCGCGCTCGTCTTTTCGGGTAAAAAGGAGCGGGTGGTGCTCTCGTATGGCGCGTAGCCCCAGCGACTACAGGACCGAAGTTTGGGTGGACTGGTGCCCAGGCTGCGGGAACTTCGGCATACTCGCGGCCGCCGCGAGGGCTTTCGCCGAGCTGGAGCTCAACCCCTCGAAGGTCGTCGTGGTCTCGGGGATCGGATGCTCGGGGAAGATATCGCACTTCCTGAAGGTGAACGGAGTGCACGCGATCCACGGCAGGGCGATACCAGTCGCCACCGGCATCAAGCTGGCCAACCCCGAGCTCACGGTGGTCGTCCACGGCGGCGACGGGGACTTGCTGGGCATCGGCGCCGGGCACTTCGTGGCCCTCGGCAGGAGGAACCTCGACATCGCTGTGGTGCTCCACGACAACAGGGTTTACGGGCTCACGAAAGGTCAAGCTTCGCCCACGCTGCCCTACGGGGTGAAGACGAAAGCGCTAGCCTACCCCAACGTGCACTCCGCTGTAAACCCGATTGCGCTCGCCCTAGCCTCCGGCTACACGTTCGTCGCCCGCAGCTACGCTTTCGACGCGGTGCACCTTAAGGAGACCCTCAAGAGAGCGATCTTGCACAAGGGGGCGGCCCTCGTCGACGTGTTGCAGCCGTGCGTGACCTTCAACGACGTTTTCACAGCAGAGCGCTACAGGAAGCTCGTCTACCACCTCGAGAAAGAGGGTTGGGATCCCCTGGTGAGGGATCCCAGCGAGGCGGAAGAGAAGCTAACGAAAGCTTTCGCCAAATCGCTGGAGGAGGACAGGATACCCATTGGGGTTTTCTACGAGAACCCGCACGTCCCCACCTTCGAGGAGAGGATAGCTAAAAGGGTCAGCGCCTACCCGCACAGGAGCCCGGCGAAGCAACCGATCGAACGGGACGGTAAGCCCATTCTGTCCAAAGAGCTTCTGAAAAGGGTCTTCTCCGAGTTCGTCGTCGAGGTGCCTGCGCCATCTCACACGCAAGTCGGCACGTAGCGGCACTCCCTGCACAACCGGCTGATCTCCGCTTGAAGACCCCAAACGGAGTCGGAGGGGCCGCGGAGGTAGAGGATCTCGACGCAGCATCCCCCTTTCGAGTGGAAGTGGGAGCGGCCTACCACGAGTGAACCGCTGCGCTCGAGAATTTCGTCAACCTCTCCTTTCTTGTCTGACAGGTAGCTGGCGACGAGCACCCCTTCGCACTCGTGCTGCTTGGCGAAGTGCAGCTTCCCGGAGAGGAACTCCCTTGTGGCCATCGAGACGATCCGGGAGCGGTCGGTGCCTAGCGCTTGAGAGAGCCGAGTGATCTCCTCGTAGATCTCCTTGTCGAGCGAGACGCCGAACCGCACCCTCCTCGTCACGCCCCACCACCCTTAAGCAGCGAGATAAGGTAAACGGCCAGCAGGACGAAGCCGTAGGCGGCCGCAGGGGCTAGGTTGAGCTGGACCGCGAGCAGGAGGCCCAGCAGGGCCGCAGCCAGCGAAGGTAGCACGCTAAACGCGAAGAACTCCCTCGAGTTCCCTGCAACCCTCGAGGAGATGGCGGCGGGCAGGAGCAGAGCCACGTGCTCCACAACGAAGCCCACCGCTCTAAGCAGGCTAACGCTCACCAGGGTGAGGAGAGCAGCTAGGATGTAATCGTGCATCTTCACTCGGATCCCGGAGAGGGAGGAAAAGTCCCTGTCCAACCCGATCGACACCTCCTTCGGGAGCAGAAGGAGGGAAGCGGCGAGCGAAACGGCGCCCACGGCGACCGCCAGCACAGCGTCCTCCCAGCTCGCGAGGAGCGGGTCGCCCAGAATGTAGGACCACAAGCTCACGCGGGCGGGGAAGCTCGTCAGCACGTAGTAAACCGCTGCAACGCCGGCTGAGGTTGTGAAGGCGACGAACGCGGAAGTCGCGCTGTCCTCGCTGACGCCTTTATGCAGGAAGAGGACGAGGAGAAGCGATGGCGGCAGGCTTAGTAGCACGGCCCAAGCGGCTGGGCTCCCGGGCAGGAAAGCGGCTGCCACGTAGCCCAGCGCGACGGCGAGCAAGGCGGAGTGGGGTAGGGAGGCGGCGAAGAAATTGAACCTCCTCGCGTAGACGAGCGGGCTCAGAGCGCTGAAAGCAGCTGCGCTTCCGAGCATCACCGCGAACCACCTAGGATCCAGGTACACGCTCCCTCACCCCTACCCGATCACGTGGAGGCACTTCTCGATGACGAGGACTCCTGGACCGTACGCCTTCTTGAGCATCTCGAGCTCGTAGACCTCGTCCGGCGTCCCCACCGCTCGGATGCCCCTGTTGAAGACGACGATCAGCTTGCTCTTCTTCAAGGTCAGCACCGGGTCGTGGGTGGAGACTAGCACCATCCTGCTCTCAGCCAGCTTGAACAGCAGCTCGGCGAGCCCCTCCCGCCCCCTCGGGTCGATACCGGAAAACGGCTCGTCGAGTACCAGGATTGGCGTACCCCTCGCGAGAGCCCTCGCGGTGAGGACGCGCTGGAGCTGGCCGCCGCTCATCGAGCTCAACCTCTTGCCGGCGAAGTCTTCAGCGCCAACCGAGCGGAGGATCTCGAGCGCCCTCCTCCTGCGCTCCTCGCCCCGGTAGTCTCTCAAAGCCCACTCAACGACCTCGACGCCGGTCGCGGGCAGGTCCCTCCGCACGGCGGAAAGCTGGGGGACGAAGCTCGCGTGCACACCCGCTCTCGCCGGGTCCCCCGTCACGTCCTCGCCGTTCAGGTAAACCCTGCCCTTCAGCGGCTTCAAGAGGCCTAGAATCAGCTTGAAGAACGTGGTCTTACCGGCGCCGTTTGGGCCTAGCACCGTGATCAGACCAGCCCCCTCCACATTCAGGTTCTCGTTGTCGAGTACGTACTCTCCATCCTCGTAGGCGAAGCTCAGCTCCTCCACCTTAAGCGAGGGAGATTTTTCGTGCACAGGCATCACCTTCGACCGACCTTATTGTGCACAGGGTAATAAGCTTTCCGCTGAGCTCGCAGCTTTTGTGCACATATGCCTGCGATTTTCCAGTTTAGTGTGCACAAAGCTTAAAAATCCCCACAAGAGATCCGCTGTTGTGCACAGTTCGGTATCCAGCCGGCTGAAAGGCCGGAGACTCTACGCGATCCTAACGGCCGCTCTGTTGCTCGCCGCAGCCGCAGCGGCTTACTGGATGACGCTCAAAGGGAGCGAGCACGAGAGAAGCGGAGGCTTGAAGGTTGCTGTCACGTTTCCATCCCTAAAGCCGGACGTTGAGCTGCTCGCTTGCGAAGGCGATACTGTCGTATCGATCGCGCCGCCGGGCGTCGACCCCCACGAGTACCAGCTGGCACCTAGCGACGTGGAGGTGCTGAGGAGTAGCGACCTGATAATCTCAACCGGCCACGCACCCTTCGAAGCGCGGATCGCGGATCTGGTGGCGAAAGGCGAGGTGAAAGCCGAGCTGGTGGAAGTGCCGAGCGTACCGGGCATCAAGCTGCTGACCAACCCTGCGACGGGGCAGGAGAACCTCCACTGGCCAATCTACGACCCGGCTAACTACCTCGCGTTCGTCAAGCGCACCGCTGATGCGATGGCAGGGCTGCGACCCTCCTGCGCGCAAGCGTACAGGGAGAGAGCGGCGGCGATCGAGAGGGAGCTGGACAGCCTGCTCTCCCGCGCGCCCAAGATCAACGCGACGGCTGTCGGCTACAGCCCGGAGGTCCAGTACGCGGTGGAGTGGGCTGGCGTCAAGGTCTCCTACCTGCTCGTCAAGGAGCACGATCTGCCCGCCACGCCGGAGGACATCGCGGCCGCCGATCGTGCGCTCGCCGAAGGGAGAGCGCTCCTCGTGGTCTCCGTGAAGGGCGCTGAGAGCACGCCGCTCGGCGCGAAGGCGGAAGAGCTGGCCAGGAAGTACGGGAGACCGATAGTCTATGTGCCCTCGCCCCTCGAGGTCTCGAGCACGCTCGAGAAGCTGAACGCCACAATCGCCGAGCTGAGCAGGGCGGCGCAGCAGCTGCGCGGCTAAGCCTTTTCAAGTGGTAAACTTTTTCTCTTTCTCACTTCTGAGCAGCCTGTGAGCTCAGCAGGAGGGGTTAAGCTCACGATCCTCTACGATAACCGAGAGGCGGATAGCCGCTTGCTTGCCGCTCACGGGTTCGCGTGCTTGGTCGAGGTCGGGGGGCGGAGGATCCTCTTCGATACGGGCGGGGACCCGGCGAGGCTCTTCTACAACATGGGCGCGCTCGGGGTAGACCCCCGCACCATCGAGGCAGTGGTGATCTCGCACAACCACTGGGATCACACCGGCGCGCTGTCCGCGCTCCTCTCGGTGAAGCCCGACGCGGTCGTGCACGTGCCGTCGGAGCCCAAGCCCGAACCGGTGGCGCCCGGGGCCCGCATCGTGGGCCCGCTCCAGGCGGCGTACAAGGGCTACAGGCTCACCGAGCAGGCGCTAGCGGTCGAGGTGGGGGAGGGCTTCGTGCTCCTCCTCGGCTGTTCGCACCCTGGAGCTCCCGTGCTCGTGAGAGAGGCGATGAGGCTGCTGCCGGGGCGGAAGCCGATGGCGCTCGTCGGCGGTTTGCACCTAATCGAAGCGGGCGAGCGGCAGATCGAAGCAACCGTGGACGAGCTGGCCCGGCTCGGCGTAGGGGCGGTAGCGCCCTGCCACTGCACAGGGGCGAAGGCTGCCAGCGCGCTCGCGCGCAAGCTCAAAACGCTCCAGTGCGGGGTTGGAGCGAAGCTCGAATTCTAGGCGCGCTACGTAGAGCTCTGGAGGACCCTTCCGAGCACGTTCGCAGCCTCCTCGACAAACCCTTTCGCCTTCTCGGGGAGCTTGTTGATGATGGGGAAGCGCTCGACCTCGCTCGCGATCTCGACGTACGCGTTTAAGAACTTCACCCCCAAGTTCCGCAGCTGCCTGGCGTAAGCCAGCAGGGTGCTGTACCGCTTCAGGAGAACCGACGAGCTGACCCCCACGCCCTCCTCCCCCCTGAGAAAGCTCTCGACGAAGCGTTTCTCCACTTGAATGGGCAGGTAGGGTACCTGGTTGAAGACAGCGAACATGCTTTCGCTCAGTTTCACGCCCTTCTCCATCGTCGCCACCTCATCCTCCAGCCAGAAGAGCATCCTAGCGGTCCTCTTGAGATCGATGAGGCTGGGCCTGAGAGGTATGAAGACGCAGTCGGAGATGTGCAGGCTGAGGGCCGTGTACCTCGGGTCAAAGAACGGCGCGTTGTCGACAAGCACGAAGTCGTACTTGCCGAACGGGATGAAGCTCTCTAACGCCCGTTTAAAGCGCAACCCCGCCGAGCTGCTCTTCCAAAGCTCGTCCACAACCCTGATCAACCTCTCTCCGGGTACGACGAAGTCGAGGAGCGCGTCGCCCACCTTGGCTGTCGCCGTCACGCTACTGGGCTCGACGATCGCTTTCTGGATCAGGTTCTGCTCAAGCGCGTCGGACAGCGTTTTCCGGCTTTTCACGAGTTCATCGTACTCGTCTTCATTGAACACAGTCAGCGAGGCCCCAGCCGTAGGGTCCAAGTCGATAAAGAGCACTTTCCTGCCGCTCCTGCTCAAGTGGTAGGCGAGCATAAGGGAAAGCTTCGTTTTGCCGACGCCGCCCGAAGCCGACACGAAGGAAGCCACGGCCGCTCGCCTAGATTTCAACGACTTCACCCTGTTCAACGAAAAGAACGAAGCATCTAATATCCTTATCCTTCAGGTTGAGGTGTTCAACCAAAGCCCTCAGCTCGTTAACGAACGCGTCATCGCGGTAAAGCCGAACGTGCACGAGGGCAGCCTTCGGGAAACCACCGAGCACCTTATAAAAGACAAGCTGGCAAACCCCCTCGTACGGTCTCTTCTCGAACTCCACCTCGACGACCGCATCGCCGCAAACCAAGTCGGCAGTGCCTGCGGGAGTGGGAACCTCCCGCCCGCAGCCGAGAGCAGCCGCCAGAACCTCGATGACCTCTCGCTCGTCCCGGCACTTCAGCAGGAAACCCTTGTAAGAAGCAACCGCCCCCCGAAGCACCTCGGCGAGATCCAACCCCTCAGAAACCAAAGGGGGCGGAGCGTCAGCACGGGGTTGATTAGCCTCACCGTTCGGAGACGCTCCCCGAGACTTCATCACCGGATCAAGGCCGCGGGCAACGGTTAATAACCGTATTGGCACTTTGAAGCCTACCTGTCGGTTTCCTGCCCTCTCGCGCCCGGAGCAGTGTTAGTGCTCCCGAGTTCTCTTTCAATTTGGCTCCCTCTAAATTTACCTCCCTCCCCCGGAGATCGAGGAAAAAGCTCGAACCTCTAGACGCGTGGAGATGTTTGCGATATTTTTCGCTAACTTTAAAGTTCCTTAAAGGAAAGTTTGTAGAGCGCAAAGGGAATCGCGTTTCGAACATTAAAAACAGCGGACGTATAGAAACGGGGTTGTCATCATAAGTTTCCCGCTCTGTCAGCGCGCGTCAGCATTTTTTGGATGGTCTCACTGCGAGCGCGTGAAGCGCTCAGCTGTCGGGGTGCTGGGCAGGTTCGACGGCTACTCTGAGGTGGTGTACGAGGTCGAGGGTAAAGAGTACCGCGGCCGCCTCCTGCCGCTAGCCCTCGCGGCGGGCGGCGCTGAGGCGGTCCTCGTGGCGCCGGAGAGCCTCGCCGTCCTCGCTTTCGGCAGCGCGGAGGAAGCCGCCGAGGCTCTGGAGCGCGGCGAGCTGGGCAAGGTCTTCTCCGAGAGGGTCGAGAGCGCTTTCGGAGCCCGCGCGGGGGTCGTCGTCGCGCAGGCGCTGGGGG
>Ga0272445_1000542_pt1 | contig 34809 bp, 29 predicted proteins | sample YNPCB0031_FD_194404 | JGI IMG/M metagenome (GOLD analysis project Ga0272445, IMG submission 194404) | Hot spring sediment microbial communities from Yellowstone National Park, WY, United States - YNP-CB-003-1 | ecosystem: Environmental > Aquatic > Thermal springs > Hot (42-90C) > Sediment... | reverse complement strand
AAAAATGGCTCCGCCCAGAACCCTATTTCAAATCCCATCTACAAACACTCCATCTCCTCTTCCAAAACATATTCCAACCCCCTCATATAAAAAATGAAAAACTTACACAAAATTATTGAAAAGTGCCCTGCCTCTCCCTCAAGAATTGATTCATCTATTTTGTATCCAAGGGATTTAAGAACCTCCTCTGAAAGATAACCCTTGATCAGCTGTGCAAGTGCCACATAATCCTTTCCGCTTCCCGGATAATACACCTCTGAAACCCTTTTCCTGAATTCAATATCCCTGGATGTAATTTTCGTATCTCCCACATCGCATAAATTTTTTGTGCAGGAAGAAAAAAGAAAGAAAAATAAACAAACATGCCAGAGCTTTTTCAATCAAATGCCTCCTTTGAAATTTGTTTTTAATAAAAATAAAAAGTTCTTTCAAGAAAAAAACAAAATCCCTTTTTAAAATTAGAGGGTAAAGAATTCAAAAATTATTGATAAAATTTTATATTGCGTTAAAAGAGAGGAAGATGAAAGCAAAAAAGAGAACCTCTCTCATACCCCTTCTTCAGGAAATTCAAAGAAGGGATGGTTATATATCAAAAGAAGGGATAAAAGAGATTGCTGAAAAGACAGGAGCGAGTATCAATGAAATATACGGAATAGCAAGTTTTTACACCCAGTTCAGATTTACCCCTCCTGCAAAACACTGCATAAATGTTTGTCTCGGAACGGCCTGTCATGTAAAAGGCGGTATGGATGTGCTTGAAGCATTTGAGAGGGAATTAAAAATCAAGGTTGGAGAAAGAACTCCAGATGGCGAATTTGAACTTCAGAGGGTGGCATGTGTGGGTTGTTGTGCCCTTGCACCGGTTGTGGTAATTGACGATGAGGTTCATCCCAAGAACTCTCCAGGCAAAATAAAGGAAATAATTGAAAAATATAAAGGGAAAAATGCCTGAAGAAAAAACCATATTTGTCTGCCAGGGAACAGGGTGCGTGTCAAACAAAAGTGTTCCAGTTTATAATGCCCTCAAAGAGGAGATTGAGAAAAGGGGAATAAAGAATGTTAAGGTTGATTTTACAGGTTGTCATGGATTCTGTGAAAAGGGACCGCTGGTAGTGATAGAACCCGATGGCGTTCTTTACACCCATGTCAAACCTCATCTGGCAGGTGAGATTGTTGAAAAACACATTGTAAAGGGGGAGCTTGTAAAAAATCTCCTTTACATAGATCCGGTGAAAAAGGAAGAAATTCCATTGTATAAGGAAATAGGATTCTACAAGGGTCAGTTGAGGCTTATACTTAGAAACTGCGGGAAAATAAATCCGGAAAGTATAGATGATGCATTAAAAGCTGGTGCTTATACTGCACTGAGAAAAGCTCTCTTTGAAATGAAACCTGAGGAAGTTATTGAAGAAATAAAAAAATCAGGACTCAGAGGTAGAGGAGGAGCAGGCTTTCCAACAGGATTAAAATGGGAGGCGACGAGAAAGGCAAAGGGAAAGGAAAAGTATATTATATGCAATGGAGATGAGGGAGACCCAGGAGCATTCATGGACAGGTCTCTTCTTGAAGCGGACCCTCATTCTGTGATTGAAGGAATGATAATAGCAGCCTATGCAATAGGAGCGAAACAGGGATTTGTATATGTTAGAGCAGAATATCCGCTTGCCGTTAAGAGATTGAGAAAGGCTATAGAAGATGCCAGAGAAAGAGGTTTTCTTGGAAAATCAATACTTGGAAAAAAGGGATTTGATTTTGATATTGAAATAATGGAAGGAGCAGGCGCATTCGTTTGTGGCGAAGAAACTGCTTTAATTGCATCCCTTGAAGGGAAAAGAGGAATGCCGAGGCAGAGGCCTCCTTATCCTGCGGAAAGGGGTTATAACGGAAAGCCCACAAACATAAACAATGTAAAGACATACGCATCTGTGCCGGTGATAATAAACAGGGGAGCCGATTATTTTGCAAGCATCGGAACAGAAACAAGCAAGGGAACAATGGTTTTTGCGCTGACCGGGAAGATAAACAATTCGGGGCTGATAGAGGTTCCGATGGGAATAACGCTAAGGCAGATAGTATATGAAATTGGTGGTGGAATCCCAAAGGGAAAAAAGTTCAAGGCTGCTCAAACAGGGGGTCCATCAGGAGGATGCGTGCCGGAGGCATTTCTTGATGTGCCAATAGATTATGAATCCCTCACATCCGCTGGTTCAATGATGGGTTCCGGAGGAATAATAATTGCAGACGAGGACACATGTATGGTGGATTTTGCAAAATACTTCCTTGATTTTACGCAGAAAGAATCATGCGGAAAATGTGTTCCTTGCAGGGTTGGAACGAGACATATGTTTGAGATACTGAAAAGAATAACAGAAGGAAAGGGGAAAGAGGGAGACATTGAACTCCTTGAAGAACTTGCAAAGACAGTGAAAGAAACCTCTCTCTGTGGTCTCGGGCAAACCGCTCCAAATCCGGTTCTCACCACAATAAGGTATTTTAAAGACGAATATATTGCTCACATAGAAAGAAAGGAATGCCCTGCGAGGGTTTGTAAAGAGCTCATCTCCTTTTACATACTCCCTGAAAAGTGCGTTGGATGCCTCTTATGCCTGAAAAACTGTCCAGCGGGAGCTATAACGGGAGAGTTGAAAAAGGTTCATGTCATAAATCAGGAAAAGTGTGTCAAATGCGGGGTATGCTATGAAGTATGCCCTCCAAAGGTAAGTGCGGTTGTTAAATTGACAGGAGAAGAAAGGAGGAAAGCAGGTGCCTGAATACATAAGGGCAATAATAAATGGGAAAGAAGTAAAGGCTAAAAAAGGAAGAACTATTCTTGAGATTGCAAAGGACGAAGGGATATATATCCCAACCCTATGCACACACAAGCTTTTAAGCCCTTATGGTGCCTGCAGGGTATGTGTGGTTGAGGTTGAAGGGGTTCAAAGGCTTCTTACATCATGTAACACCGAACTTAAGGATGGAATGATTATAAATACGGATACGGAAAGAGTAAAAAGAGCAAGAAGAGAAATTGTAGAATTCATGCTTTCAGAACATCCATCAGCCTGCCTTCTCTGCCCCTATCAGGAGGAATGTTATAATATTCAGCACTGCAATGTTAAACTTGGAACAGTCGTGGGATGCAGGTTCTGCGCAAAGGATGGAATATGTGAATTACAAAAGGTCGTAAGGGAACTTGGAATTAATGAACTCCCCCTTCCGTCTGTATACAGGGGAATACCCCCTGAAAAGGATGACCCATTCTTTGAAAGGGATTATAATCTTTGTATTCTGTGTGGAAGATGCGTCCGGATATGTCAAGAAGTAAGAATGACAGGAACTCTCTCATTTTTAAAGAGGGGACCCAGCACCAAGGTCGGGACCCTATTTGACATCTCCCATCTGGAAGCAGGATGTGAATTCTGCGGTTCCTGTGTGGATGTATGTCCTACAGGTGCCCTTGTTGAAAGGACCAGGAAATGGAAGGGAGTGCCAGATGAAAGAATCAATAACACCTGCCCATTCTGCTCCATGAATTGTGATGTTATAATGGATGTAAAGAAAAAAGAGGTATTTAGCGTTTCTTCAACGGAAGAAGGATTGCTATGTTCAAGTGGAAAATTCGGAATAGTAGGCATGCTTCTTTCTAAAGAAAGGGTAAAATCTCCTTTAATAAAAGAAAAAGGAGAGGTCTCGTGGGAGGAGGCTTTATCCTTTGTATCAGAAATTTTAAAGTCCCATAAAGAAGATGAAATCGGAATGGTCCTCTCTCCATCCCTGACAAATGAAACAATATCCTCCGCCATATCTTTCGCGGAATCTATGGGAATAACCAAGATAACATCACCCGCTCTTAGATGGGAAGGTTCAATATATTCAGAAATTTTGTTAAACAAAAAACCAAAGATTCCCTCATACGACCTTTTAATAGTTTCTACCCAACTTCCTGCTCCCCTTGAGATAGAAGTCAAACACCTTTCTGCTGATGGAGGGTATGTATATGAATTCAATCCATCGGAAACATTCCTTACAAGACATGTAAATTCATTCAGGTGCATTCCTGAACCTTCTTTTGTGCCATTAATGCTTCTAAAAGCAATAAGGGAAAAATCAAACAAAAAGGTAGAAATTGATAACATCCTTAATAAGGTTGACCTCAAAACCGCATTATCTCTCTGTGGAATCTCTGAAGGAGAACTTGACGAATTAATAGAAGGTGTAAAGAAGGCTAAAAAGAAAGCTTTCATTTACGATATAAACTCAATTCACCCCTTTATAGTTAAGGTCTTCTCAGAAGTTTTTTCCATTGATATAATCCCAGTAACGAAAGAAGGAAATGAAAGGGGACTTATTGAATTGTCTTACGAGATGATGCCATACGATAAATTTCTATCCGATGAAAAAATAAAAGTGGTGTATTCAATAGGAGTTCCGTATGCGGGGAATGGTAAAAAAACTATACTTCAGGACCCGTTTTTAGTCTCTCAAAATGGTCACTGGGATGTATTCCTGCCAGTGCTTTCTTATACGGAGGAAAATGGAACTTATACTAATTTATGGGGCAAAAAGAAAAAATTAACAAAAATCTCCGAGCCTGACTCTGGAGCATTTTCGGATGTTAAAATTATGGAGGAGATCTTGAAAAAATTGGGAAAATCCCTTTCCAAGAAAAAAGTTAAAAGCAGGGAAAATAAAGGCAAAAAAGAGGGATTTTCCTCTATCACACTTCCATCCATTAAAAAAGAGGATGAATTTTATATCTATCCAAAAACTTTTACCAATTTCTTCAGGGGATTTGAACTTCATTCAACTCTTAAGGGTTTTAAAAGGATAATGGATGGAGAAGGAATTTACATGAACGAATCCGATACGAACAGGCTTAATTTAAAAGATGGAGAAAGAGTGGTTCTGAAAATTGGAGAAGAAAGAACTGAGAGAGTTCTCTATGTAAAAAGGGATTTAAAAGAAGGAGTTGTAGAAATCGTCCCATCGTATAAGGAGATGAAAGAAATTCTTTCAATGAAAGCAAAAGGAATAATTCCTAAGGGGAAAATTGAAAGATGAAGAAAATTTTAAAAATGAAAAAACTCATTCCAAATTTCAATGAGATGGTGGTATATCATCCCTACATAGCAAAAAAGGCAAGGGGCGGACAGTTCGTAATTGTAAGAGCGGATGAAAAGGGAGAAAGAATTCCTTTAAGCATAAGCGATTACAACAGGGAGGAAGGCACAATAACGATTGTTTTTGAAGAAGCAGGTGTTTCAACAAGGAAACTGGCAATGAAAAAGGAGGGAGAGATGCTTCCTACTCTGGCTGGTCCTCTCGGGATGCCATCGGTCATTGAAAAGTTTGGAAAGGTTCTTTTGATAGGTGGATGTTATGGAATAGGAGCCATCTATCCACTTGAAAAGGAACTCAAGGAGATGGGCAACACCGTAATAGTCGGGATTGAAGCGAGGTCATCAGCCTTCCTTTTCTGGAGAGAGAAGCACATAAATTGTGCTGATGCATTTTATCCCCTTACAAGGGATGGTTCCGAGGGATTAAGAGGACATGTGGACACAATAATAGATGCAGTTTTAAAGGATTTTGGAAGCATAGATAGAATCTTTGCAATCGGATGCACATTGATGATGAAGAAGGTAGCAGAAAAGACGAGACCACTGGGAATAAAAACGATTGTGAATTTAAACCCAATTATGATAGATGGAACTGGGATGTGCGGTGTTTGCAGGGTAAATGTTGGAGGAAAAATGAAGTTTGCCTGTGTTGACGGTCCTGATTTTGACGCCCATGAGGTTGACTGGGATGTTCTTATTATGAGAAAGAAAGCCTATATAGATGAAGAACTCACCTCTTTGATGATGATGGAATGCATGAAGGATTTCTAAAAGGAGAAGAAGATGCCAAAGGAAATAAAGCTTGAAAGAACACCGATGCCAAAACAATCTCCAGAAGAGAGAAGGAGAAACTTTTTTGAAGTTGCTCTTGGATATACCCCGGAACTCGCTATGGAAGAAGCGAAAAGGTGCCTTCAGTGCAAAAAACCACTCTGCGTTCAGGGGTGTCCAGTTGAGATTGACATTCCTTCCTTTATAAAACACATAGCAGATGGAGATTTTGACAGGGCAATAAAAAAGATAAAGGAAAAAAATCTACTCCCTGCAGTGTGTGGAAGGGTTTGTCCGCAGGAGGAGCAGTGTGAAAAGTTCTGTGTGCTTGCAAAAAAGGGAGCTCCTATAGCAATAGGAAGACTTGAAAGATTTGCTGCGGACTGGGAGGCTAAAAGCGGAAAGCTGGAAGTCCCCGAACTTCCATCACCAACCGGAAAAAAAGTTGCAGTTGTGGGCTCGGGTCCCGCGGGTCTCACAATAGCAAGCGATCTCGTTCAATTAGGGCATTCGGTAACTATTTTTGAGGCACTCCACGCTCCAGGTGGTGTCCTCACATACGGAATTCCTGAATTCAGACTTCCAAAAGAAATAGTTTACCGAGAGGTTGACTTCATAAAAAAACTTGGAGTTAATCTCCTGCTTGATTTTGTTGTGGGAATGACAGCGACTTTAGATGAAATCCTTGAAGAATATGACGCAGTTTTTCTTGGGACAGGAGCTGGACTCCCATGGTTTATGGAAATTGAAGGGGAGCACTACAATGGAATATACTCTGCAAACGAATACCTTACAAGGAACAATCTCATGAGGGGTTATGAATTCCCGAGGGCTGATACTCCTATAAAAAGGGCAAAGAGGGTAGCAGTGATAGGCGGAGGAAATGTAGCAATGGATGCTGCGAGAACAGCTTTGAGACTTGGAGCTGAAGAAGTCAGAATTGTCTATAGAAGGTCAAGGGCTGAGATGCCAGCAAGGCTTGAAGAAATAGAAAATGCTGAGGAAGAAGGAGTAATTTTTGAATTTTTGACACTTCCAAAAAGATACATTGCTGATGACTTTGGATGGATAAAGGAAATTGAGTGTATAAGGATGAAACTCGGTGAACCCGATGCCTCAGGAAGAAGAAGACCAATTCCAGTTGAGGGTTCAGAGTTCAGAATTCCCGTGGATGTGGTGGTTGTATCAATTGGGCAGTCTCCCAATCCATTGATTCCAAAAACAACAAAGGGACTTGAAACAGGAAAATGGGGTAATATAGTTGTTGACCCAAAAACTGGAAAGACATCAAAAAAGGGCGTTTGGGCTGGAGGAGATGTGGTGAGGGGTGGAGCGACTGTTATTCTCGCAATGGGAGATGCAAGAATAGCAGCTCGTTCCATGCACCAGTACCTTATGGAAGGGATATGGTAGAAATCATTATCCCGAATTTTTTAACCCTCTAAGCAGTTTTTGAAGAAGAGAGGATACACTTAATAATTTTGCAAAATGTAAAAGATATTTTTCATCCAATTTTCCTTCAATTTCTCTATTATAAAAAGCAAAACATCCTCGGATTTCACGGCAGGATGTCCTTGAAATGGAGATAAACCATTTTGAAAAGCTCTTCCCCTAACAAAATTTTCCGAACTGCAAATTCTACTTCTTCCTCAGAATACTCAGGATGTCTGTTTCTCACCCCTTATTTTATCAGTTCTCTTAAAAATGCAGAAAGTTCAAAGGATAGTTCCAATTTCCTTTCCGGTTTCACCCTTCTGAAAATTTCAATCTGAATTCTCTCTGCTTTGGAGCTTGTGTCCTTCTTCATCTACCCCTTACCCTTAAAATTTTTCCGAACAATCCTATGTAGATTTCCCCTCTGTCATTGAGGCTTAATGGAGCATACATGCTGTTGTATTCCATCCCTTCTTCTATAAACTTCCTCCACAGAACATTTCCATTATTCAGGTCAAGGGCTGTGAGAAACCATTTTTCCTTTTCACCTTCCTTAATAAGTTCATAAACATATCCCGCTTGAGATTTTCCAGATACAAGGGGAACATTGTTCGGCGCAAACACATCCCTGTTCACCCATAAAAGTTCAACTCTTTCATTTCCATACTTCCCCTTTATTTCATAACCTGCTACTCCAGAACCATCGGGGTTATTGTTGTCAACGATAAACTTTCCATTGACATAGGCAAATGTATTTTCTGTCTGCGATTTCGGATCGTATGAAAATGGAACAGGAGAAGTCACCTCAACAGGACTCCCATCTTCTGTTCTCAAAACTATTACCTTCATAGGGAAGGCACCGTCAGCAAATCCCACATATTCTTCATTTTCACCCATAATGGTGGGGGTCGTTCCCGAACCGTTCAGAAATCTTACTTTTTTAAGGTAGTTAAGAAGAACACAGGAGTAAGAAGAACTTCCTTCCTCGCATTCTATATCATCAGGGGGTGGTCCAGGGTCATAAGGATATTCCCAGAGGCGTTTAAAACTACTGGAGGCGCTGTCAAATCTCATTTTGTAAAGTTTTTTGTTCGTTATAACATAAAGATTGTCGTTTCTGTCAAGGGCTGAGGCATTCTGTATCGCCTCTCCCTGAAACTGATAATAGTAAACACTTGCTTTGTTTTTGTCAAAAACCTGAAGGAGCCCCAATTTCGCTCCAGGAATATGGACCTTCAATAAGTTTCCCTCTCTTATGTATTCAATTCCCAGAGTCACAAATGCTATGTCCATCCACGCCTTCGGTTTATAAAGTGGAATCATTGCGAGAATGGTTTCTTTTTTTGAAAACCCATGAGAGATTTCTGATATGTCAAACTTCATATTCTCTTCAAATCTTCCACCTTTTTCACACAACCTATAAATAGTAATGTCCATAGAGGTCCATATACAGTCCTCATGGTCTATAAAGCTATAGATGCCACCAAGTATACTTGTTATGTTTTCAAAAGATAATGAGAAAGAAGCTATGAGGTTCATATCTCTGTCAAACTTCTTTAATTCATGCTTTCCAGCCAGAGGATTGGAATTCCCAAAGACCGGATTTCCTTTTGAATCAAACAGAACCCATCCGGGTCCCCTGTGGTCAAAAAGTTCTACCTTCAGCGGAGTATGTGGACCGGAAAATTCTGTCCCTGCCTGCTGTGCTGGATTTCTATGAACAATGGGCCATGGGCTCTGAGCAAGACAGGGATGATTGTAATAGGTTTTTTCACCTCCACAGGATATAAAAAGCAGAAACGCAAAACCAAAAATCACCTTTCTCATCTTTTCACTCCTTTTTAATTTTAATCCGTTTTTCAGTAATGAGCAATATCGTCACCTTCTTCTGCAAAAATCTCGTTTAGTTTATCATGACTCACCTCATCCCTTTTTGTGGAAAATAAATATGTGCACCATCCAAAAATTCTTTTTCCATCAGCGCATATCCTTTTTTCAAGTTTTAACTCCCTTCCAATTGAGGAAAGAAAGTCCGCCATAGGTTTTGCCCTTTCGTCTTTATTTCTTAAAAAATTCTGAACGAGAAGCCCGGTAAAAAGGACATAATCCTCTGAATTCATAACCTCTTCAAGAACTGGCAGGAATTTTTTCTTTTCTTCTATACTTTTTGCAAGATATGAGTAGGCATAGCTCCATCTGAGAAGCCTTACAGAATATCCATCTTCTGCAACCTCCATCCTTATTTTATATGTCGTCCCTTCAATCTCAGGGAAAATTTCTTTGTATTCAAGGAACTCCCTCTCTATTGATTCCCTGTTCATTGGAAGGGATGGAAAGGAAATTTCTTCAACCAGAAGTCTTGACCCTGAGGGGATATTTTCCCTGATATACTTAACCATCAATTCAACCGTAGTTTTGCCATCAACATAGTGATATACTGTGATGAGAGAAGTTATGAAAATCGGGATTAAAAGGACGAAGCCCGCAATTTTTCCTTTTTCCCACCTTGAAAATATAAAACCGAATAGCAAGGAGATATAGGGAATTGATGGAAGGAAATACCTTGCCCCTGTCTGTGTGTATGTGCAGAGGAGAATAAGGTGAAATATCACAAAAGAAAGGGGCATAAGAATCCATCTCTCCTTTTTCACAAAAATAAAAGAGAAAATTAAGGTCAGTATAATGAGTAAAATGAAAAATCCACCTCCGTAGGAATAGAGGGAGTTGAAAAAAGCAACAGGACCCTGAGTTTTTCCAACCATTCCAACGCCGGTAAACCTGACCATCCATAATGAAGCCCATCTTTCTGAAAGGGATGGAAAAATTTTGAAAAGATATATGAAAACGGTGGATGCCCCGGGGATGGAAATCCAGTTCTTTTCAAAGGAAATTAGAATGTATGGATTTGTGAGAATCTGAAAGAAATAAAAAAGAAAGACGAAAAGGATAAATTTTTTTATCCCCTGTTTTTTTAGGAGAAATCCTGCAATTACCGGGACCAGGAGCAGGGTGTTGTAGGTCTTTCCATTTACAGATAAAGCAGAAAAGAATGCGAGAAGAAGAAAATTTTTTCTATCAGGATTTTCCAAGAAACGCTGGAGAAAGAACAGGGCAATGATGAGAAGAAAAATAGCCATTCCGTCTTCCTTCATTACATGGGCGCTTCTCACATCAAGAGGACTTACCGCATAAAATGCGGTTGTTAGAAATGCGAGACTTTCATTTTTTAATGTCATTCTTGCGAGGAAGAACAATGGGAATATGCCCAATGAGAAAAGAAGGGCTGTTCCAATTCTTCCGAGGAAATAAAAATTTTCGGGTTCAAGAATAAAATTTTTTTGAAAATCTTTTACAGAGCCAAACTTTCCTCTTGTCTTTCCATATATGTAATAGAGGGAGTATATTCCGAAATTGTAGAGCATATTTGGAGGGGATTTCACATAAAAACCGATGTTCAAATTCTTGCCAAACCTCAGAGCCTCTGTCACAACCCCTTTTTCATCAAAGTGAACTGTATGAGGAAGTCCAAATTTTGCTCCTGTCGCCCTTAAAAGAAAGGCAAGGAAGAAGAGCAAAAATAGAACAATTGCAGTTTTTCCCTTCATTTCACCCTGTAAATGGTAATTCCATCGCCATACACCTTAAATCCATCTGGGACAAACTCAGCCACCTTTGTTAGTTCTCCGAGGGTTTTTACATAAAACTCCTTCATCCATTTGAGCCTTCCTTCCTTTGCCTTTTTTATACTGGAATTCTCAATAATTACATAGTCAAAAAACTTTTTTACCTCTTCAGCTGTATATATCCCGGGTCTTTCTTCTGTAAGCCCGATTGCCTCAGGGTCATATATGAAGGTTCTGTAAATATCGTATCCATTTTCGTCCGCAAATTTAAGCCTGATATCATATGTAGTTCCCCTAATTGACGGGTCAAGCATCTTATATTGTTCAAACTCCCTTATTATGGTTTCTCTTTTTTCTGGAAGTCCATAATAAAAAAGCCCCTGGTCAATTAGTAATTTTTTGTCATTGCTTATGTTTTTCTTTATCCACTCAAGGGCGAGTTTTTCTGTCGGCTCTCCGAACATATACGGAATAACCTTTTTTGCTGATATAAAAACAAAGGAAAGGAGTAAAAGAGAAAAAATCCCGTATCTATAAATTCCTTTCAAATCCTCTGCCATCATAAATATGACAAGGAATGCCCACGGAATAAGGGGAAGAAAATAATGGAAAAATGGTTGAGGATTTAGAAAAAATGCAATTAGATACAAAGGAATAAATAACAAGGCGGGCAAAACCCCTTTCTCTCTCTTTTTTATGAGAACATAGAAAAAACTGATTGTCAAAATCCCGACAAAAAGCCATCCTGCCCCTCCTTCAACCCCTTCTCCAAAATTTCTGAACCCCCCACCCATCTTCCAGCCCACTCCACCTGATATCTTTGCATATCTGAAACTTTCTCCCGATGTTTTTATGCGGAACAGATTCATTAAAAATGGTAGGGCAGGTCCAAGGAAGGTAGTAGTTATATTTCTGTCAAGGTTAAAATAGGGGTATGGATTGGCAATGGAATTTCCGATTATTACTCCAAAAACTGAAGAAAGGAAGGATTTTATCCCCTCCCTTCTCTGAAGCCATATCAAAAAAATCACAGGATAAAGAAAGATGGCATAACCCTTTCCAGCAACTGCTATTCCTGTAAGAAATCCTGCGATAAAAAATTTTTTTGCCCCTCCTTCATCATATAGGGTATAAAGGTAGATGAGTGCCAGCAAAAAAAACGGGATGGCGAGGTTATCTTCTTTCATTATTCTTCCTATAAGGACAGAAGCAGGGAGAAATGAGTATAGGGCAATGGAAAGGAAAAAAAGAGATTTTTTTCTGAAAAATCTGTAAATAAATATCCCCATAAGAAGAATAGAAAAGGTTGAGAGAATTGAAGCGACAGTCCTTATTAAAAAATAAAGAACAGCAGGGTCACGCACAAATTTAACGGCAATGTCCTCCGGAGACTGAAAAAAACCAAATAACTTACCTGCCACATAATAGGATGAAAGAATAGAAAAATTTAAGACCATAAAAGGAGCAGACTTTACGAACTCTCCTATATTGAAACTCTTACCAAATCTTAAAGCCTCCCTTAAAAGGAGTGGCTCATCCGCATTTAGACCATAAGGTAGGTTTCTCCATATTCCATAGAACCTTAATAAAAAACCAAAAGTTATAATGAAAATGAGAAGAATTTTTTCCTTCTTTGAAAGTTCTGGAAACTCTAAAATTCTGCTTTTCAAGTTTAGAAAAAGGCGGCACCCGGATTCGAACCGGGGTATAGCGGTTTTGCAGACCGCCGCCTTTCCACTTGGCTATGCCGCCATCTATTTAAATATACAATAAATCTATCCAAATTTCAACTTTTTTCTTTTACCTTCTTGACAAGGGGCAAAAGTTTTTCATTTTGCTTGACACGATGTATTTTTTGATACAAAATAAAAATAATGAATGATTATTCAGTCAAAAACAAAAAGGAGGTGAACCATGGGAACACCAAAAGAATTCTTTGAAAAAACTGTAGCAGAAAGGCTGAAGGCAAATCCTCAGGAGGCAAAACAAATAAATGCGGTTTATCAGTTTGAATTATCAGGAGAAGAGGGAGGAACATGGGTTGTGGACCTGAAATCAGACCCACCCTGTGTAAAAACAGGACCATCGCCGGATGCTCAATGCACAATCAGTATGACCGCTGCAGATTTTATGGCAGTGGTGGAAGGAAAACTGAATGCCCAGATGGCTTTTATGCAGGGAAAACTGAAAATAAAAGGGGACATGGGTCTCGCAATGAAACTCAACAAAATTCTAAAAAGCTAAAGGCTGGGAGAGGGAGGAGGTGTGGGGGTAGTTAAAGGAGGGACAGATTATATTTTTCTAAAGAGTTTCTTTCAGAATTCATTTCTTGTATAATCAAAAAATAATTCAGGAGGAAAATGATGGAGAACAGAAATGGCATTCCGAAAGGGTGGCTTTGGTTTTTTTTGATAGTTGACGTTCTCATCATAGGAGGAGGGATTCTGTTTTATGAAAAAATTTATAAACCGCAGGTGGAAAGGGAAAGGGCATGTAAAGAAATGTTAAAAATCTCAGAGGCAAAAAGGAAAGAACTTGAAGCACTGCACGAGGCAAATGTTAAAGAAATGGAAAGGATGAAAGAAGCATACAACAAACTTATGGGCGAACTTGAAGCGAGAGTTTCTTCCGGAGATGTGACATTGTCAAGAAAAGGAGATAGAATCTATGTTACTCTCCCTGAAAAAATAATGTTTGATTCCGGAAGCGCAGAAATCAAAGAAGAAGGTGTAAAGGTTCTTGAGCAGATAGCAGAAGTCCTGAATGAGTATGAAGACCATGATATCATTGTTGAAGGGCATACGGATAATATGCCAATAGGTCCCTCTCTTCAAAAAATATATCCTACAAACTGGAATCTCGCCGCCATAAGGGCGGTAAATGTGGTCAGATATCTTGAATATCTCGGAATTGACCCCAAAAGGCTATCGGCAGCTTCTTACGGTGAGCACCATCCAGTAGCGGATAACAGCACTGAGGAAGGAAGAGCTCTTAACAGAAGGATTGAAATAGTTTTGATACCTGCCAGGATAGAAAAATAAATTTGGGATGGTAAGATGGAAATAGAAAGGAAAGTAGAAGGATATATCTCAAAAATAGAGTCAATAAAATCAGAAATATCAAAAGTAATTGTCGGGCAGAACCAGCCTATAGAACTTATGCTTCTCTCAATTCTTTCAAAAGGGCATTCTATCTTTGTGGGCGTGCCCGGACTTGCAAAAACTCTTCTCGTAAACACTCTCGCCCAGGTTCTCTCTCTGAAGTTCTCAAGAATTCAATTCACACCCGATCTCATGCCCTCTGATATAACCGGCTCGGATGTAATTGAAGAAGAAGGCGGAAAAAAAGCCTTCCGGTTTGTCCCCGGACCGGTCTTCACCAATCTTCTTTTAGCCGACGAAATAAACAGAACACCCCCAAAAACCCAGTCTGCTCTTCTTCAGGCAATGCAGGAATACAAAGTTACCTGTGGAGGAAAAACCTACTTACTTGAAGAGCCCTTTATAGTCTTTGCAACCCAGAACCCTATAGAGTTAGAAGGAACATATCCCCTTCCCGAAGCGCAGCTTGACAGATTTATGTTTATGATTGACATGGATTATCCATCAAAAAGTGAGGAGATTGAAATCGTGGAAAAAACTACAGGTTTGATGGATGTAGAAGTAAAAAGCGTCCTGAATAAGGAAGAAGTGATTGAACTCCAGAAAGTGGTAAGGAGTGTGCCTGTTGCAAAATCAGTAGTTGAGTTTGCTGTTGAAATTGTAAGAAAAACCCGTCCCCACAATTCAGATTCCCCTGACCTCATTAAAGAAAATGTAGAATGGGGAGCGGGACCAAGAGGTTCCCAATTCCTCATACTCGGTGCAAAAGCAAAATCCCTTCTTGATGGACGATTTTCCCCAACTACCGAGGATGTGAAAAAGATAGCAGTTCCAGCTTTAAAGCACAGAATTGTTTTAAAATTCAAAGCAAAAGCAAAGGGGATAAAATCTGACGAACTCATTAGAGCCCTTATTGAAAAATGAGCGAAGAGCTTTATCTTCAGGAGGAAATCCTTTCAAAAGCAAAGGGCCTATACATTGAAGCAAGAAAGATTAAAGGGGAACTCCTTACAGGACACCACAAAAGCAAAATAAAAGGAAAAGGAACGGATTTTGTGGAATTAAGGGAATATACAAACGGAGATGATATCAGGAATATAGACTGGAAATTTTACGGAAGAAGTGAAAAACTAATGGTAAAAGTGAAGGAAGATAAGGGAAGGATTGACCTCCTTTTATGCATTGATGACTCCTATTCCATGGATTTCGGCAAAAACAACAAACTTGAGTATGCTGTGAGACTCGCAGGCACAATTGGATATTTAGGGGTTTCCCAATCAGACAGGGTTATTTTAAAAACATTTTCAGGTTTTCCGGAAGTCCCCCCTTCTCCTTCAAAGGAAGCCTTTTTCCATTTTTTCCTCGCCCTTGCCATGATAAAACCGAGGTGTTCAACAAAACCCCTCAAATTTTTAAGGGATTTTGAGGGGATGTCAAAAAATCTGAAGGCGGTCATTTTTACCGATATGCTCTACGAGGAAAAAATAGACCTTGAGGGTATAGCTTCCATTGAAGGCGTTGAATTTGACATAATTCACATAATTGCTGAAGAAGAAAGGGAAATAGCCCAATACGAAGGGGCATATTTCGTAGACCCCGAAAGCAAAGAAAAAATTCTCATTGAACCCTCTCTTTTGAGCAAATATTACGCAAAAGCATTCTCTGACTGGGAAAAGAATGTTGAGAAGGCAGTTACTGAAAACGGAGGGTTATATATTAAGGCACTTACTTCAACCCCTATCTATGAAACAGTTATAAACTACCTTACCAAACTGGGAGCAAAAAGGTGAACTGGACTGCTTTCTATTTCCTTCCTTTTCTCATTCTTCCAATACTAATTCATCTCATAGGAAAAAAGCCAGAGAAGGAAATAAAATTCCCTCCCTTTGAATTGCTTAAAAGGGTTTACAGAGAATATAAATGGTATTTAAAAGTAAGAAACCTGTTACTCCTCCTTGTAAGGATGTCTATCCTTCTTCTTTTTATCATTTCTGCTTCTAAACTCTCCTGCGGAATATCTCCGGAAAAAAAAGAGGGTGTTGGAATCGTGATTGACTCTTCATATAGCACAATGACATTTGATGGTAACGAGAGAATTTTTAAAAAAGAAGTTGAAATTGCCAAAGAGATATTGATGAAAACAAAGGATGCAAAAGTCTTTAAATGTTCTGACACGCTCACTTCTGTATTTATAGATGACCTCCTTAACGAAAAAATTGAGCCCGAGTTCAAAAGCGGAAATGCCAGAAGGTGTTACGAAGCCATTTCAAGAATGGGTTTCTCAGAAATTTTCTGGATAACAGATGGAAGGAAGGAGGGATATGAGGGATTATCTTTTAAGGAAGGTATGAAAATAATTGATGCCTCTCAGGGCAAAAAATTTGTGAACGCATGGATAGATGGAGTAGAGATAAAAGAGGGAACCGTTGCCATTCACCTTAAAAGTAATGGAAAAACTGCGGTAGAATGGGAAATAAAGAGCAATATATCAAATCTTAAAGGAAAAACTGAGTTCGCAGGTGAAGCTCTCATAAATGTGCTTTTTCATTCAGATTCCGATTGGCTTGCCATAAAAATAAAGGGAGATGCACTGGATGCAGACAATTATTATTTTGCGGGAAGAAGTAAATCTTTAAAAAAATCGTTAGGAATATTCAACTTTTCACCTTCTGAAGTGCCCCACTTAGATGAAGCCTATTACCTGAAAAAGGCTCTTGCAACAGGAGAAGGGTTCAGAATAAAAGAGAAAGTGCCATCCACCATGAAAGGAGATTTAAAAGATGAATACACATTCTCATTCCTCCTGAATCCCCTATGGAATTCCTATGTGAAAGAGCTGGTTAACTTCTTTTTGAATATGAAAATCCCGATCTTTATCTCTGCGGGAGAAAACCCTGGTTTCAAAGAAATATGTGAACTTCTCGGCATAAAGATAAGGGGGATTAAGGAGGTGGAAAGTTTCAGAAAACTCCTTCCAAATTTTGAAATTCCGTTTTTTTCACTTTATGGGGAAGTTTTTGACGAAATCTATGTAAAAAAATTATATCTCGTTGAGCCATCAAAGGAGGTAGAACCGGTAATACTTCTCTCGAGCGGAGAGCCTATTCTGTTTAAAATACCAGCAAAAAATGTCTACATCCTCACGACTACAGCGGACCTTGACTGGAGTCAGTTTCCAATAGCAAGAATTTTCACACCCCTGATGATTGATATAGTCCTTCACTCATTAAAAGATGATGTAAAGGAAATAAAAGGAGTATTTTCGGAAAAAGGTGGAAAAACAATAGTTAAGGCAGACATGGAATTTTCTGCGGTTCCGGGTGTCTATGAAAAAGATGAAAAAATTATAGTGGCTAATCTCAATCCCACGGAGGAATCGCTTCTCACTCCCATGTCTTCTGTGAAACTTGAAACCGAAGCTTCAAAAAGATATACTGGATTTCAGGTGTGGAAATACACACTCCTTTTTACTGGAATTTTCCTCCTTTTGGAATCCATGCTTTTAAAATGAAAAGGTTTCTGAAAATTCTCATAACCTTCTTTCTTTTTGGTAACTACAATCTCTTTGCAGTTTCTCCTCTATTCAGATGGGTTCAATACAGGTATGAAGGAGACATTCCGATGCGGGATGCCGTGAAACAGGTCCTCTGGGAACTTGTAAGAATAACATCTGTTGAGATTGTAGAGGAACCCTTTTATGGAAATTTTGATGACGAGGACTTCTTTATGAGCCCCTTCATCTATCTTACAGGAAAAAATGTAAGCATAAATTTCCGCACCGACGAGAAAAGAAAAATCCTTTCACACATCACTGCAGGGGGACTCTGGCTTATTGATAACTCCTCCGAAAATCAAAATTCCCAGTTCTGGATATCCGTAAGGAAAGAATTTGAAAGCATATTCGGGTCTGGAAGTATAAAGCCAATCCCTGAATCTGACGCGATTTTCAGAACATTTTTCCTTTTTCAACCAGATGTGGCAAGGAAATTTGAACTTGAAGGAATTTTCGTTGATGGAAGGGCAGCAGTTATATTTTCAAAAAACCTGCTTCAAAATGCTACAAGAGAAAAATATTCCATGAGACTCCTCATTAACATAATAATGTTCTCATTGACAACGGACTACAAACTTGACCAGGTCCATCAACCGTTTATAAAGAAAAGGTTGAGATGAGGTTCTTAGAAATTACTCCTTTAAAAATAGTCTTTGTGTCCATCCTCTTTGTCTTGTTTTTTATCTTCTCTCTCAGGTCTCTTCATAAAGCAGAAAAAAGGTGGCAGAAGGTTTTGCTGATGGCTTTAAGGTGCATATCCTTTATCCTCTTTTCAACTGCATTTTTGAGGTTATCTTCGTTAAAGAAGACATACTCGGAAACAAAAGGAAAAGCGGGAATCATAATAGACACATCTGGGAGCATGTTCGCAGGAGAGGGAGGAGGGGCTATAAATCGGATTAAGAAAAGGCTCGGTGAGCTACTTAAAGAATTTTCCTCGCAGGGAAGAGAGGTTGATCTTTTTACTCTGGATGAGAAAATATCTCCATCTTCTTTAGAAAGTTTGCTCTCTATTGAGAATTCTGAAAGGGAAACAAAAATCCTTGATTCCCTTGAAGAATTTTTCAGAAAAATGGAAACCGATTACGATGGGCTGGTGCTTTTTTCCGACGGAATTGATAATTCTGAAAAATCCCTTGATTTTTTGAAGGAGAAAAAGATACCAATAAACACTGTAAAAATGCCTCCTCCTTCTGAAAAAGATGTGTGGATTGATAAAGTGGAATTCCCAACTATTGCTTTTAAGAAGGTCCCATTTTCTATAAAAGTCGTAATAAAATCCAGAGGGATAAGCGGGTGGGGAAAATTGAAAATTTTTCTCAACGGGGAATTACACTTTTTCCGTGAAATTTATCTAAAAAAAGAAATTACTGTGGTAAAAGAGTTCACAATTGATGAAGAGGGAAGTTATCTTCTCCACATTGTCCTTTCCCCTTTCCCCGGAGAATTAACCGATAAAAATAATTCCTTCACAGATTACTTTAAGGTAATAAGGGATAAAATCAGGGTTCTTCAGGTTGTCGGAACTCCAACATGGGATGTCCGGTTTTTGAGAAGGTTTCTCAAAAAGAACATAAGCGTGGAACTCATTTCGTTTATGATACTGAGAACAAGGGACGATTACATGCTCTTCAGCGATAATGAACTCAGCCTTATCCCCTTTCCCACGAGAGAAATTTTTGTGGAAGCAATAGATACCTTTGATGTGGTTATATTTCAGAACTTCAATTATGCTCCTTATGGACCAGTGGATTTTCTTTACAATTTAAAAAGGGTTGTCCAGAAAGGAAAAACAGGCTTCATAATGCTCGGGGGAGACAGGGCATTTTACAAAGGAGAATATTCAAACACACCGGTGGAAGAGATTGCACCTGTCCGATTTATAGATGTTCCTGAACCCTATATAAACGGTGAGTTCAGAGCAAAACTTACAAAAATTGGTGAGGTCCATCCAATCACATCTTTTCTCAAGGAATTCATTGAAAAACTACCACCTTTTCATACAATAAATCTGGACATTCAGCCCAAAAAGGATAGCCTCGTGCTCTTAACTGATACGAAAGGAAATCCAATTATTGTTCTTGGCGAAAGTGAAAGGGGGAGATGCGTTGTAATTGCCACAAATTCCCTGTGGGAGTGGTATTTTGATTCTCTGCTCAAAAACGGCTTTGAGGTATATACAAAACTCATGCAGAACATACTAAACTGGGTTACCGAGGATCCGTATTTTAAAGAGGTGAGTGTAGAGGAAAGTGGAGAAAAATTGATAATCACGGTAAGGGACAAAAACTTTAAAGAATGCAAAAAATGCAAAATAGCTTTAAAATTCCTTTCACCTGATGGGAAAATCGTGGAAGAAAGAAACCTTGAAACCGAGGGAAACCTCATTTTGAAAAAGGACGAAATACCCTCCCCTTCCATAATTTCAATTCAAAAAGGAGGGGCTCAAATCAACTATCCTTTGAAAGGAAAGGAAAATCTTGAATTTAAAAATTTTACACAAAGGGAAAAATTGCTTGAGAGAATAGCAGAACTGAGCGGCGGAAGGTATTTTGAGTTTGAGGAGTTTAAGCCGGAAAAGGCAAGGTTTTTATCAAAAGAAAAAAGGATAGAGAACTGGAAGGAGATAAAAGAAGTATGGACATCTTCGGTTTTCATTTTCCTCTTTTTTGGTGTAATAATGATAGAATGGACGCTGAGAAGAAAATGGGGGATGAGATAATAAAAGAAGGAGACGAGGTTCTCCTTTACCTTGAAAGGGATAAGTTCTTTATCATTGAAGTAAAACAAAATTCCTCGTTTTCATTCCATAAAGGGAAAATTGAACACAATTCAATAATAGGAAAACCTTACGGGTGTTCGGTCACGACAAACAAGGGCTACAGGTTGAAGGTATTCCGTCCAACCCTTGCAGATAGAATTCTCAAACTCAAAAGGAAAACTCAGATAATGTATCCAAAGGATATAGGAGTAATAATACTCAAATCGGGCATCGGGAATGGGTCAAGGGTTATAGAGATGGGATGCGGGTCAGGTGCCCTGACTATAGCCCTTGCCCACTCAGTGGCTCCTGATGGGATAGTATATTCCTATGATAACAGAGAGGAATTTATTGAGTTAGCAAAGAAAAACCTTGAGAAGGCAAAACTTTCAAAATTTGTGGTCTTTCAAAAAAGGGATGTTAAGGATGGGTTTGATGTGGAAGGGGTTGATGCGGTCTTTATTGACCTCCCTGAACCCTGGGAAGCTGTTCCCCACGCAGCAAGGGCATTAAAGAACAGCGGAATAATCGTGAGCCTCTCGCCCACATTCAATCAACTGGAAAGGACAGCAATTGCAATGGAAAAGAACGGGTTCGGGTTCATAGAATCCTTTGAAATCCTGATGAGAACAATCCTTCCGAGGGAGAACAAAACAAGACCCTTTGAAAGAATGGTCTCCCATACAGGATTCATAATAATGGGAAGGAAGACTGTGGATTAAAAATCAGGAAATCAGCCTCCTTTTACAAAACAAAAATTGAAGTAGGACATAAAGGGTGCCGAGGCCGTAAAGGACGCTCTGGGAAAAACTGACCGTTGAACTGTCAGGCAGATACCTCGCTTCCACAGAGATTTCTTTTATCCTCGCACCCAGGGCTATAGCCTGAGCAAGAATCTGACTGTCAAATAGGAACCAGTTGGAATTCTTTTTAAATGGAATTTTCTTAAGGAGCTCTACCTTATAAGCCCTTAAGCCTGTATGATATTCTGAAAGGTTCAGACGAAATACAATGTTTTGAATACTTGTGAGAAATCGGTTGCCGATATATTTGTAAAGCGGCATCCCTCCCTTTCTCGGGTCAACTTCAAGAAATCTTGAGCCGAGCACTACATCTGCAGAACCATCAATAACTGGCTGAATGAGCTCCGGAATCTTCTTCCCATCATACTGATAATCGGGATGGAGAACCACAATTATCTCAGCCCCCCTTTTAATTGCCTCTGTAAAACATGTTTTCAGATTCGCTCCATACCCCATATTCCTTTCATGCCTTATAACATCTATTCCAAGGTCCTTCGCAACCTCAACGGTTTTATCCTTACTACAATCATCAACAAGTATGAGGTTTTTGCGAAATTCACCTGGAATTTCTTCGTATGTCTTTTTCAGCGTCCTTTCGGCATTGTAGGCGGGCAAAACTACAAAAACCTTCATTTATTTTCAAACATCTTCAGGAGTTCCTCCTTCTGCTCCCTGTATTGAGGAGGAAGGGCTCCAAGAAGGTTTTTAATTTCTTTTATAAAATCAGGTGGCAAATCTTTGAGAAGATAAAATCCCTTTTGCCAGAAAAAAAGTGCATCCTGAGTATTACCCATTGCCATGTTTGCGAGCCCGTAAAGTATGAGAATTATCGGTGAATCGTAATAATACTTTTTCACGCTCCTCAAGAAGTTAAAGGCATCCCTGAACCTGCTGGATTTCAAAAGTATGATTGCAAACCACACTGCTGACTCGTGAGAGCGCTCCATTTCATAATAGGTCTTTGCAAAATCTATTGAGGAATTGATATCCCCGGTGTAAAAGCTTGCTTCTGAAAGCGACCTGTAAAGGATGGGAAGTGAAGGGTAATAGGAAAGCGCCTTCAGGAGGTAAAAAATTGCGTCCGCATAACTTTTCTTCTGAGAAAGGAAAAGACCCATTTTGAGATATGCTTCAGGATAGACATATTTGCTACTTAAAGCCTCTTTCAAATGCGAGAGGGCAGATTCTTCTTCACCTCTTGAAAGAAGGGTTGCTGCCATAACTGTATTCCACCTTGAATTCATCATACCAATTACCTCCCGGTAGTAGAAAAACCATGAAATGAAAACAGGAAGGATAAAAATAAGAGGAAGGAGAGCCTTTGTTTCAAACTTGAATTTTATCGTCTCTTCCACAAAAGGTTCTGGTCTTTTTCCGAGAAGCAAAAAGGAAAAGGCAAAAAGAATCCCCACGATGGATAAAACCATACCAATTTTCACGGTTAGAGGTTTGAAAACAAACTCAACCGTATGGACACCACCTCCTACTTTTACACCCCTTATAAACCCGTAGGCTTTTAAAATTTTCTCCCTTTTCCCGTCAACATAGACCTTCCAGCCAGGATAATAGGTATCAGAAAGGACGAGGAAGCCGCATTCTCCACTTACTTCTGCCCTTATCTTTACCCTTTCAGGCTCGTATGAAATAATCTCCGCATTTCCGCCTTCTCCCCTGCATTCCACTTCTTCTTCAAGAAGAACCGCCTTCAACGGGTCTTCTCCTCCAAGGACCATCTCCCTCATTTTCTCCCTTTCAACCTTTTTACTGTTTCCAACCACAAAAGCCCTTGGAAGGACATCCTTCAATCTGTAAATGACCACATCACCATCAAGAACCTTCTCAAGTTTATCCTGTGGAATTCTGTAATTTCTATCTGTCCCTATGATGTATTTCACCCCGAGAAGTCTCGCCATAGGATATTCTATGTTTGGTATGGAAATCAATCTCATATCCGCAGGGTCAGTTGGAATCTCCTCTTTTATTGCGAAGAAATAGACATCAGGGATAAGGCTTTCATAGCCATCAACAGATTGAATGGAAAGGAGAGGATACAGGTTCGGCTGAAGACCGGTCATCCTGTAATATCCTATCTCATTTTTTATGGAGTCAAAGTATGTATTCTTCATATCAAGGAGCTTTGAAGAAACGGGAAGGTTGTAAATAACTGCAAGAGGAAAGAGTTCAAGAAAAGAAACAAAAATTGAAAGGATTCCCTTTGATGCGGGAGAGAGGGGGAAGGTAAAGATAAATGCGGAAAGAAGAACAATAACTACTGGCGAAAGAATCGCCGGATTGAGAGGATGAAACCAGTGATAGGGGTAGGACTCAGCTTTTATCCTTACAACAATTATTCCAGCTGCAAAAACAAAAATGGAAGAGATTATAACCGGAAGCCATTTTCCCTTTTCCTCCTTTAAAAGGCAATCAAGTCCGTATGCACTCGCTATAGAAATTGAAAATACTGCTATGTAAAGCGTTTTTACAGGAACTGTCTTCTTCACAAAGGGAAATATGCTTTCAAAAATCCTTGTGAATGGGGTATAAAAGGCAATGAGGTAAAAAATAAATGCGCAGCCCAAAAAGAAGAGACCATCGTTTTTCCTGTGTTTAGAAAATAGGTTAAAAACAGATAGAAAAACTGCAAAATTTCCGGCAAAACCGCATGTTTGATAAAGATTGTATGGATGGTAAAGGTTGACCTCGTGAAAGGATGCATCGTATATAAGGGGATGGAAGAATGCTACACCGACAAACTGAAGTATAGCCTTTACGGGCAATGAATGATACTCCGCAGGTCTTTGAAGTGAAGAAAGGGTTATGAGTTCAATAGTAGGGATGAGCTGAACCGCTGCAATTAAAAAACCAATAAATGCGATGAAGAAAAACTCCTTTAATGCCTTTATGTAAGGTCCCTGATAAATTCGGTAGATAGCAAAGGCAAGAAAGCCAATCAAACCATAAAAGCTGTAATTCAGATGCTTCCCGAGGATTATGAGGGCAAAGGCTATTCCTCCTGTTCCCCTCCATAAGAAATTGTTTTCCTTCAATGCCCTTTCATAAGAAAGAAGGAGAAGGGGAATGTATGGGGCAATTGAATATACATACTCATGCTGAAAGAGGGTCATGTTGAAGGAGTTGTAACTCCATATAAATCCACCAATAAGGGATGGAAAGAGAGAAAGGTTCATTCCCCTCAAAAAGATAAAGGTAAAAAAGCCTGTAAAAAAGAGGTGAACGAACAAAAATAGTTCCCTTGCCCTGTGCGGAGGCAAAAGGAGATGAAACAAAATTTTGAAGGGATTTAAAAACCCGTTCTGCCCGTTTGCAAACAATGGGTATCCGCTGAAAAGATATGGGTTCCATAAAGGAAAATTTCCCTTCTTTAATTCCCTGTTATAAAAGGCATCGTTTGGATAGGAATGTATTACCGCCTCCCACCTCTCAAAGAGGACAAAAATCTTCTTCTCCCTTGGAGGATACAAATAGTTCTGGTCAAGAACATCAGCAGGTATAAATGTCTTTGCTCCGGGAAGCAAGGGTGAAAAGAACAAAAGGGTGAGGAAAAAGTAGAAACTACCTCCGATAATCAGCTCCTTCTTAAAATCCATGCTTTTCTTATATCACAGAAAAGGTGCCAAATAAAGAAAATTGAATCAGCTCCCAAATAGAATCTCTTCAGCATTCTTGAAAGCAATATAAGGAATAGCACGGGGTCTGTATTTTTGAAGTCTTTTCAAAATTTTTAATGGTGTTTCCTGAAAGGAAGAGGGCCAGTCCGATGCAAAGAGCAACCTCCTTTCACCAATTTTATCTATTGCCTTTATAATCTTTTTGAGAGGTTGAAAGCTTGTATCAAGATAGATGTTTTTGAAACTTTCAGCAAGTGCTATTGCTTTGTCCGCTTCCTCCAATCCCATGTGCGCAAGAATAAATCGGGTCTGCGGGAATTCCTTTATTATTTTCTCAAATTTTTCAATCCTTCCGTATTCACAGTAGAGGTTCTTTGTGGGATAGTAATTTACAGGTCCTGAATGAAATAAAACAGGAATGTTCATACTCCTTGCCTCTTCAAGAATCTCAAAGTATCCAGGATAGTCGGGGGGTCTTCTCTGAAGTATGGGATGAAGTTTGAGCCCTCTGCATCCCTTCTGAACATAATTTTTCAGCTTTATTCCCTTATCCTGGTCATCTGGAGAAACGGATGCAAAAGGAATAAGCCTCTTCCCGTCTGTAAGATTAAGTATATCTTCGGTCTTTTTTATAGGTTCAATGGGATGAACTATTGAGCATAATATTCCATTTTTTTCCATACTCCTTAAAAGTTTTTCCTTTGTTGACCAGGCATGTCTGTTTTGAATCTCAACGGATATGGGTATATCAAGAAATCTGGGGATGCCGCCGAGAAGGTTGTTATATCTCATAAGTTCAAAAAGAAAGATTATTCGCCTCCTCGGTTTCTCCTGCCCGTAGGAAAATAGGTCCAGCCCATTTATTACATCTCCTATGTGGGTATGAAAGTCTATTACTTTTTCAATACTCTCCATGAAAGTCCTCCATCAGCCCCTCTTTTCCTCTCCATACCATAAGATGGGGCACTACATTTCCATATTCATCTTCTTCAAGTTCAACATAGGTAAATAGGGTTCTTCTTCCAAGGCTTCCAACTTCAAGGCTTATTATATCGGTCCATGTCCCTGTATTGATGTAAATCTTTCCATCAGAGGTAATTCTCCTTGATGGAATGTGTGAATGGCTCAGGATCAAACCCTTATAGTTTGACCTTTTCAGGAAGTCAAAAGCATATTTTTCAAGAGGAGATTTCCTCAAAAGTTCTTTTATCAAACTAAAAGTGCTCGGAAATTCCATGTAGAGAAACCGGGGATGCTTTACCCATATCCTGAATAGAAACATTATGCCTTTCAGAATAGTTTTTATGGCAAAGGAGGTATCAAAATAAAAAGCCCATTTTAAATACATGGAGAGGGATGGAACCCTGTCTATATATGGTCTTTCCCTTTTCAATTCATTTATGAAACCATGAATGAAGAATGGTCCATAGGGGAGCTTCAACACACCCTTTTTTTCTACTGCGAATTTGACCTCATCTTTATTAAACCGATGAATCACCTCAAATTGATTCCCGTGCTCTATTCTAAATCCGGATACTTCGTATGGACCGAACATCACCTTTATTTTATTTGAAATTGAATCCTTCAGAAGTGTTTCACATATTGGCCAGAGAAGCCCTATGTCGTATTCACCTACAAGAAAGGTCACAAGAGTGTTTTCCCTTTCAGCAAATTTTCTCAATGCTTCAATCATATTCCTGTGCCCGTGCATAATTCTGGTAAGAACCATGGCAGATGTGTTTTCCTCAAGTAAAGGTGGAAGAATCTCATCCCCTCCCAGCATGGAAAATGTATCCCCATTGAAAATAAGTTCTACATAAGCATCTTCGTATTTTCCTTTCATGTGATGTTCAATAAATTCAATAAACCTTTCGTCCTGATAAAATGATTCAAAGGGGTTGAAGCCATCCCTTCCACTTTTTCCTGTCCCGAGATGAAGATCCCCTACAATAATTGTGTATCTTTTCCTTCCCATCCAGCTGGAAAGACATAAATGGGGCATGGAGGACTTGAACCCCCAGCCAACGGATTAAGAGTCCGCTGCTCTACCTGTTGAGCTAATGCCCCATTTCACAACTTATTATACGAGTGCTATTTTAAAAATCAAATGTTTTTAAAAGGAAGCTTATTCCTTTTTCAGAATAACACAATTCTCTTTCAAAGAGTTGCAGAAGTTCTTAGCATCCTCCTCTGAACCAACTATATCTCCCCAGTGCATTGGAATTGCAATTTTTGGCTTGAAGGATTTAACCGCTTCAACTGCTTCTTTCCAGTCCATTGTATATGTTCCTCCAACTGGAAGAAGGGCTATATCAACATTTAAGGATTTCATTTCGTCTATGAAGTCTGTATCTCCTGCATGATATACCTTTACACCCTCAACTTCAATCACATAACCAACATAACCCTTGCTCTTCGGATGGAACTGCTTTGTTCTGTTATAGGAAGGAACTGCTGTAACCCTTACCCCCTTAATCGGTTCTATTGTATCTCCAGGTTTGACAATTTTTACATTTCCCTTTAATTGCTCGGCGCATGCCTTTATTGTAACAATCACAGTATCCTTTCCCTGAATTTTTCTGACATCATCTGGTGAGCAATGGTCGTAATGGTCGTGGGTTATAAGGATTAAATCCGCTGTCTTCCCTCCTTTTATCTTCCAGGGGTCAATGTAGATAATTTTTTCTGCATCAATCCTCATGCTCGCATGTCCGAGCCAGTGAATCTTCTTTACAAAATCCATCTTTTCTCCTCCCTGATTTAATAAAATTAATAAAAGAAGATTAAAAATCATGGGAATGTAACTGTATTAACATCGCCCCAGTTATTCCTCTCATCAACACAGATGGTTAACCCATCCACAATGGAACCTGGCACCGCAATGGCACATATCCTGTAATCTGTATCGCTTGCCTCCACCCTGAATGTCCAGGGATTAACATTGGTTCCAATATTTGCTCCTCTGTAGCAGTAATCAATGAGCTGATGGGTTGCATCCTGAATAACCGGTGAGGCACATGCCTGGTCGGGATTTAAGTAGCTCCTCTGAAATGTCCTGTATTGCTCAACAGCAAGCTTTATTGAATTGACAGATGCCTCACCGCTTCTTATTGCAGACCTTCTTTGAATTCCTCTGTATCCTGGAACTGCAACTGCTGCTAATATTCCAATAATCACTAAAACTACTAACAATTCTATAAGGGTTATTCCCCTCATTTTCACCTCCAAAAAAGAAAAAGGGGGGAATCCCCCCTTTTTTATTCGGCAGATACAGTCTTCACAATAAGCACATTCGGAGGTGTGGCTGTATCAAATCCTGCCACACATATACCAGTTGGAGCAGGGGCTCCGCCTGGCTGAAGAGGAGCCATTATAATAGCTCCAGGCTGAGCAACTCCCTGGACGGTAGCAGCATCACATGTAGTAAGAGTGCCTCTATAACACCACAATCCCACTGTAGGATCGTATGGAGAAACCTGCTGATGAATGTTACCGACCGCCCCTCTGTCACAAGTAGTTACATTTTCTCCATTATGCCCGTTTATCCACGCTCTAATCACCACATCCATTCTATTAGCAGCATCTACAGGGTTAGTACAGTCGCACAATCCCTGGATACAATTGCAACCTGTATTACACCCGCTTGCGTCTATACAATCATCAGCTTGCCCATCTCCATCACAGTCCACAGCCTCAAGTCTATTCATAGGAGGTCTGCAGAAAGTCGCATTTATCCACCCCTGAATCTCCGATATCGCATTGTCAGCAGATGAAATGATTGTCCTCTTTCTTGCTCTCTCCTGAAGACCGAGGAAGTTAGGGATAGCGATTGCAGCGAGGATTCCGATGATGGCGACCACAATCAATAGCTCTATGAGGGTAAAACCCTTTTCTCCTTTTAGTGTGAATCTCTTCATCTCTTTTCACCTCCTTTCTTTTTTATTTGTCCATTTAAATTACAATTTTTGTGCCATTAAAAAGATTAAATCCATCAAAAGAGAATTACAATTTTTGTAATCATGGACAATTTTTGTCATTCTGAAGCCAAAATCTTCTTCCATAAAATCTGAGAGCCTGTTTTATCATAGCCAACTGGATAAATCATATTATTTCCAACACTGTAAACTACAATCTGCCCTGCATGGCTTTGGTCGCTTTCAGGAGGGGTAAATCCTTCATTTTTGTTTCCACCATAAATCCATTGGGGAAGAGATGAATTATATATGCTCCTGTCATCTCTCTTTAAATAAACCCAGGCAAGGGCTACAGCTTCTGCTCTGTTTGATGGAAAACCGGGTTGACAGGTTCCACCATTACATCCATCAACAAGGCATCCATTATCATCAAACATATCATCTACTATCCCATCTCCATCACAGTCAACTGGTTCCTGAACATCCCTCTGCGATGCCAGCATTATGAGCCAGCCACTCATCTCCTTTGCTCCTGTTTCCACATCACCTACTATAACCCTCTTCTTTGCCCTTTCCTGAATACCAAGAAAGCTTGGAACAGCAATCGCAGAAAGGATGCCAATAATCACCACCACTATCATTAATTCAATTAAAGTGAATCCCCTCTCCTTCATAAAACTCTCCTTTATGGAGCTGAGGGGATTTGAACCCCCGACCTCTTGAATGCCATTCAAGCGCTCTCCCGGTCTGAGCTACAGCCCCATTTTTAAAATTTTATACCTTCGGAAATTTTTGATTTCAAGTCTTTTAAAACATCTTTCAAAATCTCCATGTATGTGTCAAAGCCAATTTCATATATGTGCCCCCACTGCTCCCTTCCGAGGATATTACCACTTCCCCTTATCTCAAGGTCCTTCATTGCGAGGTAATATCCCCTGCCCTTCTCTACAGCCTCTGAAAATGCCTTGAGCCTCTTTATCCCATCTGCAGGAAGTGGAGATTTTGGGACGAAAAAGTAGGCATAGCCCTGAAGGTCGCTCCTTCCTGCCCTTCCCCTCAGGTGATAGAGGTCCGCAAGCCCGAACAGATGAGCGTTGTTCACTATGATTGTGTTTGCAGTCGGGACATCAATTCCAACGCCGAGAATTATTGTTGCAACGAGCAAATCAATCTCTCTCTCAAGAAACTTTTTCATGACCCCCTCAATCCTTTTCCCATCCATCCTTCCGTGTATTATTTCAACTCTTAAGGATGGAATCAGGGTTTTGATTTTATTGACAATCTCCGGGAGTTCATCTATTGATGTGTGGACAAAGAAAACCTGCCCTTTTCTCTTTATTTCCTCCTCAATTACCCTTTTCAAAATCTCTTCATCAAACTCCATTATGAAGGTTCTCACAGGAAGCCTTCCCTGAGGAGGTGTTTCAATCCTTGAAAGGTCCCTTAAGCCTGTGAGGGTCAATTGAAGGGTTCTCGGAATTGGAGTCGCTGAAAGGAAAAGGATATCAATTCCATCTGGAAAGTTCCTCCTTATATCCTTATGAATAACACCGAATTTATGCTCTTCATCCACAATCAACAATCCTATGTTTTTGAAGGAGATTCCACTTTGAAGGAGTGAATGGGTTCCTATAACTATGTCAATTTTTCCCGAAATCAATCCATCCTTTATCTCCTTTTTTTGAGCATCCTGTGTCCACCTTGTTAAAAGGGCTATATTTAAAGGAAAACCCTTCAACCTTTTGACAAATGAATTGTAATGCTGTTCTGCAAGAACTGTTGTTGGTGCAAGGACTGCAACCTGTCTTCCATTCATTGCAATTATACAGGCTGTCCTTATGGCAATCTCTGTCTTTCCATATCCCGCATCGCCGCATACAACCCTTTCCATTGGATATTCCCTCTTCAAATCTTCAACAATTTCCTCCATAGTCCTTATCTGATGGGGAGTCTCTTCATATTCAAAAGTTTCCGACAAAACTCTCAACCATTCCTCATCAATTTTGTAAGGCTCCCTTCTTATGGAAAGCCTCTTTTTGAACTTTTCAAGAAGAACTTCTGAAAGTTCATTTATGCTTTTTATCACCCTCTCCTTCTTTCTCCTCCAGGTCCTTCCATCAATTGTATCAAGGGAGATTTTTCTGAAGGAATCACCACCGCTTCTGTATTTTTTCAGGAGGTATGAACTGCTTTTGGGAAGAAATAGTTTTTTTCCATTTCTGTATTCAATTTCAAGAAGTTCTTCCTCTTTGCCATTTACCTCCCTTTTCACTACACCCCTGTATATCCCCAATCCGTAATCCCTGTGGACCACAATGTCTCCTTCTTCAAAAATTTCTAACCCTTCATCCTCCCTTATTTCCCTCTCTGAAACCGGGATTTTTGATTCAAACGGAAAAAGTGCTATCTTGAGTTTCTCATCAAAAAATCCAGAACTGAATCTGCTCCTGACGAGATATATTTTAGGAAAATTTTGGGCTCCACCCTTTACAAATGGCTCAAATCCGAAATTTTTTAAAAAATCATTAACCCTCTTAAATCCACTTTCAGTTGTGTATGAAAAGAAAACATCCATTCCCCTGTAAATTTTGTCCTTTGTCCATAATGATAGGGCATAAAGGGGATTCGCCTTTGAACGGAGAAAGGAAAGGGGGTCAAACTCAAATGGTTCCGGCTCTAAAATCTCATCAGCAGATTTCAGAATCTTCTCGTTTATAACTCCCTTTTCTGAAAGAAGTAGGGTTGGATATCTCTTTGAAACAATCCAGTCAATAATCCTGTCATTCAGAATAAAAGCGCTCGGGACGATAATTGATGAGCCCTGAGGAATCTCATCTGCAAATTTGCTGTCTCCTTCTATTTCTGCAGGAAAAATTTCTATCGCATCTATCTCATCCATAACTACCTGATTTACAGGGTTAAACCTCTTTAACGAAGAAATCTCGTTGCCATCTGTTTCTATTCTTACAGGTAAATCTGTGCCAGAAGGAAAAATGTCAATTATGAAGCCCCTCCTTGCAAATTCTCCTCTTTCCCTCACAATGGAAACCCTTTCATACCCCATTTCCGACAGAAAAACGAGAAATCTCTCCAGATTTAACTCTCCCTTCTGTAAGCGGATTTTTCGTTTTTCCCATTCATTTCTTGAAGGAAAGGAGCTGAAAAAGGAATCCGGGGTTACTGTCATAATAAATTCGTCACTCTCGTATAGAACCCTTGCAAGGTCTGCAAATTTTCTTTTTCTCACCCCCTCAATTTCATTTTCGGAAGGAAAAAGAGAGCCTTTTTCTGAAAGGATGATAGTTTTTTTGTATATTCTTTGCCATTGGTAGATGAGAAATTCTCTGAGGATAGAACTGGAGGAAAAAACCAGAACAAAACCAGAAAGCCCCCTCATATTATGAACTGCTCAAGGAGCTCCTTCGCACTCTCTATATGAAATGGGACATCTCTCAATTCAGCCCTGTTGTTAACATGTGAAAGGGTTGTTTCCACATATATTCTGAAGGAATGAATTTTCTCCCTTAATTCATCAACTTTTACTTCCCCGGTTTTCTTTTCTACGCAATCTGCATAAAGGTTGAAAATATATCTGGCAAATTCCTCAAAGGGTTCAAGGTCCGCATAGCGAAGGAGGGTAAAAGAAAGGTTCTGAAAGTAGATAAGAAAATCTCTCAGCATAGCAACTACATTCTTGGGGGGTCTGTAATGTTCAGAATTTTCATCTGCTTTTAAACATAATTCCGCATAATTCAATATCTCCCTGTATATCCAGAGGTCCTCCCTCAGTCTCAAGGAATTTTCCAGCCTTGAAACGAAATCAACAAATATCTCTTTCCCTTCTACATCCGGTGAAAGGAACTTTGCGAGATTTACAATTACCTGTTGAAAATTGTTCGTGAGAACCCCCCTTGCGGTATCCACATTAGCCCTCAGCGCTCCTGTGCTGGAAATGGCGACGAAGTCTTTTAGCACATTTTTATAAACCTTTTTCAATTCCAGTTCCAGTTGAAACCTGATTCCTTTTAGAAATGAAAGAAGGTCTTCCGCTCCTTTTTCACCCTTCAGTTCATAAGGGGCTTCATTCTCTATGTAGTTTATGATTTCTCTCAATTCGCTCTTCAGAAGGGAAAAAATTAGAAGATTTGCCTTCAGTTTGACTTCCTCCGGATCCTCAGCATTTATAAACTTCAAATATTTGAGAAATCTGAAAAAGGCAAGAAATATGACAGAAACTACCTTCTTTTCTCTATCCGATTTCACCTTTTTCACAATCTTCAAAATTTTTGGATTGTTTATCCTGTCATAGAGGGGAGAAAAAATTGGAAGTTTTATGGGGTCAAAGAAAAGATTTGTTGAGATCAACCTGATGGCTATGTGACCGAGATTGTTAAAAAGGAGATAATCGCATTTTGGCATTTCGGAAATGAATTTTATTATTTCATAGAGGCTCATCAAGTTTATTGTCAAGAGGAAGAGGGAACTTTTAGGGTCTTTTTGTTCCATACTCTCAAGGATTATCTTATCTCTGGCACTGTCCCTGGAAATCTTGTTTTCTATATACTTTTGGAAGTGAATAAGGTTTGAATCGTTCTCAAGAATATTTCTTGTAATAGCCATTATTCTTTCCACGCCGGTTTTCAGGATTTTCACCTCCTGCGAAAAATTCTTTGCAGATGCTTCTTCTCTTGTCCAGAGAGGATGATTGTTTATATTGAAGAACCTCTCCACTGCCTTCAACAGCATCTCAAGTTCAAAAAAGAGAAGCTCTTTGTTTTCAACGGACAGTCCTGAAATCCATTCATCCCTTATCCTTATAAGCCTCTTAAACTCCTGATGTATTTCTTTCATCTGTTTAATGATATCCCATATAATTCCTCTTTCAAACTTCTTGCCATAAGCACCCTTGCTCCCTCCTCGGGCTTCATCCCTTCGTGAAGTATCCGATACACAGTCTCCGAAATAGGCATTTCCACCCCTTCCCTTTCGGAAAGTGCCTTTACTGCTATGGAGGTTTTTACCCCTTCTGCTACCATGGGCGTGGAAAGAATTATATCCTTCAATCTTTTGCCCTCCCCCAGCTTAACCCCAACCATCCTGTTTCTGCTCAGGTCTCCTGTGCATGTGAGGACGAGATCACCAATTCCGGAAAGCCCGAGAAATGTGAGGGGATTGGCTCCCATCTTTACACCGAGCCTTGTCATCTCAGCAAGCCCCCTCGTAATAATAGCAGCTCTTGCGTTCAAGCCCAGCTTGAGCCCATCACAAATTCCTGCTGCTATTGCTATGACATTTTTCACAGCGCCCCCTACCTCCACACCTATTACATCCGAACTTTCATACAGCCTGAATGTGGTATCTGAAAGCAATCTCTGAAGATGATTAGATAACCTTGTATTTTTTGACGCAATTGTGGCTGCAGCAGGTAGACCCCTTGCTACCTCTCTTGCAAAAGTTGGTCCAGAAATTACCGCAAACCTCTCACTCACATCTTCAATAATCTCTTCGTAAACCTGAGACATGAGTTTCAAGGTCTCTACTTCAATTCCCTTTGTCACACTTATAAGGGGAGCATCGTGTGGAAGGTAAGGTGCAGCTTCCATAAGAACCTCTCTTGTAACATGGGAAGGTGTGGCAAATATTATTATCTCCGCATCTTTTAAAACACTCCTCAAGTCCGTGGAAGCGGAAACTTTTTCAGGAATCCTGAATCCTTCAAGGTATGTCCTGTTCTCCCTATTTTTATTTATATCTTCTTCTACTTCTTTTTCGTAACACCATATTTTTACATCAAATTCCCTTCTCCCGAAATAAATGCTCAAAGCGGTGCCCCAGCTTCCTGCTCCTATTATGGATATTTTCATTTTAAAATTCTATATTGAACCATCGGTAAAATCAAATCTCCTTTCTATGTACTGTACATAGAGATCATTACCACTTTGTGAGTGTTTGTGAGGGGCTTCGCCCCTCACGCTCCCCATTTTTATTTTTTTATCTTTTTTGGCGAAAGGGATATGTTGATAAATGGGAATTATTTTATCAAGTATGAATGGTGGGAAGAGGGCGATTTCTTCTTTTATATTCGGGATGAGGGATTTCA
>Ga0272445_1000541_pt1 | contig 34815 bp, 30 predicted proteins | sample YNPCB0031_FD_194404 | JGI IMG/M metagenome (GOLD analysis project Ga0272445, IMG submission 194404) | Hot spring sediment microbial communities from Yellowstone National Park, WY, United States - YNP-CB-003-1 | ecosystem: Environmental > Aquatic > Thermal springs > Hot (42-90C) > Sediment... | reverse complement strand
CAAGTATTTTAATATCACTATTTGTGGTTCAAGCAGCGACTTCAATTGCGGCAACAATGTCCATTTTCATAAACAAGAAAATTGTATATTTGACGCCAGTATTTTTATGTCTCATAACTGTATTATTAATGATAAGCACGTTCACACTCCTCAACCAAAAAACTTATAACAAATTCAACTATGAATTAGGATACTGGTTAACATATCCATCTGAGGCGTTATTCATAGCCAACATGCTAATAAGAGCAAAGTTTACACACAAAATCACAAACAAAACCTAGCAGTATAAAATTCTATTAACGATGATTAAGGGAATAGAAAGTATGTGTTGTTAGTTATGTTTGTGTTTGCCATTTTTCCTGTAGGAATTTTGGGATTTCTGAGGAGTCTCTAGGTCCTACTAGGACTTGCCATCCGCTTAGTTCTTCTATTTCTCCGCTTAGGCGGGCTGCTTTTCCCGGGATTATGAGTTTTCTGTGTTTCACTTTGTTTTCTATTCCAGAGGCTTTTAGGGCTTCTGCTACTTTTTCTGCTGTTAGTTTGCGGCCTGCTACTGCGCTGTCTACGGCTATGCCTTCCGTGTCCACCACTAGCAGGTAGGCGTTTATTTTGGCTGATTCTATGTCTGAAGCCACCGTGTAGTAGGTTAGGGCGAAGTTGGTTGTGAACATGACTGGCGAGTTCTCGTCTGGAGTGCCGAACACCTTTAAGCCCGGCTCTACGGCTACTGGCTTGCGGGGGTCCGTGTAAATGTTAGCCCTTAAAACAACGTTTGGCAATAGAGCCCAGCCGTCTAGGCTGTGCATTATTAGAATGTCGGCGAAACGCACTATGAGCATTGCCGCCAAGTAGGCTTCCCGCCATTTGACGATTTCTTGGGCTATTCCGGCGCTGTCTAGCCAAACGGTCATTGGTACGCCCATTAATGGGGAGCCAAAAAGTTCATCGCCATGCTTGCAAGCCAAACGTCTAATCATTGTGAAGTTGTTTAGGGTGTTAGCCAAGCCTTCGCCGGAGAAAGTGCCGGGGTCCAAAACCAAATCCTCAACGCCATATTCTATGAGTGTCTTAGCCAAGGACTTCAAGAGTTTGAGGTTGTTGGGTGCAAAAACCGTTAGGGGGCAGCCGTACATTAGGGCTAGTTCAGCCATTTCCCGCCAATTGTCCTTAGTGGCTGCGTACAATAGTGGTCTAGCTTTGGGTGCAGCCATTAAGCCAGCCTCCAAAACTGTTGGGTTCAGCGAGCACAGAATCATTGGCAGTTTTGTGTTTTCAGCCACTTTGCGCACTGTTGCTTTAAACTTGTCGGGGTCGTTGGACGTGGAGCGAACAGCAATCATGTCTAGCTTCAAAATCTGCCCAATGTATTCGTAGCGGAACTCTTCAACACGTTTAATGCGACTTAGGATTTCTTCTTCTGGCATCTCGTCTGTGACGTCTATGGCTATGGCTGTTGGATTAAAGTAGGTAAGCTCGTGGCGGTACATCACCAGTTTTCCGCCAATCTTAACAGCCCCTTCGCCGGTGCCGACAACAACCTCTTTTATGGCTGGCTTGAGCATTTCCTTAAGCTGCTTGTAGGCTTTCTCAAACTCCTTTTTTAATATGGGCTTGCACTTTTCAATTGGGACTTCGCGGTTTACGACTTTTGTGGCGAAAGCCATGCAGTTTTCTTCGCCGCACTCCTTACAGTTTGTGCGGGGCAGAAGCTTGTAAACGTCTATTGGGCTTAGCTCCTTAACGCCAATCTTGCCCTTGCCTTCCCTTTCACTCATAAGCTTTCTCAACCTCCATAAAGTGCCTAAACCTTAACGGTAACCCATTCCACGAGGCGTTCAGCGTTGCCGGAACCGCCACCCATCAGTTGGGCGATAACATCTTTGACTGTTTTGACGGCTGCTGGATGCATCATCATGAACAGGTCTACGCCAGCCAGCAGAAGTGTCAAAGCGGTAACAACCTCCCATAACGGTCCGCGAAGCTCGCGGGGTTCCCATTCTGGAGCCATCTTCATCCATGCTTCACGGGCAGCCCAAGCATTTGTTGTTCCAGAGGACATGGGATGAGCCAGCTCTGGGTCGCCCATCAAAGCTGCTAGGCGGGCCCTCTCCATATTGGTAAACGCGTAGTCCAAGCCGTAGCCCAAAGCCGCCGTTGTCAAGTCCATAACGATGTCCTCTTTTGGCAAGAAGTCGTAGAGTCGGCGGTTCAGCTCCCTAGCCAAGTTCAAGTCCATAGGCGTAAACGACAGCGCCACATGCCCATTCTTTTTAACGAACTTGGCACAGCGCTCAACATCCATATCCCGCGTAATAGAGCTTATCAAGAAACGTTCACCAGCAAAGGTTTCGCAAACCTCTTGGAAAACATCCGCATCCTTAACCGGGTCGCCGCAGCCCCCGATCACTAGTGGCACGTCAACGGCTTGGGCGACAGCCTCAACAGTCTTAACAGCCTCTTTAGGCGAAGCATCCTTAACAAGCGGGTCAATGCTGATAAGGTGAATTGTTATCATGTCAGCGCCGAACTTGTCGACAGCCAGCTTAGCCCAAGCCGCCGGGTCGCCCAAAACGTCTTTAACATGCATTTTCACGGCTTTAGCTAAGGGCACTTCCATGTCAAAAACGTCTATGGATATGACTGGTGGATGAGGCGTAGGCCTCTCAAAAGTGTAGAAGGCTGGGGTAGTTTCGCCACCAATAACAACTGTTTTGCCGCGTGTTCCGCCTTCGCTTTTTGTGGCGCCAAGCTTAACCTCCACAACCTTGCCCGGATAAGTTTCAACTGGTGGAACGAATTCAGCCTCAATTATTCGGGTGGGTTTAGCCTTAACTGGTGGCGCAACTTTTGGCGGAGCCACCGCTGGTGGGACGGCAACTGCGCCGGGTTGTAGCCAAATTTCTAGGTCGCCAACTTCCATCTCGAAGTCTTCAAGTTCAACTTCCTGAAGTTTTGCCAGAAGCTCAAGCAGCCGCGAGTTCAGCTTCAAGCCCAAAACGTTTTCGTCCTTTTCCTTCTTTTCAGCCAAGTTTCCTTCACCTTTTTTCAGGCTTCTCGCTCTTAACGGTCTTTATTATGACGCGTTTTGCGTAGATTTTGGCGTCTTTCAATATGATTTTGTATCCGCCAGCGGTTATGGGTAGGGTTGCCGCAGTGATTGTTGGCGCCATTGCGGGTGCTGCTTCCTCCCTTGCTTCAGCGGCTTCTGCTGGAACAGCTTCTGGAACCGCCACAACTTCTTCCTTCCAGCGTTCCACAACTGGGTGACCTCGCTCTTTCAGGAAGGCTTTTAACTCGTCAATGGTTTTGGCATCCTCTTCTGTGGCGATTTTGTCCACAAGCTCTGCTGGGATGAAGTTCTTTACACGTTCCTTCACCTCTTTAGGCATCCAGACGACGCGTTTGTAGCCGCCGTCAGCCTGCAGAAACTTTGGAGAACGCATATACTCAATGGATATGCCGTGGAAGCCGTCCACTTGCCGTCCGCCGGCCGTCGAGTCCGCCAGTGTGGAGAAGGCTAAGCCGTTTACGGTTACATCTTTGTAGCCTCTGTGGACTATGCCGAAGCCGTCCACCTCTGGAATGTAGAAGGCAACACCCTCAAAGCAGCCGCAAGAAGTGTGTGGATAGCCGAAAGCCGTGTAAAGCCAGACGCGGGTTATTTCGCCTAATGTGCGTTTCTTGACAGCCTCATTAACGCCCGAATATTCGCCCTTAACAGGGTCTAGAAGTTCGCCCCTGTCAATTTCGAATATTGGTCCTTTAGGGTCTATGTTGGCTGAAGCCCTAGCGTCAAACCAGCTTATTGCCCCGCAGTTGGAATAGCGCTGAGGCGTTATCACACAGCAGTGGGTTGGAGCGAAAGACTGGCATAGGATACAGCCGTAAAACTTGTCCACTTCCTCGTCTTTAAGCCCCCTAGCTCTGGCGTCCCTTGCCTCATAAATCTGCAGTGCTTGTGGGTAAAGCTCCTTGACTTTTTCAGCGTCGGTTATGAAGGTTATTTGCATTTTTTCGATTATTGGGAGTTCGCTCTTAAACAGCCGATGCAAGACTTTGCCAATATACTGGAAAGAGTTTAAGCCCTTCTGGTACGACTTTTTGCTTAGCCTAAGCCAAATGTCATAGCGCTGGTTTAGGTGCATGAAACCCTCAATATAGTTGCAGTAGGCGTGAATGCGTCTCTCAATAACGCCTTCCAGCTCTGGCTCAAGCTTGGCACCAGCAACTTCGATGAGGATGCCGAAGGGGTAGGTTTTGCCCTCTTCCATGTCTTTAATGTCTGGTCCAATGATGGTTATTTTTCCGTCTTCAACTTCTTCTGGCTTCTTAACTCTTGCAAGCTCGAATTTTTCTTTGACGTCTGGTCCGCCCAACTCCACGAACATGTCTTTTCTGCGTATACGCTCTCCTTCGTAGATTACGCCAACATCGACGGGTATGTCCTGAAACATGCTCATTTCACTTTCCGCCTCCTTCAAACTTTCTCCATTATAACTTTAAGGTTTTTCACCCACTCCTCGTGGGAAAGGTTTGGGAAAGACCAACTTGCATGGGGATGGTAAACATTGTCCAGCGAAATCGTCTTCAAGTGTTGGGCAAAGTGCTTAAGCCCCGATAAAATCGTCCACTCCATGTAATAGTAAAGCCCAACAAACAAGGCTAGGTCATGTTGCCCCTTACCATCAACGCCAGTCCAAGAGGGGTCGACGAGGCGGTTTCCGATGTCTACGGCTGGCATGAAGGCTGCCGGCTTGAAGCCCCGCCTTGTGAATTCGCCTATCATGTGGGCTGTTGCCACCACTGGTATTCCGCTCTTCTTTGAAAATTCAATAATGAAGTCTATGAGTTTTCCACCCTCAAAGTCTGTTTCAGCCGCCTTATGCCCAACAACAAGCACTGGATGCTTAGCCCTCTTAATCATTGCAGCAACAACTTCTGGCTTTGTTATTACAAGTGCCTTTTTGGGTCCCGGAATTTCAGCCGTCTGCCAAGGTTCAGCCGCCATAATGCCTATCCCTCCCCATCACTCCTTCTTTTTCCTAATAAGCCTAGGCAAAAGCGTCGGATCTGGAATTATCGTCTCCTTCCAGCCCTTCTCCTCAAGAATCTTTACTATTTCATCCTTCATTGTTACTGGGATGTCGGCAACTGTGCGCACAAAGCGGTGGATGTCCTCGGGCATGGTTCCATAAAGGCGTTTATGTAAATCAATGTAGTGGGTTAGTTTTATGGCTCGCCCTTTTGTCGTGTCGTTGGGACGCATGCAGAGCTTGGCAATCATAACCATGGCTTCCTCCTTCGTTTCAGCCGCATAGAACAAGTGCTCGGGCGCTGGTCCCACATACACTTTCTCGCCAGTTCTCGCATCGTAAACATACCAGTCTTCCTCTCGGTCAGCCCTCCCCAACAACATTCGCCTATACTTGATGCCGTGAGGACCAACAACTACTGGAACGCCTAGGCGCCAGAATCCGGACGCTATTGAAGCAGCCTTCTGGGAGTAGGCTCCCCATGCAACGCCAACAGCGCCTACACGGTTGAGGATGTAGTCTGCTATCTCCTCATAGTTAGCCCGCAGATTCCTTTTTGCGAATATGTTGGCGATTTTTATGGCTGCACCAGCAATATGCGCGTTAGCCACACATGAACCAACGTTAACCATGCATCCAGCCGTAAACTCGCCAGTAAACTCCTCATATGGTGTTTTGCCCTCCTCGTTCTTGTACATGCCAGCCGTCATGGCGGCACACCCAGAAGTTACGACGATGTAGCGTCTGTTGGCAAATTCACGGCACATTTCTGCAACTTCAACTCCGCCCTTAGGATAGTTGGCACATCCCACGAAGGCCACTACGCCGGGGATTTCGCCCAGCACTATGGGGCTTCCAACATTGCGGATTTCCACGTCTTGTATTGGACCTCTTCCAGCCCGCACCTTGTAGGTTTCCTCTTTAAGCTTCTTCTCCCCAGCCTTCACAATGAAACTGTGGACTTGTAGGCCTGCTGGGCATGCTTCTTCGCATCTGCCACATCCAACACATAAATCGTATAGGTCTGCAAGCTTCGCCAACGAGCCCTCCATGGCGGCTTTCATGGCTTCTGGAATGCGCAAGTCTTGGGGGCAAGCCCTACGGCAGTCGCCGCATTGCCTACACTCCTTCGCTTTTCGTAGAACTTCGTCCACTTCTGGAATTGCCTTAAACTTCTTCCTTAAAGGAGCAACTTTCAAGGCAACCTTAACGGCCACTTCGCCCACCTTCTCCGGGTCGAGGATTAATGCGCCGGGGATTTTGCCGCTTACAAGGTCTTCAACTATGGCGTCGGCTGGGTCGTTTGTTCGGTTTGGCAGTCCCATACAGTTCTTTTCAGAGGCCACTATGACTGGCGCCTTAATTCGCTGTGCCTCATAAAATGAGTCTGTTCGGATGCACTGCTCGTCTAGCACGACAACGTCGGGAACTCCGCTTCTAATGAAGCGTAACTGCCATGAAATTGGGCCTATTATTTTGCCGCGTTTATAGTAGCGTGTAAAGTCGTGGGCTGTGCAGCAAAGCCCGCAGACTTCGATTTCGCCGTCCAGCCCGTTCTCCTTCATATAGTCAATTATGCCAACTGAAGGGACAACATTATGCCCTATACACAAGATTACGGGTTTCTCAATGTTAACTGTGCCGTAGCCCAAATCCACCAGCGGCGCGTCTGGGTCTCCTTTTGGAAAGTTGTAAGCCGCTATTTGGGCTATGTCGGCCACTTCCATGCCAACGTGGTCTAACATGCCCACATGGAAAACTTTCGACTCAAAATCTAGGTTGTTGCCCTCCTGTCCCGTGTGGCAAACCGACAAACAATGGGTAACCTGCGTCTCCACATAATCCAATATCTCTTCAAGGTCACCAAGAGTTTCTGGTTTAACTCCACAAACAAGCCTTGTTACTGGCGCTTCCACTTGAACGTTTAACCCGCCAACGTCAAGAGGCATCCTCCTACCATATTTCTCGATCAGGTGTTCCACCAAGTGGCGAGCATGCCCAGTGTGGGTTGCAGCCCCTATACAGCACGCTAAAAGCACTATACGGGACTGCTGGGCTGCCATGTCTATTCCACAAGCTCCACGCTTACCACCAGTTAGGTCGCACTTGCCGAAGGTACAGAGACAACAAACATCACAGAAGGGTAGGTAAAATGGCTTGTAGCGTTGTAGAAGCTTCATGTCCCATTCGCGGAGGGTTGTGAGCGACGGGAAAGGCGTCGGGCCCATCGGTTCAGCCCATGCTTCTTCAACTATTTTGCCAATGGACAATTCAAGGTTCTTTATAAGCCCCAAGTCTGTTTTCATTTCCCCAATTTTTACGTGTAATCCTTTCTTACTCAAGGTGAACACAACCTAAGATAGAAGGTTTAATGTCGGCAACCAACATTTTAAGCTTTTCTAGAATGTTACACTAAAAGCATATGTATGATTAGTGATTATGCCTTGCCGTAACCAGCATTCTCCATTATCCTTTTAACAGATAGATAAGCTGGTGTGTCCGGCGATAGGCTTAACAAAGACTTTCCAGCGAGGACATATTCCTCAACATTCTCATCATAGGAAACCCTACCCAAAAACTTGAAGGGCAAAACTTTTCTGGCTTGTTCTTCTAGGCTTTCTGGAAAACGGAAACCGCCAACAACATAAAAGTTCTGGAAGGCTATCTTAACCTCCTTGGCTACGCGATAAGCGCGCTCCACATGGTCAAAAGACTTCTTAGAAGGGTCTATAACGTCGAAAATGTCGTCCACCTTAGATGTTATCCGCCTATTCAAGTGTTCCAAGCCAGCCGGCGAATCGATTAGGACGTACTTGTAGTTTTTTGTGAGCGACTCTAAAGCCCCTTTCAAGGCTGCATTTGGTAAGCAGTAGCACCCCTCAACCCACTTGGTGCCAAGCGCAATGAAATCGAAGTACTCGCCTTCATACATCCCATGAGCCCATATGCGGCTTTCAATACGCTCTGTTGGTGGCACACCAACAGTGGTTCCGCCCTCCTCTAGGAATGTTTCCACGAGAAGTTCTGAAATGGACTTTTTGCCAGCTGCGTGGAGGTCTACGCCAACCATTTCGCCCAAGTTCTGGTCTGGGTCAGCATCCACAAGAAGTAGTGGAGCCTCGCCCGACTCTATGAAGTATTTTGTCATTAGGGCTACGAAGCTTGTTTTTCCAGTTCCGCCCCGTCCCATGGTAACAAGAATTTTCATGGCTTCTTTGGCTCCCCTTTATGGCTTGTTCACTCTATTGCCTTAGGCATTATTAGGTGTTGCCTTGCAAAAGTCTATCGCATAATCTTTCTATGGCTTTGATGGCTGGTGCATCCCCATATTTTAGGGGTGTTTCTCCCCGCATTTCAGCCTCCACAACCATCTGATCGAAGGGCAGAAAATCCAAAACTTGTAGGCTGTTTTCCTTCGCGTATTTCATAATAGCCCCTTTCTGAGCCTCATTTTCAATCTTGTTTCCAACGAGAAGGATGCGGTTCATTCCGGCTTTTACGCCCAGCTCGTGGATGCGTTTGGCTGTTTCAAGAGCCTTCATGTTAGCATTAACCACTATGAGCATAACGTCCACATGCTGGGCTGTGCCCCGTCCCATGTGCTCCACACCGGCTTCCATGTCCAAGACAACAGCTTCATCACGTTCAACAACCAGATGCCGCAGAAGCGAACGAACAACAGCATTTGCTGGGCAAGTGCACCCAGAACCCATAGAACGCACAGTCCCCATAACAATGAGGTTTACGCCAAAAGGCGTTTGGACGGCATAATCCCGAACAATATCGTCGACAGTAAATGTCAAGCGGAAAACACCAGCATAACCAGTACCAGTTTTAGCCTCAACAAGCTGCTTATTCTCGGAAATAGGCACTATCCCTCTAGCATCCTCAGAGGATAAGCCCAAAGTTAAAGCTAGATTAGGCGAAGGATCAGCATCAATAGCAATAGCCTTAAAACCTTTCTTGGCAAAGGAGTAGGCTAAACCAGCAGCAATAAGCGTTTTGCCAACACCACCTTTACCAGAAACAGCCACTTTCATAAAACACCACTAATTCCCTTGTAAGATATTAACACACCCTTGCAAACGGAAGCATATCATCCCATATAAGCACTTCTGTTAACGATGATTAACAGAATATTTTGGAATTAATGGGGACGCACTATCCCCCACCAATGTGGATGCTCTAATATCAGGTGGAATAGAATCACAAACAATTCTGTTAAAGCAGCCCAGAAGAATAGGGCTGTAGCAATATACATTTGAAGTTTCAATTCCTTCTTGTAACAAATGGCAGCCATTTAACAATAAGGCCCATGGAGAAATAACAGTTAAGGCATCTAAAAGAGTTGCCAAAAACCCTATTCCATACATGTAATACCATTTATAGCTCCATGGAAAACCACAAACCAAAATCATAGGCAAGGAGAAAAAGATAAAATACAGGATTATCAAAAAATTGGCAAGCCATTTCTTCCGAACTAACATTGCCTCGCCAACCCGTTAACTTTCTTTAGACTTTCCAAACAAGATAATATTTGTTTTTAAATTTAATTCTATGCATTAGAACCATGCCCATCAAGTTATCATTCTCCACCCTATGGTTGAATGCAGTTTTACACGTGTCCCAAACTTCTTTCAAAATGGGTTCTATTAAGAGACATTATGCGAACATGCCATAAAAATAAAGTGTGAAGTTTTATAGTCTTTCGAGGAGCGCAGCGTATATTATTGGTAGGGCTATGGTGGCGTCTGCCTCTATAGTTACTGTTTTTGCCTTTTCTCGGATTTTCCCCCATGATATGGCTTCTCTTGGACGTGCTCCAGATAGGCTTCCGTCGTATTCTAAGGCTGTTGTTATGTATACGGCGTAGTCTAAGCCTTTCTTGAACAGGTTCCACCATAGGACGTGGTGTTTTGATATGCCTCCGCCTATTATTAGGGCTCCGGATTTTTTTGCTTGCCAAATCATGTCGTTTAGGAGCTGCTCGTCTTTGAGCACGTTTACTTTTAGGTCTTTGTGGTCTTGGCTGAACATCCACAACTGGTAGCCAACAGCCCCGTCGGTTATGCCCGGCACTATTACGGGTATGCCATTCTTCCAGCACCAATATAATATTGAGTTTTCGTTGAGGCGTTTTCCAATCTCCCAGCAAAGCTCGTAGGTGGCTAGTTCACGCTTACCCTCAGCGTATATGCTTTTCAAGAATTCAGTCATTTTCTCTTCGATTATTTCGCCGTAGGAGGCGTTTGGCACCAGCACATTGCCTATTCGGCTTACGCCTTTCCTATGCAGTTCTTTGTCGTCCATGTAGAAGTCGCCTTGAAAATAGTCGCGGTAGCACCTTGCCAAATCGTGGTCTAAAGTGCCACAAGTTGTAACCAAAACGTGAAACCACTTACGCTTAACCATGTCGCGGACTATGCCCCTCGTGCCAGTTGCGATAATACAAGCGGGGAAAGAAAGGAAGTTGAGGATTTCTCGTTCCTTCAGCATCGCCTCAAGGATGTCGACGCCGACTGCGAGGTTTTTTGCTGTGAAGCCTCCGCTTTCCAGCATCTGTCGGATAATGGCGTCTGCGGAAGCGCCCTTCGAAATCTCGAAGTCTTTCACTTTCTCCATAACATAACGCCAATGCCTATTCTAAGCCCTTAAAAAGCCAAGACAAATCTGGAACCTTCGCCCTCTTCTCAACTTTTTCTGCCAATGCGTGAACCACTATTGGTAGGGCTATTGTAGCGTCGCAATAGCACTGCACATTTCTACCCTCTTTTGCTTCTTTACCCCAGCTTATGGCTTCCTCGAAGGTGCAGCCTGACAAGCCACCCCAGTGGGGCGCATCCGTCGTTATCTGTATGGCATATTTATGCGGGTATATCCTCTCATATTTTCTGGATTCTGTTAGGCTTCTCCCAACGGTGGTTAGTTGGATGAAGTCTTTTGGGACCCCGCCACCAATATAGATTACGCCGCTTTCCGGAGCAGCCTTGGCTTTTATATCCACAAGCTGTTCAAAGTCCCGCATCTGGTCTATGGTTATGTCGAAGTTGCTTTCCAACTTCCTGTTTAAAAGATAAGCGATTCCATAACCGCTGTCAACTATGGCTGGGCAGAAAACGGGCACTTTGTTCTCGTAGGCAGTTGCAACTATGCTTTTAATCCCCATCTGGGAAAGCTCTTTCCCAAATAGGTGGAGAAATTCGGCAGATGAGTATTTGCGGTTTGGACTAAGCTTTTTCATAAAGTTTGCAATGAGGCTTTCCATTTGGCGGTATTCAAGCTCATCTGCAAAAACGTCATAGAAACGGTCAATCTTATATTCTAAAAGCTGGTGGTCATCCACCATGTGGTGCCCTTGCCAATAAGTGCCGCCCATGGCTTCCAAAATGTCTTCTGAAATGTTGGCGCCCGTGGAAACTATAACGTCTATGAAGCGGTGCTCAATAAGCCAGTTAACAATTTTCCACTGCCCCGTCGTGCTCATGGAGCCGGCATACCCAAAAAAGATTACAACGTCGTCTTTGAGCATTTCCTCCCAGACTTCCACCAATTCGCCAAGTTTTCTTCCTTGAAAACCAGTTTTAGCCATTTCCGCAAGCAGTTCCGAAATTTTCTTCGGAACTTTAACCTCTATCGGCTCAAGCTTCCTTTTAAAGAATGGAGTTTGTCTTTTCTCCCTTATCACCGAATTTCAACTCCACAATTTTGGAATGCTTAATTTTAAAAACCTCACTTTTAAATTTTTAGTTTCAGAAAACTCCTCAACAGCTCACATCAAAACGTGAAGATTAAAAAGCGTATAGGTTTCCAACGCTGTTCCAGACGAAGGCTTCCGGCATGGCATTTGCAATTGCAAAGGCACCCCTCCAGCCAGTACAATGCATGGGCACAATCAATTCTGGCTTAAACTTTTTAAGCATATCCACAGTCTTGCCTATCCGCCCTTCGCACTCTTTCCCAGACAAGTGAAAACCACCAATAATGGCGTGAACCTTTTCGATTCCAGTTATTTGCTGGGCATAAAGCACAGTGTTGACTATTCCAGCGTGGGCGCATCCAGAAAGAATGACAAGTCCCTTATTTTTGACGTGGACAACCAGTGCACGGTCATCCCAAACCCATGGGTCTGGCCGCCACTCGCCATCAACAAAGGCTCGCTGTTGCACATAGCCCTTCTCAAAATCCGTTTCTCTTGGAATTTCACCTGTTACAAGTAATGCACCGTCAGCCAATAAGTAAGGCTCCTTTGTCTTCAAATATTTTGCTGGGCGAATTTGACTCTCTTTTGGGAATTCTGGATATCGCCTAACGGAACCGTCTGCGGAGGCTACACCTCTTGTCTTAAACATGTCTTCATGAACTATTATCGGCAAGTCCGCCTTACCAATGGCCTTAACAAAACTTAACAGTCCGCCAAAATGGTCGTAGTGCCCATGAGACAAGACAACAGCCTCAATTTGCCCCAAATTTATGCCCATACCATGTGCGTTTGAAACAGCCCCTTCGTGGCTTACACCAGTGTCAAAGAGCACACTATGCTGTTTCCCGTCGCAAGTCACTGTGACAAGCATCGACAAGCCATGCTCAGCTATTGGCAAGCGAAAATTCTTTTCAAACCATTCCTTGCCCATGCGCTTCGCAACCCAACTCCTAACGCCTTGAACCTCTCGGCAGCTGAAGGAAGACGTGAAGTTCACACAGTTGTCCATTAGGCATATTACTTCTAGGCTTTCAGCCTCCTTAAGCGAAACACCTTTGCCGGACAACAGCACAACACCTCACCGTTTAAAGGAAAAGGTCTTTCTCCCTAGGCCTTATTAGCTCAGTAGCTTTAGCATCTTCAGATTTTATGTACTTGTAGCCGCGGATGATAGCCACCGGAACACCCTCATCCGCTTGCCCAATAACAAGCTCAGCCGCTGAAGAAAGCTCGTCGGCTACGGCTGTCTGCTTAACCCGCAAAACATAGCCAAACAAGTCCTTTTCGCCTCTGCGGTCCCTTATTGGTTTTAAGCCAGAAACGCCCACGGCCACGTTTATTTCACCCTCCCGAAGGGGTCTGCCATGAGTATCCGAAATTATAACAGCCACATCACAACCAGTTAAACGCTTTATCTCACGCCTAATTTTGGCAGCGGAAGCATCAGGGTCTTCTGGGAGCAAAGCCACGCAGCGTTCTCCAGGAACATTAGACTTGTCAACCCCCGAATTGGCGCAGACAAACCCGTGCTTTGTCTCTGTGATTATTTTGCCATCAGCCATGCGCCTAATGCTTTTCGCCTCCCTAAGGACAACCTCAACCATAGCTGGGTCCTTGCTATAAAGCTCAGCAACAGTTTTTGCGAAAGGCGAAGGCGTAACCTCATCCAAGTTTACAATGCGGCCCTCAGCCCTTGAAACAATAACGTGTGTAACAACTATTATGTCGCCATTCTGTATTGGTGTTCCTTGGCGCTCGGCAGCCTTGCAAATGAGCTCTGCAAGGTTGTCTCCAGCCTTTATAATTGGTAAGCCCTCAACACCAATTATCTGGATTACATTCATGCTGCATTCACGAAACATGTTATACTTGGCGGTGTGCTTTATAATTTCGCCCATTTAAAAGCAAAACATGTTTTAAATCATGGTTTTGGCGGTTTGCATGCAAAAATTTTTAATGCTAAAATGGCCTTCCTTAAAAGGCGAGATGAGTTTCAATGAAAATATTACATGAGTTTGTCCCAACACGTAAATTCTTGAAACTTGCCGAAGAGGTTAAAGACCTTGTTGATGGATGGAACATAACCGACAGTGCTGCGGGTATGCCAGCACCCAGCGGCACAGCAGTGGGCTGCGTCCTCAAAACCAAATACCCGGACAAAATTGTCATACCAATATTCATACTCCACTACAAGGGGCCAGTCGAGGTTGGAGGTTTGGCTTTGGCTGCCGACGCCGTCGGCTTGGATGGACTTGTAATCACAATGGGAGACATACCAAAATATGGCGAACCGATAAAAATGTTTAAGTCTTCAGAGGAAGCGCGGGACTTTCTACGTACAACAATACGCCTAAAAAACGTTAAATTGGGATGCTTGCTGACAGCACGCAGAACCATAGAAGAAACCATAGCCAGAGCAAAGGAGCCATGGGACTTCGTCTTCTTCATGAGGCTTGAAGATAAAACCTTCCCAGCGCTGGAGCAAGTGGCAAAGGAGTGCAAACGACTAAACAAACCAATATACACATACTTTCTGGTCGGAACGCCCAAAAACGCCGAAATGGTCAAACTAATAGGTTGGCCAGTAACCACAACTATGGAGAAGGTTGAGGAAACAGCGGCAAAACTTGAGGGTTTGGTGGACGGCGTAATAGCAACATGCGCTGGAGACTATGAAGGTGACAAGGAACTCCTAACAAGGCTTCAAAAGTTTAGGAAATAGAACTACGTTTAACTCTAACATCCCATTTATTCCACTCTTTTGTACATATTTTTAACACGATGTCCAAGAATTGAACGCTGAAAAAGCCTCCAAAGGCTTCCTCGGCGGAGGCTCCGGATTTTCGGCTGCATACCCCATAATAACCATTGCTTGAGGCTCGATTTCACGGGGTAAGCCTAAAGCTTTTCTCACGGTGTTTTGGCAGAATAGAGGTGCACAAACCCAGCATGCTCCAAGCCCATAATAATGCGCTAAAAGGAGCAGATTTTGAATGTAGGCTGAAACACTTTGGACGCCCATCAAATATTCCGCCTTCTGCCGCCTTCTATCCGAGTATTTGTGCATATCCTCCATTGATAGACAAGCTATAAGGACAACTGGGCTTTCTGTTATCCGCTGCCAACTTTCAACCTCAACAATTTCTTCTGCTTTGCTTCTTGGGACGCCGTCCTTAAGCATGTCTGAAAGCCAAGCCCTCCCCATCGCTGTGGCAAGCTTCGCCTTAACAGCGTCATCGTCTATTACAATTATACGCCAAGGCTGGGCATTATGCGCTGAAGGAGCCCACTTAGCCAAATCCAAAATGGCGTTTACAACTTCGCGGGAAACCTTTACGGGCTTGAAATTGCGGATGCTCCGCCTTGTTTTAATAAGTTCAACTGCATCCAATTTTAGGCACCTTTACAAGCACTTTTATGAGTTGAAAGCCAATTTATAGGTGTGGTTTCATGGGCAATGTTGTGGCTTTAGCGGGCGGTGTCGGAGCAGCAAAACTCCTCAGAGGAATCGTAAAGGTTGCGCCGCCGAAAAGCCTTTTCATAATTGGCAACGTAGGCGACGACATAGAGCTTCACGGGCTTCACATAAGCCCAGACCTAGACATAATAATGTACACGCTTGCTGGCGTGGTAGACGAAACAAAGGGCTGGGGAATAGCCAATGACACCTTCAACTGCCTCGAAATGTTGGGACGCCTAGGCTTTGAAACATGGTTCCGCCTCGGAGACAAGGACTTGGCAACCCATATAATAAGGACAAAAATGCTGAGGGAAGGCATGACACTCTCACAAGCCACAGCAAAATTATGCAAAATGTTTGGAGTTGAAGCCAATCTCATACCAATGAGCAACGACCCGGTACGAACAAAAATTAGATCTGGCAACATGCTCCTCGAATTTCAAGAATACTTCGTTAAAAGGGGAACCATGGACACCGTTACAGACGTAATTTTTGAAGGCGCTGAAAAGGCTGAACCGGCACCAGGCGTTATCGAGGCAATAGAGGGGGCGGAACGCATAATAATCTGCCCAAGCAACCCAATTTTAAGCATAGCCCCAATCCTAGCCATAAAAGCCATAAAAAAGGCGCTTGAAAACGCGAAGGCACCAATAGTGGGCATAAGTCCAATAGTAGGCGGAAAAGCCCTAAAAGGACCAGCCGACAAAGTGATGGCAAGCATGGGCTACGAGCCATCAGCCTACGGCGTTGCAAAATTTTATGGAAAACTCCTAAAACACTTCATAATTGACGAAACTGACAAAGAGCAGAAAAAATGCATAGAAAAGCTTGGAATAAAAGTCACCGTGACAAACACAATAATGAAAAGCCTTGAAGATTCAATTCGCCTTGCAAAAATTGTTATGAAAGTAAAGTAAATCTGGCTACATTTCGCGGATTTCACATCGGAGCTTCTTTATAACTTCTTCAGCCTTTGAAGGCTCAACCTTAAGGGTGTAGAGCATCCTTGAAGTGCGGAGTTTCAGTTTCACGACGTCTTTTAGGCGTTTAACTGCGCAGTATTCGGCTCTTTCGCTTATTTCAACGAACTTGTCTATGTCGAAGATTTCCGTCGGCATGTTGGAGGTCTCCAAGCTGATGCTCTTTGCCGCAATCTAATTTTTATCTGTTTTGGTCTTCCATCTGCCCCTAAGCCAATCGCAGAACTTGAAAAGCTCTTTGCGAGTGGGATGTTTTCCTTCAGGGTTTGATATGTAGTAGGCTGCAACAGCATTGGCCAACGTAAGCCTAACAGCATCACTTAACCCATAAACAGTTCCCAATATGTTGCCGGCAGTCCAAGCGTCACCAGCGCCAGTCACTCTTAAAACTGGAACATGAAAGGCTGGAACAACTTTTTCGTTTTTCCCATTAAAGGTTGCAGAATACTCTGTTGTGTGAAGGTCTATTCTCGCTTTTAATCGTGAAGCTAAAAACTTCGCCGATTCCATTGCCAACTTTTCAAAGCCCAAGCCTTTTTCTGGTTTCTCTGTTCTGCCTTTCATGAGTGACGCGAAGAAGACTGCCTCATTCTCGTTTAGGCTTAAAACGTCCACCAGGTCGCTTTGCAGAACCCTTTCAAGCAGTTTTCTGGTTCCCTCCCTATTTGGGTTTGGGTCGGCGGGGTCAAAATAGGTTTTGCCCTTCCCTTGGGTTTTGACGTAGCGAAAAACTGTTTCAGCCAGCTCTGTGCCGAATTTTCTTGTTCCAGCCCAGTTGAAAACACATGTGCAGTCAGCCCTTTTAATGGCTTCAAAGTCATTGGCGTCTAGGTTTTGTGGTCCAAAATCCGCTAATGAGCCAACATCTCTAAGCATGACATTGGCTTTTCCATTGGATGTTTCAAATTCTAGGGCTGTTGTTATTGATGGCTCCTCCACAATTTTTATGTGGGCGAGGCTGATTTTTAGCGATTTTACATAAAACTTGATTAGTTGAAGCCCAAGCTTGTCAGTGCAAACTATAGGTATGACCTTTACGCCTAGGCTTGCCAGTGCGGCTGCAGTGTTTATGGCGTTTCCACCCCTAAACTCCTTTTGATTTATTCCATCTATGCTTCCGCCCTTCCTTTCCACAACTTTCATAACCGTTTTAAAGAAGTGGTTTGGGCTTGTATTTATGCTCACGAACCTGTCGATGAAGAAGTCGGGCATAACAACAACTTCTGCCTCTCCTTGCTGGCTTTTTAGAAAATTCTTCACTTCATCCAAATATTCGTCCAGCAAGTTTTACGCCTTCCTAACAAAGTTATTGAAGCTAAGCTGAATTAACTCTTTTGAAGGCTTCATCCTCCAATAAAAAAGCGGACTAGTGTCCAAACAATGTCTCCGTAAACCAGCGCCAAGACCAAACCGGCTGTCATGAAAATAAGCATGGGCAGTCCTGGTGTCGCCCAAACTTTTTCTGGGATTTTTCCAGCCTCAACAGCCTTTCCCAGCCTTTTGATTATGGCTTCTCTTTCCTCATCCTTTGGCAAGACCAGAAGTTTCCTTCTTATTTCACCTTCCCCAGAGTCTTCAACGTCTTCTAGGGGGTATATGTGCCACTTTTCCTTCAATTTTTTAAAATGAACTTTATATCCGGTCAACAGAACCAGAATCTTCCTGCCTATTGATTCCTCCCGCTGTTTCCCTTCGAAAAGCGGGTTGCCAGATTTCAGACACCACAAAAAGTTATGGAATAGTAGGTAAAGGGCTGTTAAGGCAGCCAAAATAACAGAGTTACTGAAAACTGTAATTGGGAAGAATAGGTCCATTATTGGTGAGGTTTCGCCTAAAGGTTTTAGGCACTCTGATGGATGGAAGGGCAAAGCCAGAGCAAGGCACATCAAAGCCTTTGCATCTGCTCCGCCGAAGCCTCCAGCATAGAAGAGGATTATGGCGAAGGTTGATGTTAGGGCGAAGCAAAGCCCATAGTAAGGAAGCATGGAAAAGTCGTACAGAAAAAGTTCGGCAAAAGTTAAGGCGAAGGCTGGTGGGGCGAAAATTATCCAAACGCTATTCTCTACTTCACGGGTTTTATAATCACACCAAGAGGCGTAGACTAGAAAGAGAAGGCAGAGACCAACTCGTGTTCCTTCAAGGATTAATAATACCCCATTCAACTCTGCAAACTCCTTCTGGACCAGACTATAGAAATTAGTTTTTGAGTTAAAATAATTAATGTTAGGATAAAACAATAAAATTTTGGATGCTTTTATTGAGCCACCACTGAGTCTTCGTAGGATGTTTCTGGACCCGCTACTTTTACCTTGTAAGTTTTACCTTGCTCGAAGTCGTATACGTGCTTTGTACCAGTTATTGTTAATGTTTCGCCGGCGGGAATTAATTTTGCTCCTCCGCTTAGGGTTGTTGCGACTGTGACATCGTAACCGTTAATGTAAACTTTGTCTACATAGACATCTTCTGTCCCCCAATTTCTAACATATATTGTAATGTTATCATTAGTGGAGTCTATTATCACGGAATCGAACTTTATTCTTGCGCCTGCTTGGTGACCTGAACTGCGCATGTAAACCATTATCCATGCGTATGTTACGACTATGGCTGCTACGGCTATAACTATTAACAGGAGGGTTGCGAGGATGGGGGATATACCCTTCCTAGATTTCAACATGATATTTGTTTTCATAGCGTGCACCTTCCGCTGGTTTATGAAATTTGAGGAATACTTATTTAACTTGTATGAACCAGTAATCCAAATTTTCAGTAAGTTTCACCTTTATTTTTATTGGAGTATTATCCTGGTTGGTTTACTTTCGGCTTTGCGTTTTAGTTTGATGATTACTGCGATAGTTATTATTGCAAGAGCCGTGAATGCCACTGATGCGTATATTAATGTGGGGTTCATGGTTGTTCTGAAATTTATTGGGACTGTCATGTCTTGGTTTACGGTAACGGTTTTTTCTATTTCTTGATCTTGTAGTTTTGCTATAATTCTGTATGTTCCGTCTGGCAGGTTGATTGTGGCTATTCCGTTTGGTGCTAGGGCGGTGTTTAATAGTTGTCCGTCTTTGTAGATTTCAATGAACACGTTGCTGGCGTATGTGTTGTCTTTGTAGATCTCAATTTTTACGGTAGATATTCGATAGGCTGCGTCGATGGTTATTGTCACGGTTGTTTGACTTGTTATTGTAGCAGTTTTTGTTTGGTTGGCTGGTCCTTTTGAAACTGTGAATGTGTATGTCCCCTCTAATAGTTGAATAAGACAGTAGCCGGTTGCATTGGTGGCGCCGCTGTAAACTGTGTAGCCTTCGCTGTTTTTCACATTTACCTCGGCGTTGGTTATTGGTTTGTTGTCGCTCCAAACGGCTTTTATAGCGACGTTACATGTTGCTGCGGTTATAAAATTGAGTTTTACTGTGACTGTTTTTGTGCTGGAGAGGTTAACTGTTGTGGTGTTTGTGTATATTTCGTATTGTGTTTGGATTGTGTAGTTGGCTTCTGGAAGTTGCGGGAAAACAACGGTGCCGGCGCTGGTGTATTTTGTATCGTACCACCCGCCTCTGGTGATTGTAACCTTCGCGTTTGTTAGGGGCTTGTTTGCAGCGTCAAAAACGTTCACTGTTAGATTGTGCACTTTGCATATCGCGTTGTAGTTTCGGTTTAAGGCTGAACAGCTGAAAGTGCCTTGGTGAACCGTTAAACCCTGCCATAAAACTTCCACTTGATAGGTCCAGTAGCTCATTTGGGGAAAAGCAGCTTTTCCCTGTTGGTCAGAGGTTTGGCTTGCTTCCCATTGTAAGCCGTCTAAACTCTGCCATCTTAGCCTCACTAGGGCGTTTTTAAGGGGTTGACTGCCGCTGTCTTTAGCGTAAACCGTTAAAGTTGCCAAGTTTTGGCAGACAATTAAAATGTTGGTTCTCGGCAAGGTAAGCGTGTAATCGCCGCTTGCAAGTTCTATTCCACCCTTTGAAACAACTATGTGGGCTAAGCCATCCACAGAATATACGTTTTCGTAAACCACTATACCAGAAGCGTTTGTACAATATGGTGGAAAAGCAGCGTCCCTATAATCTTCTGGCCCATATTTGGTGGTCACCCTCACGCTTGCACCGCTGACCGGTAAGCCTTCACTATCATCCACCTTCACTATGATTGTGTAGGTTGCCTGCGAATAGGCAAACGCTAAAAATGAGGAAAAGCAAAGCAAAATTGCTGTAGCCAATACAATAAACTTTTTCATTTTATTCACACAGCCAAATTTTCGGAGCGTAGGTTTCCAAAAACATGTAATAATAAGTGTTAACTTCTGCATAGCTGCCTCCATCATACATCCACATGGCAAGAGCGTAGCCATAACTCAAACCTGCATATGTTGTGTACACGTCTCCACCACAATTTACGGCTTCAAACTCTAAAGAGCCTTGATTTGCACCACTAGGAGCTCTTTCAGTCACAGAAAACCTGGTTCTATTGGCATTTATACTTCTCAAATTTTGAACACTTATATCGTTAAGAATTAAACCTCTTCCAAACTGGTCGTTCCAATGGGCGGCCCAATATCCTGGATATTTATATTCTCGATGCTGCGGATCTCTATAATTATATTGATATGATCCAACACTGCCTGTTGTATAGTTTAGAAAGGCGTAGTTTGTGGGTCCACCATTTCCCATAATTGTAGCAAACCATAAGCCATCATCGGTTTTACTCTGCTTCCAGTAAATATGCACGTCTACTTGGAGATATTTTACGTTGGCTGTTATAAACACTACAGCATATGTGTCGTAGTAATCGCTTCTTGGTCTACCTGAAGCATCATAAACATTTTTAACTTGTGTAGAATTCAGTATAGCTATAAGTCGTACAACTGCACGTTTAGTTGAGTTTACATACCAGTATTTTATTTGCCATTGTCCGTAAGGCCTCCACGCTGCTAAAGAGCCTCCGGAAATCCCAAATGCGTGGAGGTTCCATGGTCCGAAGCATAGTCCATTGCTAGGGTTTATCATTACAAGGGCCGCCACACCGTAATAGTCGTAGGGGTATGTAGGCGATTGAGTGTGTCCAACGCCTATGAATTCTACGCGGTATCTGTTTGTGTTGGCCGTGAAAGTTGCCGAGTCATATGTCAAGTCGCTTGGACCTTGATATGGTTCTGCGTCTAAATCATCGAGCCAATATATTCGCACCCTCTGTTTTTGAATTGTGAGCTGTGGAAACTTAACTTGGAAAACTATGCGGCTTGAAACGTTAAACCTAGCCCAAGGTTCGGCTAGCCCTCTTGGAACCTCAATTGTCTTGTTGTGCCATGTTACCTTGTCCCAAATTTCATACTGGCATGGTGAAGCCACAAGCTGACTGCTGGAACCAGTTTGGGTGACGTTGACTCTGAACTGCTTGATTGGTACTGGTGGGAAAGGAGGCATGATGGTGATGTCGCCTTCAACGGTGAGTTCTTTTCCATTCCAGTACCAATGACCACCAATCCCACACTCTAAAGTATAAATCTCATCGGCGCTCGATGTCATTTTACTAACGGGAGTTTTTCTCTCAACCTCAAACTCTATGTAAGTGTATGTGCATAACCTAACACGAACTCCTCTGTTATCCCGAACCGTGATCAAAAGCCACTTGTAATATGGTTTCGCGATATTTTCCGATTTAAACGTTAGCTTGTACACGCCAGGATCGCTTGTTTCATTGGCTATCAAATCAACAGCCCTCCAGTCATTAGTGCTCGGGTCAAACCTTAAGACCTCAAAATTAGACGACGTTAAATCCCTCGCAGGACCGCTTTCTTGTATAACTGTGACATTGATATTCTGTATATTGTCTAAGTTTTTCGCTATGTATGAGATGTCAACTTTTGCGTAGAGGTAGTACAACGCGCTTGTGTTGTACCCGTAAAGACCAAACTTTAAGGCGTCAATTTTCGCCTCTGCACATATGGCAGATAAGCCTTCAGGAAAGTGCCAATAACATTTTATGAAATCGTTAACCCAGCGGTTATAAGACCCCACGGTTATAAACGCAGAACGTTTAGAGAATGAGACATTTAATCCGTAGCCTGGAAAAGCCCTGTAAAGGTCTGTGGCCCAATGTAGAAGCATATCACCTACAACACTTTTGTCGGCGATTCCGGTCTCGTCGAAGCTTTTTGTATAGTTGGCAAGCATTGAAACCAACACTTGTTTGGAGCCAGCCATCACATTATCAACCACGCCCATGTATTCCTCCCAGCTTTCGTATCGATAATAGGACACGGTACTATACATAACAACAGCAATAGAAACAATCATTATAGCCATCATCAACGCTGCGATAATGACGAACTGCCCTCGTTCCCCTCTTGAAGACCCGCATTGCCTATGAGTTTTCTTTAAAAAGTGCAAAATGCCTACCTCCTTGCAAGCTGAAGAACCAATATTCTAGGGTCGTAATAGTCTCCAGAGCTTGCTAAAACATATGTCACAGTTGAAACCAATTTGGGATTTTGAAAGGCTTCGGGATCTCCATAAAATATGTTTTGCCCTTCCATATGAAGCCCCCCGTACTCATCGAGCCGATAGATTGTGAGATTGAAATAGACATCTGACGGAAGAGAAACCATTAACGCGGATCTGAGAAGGCTCTGTCCCTTTGCAATGTCCGGATCGTAAACGTAGCGGGTTAAAATTCCACGCGCCTCCAAATTGTGCAGGACGTTATATCCTAGTTTTTCCAGCTCTGTTGCCTCATAGCGGGGGCTGTATGGAGGGATTACTACGCTGTTGACAAAGGTTAAAGTAACCATGATAACTATAGACGCTAGTATTGTTTCAACGACACGCATCTGACCCTTCTCGTTTTTCAGCATTTGAGCTCACTCTTTCCAAACCCAAAGCTCAGCCGTGTAAATCATATTCTCAATCAAAACATTCCTCTGAAGTTTCACAGCTCCACTACCAACTGGAACTTTACCGCCATACTCAAATACATTATAGCTTAACAAGTTCTTGTAAGGCCCAGCGACAACGATTTCTCTGCGACCCCCTTCAACGGCTGAAAAATCAAATATTAATATCGCCGGGTTAAGATCTCGCAAGCCATCAAATGTTTTGTTCCAAAGCGCAAACCTAGGCGATTTCCCCGTGTTAAAGTGGTCATCTTTCGTACCGTTGTACAACGAGACTGTTTCCCCATCGGTTGTATAAACGTAGATGCTGACTATTTTCACATCCTCATTTGACGGGTTTTTAGCCTTTGTTAACACCACAGTGTCGCCCACAACATTTATATCTGCAACATAAACGGAGGCGTCTCTTCCCATGGTCACTAGAATTGCGGCCACGTCAGCCACTGAAATCCTTAAAATTACCATCACGTAATCCGGAGATGACAAAGTTAACCTTATGATCTGTGAGCAAATTCCGGAGGCATTCGTCACCGTAGGGCTAAGGGGGCCAAGGCTAAAGTCTTTCCCTTTTGAGTAAAAGATAAAGCCTTCCACTTTAGCGTTGGGTATGGGCCTTCCATCCAAATGTACAACTTTTAGGGCATACTTTAGCGTCGTTGAGTCTACATAAGACAGCGGGGTATGTTTTTCATCAATTTTTGTTCCATTAACATTTGTTACATTAAATGGCGGAACTAGTCGAAAACTAAACCCATACCCTTGCAAGTTTAAGATACTTTTTAGATACTCGTAAGGCAAATATCCCAGAGGATTGTAAATATTTAATCTTTGAACTTTGTCGGGATCAAGCACATAAAGTGTTGGATCCATGTAACTTGCTAAGCCGAATCTTTCCACAACAGACGGATAGAAGTAAAATGTTCTATTAACCCTTGAGCCCCAGTCAACTGGATATCCGGTGTCTAAAAGCATAGCGTTGAAGAGGTTTAGAGCTATGTTTCTCAACTGTTGCTGTTCAACAGCCTTAAAGTTTCCAGCGTTCATTTGGGGTAGTATAACAACTGCGCTTATGAACATGACGCTTACAACGACCATGGCAAGGATGTGATCAAAGACGGGGTTCATTTAGTTCACCTCTATGAGATAATATGTTGAAGCATATATTAAGTCTTACTATTCACGTATAAGAGAAAAACAAACATACACCTCTCCACCCCTACGCTCGCAACATGCAAAAATCAACCCGCTAAAACTGCTATCTACAATCAGCACGTCTTTAACCTTTAAGCCTCCAATAAGCCAAGACTCCCCACTAATGTAAGGTTTACCATCCATGTAGGCGTGTATACCCAAGGCGTAACCATTAGAATCTCTGACAATTTCAACAGAATAAAATGAATCTTTAATCATTCGAGGGATCCTCAACTCCTTCTTTACAAAAACATAAACACCAGAAGCATTTCTTGTAAGAAGATACAAATTTTCAAAAGTGTTAGCCACATAATCGGCAACCTCCTTTAACTCTTTCGCCATCATGGAGGCCTGAACATTTTCTATAACAGGAAAATAAGCTATGGGCAAAACAAAAATTAGCAACAATAACGCCGCAGTACATATGAGATGACTTATTGTTGGAGACGGCATTGCTACTTCCCTCCATAAACACTTATGTTTACAACCGAAACAATGAAGTTGAAAACTACAATCCCCTTCCTTAACGGTGGACTAACCCAGGAATACCAAGAACCTTCATTAACTTTCGCATTTACAGTCGCCGTAAGTCCATCGCTTGGCACAGGAAAGACATAAGAATCTTGGGCTGAACAACCCATACACTTCGCTATAACGTCAAGCGTTCCCGCATAGCTGGAAGCCTTGGGAATCACAATTTTTATCATCCTTATATCCACATATGTGACATTCTGTCCATAGGACACGGTCTCATATGTTTTCGCAACATAAACCCTATAACTTAAAACAACACTCACTCGACCGGATTGTTGCTCAATAACTATTTGGCCAAGATCATCTATTGCACGGGAAACTATAACCGTTTCATTTCCTAAAATATATTCTTTGTAGCCATTTCCATAGTTAACATAATCTGTGCTTATGTAATACTTGATCAAACCAGACGTGATGGTGGGGTAGGATTTAAAATTGCCGGCTACACCAACAGTCACCGTTAGGTTTAACGCGTTGGGCGCTAGGGCTATTACTCCATAATTTGCCTCAAACTGTGTTGATCGTGAAGCTTGAGGTTTATCCGAAACATACCATATTGAGTCGTTAAGCTTTAGCATAGCCTTTTTAGCAGAAGCAAACTCCGCTGCCCCTTTGTTTTGCTCCATGATGCGATAGGCATACTGGCTTGCCACCAACACCAGCACAATGGTCGCCGCAGTAATTATGACCGTTGAAATCGCCGGACTAACGCCTTTCCCGTTTCTTCTTAGCCTATCTCCTCCCAACAGTTAACCCCCAATCCCCCCATTTTAAACGCCAAATTTCACAAACATAGGCACCATCTTGGCGGCTAGAAGGGCGATTACAACAAGGATTGCCCCATGCTTAAAACCAGCCGCAAGGGACTCCTCGCTTATCTTTCCAGCCACAATGCCTATGAGGTAGCTGTGAAAAATAGCTGACGTAGTGAATGTCGTCACCATAGCCCCTAAATCTTTTACCTGGCTCGTTTCCGCAATTCCCAAAGTGCCGCTTGTAAATCCAATCATCATTACGGTTGTAGCTACGAGGAGAATGGCGGCGAAGTAGGGCATCATTATGTATGGGCGGACAGCCATCTTCTTTTCCTTCTCAACCTCCTGAGTCAAATTATTGAATCTGGCCAACGACTCAATCATGGCAATTGTGCCACCGCCAACATCTATGGTCTCAACAAGCAGGAACATTACAAGCTGGGCCATCCAACTTTTTACACGCTTAACAAAATCCATAATCACCTTTCTAATCGGGACACCCCAAGAGATTTCGGAGCTTATTTTGCGCAGCTCTTTGCTGAACTCGCCGTAATCCCTGTTGGAGAGGCTTTCAATACATTTTTCTGGGGACAAACCTGTTTTCCTTACTTCCGTCAAGTCCCTTAGGAAGCTTGTTATGCCCTGCTCCATGCTGGCCTTCTTGCTGCTGACTTTATGGTACACTATGGCTGCCGGAAAAGTGGTCACAAACAATGACAGCGCAACAGCCACCGGCAAGTCCACGATATGTTGAAGTTGGCTAAAGAATGGAACTTCAATGAACCCAAAAAAGTTTGTCAATAGTAGCAGCAAAACTATTCCAACTATGCTACATATCCCGAAAACCTTGTAGGGGCGCATGTCCACAACCGGAGTTTTAGGTTGCATGCTATGGGCTAAGTATATGAACAAAAGCGAAAGCAAGGGTGTGAACAAATAGGTATAGAGGATTATGCCTGAATACGTTGAAATGCCGACGCTGTATATAGATTCAACACTGAAGAGTATGTAAAAGCACATCGACATTAGAACCATGACGATTATAAAGGTTTCTAGGAGCATTCCAAGCCTTTCGGCGGCAGCCTTCACCCGCATAGCCCTTGTTTTAAAAATGTCCTCAGCCTTTCTCTCAAGGAAGTGTCCGATGTCTCCACCTATTATCACTGTTGAGGCGTAGCCTGCCAAAAAGTCTTTGAAAATGTCTAGGGGGTTTCTTTTAGCCGCGTTTTCTATCGCTGTCAATGGGTCTATTCCAAAGATTTCCACATCCTTTATTATTTCTCTGGCTTCGCTTCGCATGGCTGGCATTAGCTCAACCTCGGCTAACCGCTTAAAACTCGTGTATGGGGCTATGCCGCCAGAAGCCATAACGCTGATGTACGCCGCTACGAAGGGCATTTCTCTCTCAAGGTTTGAAGCCCTCTCACTAGCCTTTGACAACGGTATTAGGAAGAACCCTATCATCACATAGATTGGAAATGGAACAAGGAATATAGCTGGCAGAAAACCGAAAAAGTACAAAACTATTATGGAGATTATGGTCACTGGAATTGTTAGAACTGATACGAAAAGCATCAGTGAAACGTAGGTTTCAGGGTAGATTTTTATTTTCGCCCTTTCCAAGTAGTCCTTAAACTCAACAACATGCTTTAGGAAGAAGGGCGCCACTCGTCCAAAGATGCGGAAGGACCATGCTTCAAGGGTTTCTAGAAATGGCAACAGCCTTCACCTCCTCCCCAGCGAGAACCTTCTCATAGAACTGTTTTGGACGTGCGTAGTATTCTGCTATTATTGCGGCTACATCCCGGTAGCTTCTTATGTTGCGCTCCCGCATCCAATGCAAAATCCGTTTGCGCCTATCAATTTCATCTAGCAAGTCCTTCTTGCTTACTCCTAGGCGTTCCGAAATTCCAGCCAGCATTACGCTTTTGTTTAATGATGGCAAGTGCTCGTCTTTCACCGGATGCCATTTGAACGTACACCTGTAATCCTCGTAGTCGGCTATCTCATTCACGTTCATCACACGTCTGTAGGCTTTCCGTTCGCCAGATTTCTGCAAGTGCACCCTCTGAACCGACAGGACAATGTTCATTAGTGGAATGTAGGCTGGCGCAATGTCCATGGGCTTCTGTGTCAAACGCTTTATGGCTGAGTCTAGGTTTTCAGCGTGCATCGTGCACATTCCACCGTGACCGGTGGCAAGCGCCTGGAAAAGCACATAGGCTTCTTGTCCTCTAACCTCACCCACTATGAGCACATCGGGGCGGTGCCTCATAGAGGTTTTAACAAGGTCGAAGAGAGTTACCTCGCCAACGCTGCTTCCGCCAAGCCCATAGCTTTGTCTGGCTATGAGGGATACCCAGTTTTCGTGGGGGAGGTTAAGCTCCGCCGTCTCCTCTATTGTGATTATTTTGCTTCCAGGTCTAATTAAGCACGCCAATGCGTTTAGGGCTGTTGTTTTCCCAGCTGCTGTTCCTCCCAAAACCATTATTGAAGCTCTGTTTTCTAGGCATAGCCAGAAGTAGGCAGCCATCTCCTCGGAGAAGGTGCCAAGGTTTATGAGGTCTACTATTGAGTAGGGGTCTTCCCTAAACTTCCTAATTGTGAAGGCTGTGCCGAAAGGTGTAATTTCACGTCTATAACAGACTGCAAGCCTATGCTTTCCCGGAAGTGAGGCGTCCACAATTGGGAAGGCTGAGCTTACGTGTTTCCCAGCCATATGGACAAGCTTAACAACCATGTTGTCAAGCTCTTCATCATTTTCAAATTCCAAGTTTGTTTCAATGCTTTCGTAATTTCTATGCCAGACATAGACGGGTTTGTTCACACCGTCGCATGAAATGTCCTCAATGTTTGGGTCCCGCATTAATGGGTCTATTCTTCCAAACCCTACAAGGTCTCTCTCGGCGTGGTAGAGAATTTTGTACCATGAAACGTCTGGAAGCCATCCTAGGCTAATGCGGTACTTGTCAACAATTTTTTTGGCTTCTTCGGCGAAGAACTTTCTAGGATCGGCTATTTCCTCTTTAGGAGACTCTATTTCGGCGAGAAGTATCTCAAGGATGCGGTTGTAAACGCTTCTCTCCAACGGGTCAAGCTGCAACTCGTCCAGTATATACTTGTACTCGCCTGTTTTAGGGTTTTGAACTATGGCTACGTGGGCGAAGGGCTCGTAAAGTGGATATCTCTCCACAACTTTGAAGCCCTTTGGAATGGGCTTTGGCGGGGGCGGTGGAATAGCCACCTTCTTGGGTTTTCCAATGTTGATTCTTATTCTCATTTTCCTGATTTTCGCGAGTCTATCTTTGAGGTGTAGTTTGGTCATGTGTCCTCTCCTGTACTTATGTTATATATCTATACACTTTGGTTATTAAATATTACGTCTTACGAAACGCTACCTTCCTCTTCCTCACCAAACGAAACTTGAATAATCCCCTGTTTTACTAACACAACAATTACAACCACAAGCAACACTGGAATGAGCACAAGCAAAATCGTCAGCCAAGGTATCCCCCCAGCCTCCGGAACAACATCGAAGAAAGCGCAATTCGGCAAGTGCACACCGTTATACCCAACTTTGGCTACATCCACCGTAATGCCCACATTCAAGGTCCTACTTGTTTGGGGAGCAGGAACATAAAACTCACAGTAGCCATTAACATCCGTCAAAGAAGTCATTGAAGGAAAGCCCCCCATCGTGGCGGTTATAGTAACGTTTGCATTCGCAACAGGTCTATCACCACATGTAACATAAACAATAACTTTGGAGAATTCCCTCGGCTTGACGGTGGATGGAACAGCATAAACAACAACTGTTAGGTTTCCAGGTCTAGCCACCAGCAAAAGCGTGTCATAGTTTTCGGCATAGCCATCCTTGCTGGCCGTTGCTGTAACGGCGATCACCATGTCGTGGGGGATCGCGGTCATGTTGAAGGTGAAGGTTACATTGCCATAATTGTCTGTGAATTTAGTTAAAGGTGGGAGTGCGGAAAGGTTAAAGGATAACGTTACACTGGCATTGTTTATGGGAACTCCATCATACTCTACGTGGACAAATACGTTAATTTCCTCCTCAGAAACTGTAACATTACGGTCAGCGGTTACATATACAACCAGCACTTTAGGCACAATCCTAATAACAGTCCAGTTTGCACCATTAACGTACCCATCCTTTGTCGCAGTGACAACTAGATTGGCAGTAATGTTAATGGCTGTTTTCGGAGCTATGAAGTTGAACGTTGCCACACCAATCCAATCGGTCATGGCAAATGCTCGGTCAAAACTCCCATAATCAACATGCAAGGAAACATTAGCATCTTGAACAGGTTCGCCTCTCCAACGAACAAAAACTGATACCGGTGTGGATTCCTCCGATAAAACTTCTTCCTTGCAATAAATTATTACATCGAGTTCCTTTGGCATCACCTCAATTATACATGCATTGAAACCTTTTGCATACAAATCCTTGATGGCTTCAACACTGATAGTCAGTATTGAATATTCATAAACTAAGGGCGCGGTAAACTCGAATATGACTGTCCCATTAACATCGGTCAGCCCCCCACCAATGAGAGAGTCGTTCATAAACGAACGAATTTGCACGTCTGCAACGGGCTCCCCATAAGCATCGGTTACATTCACCCTAACAGTCATTTTTTCTTCAGAGAAAAGTTTCTCACGGTCAGGCTCCAATGCAACATTCAATGGTGGAAGAACCCTCAAATAATTGTAGTCTGATCCGTCGGCATATCCATTCTTCGATGCTCTCGCTATAATTCGGACGTCGGTGACATCCTTAACGTTTGGAGCAACAAAAGTTATTGTGGAATATCCCGAGGAATTTGTTAAACTAGTGAGGTTTACGAAGAAGCCCTTTGCAACAGCGAACAAAGTTACATTAGCTGAAACGGGGTGTGTACCATTTGTAACGTAAACTGTGGCTAAAACCGTAGAGTTGTAATCAACTATATAGTCGCTGAGTGTTAATGCCGCCTCTAATGGAGGAAGATTCACAACTCTTATGGTTGTTAAGGCAATCTCACTTGTGCTGTTAAAGTCATCTCTCACCTGTAAGCTTGCAATGTATTCGCCAATCAAATTGTATGAGTGGAAGAACATGGATAAGGTTGTCCAACCAGTTCCGCCGTCTCCAAAGTCGTATAGGTAGTAGTCGACTCTTCCATGCTCGTCTTCATCAAAGGAGTTGGTGCCGACAAAGGTAACGTTTTGTCCGGGCGCCACATTTACTTTGTCCGTCCAGAGAATAGCCTTCGGCGGATGGTTCTCATGATCTATTGAGGCTGACAAGAAGAATATGAAGCGCACATTAGCTGCATCGCCACTTACGGGGTTACCCTTGCCCCGTGGGTTAAGTGACTCATGATAAGGTCCACTCCAATGACCCCAATAGTTATATGTTGCGTCTGCAGTGGCGTTGGCAACGTCAATACCGCGCGTATTGTTATAAATATCGTTGAAATGGGCATCGTGTTTTCCTTGCTCATAGAAGATTCCGGCTTCGCTGTTGTTGTAAATGTAGTTCCTTGTTATGAATGTATTGTTTGCTGAAACATAAAAGCCATAACCGTTAGAGTGCACTTTGTTCTTTTCGATGACTATATTCCCGTTATCTTCCATATCCAAGTTTATTCCGTACGTATTGTGGGCTATGATGTTTTGTGTTATGTTGATGTTGAATGTTGTTAGGTTTCCCGTTAGGGTTATGCCTTTTCCATTAAATGTTAAATTGCTAGCGCTAATTGTTATGTTTCCTCCTGATATGAAGATGCCGCTTGCAGTATTATTATATATCAAGTTGTTATGCCCAATGGTTGCTGAACCATTTAGTGCCATTACCCCGTTTTCAGAGTTTAGGCGTATGACGCTGCTCCGAATGATTAGTTCTCCATCCGCTATTGTTACGCCACTTGCTGCGAACTCTACCATGCAATTTTCCAGCATCGAAGGAGACTGACCGGTTCCATTAAAATAAAGTGTCCCCCAATCTCCCGGTTCAGGCGCCTCCTTGTTTGAGGTGAATTTTATCAGCCTATTAAATTCCGATGTTCCTTTTGCGATTAGTCTCCCATTAACGATGATTGAGAACTTTCCACCGAATCTTACCTCAACTCCAGGCTCAATAGTTAGTGTTACGCCTTCACGGACTGTGACGTTTCCAGATAGAATAAATGGACTATCAACAAGAGACCAAACAGTATCCATGGTGATTTCACCCTCAACATAAGTCGCCCTCGCGGTTGGGAGTAAACCGTTAAGCGGGAAAATTGCCAAACTGAAAATTACAACGAGTGTTAAGGCTATAACTTTGCTTTTGCTCTTCATATGGATGCATCCATATTATTGTTGTTAAGCTATCCTTTCACCAAGGTTTGCTTAAGCATTATGAATTCAAAATAAAACTTGGAAATACACCATGCAAATCTGTTTTTAGAAGCTGGTGGAAAGCAAGAGTTTTAACATCGAGAAGGCACATCATTTAGGAAAGCAAAAGCTGGCGTAAACCTTGAAGGAGTTTAAAGCTATAGCCCTTGAAGGCTTCCCCCTCATAAAACATGGAGACAACATAGCAAAAATAATTGTTGAAACTGCAAGGAGAAATGGTTTGGAAATTGAAGATGGAGACATAATTGTTGTCGCCCAAAAAATTCTCTCGAAGGCTGAGGGGAGAATCGTCAACCTCAAAGAGGTTGTCCCTTCTGAAAAGGCTAAGGAAATTGCCGAAAAAACTGGAAAAAGTCCGAAGTTTGTGGAGCTTGTTTTAAGAGAAACAAGAGATGTTGTGAAGGCCTCTGGTGAAATCCTGCTCGTGGAGGATGTTCGCGGTTTGGTGTGCATAAATGCTGGGATAGATAAGTCAAACGTTGAAGGGGAAAGCAACTTTGCACTTCTTCCCGAGGACCCAGATGCCTCAGCGGAAAAATGCCGAAAAGAAATAAGGAGGCTGACTGGGAAGGATGTAGCGATAATAATATGTGACACTTATAGCCGACCCTTCAGGCGGGGACAGGTGAACTTTGCCATAGGATTGGCTGGAATCAAGCCCTTTAAGGATTATAGGGGCAAAAGGGACCTTTATGGATACATATTGAAGGTTAAGAATGTGGCTGTTGTAGATGAAATCGCCGCCGCGGCAGAACTCCTCATGGGACAAGGTGAGGAAGCCACACCGGTAGTGATTTTCAAGGGCTTAAGAGGTGTTGTGGAGTTTTGCGAGAAATCAAGCGCAAGGGAACTGAAAATCGGAAAGGACGAGGACCTTTTCAGAGAGGCTCTGTAAAACGCTCCTTGTCTTCACCATTCCATAATGAGGAATGGGTTGCTTCTTTTCTCCTCCCCAATTGTTGTTGTTGGACCATGCCCCGGATAAACCCTAAAATCTTCTGGCAAAGCCGCCAACTTCTTTAATGATTCTTTCATGTCTGATTCTGAGCTTTGCGGAAGGTCCGTCCTTCCAATGGAACCAGCAAATAAGGTGTCGCCAGTGAAAACTTCATTTTCGCCTATAAGGGATATGCTTCCAGGACTGTGCCCCGGAGTGTGCATGACTTTTAGGGCTACTTTGCCGAATTTCACGTAGTCTCCGTCTTTTAGGAGGTTGTCTGCTGATGGTGAAGAACTGTTAAAGCCGAAGAATTTTGCGATCACTTTGCCGAGGGTTCCAAGCATAAACGCGTCTTTCTCATGGACTAGAATTGGCGTCTGAAATTTTCTCCTAACTATTCCGTTCCCGCAGATGTGGTCTGGATGACCGTGAGTGTTCACAATAAACTTTAGTTTTAAGGAGTTTTCCTCAATAAACCTAAATATTTTTTCTGCTTCTGAAGCGCTTTCAAATCCCGGGTCAATGATTATGGCTTCCTTTGTTTCTCGGCATGCCACAATGTAACAGTTTGTGAAGAGTTTGCCAACGGTGAACATTTTGATTATCATTTTGGACAGCCTTTTGAAGACCCGTTTCCTCTAATAAATTTGTTGGCATCCAATGTCTTCAAAGGAATATTCCCGTTCGAATAGTAATTCATAAATCTCATGGCGTGCAATTATTGTTTTGGAGATTGGAGAAGCTTGAGGCTAGATGAAATCTTAGCCGTGGCCAGCAAGTTTAATGTATGCCCAAAATGTAATTCTAGGGAAGGATTTTGGCTTGGAATAAGGCGCAACCACGCCTATGTCCAATGTAAGGGTTGTGGGGCAAGTTTTGAGCTTTTTGAGGTTTTCTCTTTCGGCGAAAAAGGTGAGGCGCCTAAACATTTGAAATTTTTTAGAAAGTAAGGCATAAAGTATTGAATTTAATTTTTGTTCTGATGTTTTTCTTGGTTTTTGTTCTAATTCTGAGTCAGAACCTCTAAAAAATTTTTAATAAACGTGTCCACCTTTCCATACGTGACCCAAAAGAGGAATGAAAATGGAAAAAAGGAAAAAGCTATTTGCATTATCAGCAACCATGATAATCCTAACAGCGGCTTTCTCTTCGATGTTTTTACTGCAGAACGTTACAGCGGCAGACCCGACAAGTTGGTACACTAAGGTGAATGGTGTTTTAACAAGCGACTATTATTCGCTTTATCCATTCACCACAAAGAGCATAGACATTGGACTTTCAAAGTTTGGTGAAATGATAGACTATCCGGTTACAACAGGCATAGGTGTCGGCTTACAGTACCCGGGCTATGACAGTGTTGGAACATATGACCAGAAGGCTGGTACATCAAGAGATCCCTTTGCCAACGAGTATATTGACCCGAAACTTTGGCTAAACGGCTGGTTCATTGAGATCAGATATACCCATAGAACCTATAGAGATCGCCGGGTACTCGCCATGGCAATGTTCGCTGACATGGCTGCCTATGGAGGAGACTGGCTTAACGGTCACACATATCCATTTAACACCGCACCCTATGGCGGGAGAAAGACCACTGGTTACGCCTACACAGAACCATTAACAGTGCTTTATAATGGTCCAAGACGCTATGTCGCATTGTCTGTAACGCATTTATACGATTGGTTTGACGGGGACGGAGACAGAGTTGTTGACCACCCAGATGAAACATGGCCTATCGTGGATGTCGTTTTAACATTTATTTTTGAGAAGGTGAAGAAGCAGGTTATTATCTACAAGGATATTAAACAAGTGATTTCTGGTAAAGAGCTTGACTCCCCACTTGACATACAGTTCAGCAATAGGGAGGAGTGGGACCTTGGCCCGCCAACGACTTACGGAAGCTACGCCCACTTCTTCCACCA
>Ga0272445_1000540_pt1 | contig 34845 bp, 45 predicted proteins | sample YNPCB0031_FD_194404 | JGI IMG/M metagenome (GOLD analysis project Ga0272445, IMG submission 194404) | Hot spring sediment microbial communities from Yellowstone National Park, WY, United States - YNP-CB-003-1 | ecosystem: Environmental > Aquatic > Thermal springs > Hot (42-90C) > Sediment... | reverse complement strand
ACTTTAAGTGCATGGGGTTGCTGGGATTTGAACCCAGATTACCAGCGTTCTCTTTTGAAACCCGAGGCTGGTGTCCTAGCCAAGTTAGACTACAACCCCTTTCCATCTTATCATTAGATTAGAAAAATTTATCTAAAAATTTGTATCGAAGATCCTTAGAATTACGGTCTTACTTCGAGAATTATTTTTAATCTTGTGTTTGGACTTTTAAGCTTCTCTATCAAATTCCTTTTTAAATCGTTTGCAGATTTGTCACTCATTATTCCTATCGTAGAGGGAGTTATTGTATCATCTTTTCTTATTACAATTTCTGTAGTACTAGAAACTTCTAGCGCTGGTGAACAGTAAGCTACCACAGAATCAGAAATACCTTCAGCCTCTAAAGTCATAACAATAGTTTTGTTGCTTTTAAGAGCGTTTTTAAGTTCTTTACTAAAATCTACACAAGCCTTGTTAGCTTTAACACCTATTGTACCTTCGTCTATCTCTTCCTTTTTAGTAATTTTTATGACAAGGTTATCAGTTGCAGTTATTTTAGGATGTCCATAAGCTTCTATTTCTTCTTTCCAGGTTGCCGTACTCATCAAAAGTTTCCATCCTTTTTCTGTTGGTATATAGATTCCACCTTCAAAATATTGGACCATTCCTTTCTTCTCTAACAAATGAAATACAGTCTTTACCATCTCAGGAGTTATTTTAGGGCTTGGCTCTGGGAATGTTTCTGGTGGCCCTTCAAATTTTTTTATTTTTGTTTCCATCAAACCACCTTTCTTGCAAAAGTTAACCAACCAGTATGCATTAATCCGAGAGTTTTTGGTCTTGTACTCTTTTCAACTTGCCATTCCCTTACAATATTTTCAACTGTTTTGACGAATGAAAACCCCTTATTCTTTATTTCTTTGTTAACACTTATAACCTCCTCTATAGTCGGCGAATACACAACTAAAAATCCACCAACTCTTAATGATTTATAGGCATGAGGAATTACTCTTTCAGGGTTTTTCATGTCAATCGTTACTAAATCAACGTTTTTTTCGTCTATTCCTTTTGTCGCATCTTTCATTTTTAGTTTTACATTTCTCAAACCAGAATTTTTTATATTTTCTTTTGCAACTTTCCCAAAATCTTTCCTGATTTCATAAGTTACTACCTTTCCTTTAGATAAATACCAACCCAAGAAAATTGCAAGATATCCTGTTCCACTTCCGCAATCAACTACTAAGCTATCACTTGGTATTCCTGTATATGCAAGAATGAGAGAAACATCTTTAGGTAGGATGACTTGAGCAGTTCTTTTCACAACCTTTTCAAGTATATCGTTTAGAGAGGCTCTTGCTACGAAAAACTCCTTTCCTAAGTGCGTTTTTATTTTTTTACCATAATCCTTCTTGAAAAGAATTGATAGATCAATGATCCCATCTTTTGTTTGCAATTTTTTCTTACAAACATTTACTAAGTAGGAAGAATCTCTTGAAAGTAGTAGAACTACATCACCTTCTTTAAAGCTCATACTCCAAGACCTTTTTCCATTTCTAGCAATGCTTTTATTCTCTTAAATGTAAGAGGATGTGTTGAAGTAAGCTCGAGAATGCGAACTAAAGGATTTTTCTCTTCCCATTCCATAGCTTTTTTTATTTCGCTTTCTTCTAAGACCAAATCTTCGTATTCCCTAGATAAGCTACTTACTTCTCTTTTGGATGTTATTGGGTCAGCAATGAAAAAAGATCTTACAGCAGAATTTGCTTCATTTTCCTTAGAAAGACTTAATCCGTAAGTGATCTTTGCAAGTGCATTAGCAAGCAATCTTGGTTTTGTGTGTTGGCCAGAAAACCTATCAGCATAAAATTCTCTCAATCTTGAAAGGAGTAAGACAATCAAGTTACTGATTATATAAACAATGAATGCAAAGAATCCGATAAGAACAGCACTGCTAGCACTTTTTCTGTCTTCCTTACTTGGGGCAAAAAGCAAAAATCTTGCTACAAAATATGCTAAAACAGGTACAGCCCCTGCTAAGGTCATTACAATCATATCTTTATGGTTGATATGACCAATTTCATGCGCTATTACAGCTTTGACTTCCTCTTTATTAAGACTCTTGAGCAAACCTCTAGTAATAACTAGAGTAGCAGAATTAGATGTTCTGCCAAAAACAAATGCATTTGGGCTGCTAGTATTAGCAATTGCAACTTGGGGTATTGGTGTTTTAGTCTGTTTGCATAATGCCTCTACAAATTCGAAGATCCACGGTTCTTCATTCCTTTTCAATTCTTGCATGTTTGTAGTCCATTTTATGATGTAAGGACTTATGTACCACTGTATACCAATTATGAGGAAAGCAAGTAAAACAATCAAATAACCGCTTAAGGAGAAGAAATATCCTATTGCTGCTAAGATACCGAGCAATAAACCAAATAATATTGTTATGGTTAAAGCCATTGCAAACCACAGTTTTACGGGCATACTATATCACAATTATAATGCTGTACAGGATTAAAAAGAGTAGGATTATTATTGTCATGAATAAAAGGAATAAAACTATAACTTTGCTACTTCCCCATATTATTGGGAAAGGACCAATTAGGATCAAACCCCCTGATTCAATTTTGCCTCTTGATTGCAAGAGACTAAGGAGGAGTAAGAAAAATCCAAGAAAAATGAAAACAATACCTAAAATTGCTAGAGGTCCCATAATTTTCATCTTTTTCTTCATACTCATATATTTAGTTTAAATCTTTATTTTGTCTCAATTCCTAAATAGGAAAGTATGAAAGCTTATATAATTACTACTTTCATCGGTTGTTTCGGGGTAGACGAAAAGAATACTATAATTTCGTTTATTCCTTTTCCAAAAGATCCAAAGGAGGTAGCATTCAAATTAAACCTATCTAGAGAAGAGCTGATAAAAGAAGAGAAACAGTTGATTAATGATTTAAAAAAGAAAGGTTACAAGGAGTTTATCTTTCCTCATGAAAAGAGTGGTGCGGAGAGAGTGGAAAAAGAAAGTGAGGCAGAAAAATATATTAAGGAAAACTTGAGGAAAATAGCATTAGAAAAGAGAATTTTTAAAGACCAACTTGAGTTTAACGAATTTTTAGTGAATGTTGGTACTGAGCTTACAAAAACTAAGATAAGAAAGTCGGTAAGTAAAGACAAGTTAGTGGCTCAGGCTGTATCAGCCATAGACGAACTGGAAAGAACTATAAACGTCCTTGTAGAAAGGCTGAGGGAATTCTACAGTTTACACTTCCCTGAGATGGACAAAGCAGTTTCAAGCCATCAAAAATATGCCAAGTTGGTTTCAGAGTTTGGTCACAGGTCTAACATTAAAGATCCAGAAATATCTAAGTTAGTTGAGGATAGTGTAGGAATAGAGTTTGGAAAAGAGGATCTAGAAGTTGCCAAGAAACTTGCACAATTAGTGTTAAACCTGTATTCGCTAAAGGATGAAATTACAAAGTATGTTGAAAATACAGTAAAAACAATTGCCCCTAATACGTCTGAAATAGCAGGACCTCTGCTTGCAGCAAAGCTAATAGCTAAGGCAGGAGGTCTTGAAAAATTGGCCAAGAGTGCATCGTCTACGATCCAACTTCTTGGAGCTGAGAAAAGTTTGTTCAGATTTTTACACGGCAAAGGCAAAAGTCCTAGGTTTGGAATACTTGCAATTCATCCACTAGTTCAGAATGCTCCAGAAAAACTTAAAGGTAAAGTAGCTAGGGCTATTGCTTCAAAATTGTCTATTGCGGCAAAGATAGATTTCTATTCAAAGGAGTATAGAGGTAGTGAAATGAAAGAGGAGTTACAAGAAAAGATTAAGGAAATTTTGAGTTCTTCTAAGTAGGTGATGGACATACAAGTAGAAAAAACAAAGTTTTATAACATCTTCAAGATAGATGGTAAATTAGCGACCATAAATTTGGTACCAGGATATAAAAGTTCGAACGAAGAGCTTGTGAAAATTGGTAATGTAGAGTATAGAATATGGGACCCCTATACTTCTAAGCCTGCTGCAGCAATTAAGAAAAAGTTGAAAGTTTTCCCTCTTGAGAAAGGAATGAAAGTCTTATACTTAGGGCTTGCTGAAGCCAAGACTGCTTCATATTTCAGCGACATAATAGGTAAAGAGGGATTAATATTTGGAATAGAAATTAGCCCAAGAAGTTTACGAGAAGCTATACCTGTTTGTGAAAAAAGGGGGAACATAATTCCAATTCTTGCAGATGCTCGCAGACCAGAGTTATACGAGCATATGATTGTTGAAAAGGTTGATTTTGTTTTCGAAGATGTTGCAGACCCACAACAAGTTGAAATTTTTATAAGAAATTGTGAGGAATTCTTGAAGGAAGGAGGATTTGGGGCTATAGCAATAAAGTCTCAGTCGATAGATGTGGTTAAAAAACCTAAAGAGGTTTATAAAGAGTGCATCCAGAAGTTGGAAGAGAAATTTACGATTTTGGATAAGGTGGAGCTAGATCCTTACGAGAAATTCCATTTGTTTGTAGTTGTGAAAAGAAAATAGGCTATTTCCAAAGATTTGTAGGTTTGATAAATCCAAATATTGCCCCATCCTTAATTAAATTAACTCGAATTTTATTGATGTTTCTATCTCTTATGAAAGTGAGTTCAATAGTTCCCACAATTTCCATCTGTTCACCTAAAGGTTTGTTTACAGTTTAAGTGTATGTTAAAATCTAAGAGCTTCGTTTGATTTGGTAAGACTATTGGGTTAATCATAAAACTATTCCAACAATCTTTACAAAATAGTCTCTCCTTCCCAAAACCGTCTATAAACCTTATAACTCTTGGGGATCTACATCTTATGCATTTCATGTTACTCATAAAAATGTTGGATCTAAAAATATAGGGGCATTTCGAGTGTGTACTTCCGGTTGGTTAAAATAAATTAGCGCAAATTTACTTCTAATAGAGATTAGAGCTAAAAATTAGCTTTTTAAAGACTTTAAAAATTTATTTTTTCCAATTTCTTTAAGAAGGTTTTAAATTTGCCAGCTGGGAACCTAATTGCAGAGGCTGCAGAATGCCCTCCACCATTAGCACCTTTTATAGTTACAGCAAGACTTTCAGCTAGCTCAGAAAGATCTACTTTTAGTTCTTCACCCCTTCTAAAGCTAACCTCATAATAGTTTCCAAACTTTTGAGCTATACATATTATTTTATCCTTAAAAAGAGTTTGAATATAACCAGCAAAGCTTGATTTCAAATTATACTTAGATTTTATTTCGTAAAACACGATTTTGTCAAATACCTTTTTGCCTTTCTCAAATTCCTTCAAATTCCTTTCAAACTCTTTTTTAACACTTTCAAACAATTTTCTTATTAACGCACTTTTTTCAATTTCTTTATAACCTTTTGCTGCACAGACAATTTTAAAGACTTTGTCCACATTCTTAACGCTTACTATCCTTGCAGCATCAATCATTTTTACAAGTTTTCCTAGCTTAGAGTTCTTGAATAGATCGTCTGATGTGAGTTTAGTATTATCGAAAAACTCAGGTTTTACCTTCCTCAATTTTGTGAAAACATCTTTACAACTTTCTACTCCGTGATCTCCAAGAACTCCTATACATGTTATCCACAGAATATCTTTAGGATTAAAGAAACTCTCGTAGATTTTGTAAGTTATGTAGGTAGTTGGAGCATATATGCTATCATCGTATATTCTTGGGTTTATGTAACAAACTCTAACATAACCTTTTGGTTTATGATGATCTATAATCATTACCTTGTAAAATTTTGTAAGTTCTGTAAGAACTTCAACTGGGATTGTGGGTATGTCAAGTATTATTACAAATTTGTTGTTCGTTGTTTTGATTCTTTCTAGATCCTTTTTCTCAAAACTGTAGTTAGTTTCGGTTACCAAGTTACTTACCTTAGTTTTGAATTTTTGTAAGAGTTTATACAAAATAGCAGCAGAACAAATGCTATCTGTGTCATGCCCATGAGCAAGAATAACACTAGATTTACTTGCTTCTTCCAGAAACTCTTTAGCTGGTTTTATAATTTTGTTCCAAATTATTCTTCACCGCTCAATTTTCTAATAGTTTTCTCATCTAAAATTATAACCGGTATTTCGCGTTTTTGTTCCGAGCTACAAAGATAAAATTCTACAAGAGATAAGAAGCTATCAACGTGGTGAAGTATTAATGCCTCAAAGTTTCTTGGGGGAGTAGGCCCAGTTTCTCCAAAATGACTAGCTACGATATGAATAACTTTTTCTGGGAAATTGCGTGAGTAGAGCTCAGCAGCTCCAAGGACAGAATGGTCTAAAGATAAATCTGTTCTCTCCGCTCCACTTTCCGTACTTTTCCACTCAAAAACTTTCATTAAATCGTGAAGTAAGGCACCCGCAATCAGTTCGTCCATATCTATCTTTATCCCATATTTTTCCTCTAATGTCTGTGCTACTTTTATGCAAAGTTCTGTAACTGCAGCAGTATGAATTATCAAGTCCCCTCTTTCCACAGTTCCCATTCCACCCACTGTAAACAGAACTTTTACTTTGGTCATGTCTTCTGGCTTGTATTTTTCAAAATTTTTGTTAGAAAGGGTGGGATTAGTAAGGAGTGACACTACCTTTTCCCTCAATTCTTTATTTTTTATCTGTTTTGCTAGTTCAAGTAATCTTTCCATTTTTACACCATTCTTGTTTCTACTCATGTTTACAATTTTTGTTAGAGTACATTTACCCGAATAATGCACTTAATCCTGCTATAGCAGCTTCCTCTTTCTTTTCTTTCTCTTCACGAGTTTCTTCCTTCTTTGGAGCTTCTGTTGTAGCAGTTGGAGTTGGAACTTGCTTTATAAGTTGATCTATGTCTTGTCCTTCTAGACTAGCTACAAGAGCCTTTAATTTCCCTTCATCTACACTTCCACCAGCTGATTGCAATACTTTTGCTAGATTTTCTACTGTTATCGGTTGCTTAAGCTCGTGAAGTAATAGGCATGCGTATATTTCCTCCATTTATTTCCCACCTCCAATTAATTTGCTTTCCAACAGCTTAGCCTCTTGATAAGCTTTCGAAAGCAAATATTTAATGTTTTCTTTTGTTGGATATCCTATAGCAATGGAAAAGTTTAATGCTTTGTTAAAACCTTCCTTTATCAGGTTTAGATAGCCTTCGCCAACAAGGGAGAGCAAGTCTTTACCGTAAATTTTACCATTCTCAAAAAGTGCAACGATGTTTAAAGTAACGGGAATAGGTTTTATTTTAAGTTTTCGAAGAATATTTGCTACATCTTTCGAAATTTTATCCCCTTTCTTAGCGACTACAGTATCCTTTTTTATTACTATTTTCCCACCTTCTGTTCCGACCGGTATCCTTGCCTTAGCAAATTCACCAATTACAGGACCTGGCGTTAATTCTGTTGGACCAGCTTTTACCAATATATCCTCTTCTGCAACATCCCCCTCTTTTGCAAAGATCTTCGGCCTTATTTTTTTGATTTCTCTGTATAACAGGAAAGGGTCTAGATGGCTGAAGAGGATTGCCGGTTGAGTAGGCATAAATTCTTCTAACTTCCTAACATTTTCTTTTGACGAGTTTCTAATAGCATGTAACAAAGTAGACTTTCTAACCACTTTTAAAATAGCAAATTCTTCTATTCTTCTCCTAATTTCTTGTAGAGGATTGGCCTTAAGTTTGAATATATCAACAAGTCCTATGACAGGATAGGATTCTATCATTTTCCTCAATTCTTCAGCCGCCTTTATTTTCTCTTCTTTTACCATTTTTACACCTCTATCTTTACAGGTTTACTCATGGTTAGCTTGAGTAAAACATTTTTGATATTTCTTTTTCCTTTCGGTAGGCGATTTTCAAGATACTTTAATAAACTTTCTATATTTTCGCAAATCTCTTCATCTTTCATATCTTCTTTTCCAACTATACACTGAATTACCGGTGCAACCTTAACAACAATTCTAACACTTTTCTTCAATTCTTCTACCATCTTCTTTACATCTCCAGATATAACTTTAGGCATCTTTTGTCTAGGAGCTAAGAGCTGGCCAAGATGCTTTCCTATTAACGGCATCATGCTTGGTTCTGCCAAGAAGAAGTCCACCTCTTTTATGAACTTTCTAGCAGCTCTTTTGTTTTTGGCCAACTTTTCTACATCTTCACTTGTTAAAATTTCACAATCCAAATCTTTTATAGTATCTGAAAAGACAACAACTTTTACCTCACCTCTTCCATGAGGCAGCGCAAATTCTTCATTAATCTTGTTTTCCGGTTTTCTAACATCATATTCTTTAAGATTAATAATAAGATCGAAACTTTGGACAAAATTTCTCTTCTTAGAATTTTTTCGTAATTCTTTAATCACATTCAATATTTTTTGATCCATTTGAACCCTCCTACCGAAGTAGTAAGCGGGTAAAAGATAATTCGTTAGTTAATTATTTAAAATCTTATTTTATTACGTCATCCCATTTTCCTTCATCTACTTCCTTTATAACTTCTTTCGGTCTTTTATTCTCTACTAGAACTCCGTTCATAGAATTACAAGTTCCTAGAACCATCTTTACCACTTTCTTTAAATCTTTAATCAATAATTCTTTCTGTTTTTCTTTTGCAATCTTAACTATTTGCTCCATACTTAAATTGCCAACAGAAGTTTTACCCTTACTTTTATCTTCTTCAGTCAGTTTAGCAGCTTCTATTCCAAGTTCTTTCAATATAAGTTCGCTTGTTTTCATTTCTTCACCTTTTCTAATACTTTGACAAGATCTACAGGAACGGTTATTGGTATAGGCACAGTAACTTCTACAAGCTCTATAGAGCACTCACGCTTCACTTTGTTATACCTGACAACTTTACCTCTTTCTCCTTTGAAAGGCCCACCTATTACTTCTACAAGATCACCAATGTTCAGTTCTATTTCACTCTCTCTTGGAATCAAAAATCTCTTAATTTCTTCAATGTTTACAGGTGTTTTTATTAAGCCACGAACATGTGGCACTCCTTGTATACTTTTCTCTATATCGTCTATAGATCCTTCAACAAATACATACCCTTTAATCTCTTCCGGGTGAATTAAAGCTGATACTTTCAAACCTAAAGTTTTTGCCTTAGCAGCTACAAGTTCAGCTACTATACTTTCTCTACCAACTACTGTTTTTATTGTGTATATCAAGAACTATCACCCTATCAATAGAATTGAAATTAGATAGATTAAAAGACCTATTAGACCAACTAAAGCAGTCCCAATTGCACTAATTTTGGCAGAATATTTAAAATCTTCAAAGCTAGGCTTTTTTGCCACTACTAAAACTCTTTTATACTCTTCCAATTTTTCTTTTAACCTAATTTGCATGTTATTCCTCCACAAAATCTATTCCAAGAATCTTTTCTATATCTTTCCCCTTCTTACCACCAAATACAGGATGAGATTTGATGCCTGTAACTATTACTAAAGTTCTTATAGTCTCTTCTAGCGATTTATCTATTTGAACACCCCATATTATTTTTGCATCTGGAGAGAGTCTACTAGCTACAGCTTCTGCTATTTGTTGAGATTCCCTTATAGTTATATTTGGCCCACCGATTACATCTATCAACGCACCTGTTGCACCATTAATGTCTACACTTAACAATGGATTGTTCAGAGCCTTTTCAACAGCCTCAAGAGCTCTATTTTCTGTATCGCTTTCTCCCATTCCTATCATCGCTAGTCCACCAGATTGCATTATTGCACGCAAGTCAGCAAAATCTAAGTTTACTAGGCCTGGTTTTGTTACCAATTCCGTTATTCCTTTAACAGCATTTACAAGTATTTCGTCGCACATTTTAAATGCTGTAGCAATTGATACATCAGGTGCTATTTCCAAAAGCTTATCATTTGGTATTACTATAAGTGTATCTGTTACATTTTTCAAATTTTCTAGCCCTTCTCTTGCGTTCATCATCCTTTGTTTTCCTTCCATGCTAAACGGAAGTGTAACTATTGCTACAGTTAGTGCACCCATTTTCTTTGCAATTTCAGCTATTACAGGTAAACTTCCTGTTCCAGTTCCTCCACCAAGTCCAGCTGTTAAAAAAACAAGATCAGCCCCTTCCAAGGCTTTCTTGATATCTTCCTTATTTTCTTTTGCAGCTTCCATCCCAATTTTTGGGTTTGCGCCAGCTCCTAATCCGCCAGTCGTTTCTCTTCCTATTAAAACCTTTTTATGAGCATCTGTATAAAGCAAGTCTTGTGCATCTGTATTAACAGCTATTGTTTCAGCACCAGTTATCCCCACTTGCATAAGCCTAGTTATAGTATTATTACCAGCCCCTCCAGCACCAACTACTTTTATCTTTGTCTTTATCCTTTCTACAATCTTCAAAAGTTCTTCATCTTCTTTTACCTTTTCTGAGATAGGTTTTTCTGAAAGTTGTCTTACACCCATAAGTCTCTGATATAACTTTTTAGAAGATGAAAATAAATGCTTATGACTTATTGTAAACGTCAACAAAAGAAAATTCTTTTAACCCTTCTACCCACTTAAAAGCAGTCTCTACAATTACCTTTTTTAAAGCTGCTGGCAACTCTAAATGATTCTTTATTCTTACTTCTGCACATCCGCTATTAACTTTGGTCTCTATAAGATTATCCTCTAAGCCCGTGAAATACACGATTATAGATTTTATCTTCTCTTCCGGTTCTGTAACAATTTTTACAACTTCTATTTCATAAATAAGAGTTTTCCCAGCTAGTGGATGATTGAAATCTATTTTTACTCTTCCTCCATCTACACTTAATACCCTTCCTCTAAAATTTTCTATGCTAACATAACTGCCTACTGAAGGTACAGAATCTTTAAAAACAGATGCAGGAACGCATTTTACAAGTTCTTCTTTTCTTTCTCCAAAAGCGTCTTCAGGCTTTAGTTCAACTATTCTTTTCTCCCCAACTTTCATTTCCCTTAAAACATTTTCCAGAGACTTAAACACAAAGCCTGCACCAATTATCACAGGGAGAGGGCCATATCTTATCCTAGGATCATATACCTTCTCCTTTTTTGCTCTCTCTTCATTAGTTACACCAAAGATGCTTCCAGTTTCCTTTATCCTACCTACATAATCTATTAAAATAAAGTCGCCATCTTTCATACAATCATCTTTTTAAGCATTACCACAATTTCGTGTGCAAGCTTTAAATACTTTTCTACAGTTAAGGATTTAAGTTTTAATCACCTATAACAAAAGCATGTTCAGCAAAAAGGATTGGAAGGAATGTTTGAGCGAAGAAGATAAAAAAGTATTAGAAGAATTGATAGCAATGACAAAGAGGCATAGGTGTGCTTACTTACAGGCTGACGATGTAAAAGTAGCTCAGCTATGGTGTGCTCTTGTAGAGATGAGAAAAGAACTGGATAACACAAAAAAGCTACTTGGTAAAATTGAAGAACCATTCAGAGCGATAGTAGAAGTAGGAGAAGCGGAGAAGAGAAAAGCAATAGAGAAGATAGTATCAGAGATAGTAAAGCCAACTGACAAAGAAACAGAAGAAGCTACAAGGAAATTAGTGGAGAGTTTGATGAAATTTTAATTAAAGAAATTAAGGACAAAAATTTCTTAGAACTTTCCGTTCTTAAATTCATTTTCAGTTTGGTTAGTGTTAAGTTTATGGTTTCTTGTCAAGTTTTTCTTCGAAAAGTAACATTTACACTTTTGTGGCAAAGATTATGAGCTAAATGTTTGTGCCGGGGGTGGGATTTGAACCCACGAAGGAACTAATCCACGAGGTTTCTTCATCAAATCAGAGCTTAAGCTCGAAGCTTAAGCCTCGCGCCATTGGCCAGGCTAGGCGACCCCGGCACAGAATTAATTAAGAGTTTTTATTTTATCTTTTTTACTAACTTGTTAAATTCTCCAAACTTCTTTTTCAAAACTTCTATTGCAGATATTATTATTTCTTCTGGCCTAAGACCACATACACTTTCAATGTTAAATATGAATTTACCATTACTTACTTCATAACCAACTACAGCTGCTTGCCATTTAGCATGTTCACGCCCAATACCAAGTTGCGCTGTTGCTTCCAGTTGCAATTCCTGCCCTTCTAGAAGTTCGACTATAGGTATTTTCGGATAAACTGGCTTTACATTTTCATCAGTAGATTTCAAATCTTCTGCATATACCGTACAAGGTCCTTTCTTCTTTAACGAGAGTTTTACTTGACATCTGCTACAGCCTTTTCCATTACAACTACATTCACTTGGTAAATTGTATATTTTCCTATCAAATGTCAACGGAATCAAACCTAATCTATGAGCAATTATTTCATCATTAAGCGCAGAATCGTTCTTTTTAAAATCCACCCACTCAATAGCCATAGTTGGCACTTCAGAGAGCATCACTCTTCTGAGTGCAGAGGCTAGAGATTGGCTTATACCTTCCACGGAAAATTTAATTTCTGTATCAGTTTTGTTTAATATTTTCACTTTCATGTACAAACCTAATATTTGTTTTTCCTCTACATAAAGTCAACTAAACTCTTCTTCCCCTCCTTCCACCTTTTGGTCGCATGTAACCATGTATTATTGGTGTGACATCTTCGATTGTACCTATTTTTAAACCAACTCGAGCTAAAGTCCTTATTGCTACTTGTGCGCCAGGTCCAGGAATTTTAGTTTTTGTTCCACCAGGAGCTCTTACTCTTACATGCACTCCAGTAATACCTTTCATTATTGCAACTTCTGCAGCTTTTTTTGCTGCTAGCATTGCTGGAAAAGGACTTCCACCTTCTCTGTCTTTATCAGTCATCATACCTGCAGAATATCGTGCTATAGTCTCTGCGCCAGTTATATCAGTAATGTGAACTATTGTATTGTTTGGTGTGCTTAGTATATGTGCAATTCCCCATTTTTCTTCTTTCATTTCTCCACCCGAATTTTATCTTCTTCAGAGGTGGGCACAAGATAACTAGGATATACTACTTTTCTACCATTTATAGTTACATGTCCATGAGTTATAAGTTGTCTTGCGTGTTTAACAGATTTGGCCATACCTTTTCTAAAGAGTAATGTTTGCAACCTTCTTTCTAAAAAGTTTTCTACAGTTAAGCTTAGTACGTCGTCCAAGCTGGCATCTACAGGCAAAATACCCATTCTATTAAGCTTTTCTATTAAAATCCTTTCTTTCTCTTTATCTCTTTTAGCTATTAATGATCTTGCAATTTTCCTATACTTCTTTAGCAATGCTTCTGTTCTCCAAAGTTCTTGTTTTTTCTTAAGTCCATAAGTTTTAAGAAGTTCTCTCTCCTTCTCAAGCCTTTCTTTATCCCAAGGTCTAAAAGGTTTTTCATATTTTTTCTTCAGCCTTCTCATGAAATCACTTCTTTTCCTCTTTCTTTTCACTTTTTATTTGGATCTTCTTCTTGCTTACACCAACTACTTTACCCCTTTCTCTGAAATGACTTCTGGTCGACTGTCCTCTAACAGGTTGACCAAGCATGTGTCTCCATCCCCTATAAGTTTTTAGGGTTATGTACCTTTCTATATCAAATTTTTTTGCTATTTCTAAGTCAGAACCAACAAGGTGCAGGTCTTTACCAGTTTCCAGATCCCTTCTTCTGTTGAAGAGAAAAGAAGGAATTCCATATTTTGATGGGTTAAAAATAGCATCTTCTAACTTTTGTATTTCACTTTCACTTAAGGAACTAAGTTTTACTTTTGGGTTAAGACCAACAGCTCTGCAAATGGCTTTTGCCATAGTAAAGCCAATTCCTTTGATTCCTACTAATGCGTAATCTAAACGTTTTTCACCATCCAAATCTGTATTAGCAACCCTAACTACAGACTTTATAGATTTTGCAGGTTTCTCTTCTTTCCTTTCAACCTTTTTAGGTTTCTCCTCTTTCTCCTCCTCTTCCTTTACTTTGCTTATTCCCATGCTTACCACTTGAATACTCCAATTATTTAAATTTATAGATATTAAGATTACGAAGATCCTTATAGCTATTTTTGATGGACCGATTGGAGTTCGAACCTCGGAGCGAACCCTTGGGTGAAGCTGAGTTAGAACCTTCTGCCAGCCAATCCTTCCTAGAATAAAATTGCAATTCCATATTGAATAAATTGTAGCGAGCTGAACAAATTATTTATTTTATATTACTACCAATAATGATAAATATTTTATTACTTAAAAACAAGTTCTTTTTGACGGACGACAAATTATTTTATTATCATCTATCTTCACATCGACTAATGAAAAGAATTTATAACCTTTCTGCTTTAGAAGATTTGAACCTCCATAATCTATCTTATTGACAACAGTATGTATACCCTTTATTTCACAACCTATTTTTTCTAATTTATCTATTACACTTAAGATAGATTTTCCAGAAGATATAACGGCATCTACAATGTCAATTTTATCTGATTCCTTCAAACCTGTAAAATACATTTTTCTTTTATAGTAATTTGTCTCCTGTAAAAAAGAAATTACATTAGGTAAATTATAATGAAAATCTCTTGCAATAATTAGTGATTTATTCATTTCTAATGCAATTGGAAGAGCTACAATGATACCATCAGTCATGAAAGTAAATATCTTATTACTTTCTGGAGATATATTCACTTTCATTTCATTTACAATTTCTTTAAGAAGTTGGCAATTCATCGGGAATATTCCTTTAAACGGAAAAACAAAGTATTTATAACCATTTATATCATAAACTTTAGAATTTTCTATTAATTTACAAAGTTTTATAATAGCATCATTCATGTGTGCTCCTTTGTTTATACCAAGTTATGATTCGCTTTAATCCTTCGTCAAGAGTTACCTTTGGTTCCCATCCTAAAATTCGTCTTGCCCGCGTTATATCTGGTGCACGCGTGAAGACACCCATCGGTGCAGAAGGATCAAATACAGGTTCTGCATTATATCCTGTTAGTTGCAATATTTTTAAAGCTAGGTCCCTTATTTTAATTCGCTCCTGTGTACCAAAGTTAATTGGTGTTGCGTTGGAAACTTTTCTCATCGCTAATAGCATGCCATTAATAGCATCACTAACATATAAAAAACTCCTGCTTTGTTCGCCAGTCCCCCAAACAACGAAAGGGTTTTCTCTTTCTATTGCACGCCTTATTAATGCGGGAATACAATGAGAGGTCTCTGGGTTGAAATCCTCTCTTTCTCCATATACATTAAACTCTCGAACAATTGCGACCTTTAATCCTAGCTCTTCATGATATCTTCGTCCTAATATTTCTCCGTATAGTTTGCTCCAACCATATACACTTTCTGGTTTCGCACCTTGCGCAAAAACATCTTCTTCTTTTAAAAAATAATTTTCATATTCTTTAGTTTGTAAAAAAGTTGGATATACGCATGCTGTTGAAGTATACAATATTTTTTTAACGTTGTATTTGATACAAGCCTCGTATACATTCCTATCAATTACAGGAATGATAGAAGAGGCTATCTGGTTTTCCGACATTTTCTTTACTCCTCCAACTATGCTAGCTAAATGAAATACAAACTCCTGGTCAGCAAAATAAGCTTGCGACTCTTCCTTACTTAAATCTGCTTGAATAAATTTAATTTTAGAAAAAGAACTGCTAAGATTCTCTAACTTTCCTCTACTCAAATCATCTATTACGGTGACGTTAGATCCTAATTCTACTAATCTATCAACAAGATGACTACCTATAAACCCAGCACCACCAGTTACTAATACATTTCTTCCCTTCCAAAAACTCATATTAATATATTATTTTTAAAAATTAAAAAGATGAGAAGTTCTACAAAGCAGCATTGGGATAAATTTTGGAGTAAAGAAAAGAAGAGAAGAATTATACATAAACTGCAATTTCAGAAAATGAAAAAAGTGCTTAAAAACTTGAGGAATAAAAAAGTCTTAGAAGTAGGGGCGGGATCTGGCATTGATTCACTTTATTTAGCTAAGAAATACAAAACTCGCACTTTTTGTTTAGATTTTTCGGAAAAATCTCTAGAAATGATTAGTAAGAATTTTAAAACATGTAACTTAAAATGTAGAATAATAAAGGCTGATTTAAGAAAAATTCCTTTTCGAGATAACTATTTTGATATTGTATTTAGCAATGGTGTTTTAGAACACTTTAAAAATCCACTACAAGTAATTCTGGAACAGAAACGTGTTTTAAAAAAAGGCGGTCTTCTGGTTATTGGAGTACCTTATAAATATACTTTTTATACACTCAAAAAAATGATTTTAATTCTTCTAAATAAATGGTATGCTGGTTGGGAAACTCAATTCACGAAAAGGGAATTACTAAATCTTATTCAGAAAGCAAAAATGAAGTGTCTAGATATATATTATGATTGTCATCCTAGATGGTATTTACCTAAAAAACTACAGGGAACATGGCTAAATTTTTTTATTAACGGTGGGGTTGTGGTTTTTGCGTTAAAGATTTAGTTAATTTCAAAAATTTTTGAAAAGCTTCTCTTGTAGTTTCATAAGAAGCCTTTTGCAAAAATTCTTTCTCATCTACAAAAATAAAGTTAACAATTTCTTTTTTATCTACTTTTATATCTTTATTTTTACCATAAAATTCTACAAAAAACAATTCAACTCTTTGAGAATCAAATCCAATTCTTTTTTTAACTTCCGCTGGAAAATTAAAAGAAAAATTAATATTTAATTTTTTTATCTTACCAAACTTATTTGTACCTAACTCCTCCCTTAATTCTCTCTTAAGCGCTTTAATTAAATTTTCTCCCCTTTCGACTCCACCTTTGGGTATATCCCAATATTTTTCAATGGTTTTTCCAATCTTTGCTTGAGTTTCTAAAAGCAAATATTTTCCTTCTCTATTTCTAATAAATGCGCCGACAGAAAGCCTCTCTACCATGATCCTCTTTTCTTTTTTTCTTTAAATATTTTTAATACCAGTTAGTTATATAAAACCTTTCATAATATTCCCATATAACTTGGGAAAAATGTTTGATTTCTTTTCTATTTTCTTCTACAGTATTCGGTAAATGAATAATTGTTTAAATTACGCGATAAGGGAAAAATTAAGTTGCGTATTTACTTCGTAAAGTTCCAGGAGAGATAGTTCGTAACAATCAATTAATTTCTTTAACTCGTTAATTAGCTTTCTCAATCATTACATCTTGCAAGAAAAACTATAGAGTAAGACCTTTATCTATAATAATTTTATTTTTTATGAGATTCATAAGATTCAGATTTATAAATTACCCCTATACCATACCCACCTTGCTTCCAACTTTTAACAATCTCTTTGGTTTTATAATGCTTTCTAATTTTACTCCAAAACTTAGGAGCATCGCTTATTCCTTCAACTCTAGGAACTATGTCATGAATGGCGATAATTCCTTTAACAAGCTTTCCGTACATGTTGAAATCTTTCTTTATTCCTTTATATGTACGGTCACCATCGATAAACAAAAAGTCCGATTTTTGGTCTCTTAAAATCTTTTTAACCTTTTCTAAAACTTCCTTTTTGTGAGAGTCGTCTCTAATAAGATAAATCTTCTGGCTACATCTTGCAAAAGATTTTAAGAGAGGTATTTTCCACCATGGATAGCCACCACCAAATTTTCCATGAGGTAGATCTATGCTGATAATTCTTGCAGTGGGATCTGCTACATGACAGAAAAGAAACAGAGTGCCACCCCTATAGGTTCCTATTTCAAGAATTCTTTTTGGTCTGATTCTGCTTAAAAGTTTTAGCAGTTTTAAAATCTCTTCTTTGACTTGACTTGGCCTAATAGTTATTCCACAAAACTCAAAATTAAACGAAAGTTCGACTATATCTTCTATTTTTTTCATTTGAAGTGTTTGCTTTTTAAGTTTATAAATTACATAAGGAATTAACAAAGGCTCTATTATATTAGAGAATTTCTTTTTTATAGTCTCAGAGATTTTTGGCACAATTAAAAATTTCTAATATTATAAAATTTTAAAATACAATTAAATGAAAAATAAAAAACTTTTGGTTAAAGTGATAAAGAGAAATTATAACTTAAAACATTTAAATTTACGGAAAGTCTCAATGGGGTATACAAATCAAATTTTTTATGGTTTTAATAAGAATGAAAAATATATAATTAGGCTTTCCCCTTTTTATAAAATTAAACATTTAAGTCTCGAATTATACGTGTTGAAGAAACTAGAAGATTCTATACCCTTACAGGTACCACATCCATTAAGATCAAAATTTAATACTTATTGTGTGAGGTTAGGAAATTATATAATTTCAGTTTTCAGATTTATTGAAGGAGAGCCTGCATCCCTTTTGTCTAGAAATCTAAAGATACATGAGTTTTCGAAAGAGTTAGGAAAAACAGTTGGTATTCTGCATAAAGGATTATCCAAAATCAAAGCTCCATTAACAAGTTTTACTCACCAGAGTTTGATAACTTCTTATTATGACCAATTTAAATTCTACACGATTTGTAGATATCATCCTTTTGATGAATGGCGAAAACTCTTAATCAAAAAAATTGAAATCATTTTAAGAGAACTCAATAAGTACAAAAATTACTATGATAACAATTTTAAAAAAACAAGCATTATTCATACAGATATAAGATTAGATAATATTATCATACAAAATGATAAAATCACCGGAATTATAGACTTTGATGACATAATGATAGGTGATGAAGCATTTGATTTAGCGTCGATGTTAGTGGAAATTTATAGCAATAAAAAACTAGTCTCAAAGAATATAACGGATATGGTAGATTTAGAGAATTTTTCTACTATGGTGAAAGAATATCAAAATGAAAGAGGAATTAAAAGGAAGAAAATTTTTATTAAAAAAATTATTAATTTTATAGAGTTGCAAGTATTACAAGTTCTTTCTATTGTGGGTAGAGATATCGAATTTGATGAAAACCAGCGTATGAAGAATGTAATTTGGTACTTAAATTTTTTGGAAATTATGAACAATAAGAAAGAAGTAGAAAAAATAAGGAATTTCCTACTAAATGATTAGCATATTTTTTATTAGATAAGCTCTCACTTCTTCTTCGTATCCAGGTGGGACTGTAACTACTTGTTTACTAGGTAAATAAATAGAGGCTCTTATACCTCTTTTTCTGGCATATTCTGTGACAGCAAAATTTAATTTGACCAATTGATTCGCGAGATTTTCTGTCAACAGAGAGCCTTTGTCAGCATACTGAAGTGGACAACCTTCTCTCCAATATTCAAGGTATTTATCACCTACTTCGTGTACTCTTTTAATATCGATATTAAATTTTTGAGATAACATCTTTTCAATTTCCGTTGGTTTCATATCAATAACAGGCCGTAATACTCTTAGAGTATGTGGTAATGAGAAGCCGTGTTCTACACAATCTAAATATCTTCCGCAAAAGACGTCTCGATTCCCATAAGTCATTTCATATTTTTTAATCCTTTGAAAAGACCCGTCTAACTTGTTATCTCCTGAACAGATCCATCCAAAACCGTGCGATAGAGCAAATTCAATTGTTTTCTGATCCATTATAAATTTACATGTTCCACAGGGCCGTCCCCTTACTTTATTAATAACCTTATCGTAAAACTCGGATGTTATGTCCACAATATGAAGTTTCACTTTAAGCAATTTACAGATTCGTTTAGCTTCTTTTGTAGTAATTTCCCAAGACCACTTGGTGCGGAAATGGATTGACTCAACATTGATGCCTATTTGTTTGAGTATAGCCAAACAAAGCGCGCTATCATCTCCCCCTGAAAGCATTACTAAACAATTTTTGTTGCTACTCGACGAAAAGTAGTTTTTAATTTTTTCTAACTTTTTCTCTAAAGGGATCATAAAAATCTGTAGAGTTTAATAGAGTCACATACGTTGGGAAAAAATAAGCTATTTCTCTTTGTGCTTCTTCCAGGGACTTAGATGAATGGATTATATTTTGTATACATTTATAAGGTAGGAAATTTGAAATAGCATATTTCCTTCTTAATGTACCATCATCTGCTAAGGAAGGGTTATAATGTCCTACTAGTTTATTCATTTCTTTTATAGCATCTCTACCATCAGAAAGACTAGCAATAAAGCAAATTGAAGGACCACTCGTCATATATTTAAGCAATTCTGGAAAAAAGCTTTTATTTTTATTATGCCCATACAAAAAATATACATCTTCTTTTGTGAGAATTTTCTTCTTTGTAATTTCTATCCTAAATCCATGCATACTTATATCATTAAACAAGTTTCTTTCTAAACCTCTTAAAATGCAATCTGGTTTAAGTATGCCGAAAGTGACTTTGGATTTCATATAAACCATTTATTTTATAATTTTTATATTTTTATTCTAGTATAATAAATTTGTAAGAGGTATAAAATTTTATGAAAAACTGGTGGCTTTCTTTTATCATCCCTATTTTTATAGCGAATAAGTCGAAACAATTTATAGTATAAAAAGAAAAATGATGTTATGAAAGAAACTAATAAATTAATTAAGAAAGAAATTTGGGAATTTAATGAAAATATAGACATTGGCATCATCCTGGAGCAGGGATGGATGCTTGAGGAAGTAATTAAAAATTTCAAGAATGGTGAATTGTTTTATTGCTTTTTAATTGATAAAGATATGTACATTTTAAATGAGAATGGAAAAAGGTACCTTTTTCTCCAGTCTAATGGCGCTTCAATTGTAGCGTGTCGTGTTGAAGAAATGGTAAAGTGGAAAGCAAAAAGAATTTATAGAATTGGAACTTGTGGTGCATTACAAGATAACATTAGTATAGGTGATGTAATTTTATCGATGGCAGCTATAAGAGATGAGGGTACTTCACATCACTATCTCCCGGTTTACTTCCCATCTGTATCAAATCCTGAGCTATTAGTTAAATTTAAAGAGAAACTTCTTAATTTTCACATACCCGTACATATCGGAATAACCTGGACAACTGATGGAAGATTTGTGGAATCAAATGAAAAAATTTTGTCCTTTTCACAGTTAGGTGTGAAAGCTGTAGATATGGAGACATCAGCTTTTCTTACAGTTTGTTGGGTTCGTAAAATTCCAGCTATAAGCATCGGAATAGTTACAGATAAACCAATACAAGATTTGAGAGAAGAATTTAAAGGAAAAATACATGATTTTTCAACTATAAAAATAATTGTTTCCCAGCTACTACCAAAGATTATATTGGCTATATTTAACTTAGAAAGAGAAACGCGTGGATAAAGATGAAAATAGAAGCGATTGATGAGAATATTTTCTTAGTGAAATCAAAAACTTATAAAGTAAATACTTTTGAAATAGTAGAAAGAAAAGGTATAGGACATCCTGACACCTTGGCAGATGCCTTAGCAGAGGAACTTTCAAGAGTTTATTCAAAATACACATTATCAAGATTTGGTGCTATTTTACATCACAATTTTGATAAACTTGGGTTGCTTGGAGGTGAATCTTTTGTCACTTTTGGTGAAGGTTATTTAACGAAACCGATACGTGTTTTACTAAACGGAAGGGCTTCCATATGTTTTGGTAGAGAAAAAATTCCTGTAAGAGAACTTTTGGAAGAAGCGACACGAAATTTTTTAGTAAAACACTTCCCCAACATAGACAAAGAGAAAGATATAAAAATACAATATAACTTAAGCACTTCGAGTAGTCCAGGTAGGGTTGTTGGAGCTGGTATCGAAGAAGAAGTTCGAACATATATGTTCAGACCGAGAGGTCTTCATGATTTAAAAGAGCTAGTTTTTTTAGGAGCTAATGATACATCAATTGGGTGTTCTTTTGCACCGCTCACACCGACAGAAAAAATTGTTTTAGATGTGGAAAGGTATCTTAATTCCACTAGTTACAAGAAACATAACTCTTGGATAGGGAGTGATATAAAAGTATTAGCATGTCGAGTCGGTAAAAATTTAGATATGACAATCTGTATTCCTCAGATTGCAAATTATGTTCCGAATCTCCATGAGTATACTAACAATTTAGAACAAACTAGAGAAGATATTCTAGGTTTTATTAAGGAGCTCGGCTTTGAGTTAAAAGCTACTTTACATATAAATACTAAAGATAACCCCGAAAAAGGTAATTTATATTTGACAGCAATTGGCTCATCAATTGAGAGTGGTGATGAAGGATTAGTTGGGAGAGGTAACAGAATAAATGGTCTCATTACACCTTGTCGACCTATGGCTATTGAAGGAGTGTGTGGCAAGAATCCTGTTTACCACGTAGGTAAGTTATATAACATTGTAGCACAAGAAATTGCAAAGAAATTATATGAACTAACTAATAGTGAGGTAGAAGTATACGTTATAAGCCAGAATGGTAGGGCTTTACAGGACCCTTGGAAGGTTATAGTGGCCCTAAAGAAAAATAAAATTAATTCTAAAGATATTAGAACAGTAATTACCGACGAATTACAAAGGATTCCTAAAATTAAGTACCTTTTATTAAAGGGGAAAATTCCTTTGTGTTAATTTAAAAATTAGGAAAACACACACCGAAAGCTTTAAATATTTTAAGTGTATGGACCGGCCGGGATTTGAACCCGGAGCCTCCGCTTAGCTTGGAGGTTGCATTCGCCCAAGATAGAGCGGCGATCTACCGTTGATCTACCGGCCCATATACTCTTAAATTCTTTGTCAAATAATTTTACTTTTTAACTCATACATCTTTTCAACATTTCAATGTTTTCACAAACATGCTTTACATGGCACCCTGGACAAACTCTCCTTTTAAAGTTTGGTAGTCTACTAATGGTTGGAATACAATTACTTTTAAGAGTTTTGACTAGGTTTATTTTATATCTTAAAAATGCTCTTTTCATTTCTTGTCTAAGGATAATTTTTACCAAAGAATTTGATTCAAAATAAATGAGATAAGCCACTTCAACTTGTTTTCTGAAAAATTTCTCAGTAAGAATAGATTCCCCTACAATTTGTAAAAGATGTTCTTTCTTTAATCTTTTTCCCAAATGCCCAAGTTTTATGTCTATCGGTACAATTTTTCCATCTTTCTTAATCCCTATTATGTCTGGTGTTCCTATTAATCCTTCTGAAAAGGATTCTAGCATTTTCTCTGTAAATACAACGTTTATCTCTTCTTCTTTTACAAACTCATAGAACTTATTTAAAAATTCGGTTAACTTTTCTTTACTAAGTTCAGTTTTTCCTGCATATTTTTCTAGCGCACTTTCTACAGCCGTCTGTACAGCAGCAGAAATTTCCTCCTTCTCGAGATTTTTGACAAATTGATTGATTGCAAAGTGCAAAGCTTCACCATCCCACACTTTCCCCTTTTCTTCTTTCTTTTGTGTAGAGACAACAACCTTTTCTAGCCAAACTCTTCTTGGGCACTGGAAAAATTTACCGACTTCTAAAGGTGTGACAAATACCTTTTTACTTCTGGATAGGCTTTTTATTAAATTCCTTTTAATTTTGTCCGATTCCCTCTTATCCATAGGTCTAACTACTTTCAGAATCCCTTTAGAACCAGTTACATATCCATTTTGCGTTAAAATTTCTAACAGGATGAAGAGTATATCAGAAGAACTAATGTTTTTCTTCAGCATTTGCAGTAGAATTTCGTCTATACTAATTTCGTGGTGTGAGCTTAGGATCGACAAGATAAAATCTATGTCTTTTTCTTTTACATCAATACCAATTCTCAAGTAATCGCCTAAGATCCTCTAGCCCATTTCAGTTTTTTAGGATCTCTTTTCATCAGATAGTTCTTCTCACATTTTGAGGAACAAAAGTATACAATTTCACCGCTATTCTTTACGAACATTTTTCCTGTACCAGGAAGTATAGATTTCTTACAGAAAGAACATTTCATTCTATCTCACTTCTAACTTTCCAGCAGTTTCCATTTCTGTTTCTCTCAACATTAGAATATCTTTAACTCTTACTGGTCCAATGACATTCCTTATAAGGATTTTACCTTTGTCAGGCCCATCCAGAACTTTACATCTTACTTGTTGTACACCTTTAACACCACTCCTTCCAAGCAATTGGATTACTTCTGCTGGATATGCTACATCTGCCATATAACTCACTTCTTTTTAAGCTTTTCTACAGAATTTACAATTTCCTTTAAAAGTTCTTTCCCTTCCCCACAATCTATGATAGCAACAGCAGCTGATGCCACATCTATGCCAGCAGTTCTACCTAACTCCTCTTTGCTAGGCACAAATACATACGGAACATTCTTCTCTTCACAGAGAGGTGGCAAATGCATTACTATTTCTTCCGGATCTACATCACATGCTATTACTACGAGTTGTGCCTGTCCTCTTTCAACAGCTTTAGTAGTTTCGTTTGTACCGCGTTTAACTTTTCCGGTATTTTTGGCTATCTCTACTAGTTGGAGTACTTTATCGCTCAATTCTTTTGGAACTTCAAATTTAATATAACTCTTTACCATTTTTACCATCTCTAATACTATTTATGTGCGAAATATAAAACTTTATCTTTTCCTATTCTATCAACCCTACAAAAACCTATTCTGTAAAATTGGATAATTTCTCCTTCCTTTAACTCCTTTACAGATGGTTCTGCTAAGACCATTTTAACCTCCCCGTTTGGCATTATCATTTTAATTCCTACGTTTGGTTCAGAAACCCAATGAATTTTTGGTATATCATAACTTATTTCACTCCTTGCAAACTCAATTTTTTCATCAATTTTTACTGAGAAAAGATTTATTAGTCCTACTTCCTTTCCTCTAAACTTTTCAACATCCTCTTTTTCTAGGAATATGCGTTGTGTATTTACCGGAATCTTTCTTGTTCCCCTTTCTGGGAAATCAGGATGCATCTTGATTTCTGCAAAAGATACATGAGGCGCATTTTCTATAGAGACACAAACTGGTGAAAGTACTGCCATGTACCTGTTGGCTATTGGGTCTATTAACTTTCTATTTTCTGCATAAAGGATTTCTAGAGGTACAGTAACATCAGCCTCGCTTAGACCCATTTTAATTATAAACCTCCTTATAGCTTCTGGTTGAAATCCTCTTTTCCTCAAGGATTGTAAAGACCACGTTCTAGGATCGTCCCAACCACTTATTATACCCTTTTCTATCATCTTTCTTGTTTCACTTTTGCTTAAGGTAGCACCTTCTATTCTTAACATTCCATAATGAATAAACTCTTTCTTAGGCCAACCCATTTTCTCCCATATGAATTCTTCCATCATATCTTCTATCACAAGTTGCTTTCCCCTCAAAATATGTGTAACTCCTAGCAACCAATCATCTACAGCCCAAGAAAATTCGAGCATTGGCCATACTTTGTACTTCTTTCCTACTCTTGGGTGAGCTCTTTCACTAATCCTGAATAAGACTCTATCTCTAAAAGCTGGATTAGGGTGCTTCATATCAGTTTTAATCCTTACTGTTGCTTCACCTTCTTTAAACTTACCTTCAAGCATTTTTTCCCATAGAACAAGGTTTTCCTCAACGCTTCTACTTCTGCATACACATTCTATTCCTTTTCTTCTATTTTCTCTAACTTTTTCCTCAGAACAAGTACAAACGTAAGCAAAACCCTTTTCAATTATTTCTCTTCCATATTTATAGAATATTTCAAGCCTATCTGACTTGTAAACTTTTTCATGAAATTCAACCCCAAGCCATTTTAACCCATCTTCTATCATTTGGTAGGCTTCTGGCAAAATACTTTTTTCTTCACTACCTATTGTGTCGTCAAAGACCAAAATCAATTTCCCTTTATACCTTTTCACATATTCGTCGTTTAAAATCGCCATTCTTGCATTTCCTAAGTGAAGAGGACCAGAAGGGAAAGGTGCTAAACGCATTACAACCTTCCCTATTTTGGCATTTTTAAGATCTGGTAACCCTTCTTTTACTCTCCTTTCCAGAACAATACCAAGTTCCTTTACCATTTTTTCCTGCTCCTCTAACGATAATTTGTTAATTTCCTCAACTACCTTTTTGATTAACTCAATAACCTCTTTTATTTTTGTTTTAAGTTCTGGTTTTTCAGCTATAGATCTGCTTAAAACAGCCTGTATGCTAGCTTTCCCTCCATGCTGTACTGCATTAATTAGTGCATGTCGCCTAAAGAGCTCTTCCATGATAATTAACTTGTGTAAATCCAGTTAAAAGTTTAATCGAGTCAGCATTTATAATTGTTCTGAAAAGAATATATTCAGAAACATCTAAATATAAATATGTTTATGAACAAATGTGTTTCAAGTATAAATACTACTTTTTCAATTATTTTAAATAGGGTGTTGAGCTTGATTGCACGAGAAAAACTTGGCCCTCGCCTGTTTTTGCGGCTAAAACCGGTTAAAATGCTAGTGATGCTACGCAACGGACCAAAATATGCTACCGTTCTTTCCAAAAACATAGATGTGACTTACTCTCATACAGTGAAGCTACTAGACTTATTTAACGATTTAGGTTTGGTAGAATTTGAAAAGAAAGGACGAATAAAGATGGTAAAACTTACAAGAGTGGGCGAAGAGGTAGCAAAAGCCTTAGATAATGCTCTAGTAAAGATATCCCAGATAAAGGAGAAAGGTTAAAGGGTTAGTGCACCCATTCCTCTTAGATACCATTCTCTAAGTTGATCTTCTGTGTAAAGTTCGTATTCTTTTGCTAGATATCTTGCATGACCCATAAGCTTATCTACGATAGGAGGAGGAAGACCGGCAGAGATCATCTGCGTTTTGAACCACTTTCTCAAAATATGGGGATGGAGTGTATACCTTTTACCCATTTTCTTTCCTACCCTTTTGAGTACATTGTTGAGTATGTATTGTAAGTTTTGGTAGGACATTGGTCTTCCATCATCCGTAGCAATGAGTGGAGAATCTGGCGTTAATTTTTCTTTCAACTTTCTTCTTTCCAGATACTCTTTTAACACGTCTCTAGCTTGAAAAGAGATGAAGGTTATTCGCCCTTTTCTTTCCTTGGCACTAATCGCTTTTACTCTTATTTTTGGTGGGTCTTCTTCTAAATCTATATCAGCAAGTTTGAGTTGATGCAGTTCACCTACCCTTAGACCAGAAGATAGTAGGATTAATATGCATGTACGAGCTTTTAAAGTGGAATTTGCCAGAACAGTTCTAAGCTCTTCTTTGGTTGGTAGGATATCTTCGTGAAGAGTATAAACTCTCATTGGTACAACTTTAACATCAATTCCATTCGCTGAGAAGAATTTCCTAACGCCAGCTGCCCAAGCTGCTATAGATTTGGGGGCAAGGTTTTGAGAGGCTAGATTGACTATGTATTGCTTATAAATTTCGTCAGCATTCAACTCTCTATTTTTCACCTTCTCTATAAGGATATCAGGGTTTGAAAGATTAACTTGCTTTAACAAGCTTTTCAGAGCTTTCAGGTAAGTGAGCTCTGTGTTTTTACTCCTAGTCAAAAGTTTCAGCTCTCCTAGCATCCTTTGTACTGACTTAAACTCCGTTAGTTCCATAAATATTATATATTAACTTAGAGATAATTAATGTTATCTCAAAGTAAAAATCCCATAAACTTATACTACAGAATATATTTTCGTGAGCATATTTCAGGAGAAGATTGTTCTTGCTTCAAAGATGTAAGCATTACCTCCAATATTTTTAATTAAAATTGCAATATGTAGGAGTCTATCCAATTTTTCAGATTTCCATAGCGACTTCTGAATAATCTTGGCGCCTATTTTCTTCAGAAGTTTATAAATTTTTTTCCTAAAAAGTGTTTCTTTAGACGGTATGTCAAAGGCTATCAAAAAGATTCTTTTTTTCATATTTGGAACATATGTACCTTAAAATTTAAATAATTTTCTATTCTACGATACATGTTTTTATGTATATAATATATTTGGAAGGAAAAAAAGACCACGCGTTCGATTAGGCAGTAAGATCGCTTGTTAAGTAATAAAAAGTGAGAGAAAAAAGGAGAGGGTGGAGTTCTTACGACTCTTACCCTTTGGTCTTTGAATTAGATTAAATAAAAAAGTGAGAGTTTCTTAGTTCTAAGAAAAGTGAGAATAAAAGATAAAATTTAAAAAGTAATAAACTAAACTTATTTTGGGAAAAATGGGAATACTATCAAAAATTAGAGAAATTTTACATCTTGGTAAATCGAAAGAATCGCTCGAAAGCGCTTCGAAGCGCTTCGCATCGCTCGAAAGCGCTGCTGAAGCGATGCGAAGCGATGAGGTTTCAAAGCAGCAAGAGTCCATAAACCTTCAGAAAGATTCTCTCGAATTAGGGGTAGCAGCTGGTTATACAGCACACTTTATTAAACGTGTTGAGTCTTCTTTAGATAAAATTGAAAGCCAAATTCTTACTAAAGAATGGTTTGACCATAAATTTGATGAAAAAAGTTTAGAATTTTCTAATTTAATTAAAATTCACGAAGAAAATGAGCAAAAAAGATTTGAAATTCTTCAAAATATACTGATGGAATTTCAAAAAGCATTAAAAGTTTCGGTATTTAGAAAAGAATTATCAGAGGCGTCGGAAAGACTCGAAGAATTGCCTTTGACACCTAAGATGAATGAGCTGTTGGAAATTCTTAAACAGTATAAGGAATTGAGTTACGAGGAATTAGCTTCTAGACTCGGTATAACCATTTCTTCTCTCCGCGGTTTACTATCAAAAATGAGTAGAAGAACTGATGAGATAGAACGGTTCGAAAAGGACAATAAAGGTTGGGTAAGGTATAAAGGGAAAAGCGATTGGAAGCGCTCCGAATCGCTCGAAAGCGAATCTTCTACACCTCTTTAATCTTCTCTTTTATCGAAATGAACTTGAGTATAGACTGAAGATCAGCGTCCGGCTTAAGTTTTATCATCCTTATGTTAAAAGGTTCAAGAGTAGTTTGTTCTACAAAAAGTGTTAGATGCTTGTTGATAAGGCGAGAAACTGTAGTTCTATGCAATTTTACGCGTTTTGCTATAGCTGTTAGCCAAATCCAGTCATTTTTTGACTCTTCTAGGCATTTAACTATTTTAATTATGTTTTTTAGTGTGTTCTTCTGCATACAATCACCATATTGCACGACCCCGTGCAAAGTATCTAGAACTCCTATATCTTTTTGAACTTATAAACCTTTTAACATAGAGACCATAACCAATACCAAACAGTAAGCCAAAAAGGTGTGCACCATGTGCAACGTAGGAAGGCGTAAAGAGCCCTAGAAATTCGGAAATACCCCAGAGTATTGCAGCTAATATCATCGGGAGTGGCACAAAATTTATATAAACTATGGCAAATGGACGGATAGTGGCAACAGCCCCTATGATACCATAAATGCTTCCAGAAGCTCCTACTGCTGGGAGGTTTGGCGCGAATGTAGTCAACATATATCCTACATTTCCAACTACTCCGGAAAGGACGAATACAATCAAGTAGTCTTTAAGGGATACAATTCTCTCCAAATAAGTTCCAAAAATGAATAATGCAAGCATATTAAAAAGTAAGTGGCTTATATCAGCATGTAGAAAAATGGACGTTAAGATTGTCCAAGGTTTTTTGAAAATAAGGTTTGGAACAAATGCGAGATAGTCCAAGTCGACTATAGACTGAAGAATGAAAACGAAGATTATGAGCAGGATTAAAATTAGAGTAGGACTTCCTGCCATACTTATTTTTATTTCTTTTACGAATTAATTTATTCATGGAAGAAGAAGCAAGAGAGTGTTACAATAAGGCCAGAAGCATTTCAGACAAAGTATTAAAGTACGCTAAAAGCCTTAAATTTGAAAATTCAACAGCACTTAGTATAGCCGAAACTATTGAAAGATTGATAATTGATAACAAGGGGAGACCTGCTTGGCCTGTTAATGTATGTGTAAATGAGATAGCAGCACATTATTCACCAATAGACGCTTCGCTTGTGCTCAAGGAAGGCGACTTGGTTAAGATAGATTTTGGAGTACAGGTAAAAGGGTATATCTGGGATCAGGCATTCACTGTTTGTGTTGGTAAGGATAGTCATCCTTTAATAGAGGCATCAGAAAAAGCCTTAGAGAAAGCGGTAAAGTCTGTAAAGAAAGGTATAAAAGTTTTTGAACTGTCTGAAGTGATAGAAGAGACAGTCTCATCGTTTGGTGTCAGAGTTGTCAAAAATTTATGTGGGCATGGTTTAGACAGGTATGTGGTACATGCAAAACCTTCTATACCAAACACTAAAAACAATATTCAAGAAGAAATACAGGATCAAGCAATAGCCATAGAAGTTTTTGTTACAAATGGCTCTGGATGGGTAAAGGAATCAGAACCTCCGAACATTTTTAGCTTTAAGGAGGATAAGCCAGTAAGGTTGTGGGAGGCAAGAAAGATATTAGAGCAAGCTAAAGTAGATTTTGAAGGTTTACCATTTAGTCCACGATGGATAAAAAATGTATCAGGAATAAAGATGGAGATGGCTATTAAGGAGCTTTTGGAAGCAAATGCAATAGTAGCTTATCCACCACTAAAAGAAGAGTCAGGCGGTCTTGTTGCTGTTGCAGAAACTACACTTCTTGTAGAATAAAAATATAAGTTCTAAACATAAAAATTATTTGTGCACACAAAATGTGACGGTTGTGGCCAACCTGTAAAGAAAGTTGGTAAACTTTTTAAGTATAAGTCTTTATATCTTTGTAAGAACTGTCGTAAGAAGTTTAGATAGACTTTTTCAAGAACTTTCCAACAGGATTTGCAATCAAGTATCCACAATTATTACATTTTCCTCCTGTTTTTAGAAGCACGTACTTTAGGATTTTTGCTTTACATCTTGGGCATTTGATTTTAGAATTTGATAAAGGCACAAAATTAAGTGAAATAAGCTTCTTAAATTTAAATCTGAATTGAAAAGTATATTTCAAAGGAAATTGTTTTTCCTAGCAGACTCTATATACTTAACAACTTCCTTTTCAACCTCTTTTACCTCTTTGTCTGTAGTATCTATAACAATATCAAAGATGCTCAAATTTTTGCCAAACTCAAACCCATAAATCTCTTTGTAAAGTTTAAAGTTTTCTTCATCCCTTCTTTCTACTATTTCCAGAGCCTTTCCAAACTCTATACCATCCCTTTTAGCTATTCTGATAGCTCTTTCTTCCAAATTAGCTGTCAAAAAAACCTTGATACCAGGAGCACCAAGATAGGGTAAAGTCCAGGATGTAATTACTACTTTTCCTTTCTTAGCTATCTCCAAAAGTAATTTATCAACCTCTTTATCTATAGAATGGTCTTCATATCTTAATCTAAGAAATTTCATTCCATCTTCCGTATCCCAAAAGTTTTTCCTAATTTTTAACCCCTGTCTTTTTATAATTTCATTAAAAAATTCGCTTCCTATACAAAGTTTTAGCTTATATCTTTTTGCTAATCTTTTGGCAAGTGTACTTTTACCACTTCCAGCAGGACCAGAAATAATGATTGTTAGAGGCATGAAATATTATTGTGTTTAGAACCAAATTAACTCTGTAGCTTGATTTCCACATGCACATCCTGCGGCATATTTATTCGCATTATTTGTCTTAAGGTTCTATCATCTGCCTGCACTTCTATCAGTCTTTTATGTATTCTCATTTCCCATTTATCATACGTTGCATTTCCATGACCAGTTCCATCACCACAAGGAGTTTTAAGTGTAGTAATTCTCAATATCTTGGTTGGTAATGGGATCGGCCCACGGTAGTCTACCCCAAATTTCTTAGCAATCTCCTTAATTTCATTACATATGGCATCAAGCTGTTTTGGATCTTTTCCACTCAGTTTAATCTTTGCTACTTGCATTTTTACCACTTCCTTTAGTTTTATTAAATAACTGGAAGATTTAAACTTTATAAATTTAGCTTGGAAATACGTGATAATAAGGTGAGGTTATGGAAGGACAAATAGGAAAGTACAAATGGAAAGTTCTACCAGAAAAAGAGATGTTAGAGACTTATGGGGTGAAATATGTTATAAAAGACGGGACAATATTCTTGTCAGAAGACGAAGTTTATGTCCATATGAGAAAAGCAAGAATACCTAGTAAAATGGAAGCTGCGTTTGATTTAGCAAGAGAAGTCTTAAATACACGAAGATCTGAATTCAGATGGAGGAAAACACTCTACCAAGCTCTCCTTGAAAGAAATCTAAAAGAATAAATTAAATTCCTTTACTTGGCTTTAACTACATCTAAGCATACTCCAGCAGCAACCGTAATTCCCATGTCTCTAATGGCAAATCTTGCTAATTCAGGGAATTCTGATTGCTTTTCTATAACAAATGGTCTTAGTGGTCTTACTCTAATTCTCGCTGCATCTCCAGTCTTAATGAAATCAGGCCTTTCCTGAATAACTTGCCCAGTTCTTGGGTCAATTTTTGCTATTATTTCTTCAATTGTGCATGCTTGAGTTGCAGTATGACAATGGAAAACAGGGGTGTATCCTGCAGCTATTACTGTTGGGTGTTGTAGTACAATTATTTGTGCAATAAATTCTTTTGCTACTGTTGGTGGATTGTCTGGATGTCCAACAACATCCCCCCTTCTTATCTGTTCTTTTGCTATTCCACGAACGTTAAAACCTATGTTATCTCCAGGTCTAGCTTCTGGTACTCTTTGGTGATGGATTTCTATAGACTTCACTTCACCTATCAGCCCAGAGGGTTCAAATATAACCCTATCATTTTCTCTTAGTATTCCAGTTTCTACTTTACCAACTGGTACTGTACCTACACCTGTTATGCTATAGACGTCTTGGATAGGTATTCTTAATGGTTTATCAACTGGTCTTGGAGGAACTTGTAGCATATCCAGAGCTTCTACTAGGGTAGGTCCTGAATACCAAGGCATCTTATCGGATCTTCTAAAGAGATTTTCACCTTGCTGACCAGATACAGGAATAAATGGTATCTTATCTACATCGAATCCTAGGGGCTTTAACAGAGAAATTGCTTCATTTTTTAGTTTCTCATAAACGTTTTTATCCCAGTTTACTAGATCCATCTTTGTTATTGCAACTATAAGCTGATTTATACCTAGAACTTTTATCAAGAATACATGCTCTTTTGTTTGTTCTTGAATACCTTCTCCAGGTCTAGCAGAAATAACTAGGATGGCAGCATCAGCTTGTGAAGCACCGGTTATCATGTTTTTAACAAAGTCCCTGTGCCCTGGACAGTCTATTACTGTGAAGAAGTATTTGTTTGTTTCGAACGGTTTATGCATTATATCTATTGTCATTCCACGTATTCTTTCTTCTTTTTCCTTGTCAAGTATGTAAGCAAATTCAGCACCTTCAATCTTGTATTCTTGTGCAAGAGTTTGCAATTTCCTTAGCTCATCTTCTCTAATTGCTCCAGACTCAAAAAGTAGTCTACCAATCAATGTTGATTTTCCATGGTCTACGTGGCCTGCTGTAATTATGTTCAAATGAGGCTTCGCGGGCAATCGATCACCTCTCTAGTATACTTCTTTAATGGTATCACATATTTAAATATTTTATATCTCAGGTTTGGGTATTTCTTCTGACAATCCTTTTCTCTTCCTTATAGCTTTTATTACTTCATCTCTTAGCTCAGTTGGTAGTTTTTCGAAGGTAGTCTCAATCAAGCTATAAAAACCACGTCCTGATGTAGCAGATTTTAAACTAGCATCAAAACCAAATATATCACTAACAGGTATTTTTGCAACTATTATAGAAATTCCTTTTTCTTCTTTAATATCCAATATTTGCCCTCTTCTGCTTTCCACTTCTCTTATCACATTTCCAACAAACTCTGAAGGCAGATCTATTCTTATAGTTTGTTTAGGTTCTAAAAGTGTTGCCTCAGCTTTTAGCATAGCTTGTCTAATAGCATACCTTACGGCTGGCATTATTTGGCCAGGTCCTCTGTGCACAGGATCTTCATGAAGTTCTGCATCTACCAATATTGCTTTAACTTTTGTACAAGGCTCTCTTGCCAATGGCCCATCTTCACAAACTTCTCTAAAAGCATCTTTCACCATTTCTATTACTTCGTTTAGATATTGAACTCCTTTAGTCATATCTATTAGCACATTCCTGTTATAAATTACTAGGATGTTTTTGGCCTGATCATAAGGCATTCCGAGCTCTGATATCTTTTTAATTACTTCTAAGTGCTTCCCTCCTCTTACTTCAAGCTGGCTTGGTATTTCACCTTCTACCATTGCCTTATAAATTTCATCTTCTAGTGGTTCAACTATGAATATGAGCTTATTGTGTTTGTTTGGTGATTTCCCTTCTACTTCTGGAGATTTCTTGAAAATAGTTTCACGATACACAACAATAGGTCTACTCATCTCAACATCTATTCCAAGTTCACGTAGCTTGTTTTCTACTTTAGCCTCTAGGTGCAACTCTCCTAAACCAGATACAAGATATTCACCAGTTTCTTGATTTATCTTAACTTGGAGTACAGAATCTTCCCTTCCTATTTTCTTAAGTGCTTCTATCAGCTTAGGAAGATCCATGGGGTTCTTAGGTTCTATGGCTTTGGTAACAACAGGCTCGAAAAGATGTTTTATTTCTTCAAAAGGTTCAACAGCCATTCCAGGTTCACATACTGTTTCTCCTGTAAACGCGTCTGGTATACCAACAATTCCAGCTATATTTCCGGCTACAACTTCATCTACGGGTATTCTTGCAGATCCTTTGTAAATTGCTACTTGTTGTATTTTCTCTTGTTTTCGCAGGCTCATTAGGTAAACATCCTTTCCTTTGTAGATTTTTCCTGAAAAGATCCTTCCTGTAGCGACAAATCCTACATGAGGATCTGGCACAACTTTTGTTATAATCATCATAAGTTTCCCATTTATGTCACAAGAAAGCATTTGTTTTCCTATTTCAGAATCTAAGTTCCCTTTCCAAATCTTTGGCAATCTATACTTCTGAGCTTCTAATGGGCTTGGAAGGTGCTTAACTATCATATCTAAA
>Ga0272445_1000535_pt1 | contig 35057 bp, 28 predicted proteins | sample YNPCB0031_FD_194404 | JGI IMG/M metagenome (GOLD analysis project Ga0272445, IMG submission 194404) | Hot spring sediment microbial communities from Yellowstone National Park, WY, United States - YNP-CB-003-1 | ecosystem: Environmental > Aquatic > Thermal springs > Hot (42-90C) > Sediment... | reverse complement strand
AAGAAGGATTAGACGATGTAGAGAGAGTATATCTTTATCAGAAGAGGAAAAGGGATAAGAGAAAGAGTAATGAGGTAATAGGGAAAGGTAAGGATAGTGAAGGTAGCCCGGTAGAACGGGTAGAAGCCGTGGCAGTGGCTAGGGGAAGTAAGGTTTGCATGAGCCAAAAGCTCATAGCAAATAAACCTTCCCCAAACCCATTTTAACAATGGGCTGTTAAAAATTATCAGAGCAGAAAAATAATTCCTGATTTTGGAAACAAAATAAAAATCAAAACTTTACCGCAAACTTTCAATAAATAAGAAAAGTCGCAAGTCAAAAACTAAAATAAAATAGATAATTAGCAAACAAACTAAAAGCAAATCAGAATGATTAAAATAATAATTAAGTAAAAATAAAAGGATAAAGAAGAAATAAAGAAAGATAAATAAACAGAAAAAAGTTGAAAAAATGATATACTTTATCTCACTCGGAAGCAATGAGGAACCAAGAATCTGGTTTTTGAAGAAAGCCATAGAATTTATATCAGAGATATCTCAAATAGAAAAAATCTCATCGCTATATGAAAGCGAAGCGTGGGGATTTTCTGGTTATCCTTTCTTAAACGTATGTATGAAAATAAATACAGACCTACCACCAAAGTCTCTACTAAATTTTTTCAAGAGAATAGAAACTATACTCGGTAGGAAAATCAGTAAAGATCCGATTTTCCCAGGATATTCAGATCGTCCAATTGATATAGACATAATATTCTGGGAAAAAGGAGTTTATGAGGATGACGAAATAATAATTCCTCACCCCTTAGCTCACAAAAGAAAATTTATTCTAATACCACTCACTGAAATAGAAGAAAATTTAATTCATCCTATTTTCTCAAAAAGCATATTAGAACTACTCGAAGAAATAGATGATGATACATGGGTGATAAAATTAAAAAACCTCTGAATCGGGGGGAAAAAATTAAGATGTCATGGGAAAAGATTGCTATAATATCTGATATACATTCAAATTTAGAAGCACTTGAATCAGTCTTAAAGAAAATAGATGAAGAGAAACCTGATAAAATAATATGTCTTGGAGATATAGTAGGATATGGTGCGGATCCGGATCTGTGTTGCCAGCTTGTGAGAAAATATTGTGATATAACACTACTTGGTAACCACGATGCAGCAGTAGCAGGAATAATATCAGACGATTATTTTGTTGAACATGCAAGAGAAGCAATTAAATGGACAAAAAAAGTTATGAAAGAGGAAAATATAGAGTGGTTAAAATCTTTACCTCTTACACATCAAGAAGATGTCTTCTTCTTCTCTCACGGTGCCCCGTATTCACCTGACGATTTTATCTATCTCGTAACATACGATTCAGCTTTCTGGTCGTTAAAATTTCTTGAATCAAGTGGATTTAAAGCAAGCTTCTCTGGACACGCGCATATAACATATGTATTTGGCATAAGAAAGCAATCCAACGATAATAAAAATAGCAGGGATCAAATTTTTGTTTCAGCGCCAAATCAAATCAACATAAACGATTTTGAAGTGATATCAATAAATGTAGGTAGCGTAGGGCAACCACGAGACGGAAACCCAAAAGCAGCTTTCGGAATTCTTGAAAAAAACGGATTATACAGAGCTATAAGAACAGATTATGACATAGAAAAAGCCTCAAAAAAAATTCTTGATGCCGACTTACCTAAAATCCTCTCTTCAAGGCTATTTTTGGGGAAATAAAAAATAAAAAATGAAGATATAAAAAGATGAAACAGGAGAAAAAAGTAAAATAACTCACAACAAGGATATAAAAATGCAAGATAAAATAACAAAAAAGTATGAACAGGAGATAGAAGATACATTCAAGAAAGCAATAAAAGAGAGTTCATCTATTATTTTAGATGTTATTCATGAAATACCAAAAATAAAAAAATCATGTGAGATTTTGGTTGAAAGATTAAGTGATGGAGGTAAAATTCTGATTTTCGGAAATGGCGGTAGCGCAGCTGATTCTCAACACTTTGCAGCGGAACTTGTAGGTAAATTCCGGTCCCAAACAAGAAAACCTCTCGCAGCAATAGCTCTAACAACAGATACATCTGCTCTTACCGCAATTTCAAACGATTGGGAATTCCCCTATGTGTTTGAAAGACAAATAGAAGCACTAGGAAAAAAAGGAGATGTCGCCTTCGGGATATCAACATCGGGTAAATCATTAAATGTAATACGAGCCCTAAAAAAAGCAAAAGAAATTGGACTAATAACTATATCACTTTCAGGTAAATACACATATGAAATGGAAAAAGTTTCAGATATAGTCATATCTGTAAATTCACAAGATACACAAAGAATTCAAGAAGCACATTCCCTAATCATCCACCTTATATGCGAAGGAATAGAAATTATGCTAAACGAACAAACTAATAAATAAATAAAAAAGAAAATAGAAGGATAAAGAAAATAAAAGGATAAAAAAGCGTTAGAAGAAAGTGTTAGAACAGAAAAACAAAATTCTCCTGAAATTGTATAATTTTTTATTATGGGGAGAAAAAGTCAGGGAATAAAAATCATAAACAAAGATATAAGAAAATTAGCAGAAGAGCATCTCCATATAGTTGAATCAGTGGTAAGAAAAATAGCTCCCCATCTCCCGCAGGGATTTGCAAGAGAAGAGATAGTTTCCGAGGGTATAATGGGATTGATAGAAGCAGCTCAAAAATTTGATAGCAAGAAAGGAGTGAAATTTGAAAAATGGGCAGAAATAAGAGTAAGAGGCGCAATTATAGATTACCTCCGAAAAACTGATATACTTTCAAGACCATCAAGATTAATCATAAAACAAATCGCCAGAACAATAAAAGAACTACAAAACAGACTCGGCAGAGAACCGCAAGATGAAGAAATCGCAAAAGAACTTGGAATGACTCTTGATGAATACAGAGCTGAACTTGAAAAAATAAGCAATTTATCTATCCTTTCACTTGACGAAGTAATAATTGATCCTGATTCAAAAGAAGGGAAAAAGCTATATGAAGTTATATCCGATGACAACATAAAAGATCCTATGGATTTTGCCGAGGTATCAAATTTGAGAGAAATAATAGAAAAAGCTCTGGAAAAACTTGACGATAAAGAGAAAGAAGTAATAAAAATGTATTACCTTGAAGGTTTCCATATGAAAGAAATTTCAAAAAAACTTAAAGTAAGTGAGTCAAGAGTATCTCAAATACACTCAAAAGCTATCTTGAAGCTCCGAGTAGAACTTGATGGTAAGATAAATATTTAAGCGAATAATGCCATCTTCTCACACACACGAAAAATGGGCTCTTCTTTTAGCCGTACCACTATCTTATATCTTCTTTAAGGTTTCAGGAAAAATTTTAGATTCTATAATATTCTTCTTGTCTTTCATTTTCGGAGTTTTCATGCTATCTCCTGACCTTGATACAAAATCCAAAATTCATTCAAGATGGGGTTTTCTTAGGTTTATATGGTTCCCATACAGAAAAATTGTAAAACACAGAAGCATCATATCTCACTTCCCTATCCTGGGTTCAATTATAAGAACATTATATCTAATAGTATCACTTACAATCCTTTCCTCAATCATAATATATGTTATCTTTACTGCTGTTGGGATAAAGAATCAGGGAAATATAATATCAGCTATGAAGAATTCACTAATTCTGATAGCAAAAATCATTTCGGATATGAAAATAAACCTTATAATAGCAATAGTTCTCGGAATATCAGCTGGGGACCTCATACACTACCTCCTTGATGTTTTTACCTCCTATATAAAAAAACAGAAAGTAAGAAAATAGAAGAAGAATAAAAACATGAAGAAAAAATCAAGCAATTTTATTAGGAAACACTCCAAATAAAAAGGGAATAAATATGCAAAAAAAGAAAAAGTGAAACGGAAATAATTAACTTCAAATAAAAATAAATCATCAGGAGGGTAAAATAATGGGAAAAAACAATAATACAAATAAAAGAAAAAACATAAATAGCGCAAGCAGACATAAGATAATAGAAGAACTTGGACTTCCTATACTACCAACTACATCTGTTGGAAGCCTTCCGAAACCTGATTACATAAAGGAAGCTCGCAGAAAAAAAATACCTAAAAAAGAACTGAGAAAACTTGAAGACAAAGCAACAGAATTTTGGGTAAGATTCCAAGATGAAATAGGAATAGATGTTATAGTAGATGGAGAAGTTTATAGAGGAGACATGGCAACATTTTTTGCTGAAAATATGGAAGGTTTCAAAATGAGCGGACTCGTAAGATCTTACGGCAACAGATACTACATAAAACCCAGAATTGTCGGAAAAATAAAATGGAAAAAGCCAATAACGGTAGATAGATGGAAATTTGCTCAATCACTCACAAAAAAACCAGTAAAAGGAATGATTACAGGTCCTTATACGATGATGGATTGGTCATTTGACGAATATTATGGTAGTAGAGAGAAGGTATGTATTGCATTCGCAAAGGAGTTGCGGAAAGAAGTAGAAGCTCTCGCGGAAGCAGGAGCAAAAATCATACAAATAGATGAACCCGCAATTTCTACAAGACCCTACGAATTTCAAATAGCAAAGGAAGCCCTTGAAATTATGACAGAAGGCATCCCAGCGTACTTTATAACTCATATATGCTATGGAGCTTTTGAATTCATATATCCACAAATGCTGAAACTCCCAGTACACAATTTTGACCTTGAAATGTCTAACTCCGAACTTGACCTTATAGAACTATTTAAAGAACATCCTTTTACAAAAGATATATCTTTCGGAGTAATTGATGTTCATACCCACAAAATAGAAGATGTAGAAACAATAAAACAAAGAATCAGGAAAGCCCTTGAGGTCCTTGATGTAAATCAGGTGTGGATTGACCCCGATTGCGGTCTGAAAACAAGAACAGAAGAAGAAGCAAAACAAAAACTACAAAACATGGTAAAAGCAACGGAAGAAGTAAGAAAAGAAATAGAAGAAATAAGAAAAAAATCAGCAGAGTTGCAAAAACAGGGAGGCGAAGAAATAAGAGCATAAACTCCATAAAAGAAAACAAAACAAAGTGGAAAAGCAAAATAGACAGCAACAGAAAAAATCAATAAGCCTCAAAGAGAAACAACTTTTTATTTTTGATGTAGAAGGTGTAATAGTCCCCTCAATAGATGAACCAGCAGTATCACAAGATGTTCTGGAAACAATAGAAGAAATAAGAAAAAAAGGGAAAAAAGTTGCTTTCCTTTCTAACATTTCAAGAACTCCATTTTTCCGTGTTGCAGAAATTCTGATGGATCTTGGGGTAGCAAAAAGTCAAAAAGAAATATTCACAGCAGGAAAAGTGGCAGTAGAATATGTTAAATCAAAATCTCAAAAGAAAGGTCCAAGAGTATTTGTCATATCAGAAAGAGGTTTGCTTATTGATTTTGAAATAGAAAACGGAGTAGAAGTTGTTTTTGAAAAACCCGTTGATTTTGTTGTAATAGGAATGAAAAGGAATTTGAATTTTGAAGAACTGAATTTTGCTCTTGAATGTTTGCTTGAAGGTGCACAACTTATTTCCTGCGGTCACACAAACTATTACAAAGGAAAATTCGGCTCAAAAGAAGGAATATTCATAGGAGATCTCCCAATATGTGAAATGCTTTCCTTTGCGTCAGGAAAACCCTATGTGAAAATAGGGAAACCAGATCCAGTAATTTTTGGCTTCATACTGACCGAATTTGAAATAAACCCAAAGTATGCAGTAATGATAGGAGACAAAATTGAAACAGATATATATGGAGCAAAAAATTTAGGAATAACTTCTATTCTCGTTCAAGGAATAGAAACAAAAAAGCATTTCGTTCCGGTAAGAACAGAAAAAGAAATCAAACCTGATTTAGAAATAAAAAGCCTGAAAGATATATTGGCTTTTATTTGAAATTTTTCTTAAAATTCAAATTATGGTAAAAACAAAATATAGCGGAAATGCAAAAGAAAAAGAAAAAGAAAATATAAAGAATGTCAAGAAAAGGACATCAGAGGAAACAAAAAAGAAGATAATAAGAGGAAAGGATATAAAAGAGAAAAAACTAACTACAAAACCAAAAACAGAAAATAAACCATCATTAGAACCAAAAGAAATCAAAATAAGTTTCAAGAAAATAGAAATTCCAAATAGTAACATAACATATAAAGTCGCAGTAAAACTTTCAGGAGAAGGTATAAAGGATATAGCAATTCCCCCTTTCCTTATCTCAGTTCTTTCCTTACCAAAGATTCCAATAGGAGAAATAAGGCTGAAAACCAAATCAGAGTATGAAAATAGATTGTCTGTTTTGTTGGAGTTTGAACCATCATCAATTTTGAAACTCCTGACCAAACACGAAAGATTTAGCTATTCATCTTGTATTACATTCAGCAAAGAAAACGGATACATCGCAACAAAAACAGAATATATAGAAAGTAAAACAGATGGCAGGAATTTTGTGAAGAAAAAAGATTATGATTTTGACGATAATGTAAAAGACCCGGTAGCGCTCTTTCTTGATTTTTTAAGCTCAAAAGATGAAATAGAAAAAGAACTAAAAAAAATTAGAGAAGAAAATGAGGATATAGAAAAAGATATAGAAGATATAAAATATGACCTTGATATACTGGAAGATTTCAAGATAGAAAAAGAAAACGAAGGAAATGAGTTAAAAAGAATAAAAATAATTCCAAAAAGAGAAGAAGGAAAAGAAATTTTAAAATATGCAGAAGTTGATCTTACCAGCTTCGGAGAATTCAAAATACCACAAAGATTTTACGCACAAGGACTCCTTTCTCTATTTGATGTATTCATAGAGAAATTATAATAATAAAAAACAGCTCATAAAATAAAAGATATTTCACGCTGGACCAAATTTTTTCCCACTAAAAACTAAACCAACTCGCTTAAATTGAATCATCTTTTCACTGCTGAATACATAAGAGCAGCTGCACTCATCCCCTGAAATGTAAGAGAAAGAACATCTCTCACAAGATACCATGTCTGGTAAGGAATGACTATCTTTGGAGGTATCACAATTGTATCCCCGGGTAAAATTTCTCCTAATTTTCGTGTTGCCTCTCCATTTGCTCTTATCACGAATGCCTCATCTTCGTCCGCATATTTTGTAAAACCACCAGATAGATTTATATAAAATTTTGCAGATTTATCCGGAACATAAGAATATGTTGTGGGAGATTTCACCTCACCAGCGACTATAACATAGTTTGGAACAGGAGGAACATATATTTTATCTCCATCTTCAAGCTCTATATTATATTCTGATTGACGAAGTTTTTCAAGGTCACGAGTCACTTTTACGACTACTCGCCCTTTTATATCAGCCTCAGAAATGTATTTTAAAATATTCAATCTCTCCTCAACAAGAGGTCTTTGCATTTGAGGAGTCTGCAATGTAGGAACATATTGTTGAGTTGATTCACTTATAATCTCTTTTGCTAAAAGACGAGAAACAAGATTTACCCTTTCAATCTGAGACCTTCTGACGGATTCACGTGTAAATACAATTCCTTCTGGATAAGCAAAATCTGTAAATCCTCCGGCTCTTTTCAGAACATCATAAAGTCTTTCTCCTTTTTTGACTTGAAAAGCTCCGGGGAACTTCACTTCACCTATAACTTCAACCTGAATTATTTTTGTGGTTTCTTCGTCTGGTGGCGGAAGAATTGTCACCCGTGAAAAAGGTTTCAATTTTACATTACGAAAATCTTCAAGAACCTTTTCAACATCTTTTTTTTCTCTATCTTCCACAGAAAATTTTTGTGTCTTCTCTTCTTTCCCTTCTTTTATAGTAATTTCGTATCCGGATGGAGTGTAATAACCGCCGAAACCTCCTGCGAGTAGCACAAGATCACGCAAAGTTATACCTTCAAAATATGGAAAAGAGGAGGATTTTTTGACATATCCTGAAACAACAACAAAAGGTTCAATTTTCTCCGCAACCGCAGAAAATACCTCAATAAAATCACCATCATATATGCTTATGCTTTCAAGTTTATCTAATTCATCTGCTCTTACGAAAACATCATAGGAAAGCTCTTTTTTTTCTCCTTTATATCTTCTCACAACTATTCTGAAATTTCCTGTTTCGGGAATAAATCCACCTGCATACTCAATAGCAGATTTTAAAGAAGTAGATTTATCTTTTATTTCATATATACCTTCTCTTTTTACAGAACCTGATATAGCATAGGTTCCTCCTATTTGTGGGACGAAAATTGTATCCCAAGCACGAAGAGTATATTTAGAAAATTCTTCAGCACTACCTTCAAAGAGTAATTTATAAAGGTCCATTTCTCCAACTTTTTTCCCGTTACTTTTTATTTCTATTCTTCTCAAACTTCCTGTCTTTTTTATTCCACCGGCTTTTGATATAGCTTCAAAAGGAGAAAGAGCTCCACTTATAATAACTACTCCCGGATTTCTGACCTCTCCCATAACTAAAATGGGTATAGATTTTATACTTGAAAGAGATATAGCAACTTCAACTTCGCCGAGAACCCTTCTTATTGAGTTTCTGAGAAGCTCACTTGCTTGTTCAATCTTAAACCCTCCAACTACAACGGGACCGACAAGTGGTATAAAAATTTTACCATCTGACAAAACCGTGGCTGAATATGGATAATTGAATACATCAGGCATTTTTGTTTTACTCCATATATAAATAAAAAGTGAATCACCCGGTCCCAGAATGTATCCGGAAGATATAAAATGAGCTGTTGGCTTTTCTGCTACTGGCCAAAAAGATATGTCATAACCGACTTGCCTCAAAATTGCTTTTTTCATTTTCGCAGTATCATATCCAGAAAAGAAAAGTTCAATGTCAGATACCTCAGCGAATTCTTTGATGTCTTTATATTTTGTAAGAATATACTTTTCAGCCTCAGCGGGGGGTAAATACAAAAGTCGTGATATAAAATCTTCTATCTCGTAATCTTTCATTAAAACTATGAGTTTGACAAAATTTGGCACAAGATGATCGGGTAAATCCTGTAAGATAGAAATTATTCTCTGAGTCAGAGGGAAAGGAATTCTATAAAGCTTTGATAAAAACTCTTCTTTTTCTGGTATAAAAATCTTATCTAATTTTTGTTTTACTTTGTAGATTTCTTGCTCAACGGGGAAAATTTGAACCTGTGGTTGCATACCTTGCATCTGCTGACCCTGTGTTTGCCCTTGCACGACTTCCGGACTAATAGTCGAAAAAAATAGGGAAAAAACAGCGGTAAAAAAAGAAATCATTACAATCCACACCCTTCCAGAAAGTTTCATATTACACATCATTTTCATTAGGTTTATAGTTTATAAATGCAAAAGCAAATTTTTTTATTTTTTTGTTTTTTCGCAAAAAAGTGTTAAAATAAAATTATCAAGGATTTCTGAAAAATGTATAGCCTCACAGGTTGATTAAGCATGGTTTGTATAAGCTGAATTTATTTTTAAATATACAAATAGGCCGTACAAAGTTTTATGAAAAGAGCCAATTGAATGAAACAAAAAGCAAAAAGGAGGTAAAAACCCAGTGGAGGAAATAAAAAATAAACAGGAAGAAAGTAGTACTATAAAAGAAAGCAGCAACACTAACACATCAAGAAAGAGAACTTCACAAAAGCAAGATAGAAGAAAAAGAAAAAGAGTGGAAAGTGAGCAAAATGAAAGCTCTCCTGAAACTGAAAGTTTTTCTCAAATCCGCACAGAAACAGAATCTATAAAATATGAAGAAGAGAGCTACGATAAGGAAAAGCCAGAAAACAAAAAAGCTCAAACAAAAGAGAAAATGGCAAGCCTATTTGAACCTACACCAAACAACATAGAATTTGTTTACTCAGAAAAAAAAGCATATCCAGAAGAAACATTTTTATCAGTAGAAGAAGCCACTCATACAAAGCAAAAAGAAAACGATTCAGAAAGAATACTACAAGACATAGAATATCAACAAGATGAAAGACCTATCAAAACCACAAAATTTGAAGAAGAAGAGTACATAACATACAAAGAAGAGAAAGAAGAAGAGGAAGAAGAAGAAAAAAGTGAAATACCAAAAATTGAAATCAAAGATAAAATACTCCATATCCTCAACGATATGGCAGAAGAAAGAGAAGGACAAAAATACTTGGTACTAAACAAACTCAGTATGAAAACAATTTCAGAACTAATATCCATAGCTGAAGATCTCAGAATACCGGACCCAGCATCTTTCAGAAGGCAGGAACTTATTGCAGAAATCATGAACAGAGCAGGAAGTTATTTTGGTTTCAGACTTTACGCCGAGGGAGTTTTTCAGATGATAGAATCTGGTGCAGGATTCCTCAGATTCTCTCACAATAACTACCTACAATCAAGCGATGATGTATTCGTTCACAAAAACCTAATAAAGAAATATAGGTTGAGAACAGGGGATGTTGTAGCGGGAGAAATAACACCACCATCAGAAGAAAAAGGGAGATACTTTTCTTTACAAAATGTGAGCAAAATAAACTTTGATGATCCGAAAAAATCAAGAGAAAGGACATTATTTGAAAACCTAATTCCATATTACCCAACAAAGAAATTCAATCTTGACTGGCAACCTGATGGAGATATATCTTGTAGAGTAGTTGACATAATAGCACCAATAGGTAAAGGACAGAGAGGACTTATCGTATCTCCTCCGAGAGCAGGAAAAACGATGCTGCTACAAAACATAGCAAGGGCAATTTTAACAAACCACCCAGAAACTTTCCTTATAGTCTTACTTATAGACGAAAGACCAGAAGAGGTAACTGATTGGAAAAGAAACATAGTAGAAAAATATGCAGCTGCCGGCAGAAATGTTGAGGTAATTTCATCAACATTTGATGAAAAACCAGAATCACACATAAAGGTTGCAGAGATAGTACTTGCAAAAGCAAAAAGGCTGACAGAATATGGATACGATGTAGTAATATTTTTAGACTCTATAACGAGACTTACAAGAGCATATAACCACTATATCCCATCATCTGGTAAGGTTCTGACAGGGGGAATAGATTCCGCAGCTTTACCCTTCCCTAAAAAGTTCTTTGGCGCTGCAAGAGCAATAGAAGGTGGTGGCTCTCTAACAATACTGGCAACCTGTCTTATAGATACAGGTTCAAGAATGGATGAGGTCATCTTTGAAGAATTCAAAGGAACAGGAAATATGGAGATATATCTTGATAGAAGAATTGCAGAAAGAAGGATATTCCCAGCTATAGATATTCATAGATCTGGAACAAGAAGGGAAGAACTTCTCATACCTCCCGATTTGCTTCCAAAAATATGGATTTTACGAAAGAGCTTACAACCTGTTAGCACAATAGATGCTATGGAATTACTTCATGAGAAAATGTCAAGAACCCGCACAAATACAGAATTTTTTGAACTACTTGCCAAAGAAGGATAAACAACAAAGCTTTCAGTCCATATCTCATCTACGAAAATATCGTGAGGCTTTTCCTCTTTTATTTCTCTGAAAACCTGAAAACTCCAACACAAAGCTATTTTTTTTGATTTCTCGGAGGAACGCACCAAAACTTTATCGTAAAACCCTTTACCATATCCTACCCTAAAACCCCTCAAATCAAAAATAACACCAGGAACTAAAAACAAATCAATCTCTTGAGGAGGAACGATGTAATTGGAGCAAGGTTCCGGAATTTCAAATGCTCCTTTTTTGAGTTTGCCTTCAAATTTCAAAAACACAATTTCACCACCTACTACCTTTGGCAAACATATAAATTTTTCTCTGTAATATTTGAGTATATAAGATGTATCAGGCTCACCCTTTACTCCAAAAAAACATGCTATCTTTTCTGCCCGAGCAAAGTCCTGACTCCTCACAATCTCTTTACACAAAAGTTCCGACCTACTTTTTATAAAATCTTTTGGGAGATTTCTTCTAATAAATGATATTACTTTTCTTGCCTGCTCAAGAGAGTCAAAATCAAAGTCTGGGAAAAAATTCAGAGGAACTTCAAGATTGTAAGCTATTTTTTTTTGTATCATCAGTATCTTATTTCAAAAGACGAAAATCTACCTGTGTAAGGTAAAAACTCATATTCAACTTTATCTACTCTTGCAGAAGGTGGTCCTTTTTTTGCCCATTCAAGAAGAGCTAAAACGGCATTCTCATCTCCTTCCGCTAAAATTTCCACCTCACCTGTTTCCAAATTTCTAACATAACCTTTCAGCCCGAGCTCTTTTGCCTTGTAGTATGTACTTGCTCTGAAACCTACACCTTGGACAAATCCATAAACCTTGATATATACCCCCACATTTTTTGCTTGCATACAAAGAAATTTTACACAGATTTTTTATATCAATTAAAATTTTTAAATTTCTTGTTTTTTTGAAATTTTAGAACAAAAACCAGCTCTTGTTATGATAAAAAAGCTATGCATGTCAGTGTTCCCTTAACTTCGTCTTTATCTTACCCTACACCACGAAAGCTCAAAAAAATACAAAAGATTTTAGAAGAATTTGGATTCAAAGTTCATTACACAGAACTTCTGATAAAGGTGGCAGAAACAGCGGAATACAGAAAACCTTTTTGGTTCGCAAGATACAAAGGTAAAAAAATAAAACTTGAAACAGAAAAGCAATACGGACTTATACCGGTTGATATAGTAGCAGAAAATTTTGAAGAAGCTTTAAGGTATGATATTATATGGTGCTGGCAAGGTGGATTTGGTTCATCACGACTTATCAGATTTTTCAAATCAAAAAAATTCGAAGGAAAAACAATAATAGGATTTTCTGATAACACCTCAATAATGACACTTGCTCTGAAAAACGGAGGAAACGCAATTCAACTTGCAGGATTTGAAGACCTTTATCCAGAAAAGAAAGAAGACCTTCAAAATGTTTTAGATAATGTGAAAAAACTTATTCAAGGCGAAGAAATAGAATTAGAGATAAAGGCGAAAAACAGGATTCCTTCCTATGAAGCAAAGTCAATGTATGCCGGAAATCTCACATGTTATCTTATGACTGTTCAGGAACTTGGATGGACAGACCTTGAATATGACCTATCTTTATTTGAAGATATATTCAACGAATCATCATCTATCACATTTGTTGGTGACTATATTCCTTACTTTTTCTGCATACATCTTTTAAGCCTCCATGCAAACAAAAGAAAGATGTTAGCATTCGGAAAAATGCAGGGTATAAGAAAAGATAAGATAAAAATCTCCCTCAAAGAATATTATAAGGGTAAATTTGCTTATGGAATAGACTGGGGACATAATGGACAAGATTTAAAAATAGTTCCGTCATTCAAAAAAGGAGAAGGAGAAGCTCTGATGAGGAGTAATAAACTCAAAATACGAGTGAAGTTCAAAAATGTGGAGAAAAGAAAATTTACTATTCAGCCGAGATTGATTGCAAAATAATATCAGCCAAAGGAGAAATTATTGAGCCTGCTTTCTGAACGATTATAGCCAAGCTCTTGTTGAACATATATAGATTTGGATGTCTCCATTCATCTGAAAGATATTCTACTTCATAGCTACTGCAATCAGCCCAAATGTTTGTATTTTTTAGGCGCACATACAAAATTCCACCAAGTGATGTATCCTGAACATTCAAATATGGAATAAGAAACCAGTTCAATGCAATGCCACCAACATAAGGTACAGATCCTATAAAAACACAATCAGGAGGGATTGTATAATCTGAGACTTGTCTTCCGTAAAAGGTTATATAAGATGGGAAATTAAAATGAGAGGAATCAAAATTGAAAAGGTAGTAAAAATTATCCTTGCGTGATGGAGGGACCTCCGCCTCAATCATAAACTCCCATCTTTTCATAGGATTTCCATCTTTATCAATAACCTCATTTTTAAACCAGTAGGGAAGAAAGTCCCTTATAGGTTTTGGATTTTGAAAGTATTTTACAATATCAAATCTCAAAAAATCGTCAAACTTTGCTGTGTTCAGAGCTTGCAAGAAAAAATTAAAATCTGCAATTGAAATACAATTATCTGGACAGCCACTTTTTCCTTCTTGCAAAATCTTCTTTATCTTTTCACTCAAATCAAAAACTTGTTGAACAAAATCCAAAGATATAAGATAAGGAACTTTTATTTTAACTTTTCTCAAAGAAGCTCTTGCATTACCTACAATAACCTCCCCTTTCAGCTTTATTTCAATTTCATCTGATGGAGAAGCTATTGTGACAGAATAAGGATTATAACCGATTCTTCCCTCCCCTGATTTATCGTAAAACACAATAGCATATTTCTCTTTCTCTTCTTGTTTCATACTACCTCTTGACTCAAGTGATCTAAGGAAGGACCATCCAGATTCTATTGAGTTTGTAATAAAGTTCGGCATTTGCCCGATATATTTTTGTCCGTCCTTTTGGTAAAAACGAAATGTTTCATCACATTCTGCAACCAAAAATGCAAGAGTTCTTAGCAAACCTATTATATCCCGGGTCTCCATCTTTCTTATATTTTGAAGTACCCCAAGAGTATTGACAGAGTAATCATGAGCCAGTATAAAAGATGAAATTGTGAGAACAAAGTATCCTATATAATTTAAGAAAGAGAATTCTGCTTCCCCCATTCTGTCATACAAAACAAAATAGAGAGAAAAAGAGTTCCCAATAGACAACCTTAAAGGATAATTTATATCTATTTCACATTTTTGTGAGATAGCTTGTTCTAGCATTTTTAATCCTTCCTCAGTATCGGTGTGAAGTGAAGAAACAAACTCACGAATTAATCTATCAAGAGAATTATCGCAAACCTGTTTTGGTAGCAACTTGGGCGATAAGCTTAACAGAGCTTCGTCGATTATGGGAGCTCCTTGCTGATCCCCTTGAGCTGATCCACTTCCATAAACACTTACTACAAAATTAATTATTGCACTCAACTTTGCAAGGTATTCCTGAATTTGGACCAGGGGAAGACCTATAAGATACCCACAGTGGCGTGGATTTTCTTTGCCAAGATTTTTGAAAAACTTTTTAGCCTCCTGAATATTTTCTGTTTCAATATAGAGCAAACCTTCTTCTAATTTAGGGTCTCTATTTGCAAGCCCTGATGAAAAATCATCCTCCTGTTGTTTTATATACTTTCCTTTGCAACCCAATAACAAAAAGAGAAAGAAGATAAAAAAAAGAAAAATAGAAACAGGGAATAGTTTTTTGATAAAAAAACCGGATTTAAATAAATGCATCCTGAAAGTCTATTTGCGCTTATAGGCTTTTCTCAACTCTTTCAGAACAAATATTACGAAAATAGCAAAAATATGATAAGGACTTTGTGGAGGTGTAGTTGAACATCCCCCGCCTCCTTCTGATTCTTTTTTCTTCTGGTAATACTCGGTAGCGCTACCGGGGAAACCAGCATTAATACATTCATCACACCTATTTACTTTTATTGTCCACTTTGAAAGAATAATTTCATAGTAGTTATTTTTTGCGAAAAGTCCGAACGGACAACCAATTATCGGCGGACACTGCTGGGTGTAGTCCTGCTTTACAAGAAAAACATCGCAAGTATCATCCAAATTAGGTGGAATATAAATCGGATACTCCGACTGACAAGTTAAGTAAATCCCCTGATCAAGGATACCCCCTACTGACTGACAAACTACTCTCAACCTACAACTAGTACATTCTGGACCAACAGATTTAAGTTTTATAATACCTGGGGATGAAGCAGGGAGTGGATAAATTTCTCTCACAAGCGGAATCCCAGAGGGAAGCGGAACGCCCTCCACAGCATAGAAAACACCTGTTTTCGGTCTTGTAAATAGCTCCCATCCAAATGGGATATACTTTGTAAAAGCATTATATAGAACGATTATAGGATATCCACCAAGAGCACTCGCTATTGTACTAATTATAAACTCTCCATTATAAGCACAGCTTGCAAACCCAACCCTATTCAAAATTCTATAAATAAATGAATTCTGGTCAACAAAGTGAGAAACAAGAACTCTTACAATCTCATCCCAGGATCTGCCTATAAGTTGGCTCATACCATCTATTGAACCTGTATCTAAAATATTTTGAGCAGTAGCAACAGCCCACCCCCATGCGTCTCCATCTGGTATGCATGAGGCGATATTTGGAACAGCAACCTCAATCACATACTTTACAATTCTTCCAAAGTTTGCAGCAAGACCTATTCTTTTTATGGGGTCTGTGAATATAGCCCAACTCAACTCAAAACCTTTCTCAACCCTTATAGCATATGTTGTACTCCCAGGCAATGTGATTTGAGTATCAATTGTTGGATTTATAAAATTCAAAGTTAAAATATTGCTAAGAGAAAGGTCTACTTTTGCTTTTTGAGCGTTCAAAACAGCATAACGCCTTATCTTATCTAACCTACCAGGGTCAAATCCCTCTATCATACCCACTCCATAGAATATCATATGTTGAACAGTAAACTTGACATCAAGTCCCGGAGCATCTTGAAACTTAGCAATCCCTTGATCTGAAATATCGCAAGGAACTTCGGTATAAAATGTTTCATCTTTTGGGAAAAATCTTGCCGCTTTTTTCGTTTCATCAGCTGGGAAAATTTTTTCCCTGACATCTTCCGCAATCTGCGCTGCAAGTCCGAAAACCTCTGGGTAATTGCCTGATAAAATCTCACCTGGTTTCGTTTCAGAGATTTTACTCACAAGCTCTTCAAATTTTGGATGCTCAACTACAAACTTCGCTGCATAGACCAAAGCTCGTGGAGTAAACAGCCAAAAATAACCCGGTGCATTCATAACAAGCCACAGGGCTGTGGTTCTCTCATCTATATTTGCATAATTTAAACCTACAAAATGAGAAAGCGAATTTGCACTATCACCCCAAACCTCTCTCACAAGCTCAGGAGGTAAAACATAAGCCAAAAGATAAGTTCTATTCTTTTCAGGCTCAGCAAGAAATAAAGATTGTGGAGCATCAGCTCTCCAACCTTGAAGATCAACTCTCATATTACTTTTATCAAAGTCTTTCTCACCATACACAGAAACTACTTTGAGACCATCTGGCAGCTTATCTTTATAAGATTGCTGCGGAGAAGAACACGAAGAAGAATAAATTATGAAGAATATAAAAGCAAAGAATAAAAAACTCCATTTATTATTATTATTATTACCATCCATACTCCCTAACCCCGTCATGATAAATCACCTCCTTTTTTTGTTTTTTATAAAAAAATCAAAAATAATATAATCATTTTTTTTAAAGATTTCCACAAAAAATGAAGATTTTAGTTTTATTTTTTAATAATTTTTGAATAAAATTAAAGAGAAAAAATAAATGAAAATGGTGACGCAAGGCAAAAACGAGAAACAAAAATATCCTGAAATAAGGCTTTCTGTGAATGTGGATCATGTGGCTTCACTAAGAGAGGCAAGAAAAGAAAAAGAGCCAGACCCAGTCCATGCGGCAGTTCTTGCTAAAATCGGTGGAGCAGATGGAATAACAGTGCACCTCAGAAAAGATAGAAGACATATAAAAGAAAGAGATGTGAAAATGATAAAAGAAGCGGTAGATTTGCCTTTGACAGTTGAGATGGGTTTGTTTGAAGATATTTTAGATTTTGTGCTTGAAGTAAAACCAGCAAAAGTCACTTTGGTACCTGAAAGACAAGGTGAAGTGACAACAGAAGGAGGAATGGACCTTAAACCAGAGGGTACCAAGAATGAAGTTGAAAAATTTGCAAAAGCTCTTCAGGAAAAAGGTATAAAAGTGGGAGCTTTTATAGATGCAGATGAGAAATCGGTTCAAATAGCAAATGAAATTGGACTTGACTTTGTTGAAATAAATACAACCCAGTATGCGAAAAATCCACAGAATTTCAAAATAGTGAAAAAGATAGAAGAAGTTGCAAAGTATGCATCAGAAAAAGGGCTTGAAGTTATGGCAGGACATGCTTTGAGTGTAGCAAATGTTTCAAAGATAGCACAAATAATTTACATAGAAGAACTCTCAATAGGGTTTTCAATAGTAGCAAGAGCAGTTTTTGTTGGTTTTGAGCGAGCAGTCAGAGAAATGAAAGATGAAATGATGAGAGCAAGATTTTTAGCAATATCTTCTTTGGACAATTTCAAAATATCTTGAATCCAAATAAATTCAAAGAAGCACAGAATTTTTCGTGCAGGAGAAAATTTTCCTTTTAAGAAAAAAATTTTTCTTCGGCAAACCTTTCTGAAAGGATAGAAATTGCAGTTTTCAAAGCCTTTCTTGATGGTAAAACATCATGGACCCTGAAAATTCTTGCTCCCTTTTGAAGCGCTATTGATATTGCAGATATCGTTCCTTCAAGTCGCTCAGAAGGAGGTGGGGGATTCTCTTGTGATATGCAAAATCCTATAAATGATTTTCTTGATACTCCCAAAAGCAAAGGATAATTTAGCTCTGATGCTATTTCTTCAAGTCTATTTATAATTATGAGGTTCTGATGAGGTTTCTTACCAAAACCTATACCTGGGTCTAAAATGACTTTTATTCCTAAATTTTCGGCTAAATTTGCAGATGAAGAAAGATAAAGTTTTATTTTCTCAATAAGTTCCGTGTCTTCTAATAGCTTTGATTGCATAATTTTTGGTTTGGCTGTAATGTGCATTACAATGGCTGGTGCTTTATATTTTTGACAGATATAAGGAATTTTCTCATCAAATCTGAATCCGGAAATATCATTTACGATATCGGCTCCCAAATCAAGCGCAATTTCTGCAACAGAAGACCTATAAGTATCAACTGAAATGGGAATACGAGGAAAATTTTTTCTTATCTCATAAATAACATTTTTTATTCTTCTTATTTCTTCCTCTTCTAGAATTTCATCTGCACCAGGACGAGTGGATTGCCCACCTATGTCTATTATGTCTACGCCTTCCTCTATCATTTTTTCAGCAGATAAGATCGCTTCTTTTTCGTTCTCGTATCCAAAATAGAAAGAATCTGGGGACATATTTAGTATTCCCATGACGAAAACATAATTTTTAGTATCAAGAGTTTGACCACAAGCTGGCAGTTCTATTTCAAATCTACTACGGAGATTTTCTTGAATGTTTGATGGAAAATAGATCATCGTAATGGGAATTAAGTTAGCAAGGCATCCAGCTCCTTTGCTGTAAGTGTTTCTTTTTCAAAAAGTTCCTTAGCCAATTTGTGCAGTTTATCTACATTATTAGAAATTATAGTTTTTGCTCTATTGTAGCAAGTTAAGATTATATTTCTTACTTCTTCGTCAAGTTTTCTTGCAGTCTCTTCTGATATGGTCTCGGTTCTTGAAATCTCTCTACCGAGAAATATATATTCTTCTTTTGATTTGAAAGCAATCGGTCCAAGTGAAGACATTCCCCATTCATATACCATTTTTCTTGCGAGTTCAGTGGATTTTTCTATGTCATCAGCTGCTCCGGTGGATAGTGTATTAAAGAATATCTCTTCCGATGCAGATCCTCCAAGAAGAACAGAAATTTTTTTCATAAGATACTCTTTATCCATAATGTATCTATCTTCTTCCGGGACCTGTAAGGTAACACCGAGTGCCCTCCCACGAGGGATTATTGAGACTTTTTCTATGGGGTCTGGACCTTCAATTTTTGCGACAAGAGCATGTCCTGCCTCATGATAAGCAATTCTCCTTTTTTGTTCTTCTGTAAGATAAATTCCTTTCCTTTCCACTCCCATTATCATTTTATCTCTTGCACGCATAAGAAGTTCTTCATCTACAAAATTTTTCTTTTCTCTTATAGCCATGATCGCTGCATCATTTATCATACTTTCTATATCAGCTCCTGAAAATCCTGGTATTGATCTTGCTATTTTCTCTAAATCTATATTCGGGTCAGCTTTGACTCTTTTGAGGTGAACTTTTAGTATCTCAATTCTACCTTTCAGATCAGGCAAAGGAAAATAAATTTTTCTGTCAAATCTTCCTGGTCTAAGTAAAGCCGGATCAAGAATATCGGGTCTGTTTGTTGCTGCTATCACCACTATTGGCTCTCCTCTTGATTCTATTCCATCAAGCTCAACGAGAAGTTGATTTAAAGTCTGCTCCCTTTCATCGTGACCTCCTCCTAATCCCGTTCCTCTTCCTCTTCCCACTGCATCTATTTCATCTATGAAGATTATGCATGGAGCGTTTTTTCTTGCTTTTTCAAAAAGGTCACGGACTCTGGCTGATCCAACTCCAACAAAAAGTTCAATAAAAGACGAACCAACTTCGTAAAAAAATGGAACCCCGGCTTCATTTGCAATTGCTTTTGCAAGAAGGGTTTTACCGGAACCAGGCGGTCCTATAAAAATTACGCCTTTTGGTGGTCTTATTCCAAACTCTTTGAACTTATCGGGATTTTTCAGATAGTCAATTATGTCTTTTACTTCTTGTTTTACTTCATCAAGTCCTGCGACATCATCAAAGGTAATCTTATTTTCTTTTTTCGGGACGAAGACTTTTGCTTTTGAGCGAGTAAAAGATATAGCTCGAGCATTTCCCCTTTCAACGCCCCTTATAAAACTAAAAATAAGAAAAATTATAAGCAAGGTTGGAACCCAAGCTATCAGAATATCTCTTAAAATAGAAGGTTTTTCCTCTGGCACTATATTCACCTTTACACCACTTTCGTAAAGTTTTTTGATAAGTTCCCATTCTACAAGTCCATAAGTTCTGAAAGCCTTCCCATCTCTGAAAGTTCCCTCAATTTTATTTCCTTTTATCTTTACTTCATCTACACTTTCTAACTTGTTTATGAAATCAGTAAAACTCAAATTCTCAAACTTTTGATTCTGCTGAACATCAACAATTGCTCTGTAAATCAAGATTGATCCTACAAAAATCAAAAGCCATATAAGTATATATCTCATTTCAGTAAAAATTAATGCGAAAGAAAAGAAATTTGTTTTTGCCGACTAATTCGGTGTTTTTAAGAAAGCAAAAAGATAGATAAAGATAGATAAATGAAATATCCCAAAATATAAGAAAATTATTTCTTTTGAGGCTAAATTTTTTATATGATATTGAATTGGCTCATAGGAGGTCCACAAGGAACCGGTGTTGATACCTCCGCGAATTCTTTTGCAAGGTCTTGCGCGTACGCTGGATACTGGATCTTTGGCAAAAGAGAATACCACTCAAACATAACAGGAGAACATTCATATTTTATAGTAACAGTATCAGATAATCAAGTGAAAAGTTTCAGAGATCCAATAGATGTTCTTGTATCTTTTGAGGAAAGAACTCTGAAATTTCACATAAAAGATGTAAAGTCCGGAGGAGTTGTAATATACGATGCAGAAATAGATCTTGAAAGGCTGGGAATAAAGAGAGATGATGTGGTTTTCATTCCAATAAAATACAACGAGATAATAAAAGAAACAGCAGAAAAATTTGGTTTGGGAGATGTGAAGAAACTCCAAGTTATGAGAAACTCAATTAGCGTTTTTGCATCAGCAGGCTCTATTGATTTGCCCGCAGAATGTGTAATAAAATCTATGGACTTTATTTTTACAGGAAAAAGAAGAAAGGTATTAGAGCCAAATAAATTCGCAGGACTCATAGGTTATGAGATTGCAAAAAAATTTCAAGATAAAATAAAAATAAGGCTTCCAAAAATTGAGCAAAACTCGCAACAAAAAAGAGTAATTCTTACAGGAACCCAAGCAACAGCGTTGGGGAAAATTGTTGCAGGATGCAGATTCCAAACTTATTATCCAATAACACCAGCAACAGATGAAAGTGAGTTTTTAGAGTCAATAGCTAAAAAATACAATATGGTTGTTGTTCAAACAGAAGATGAGATAGCGGCTGTGACTATGATACAAGGAGCTGCACTTTGCGGAGCAAGAGCAGCATCCTCTACATCTGGTCCGGGATTTTCCCTTATGGCTGAGGGGTTAGGATGGGCAGGGATGAACGAAGTTCCAATAGTTGTCATAAATTATCAAAGAGGAGGTCCAGCAACTGGATTACCTACAAGGTATGAACAAGGAGATCTGAAATTTGCAATATATGCTGCCCATGGTGAGTTCCCAAGAATAGTTTTAGCACCGGGAGATATAGAAGAAGCATTTTACATAACAGTGGAAGCTTTCAACCTGGCAGAAATATATCAGTGCCCTGTAATAGTATTAGAAGATAAACTCCTTGCAAATGGAATTCAGACGATAAATTATCCTGACATAAGTGAAGTAAAAATAAACAGAGGAAAAATCGTAAAAGATGGTCAAGATGGTTATGACAAAAAATTTACAAAATTCAAAAGATTTGAAATCACAGAAGATGGGATTTCACCGAGAGTATTTGTAGGGCAAGCTGGATTTGTTTTCTGGAACACAGGAGATGAACACGATGAATTTGGACACATAACAGAAGACCCAGAAAATAGACTTCTTATGCACGAAAAAAGAATGAAAAAACTTGAAAAAATAATTCAAGAGGTTGAAGAAGAAAAGAAAATAAATGTTTTTGGAGATGAAGATAGTGAGTTCGTTATAGTAAGTTGGGGTTCAACAAAAGGAGCAATATTATCTGCGTTAGAAGAACTTGAAAGTGAGGGATTGAAAGCACTTTTCGTTCAAGTGAAGATGGTTCATCCGCTTGACGGAGAGCTTATAAAAAAGAAAATAAAGGGAAAAATAAAAATAGCCGTAGAAAATAATTATTCTGGACAGCTAGCAGGACTCATAACAGAAAAAACAGGCGAGTTTTTTGATTACATGATACTCAAATGGAACGGAAGACCTATCTCTCACGATGAAGCTGTAAATGCTCTCAGAGAAATAATAAGGGGTAAAACAAAAAGAAAAAGAATAGTTCTTACAGCTGGATTATAATAAAGCAAAAATTTAACAAAGTAGTAGGGATGGTAAAAAGAAAAAAGAAAAAAGATGAAGGAAAATAAGTTAAAGAAAAAATAAAAGAAACAAAAAAGAAATAAAAAGAAAGGAGGTGGAAAAAAATGCAAAGTGTTTTTAGGTCTGATGTAGAGTCGGATTGGTGCCCAGGTTGTGGAGATTTCGGTATTCTCTCAGCTTTAATTCAGGCTCTTTCTGAACTTGAAATACCTCCATCAAAATGTGCAATATTTTCTGGGATAGGTTGCTCGGGTAAAACTCCTCATTTTATAAATGCTTATGGAATTCACACTCTTCACGGGAGACCTTTACCTTATGCGATAGGAGCAAAGCTTGCAAATCCATCTTTGACAGTAGTAGCAATAAGCGGTGATGGGGATGGATACGGAATAGGAGCTGGGCACTTTGTTAATGCTGGGAGAAGAAATGTTGACATAACTTATATCGTACATAATAATGGGGTTTATGGATTGACGAAAGGACAAGCATCTCCGACTTTGAGGAAAGGAGCTCAACCAAAGTCTTTGAAGTATCCTAACATAAACGATATGATAAACCCAATAGCTATCGCTCTTGCGGCTGGATACACCTTTGTAGCTCGTGGATTTGCATACAATGTAAAGCATCTGAAAGATATAATAAAGCAGGCAATAATACATAAAGGTCTCGCTCTCGTTGATATTCTGCAACCATGTCCAGTTTTCAACACAGTGGATACAAAAGAAAGTTATATGGAAAGAATAAAGGTTCTTGATGATAGTTTTCCGACATCTGATATAAAAGTCGCGATGGAAAAGGCGTTAGACCAAGATACTTTATGGATAGGGGCATTTTACAAAGATGAAAGCAAAGACACATTTGAAGAGAGGTTCCAAAAAATTCTTTCAGAATATCCAGAGGTTTGTCCGGCAAATATAAAAATGAGTGATGATGATGGGAGAACAACATCAGATATAAGAGAAGTTTTAGAGAATTTTATTTGTTAGGAGTTGATTTGCCGGTTTTCTCATTACCTCGTCAAAAAATTTTCACATTTTACAAGAAGCTTAACTACTTTCAAACCATCTTCTCCGCTCACTTCTGGATTGGTATCATTCAAAATACTTTTCACTATACTATCTACCTCTATGGAAAGAGGTTCTTTATTATCTACTTTGACTATCCTTATATCACCGGAAATATAAGTTGGAAAGAATGGGTTTTCATCTCTTACAAAAGTTTCCTCGGCGTTCTCATAAATCTTTATCTTCTCAAATTGATGAACATCATCCCACCACAAAACTTTTTTCTTTCCTCCTATTATCATCTTTCTCACCTTCACAGGTGAAAACCAATTGACATATATATGCCCAACTATTGAACCATCTGCTACAAAAGATATATGTGCTATATCGTTTCTGTGTTTCCCAAAAAGTTTTGTCGCAAGAACATCTCTTATCTCTATATCATAACCAAAATACAACAAAATAGAAAAGTCATGGACTGCTAAATCCCAAATCACATCTATTCTCTCGTTATATCTCCCTCTCACTTTCTCTGAATCAAAATAGATAATTTCTCCGAGCTCTCCACTTTTGAGTATATCCTTTATTTTCCTCACACAAGGATTAAAAACGAATGTGTGATCAACAAAAATCTTAACTCTTTTCTTTTTAGAAAGTTCAATTAGTTCCTCTGCATCTTTTATAGATGTAGTAAATGGTTTTTCCACAAGAACATTTTTACCTTGCTCAATTGCAAGTTTTGCAAGCTCATAATGAGTTTCTGGTGGAGTAGCTATTACAACAAGATCTAAATCCTCCCTCAAAACATCTGTGAAATCCTTTGTCCATTTTTTTATCTTTGGATACTGTTTGAGTTGCTTTTTGATTTTTTCTTCATCTAAATCACATATTATCTCACAAGAAACATTTTGATGATTATAAAAGTTTCTCAGAAGGTTTGAACCCCAGTATCCCAAACCTACTATACCGACTTTTACCACAGAAAAATATTAATTCCAAAAATAAAAGAGAGTGATCGGGTTTATTCAAATTTTTAATATACTATGGATAAAAGCATTGCAAAAGCGATACCGCATCTAGATTTTGAAATGGTAAAGCAGGATAATTTACAGATGAAATGGCACAGAAATTTAATAACTTCTCATTTTTTACTGTTCCTTTTAATTTCAAGGATAACAAACGCTCGGTTATTGAAAACTATCTTTAAATTTTCTCTATCTTCTTCCAGAATCTCCTTTAAATAATCAATAAAACCTATATAAAAAACTACATACCTAAAATTTGACTTATTTACAATAAATTCTATTGTTTTTTTTCTCAAAAGTGGGTCAAGAGAATCAAGGGCGGGCAGAAAAAACATAGGGTCTAACTTACCATTACTAAAAATCTTAAAGGCAGGGGGCCAACAGTAAAGCAATATATCTTCACTTTTTACATCTTTACCCTTGAAAAAATCTACTACCTCCCTATTCTTACTCCAACTACTGTATGGATTTATCTTTCCCATTATATCTATGAACTCCGCTAACCTCAACACACAGGATATGAGAAAAATTAAAAAAAGAATTCTCTGTTTCCTTAATACAAATTCATTTATAACTCTTACACTTATCAATAAATATATCGGCAAAAGAACATATATCATCTTCGGCAATAACGATAAATAACTTGAAAATAAAGCGTAAAATATCAAAGAAAAAAAGTATGCTGCTACCTCAAATCTCCTCCTTATATAAAATATCCCTAAAACTAAAACTAAAAGATTTACTGTAATCCCCAAATCAGTCAAATTCTTGTATTTGGAGTTTATGGAATGAGATAAGAATCCATATTTTGACATAATATCCGAAACAGAAAATGCTTCCCTCAAATTAGACAGAATTATTCCTAATATATCAGGTAGTTTGAATGGCAAAAAAATCAACGAAATCAATACATATCCTAAAATCTTATATAAATCATAAAGAGAACCTATTCCCCCACGAAAGAAAGGTTTTACCATTTCCAATGAAGGTAAAGTAATGATACAATTTGAACAACTATAATGAAGGCGAAAATTTTGGTTTAGCGATGAAAAAATATAATATATACTCGGAGCGAAAAAGATTGTAGATAACAGAGCAACTAAAATAACTCCTTTAAGATTTCTATGATATAAAAAAGATGTTAAGGTTAATCCACAAATAGCATATGGGATTGGTAAATAATTATGCACTGCCAAACCCCCAAATACACCAGCTAAAACATATCTTTTTTCCATCAAAAAATAAAGCATACCAAGGATAAGAAATGAGACCGCAGCGTGATGATGTTCCCGCGGAATAAAATAAAGGGTAGGAGTAGTTAAAGCACAAAAAATAAGAGAAAAAACAATAAACCCATCAATAAAAAAATATCTCTCCAAAATCTTGAATAAAAAATATAGAAAAAGAAAAGAGAAAAAAAAGTGATAAAAAACCTCCTTCAATACATACCATCTCCAAAACTCTCCTAAAAAAGAAAAAATTTTATTGTAGATGTAGATTATGGGAAAAAATGGAAATAGCCCATTATAATCTCTCCATATTATGGGTATCTCAATACCAAATATTTTAATTTTGAGGAGATAATAAAAATCTTCTTTTATAATGGAGAAAAAAGGCAGCACCTTCGTTTCACGAGGGCGAGAATAAATAAATTCACCTTTATCAAAATCTATACCTACTATCTTCCTTTTGTAATCACCCATCATTATAGCATCTTCATAGCGGGGAGTTTCAAAGAAAATAGTGAAATTTGTAAAGATTGGGGAAGTAAAGATAAAGACAAATCCAAAAGCTATCCAAAATAATTTTCTTCTTTCTCTCCTTTTTTCTACCACAAATAAAAAATATAACCTGATTTGCCAACTATTTGAAAAATCTATTAGGGTTTTATAACACGAATTGGCATACTACTATATGGTACCCAAACGGCTCCAAGCTGCCCCCATCCATTCCAACCCCAGCACCAAAGAGAACCATCATTTTTTATCACACAAGTATGTCCAAAACCCGCCGAAACTAACGCTACGCCTGATGGTATTATCTGAACCAGAGTAAATTTGGTTTCATAGGTCCCATCTCCAAGCTGACCGAATTCGTTCCACCCACCACACCAAAGAGAACTATCTGTTTTTATTGTGCAAATGTGACCTCCGCCCACAGAAACAGATATTACACCTGATGGTTCAATTTGAACTGGTATATTATACACACCACTTCCCCAACACCATAAAGATCCATCTACCTTCACTGCGCAAGTGAAATTACCAGCGGAAGAAACGGTAGAAACTGGAACTACGCCTGATGGTATTATCTGGACAGGAGTATCTCTATTTATATTTGTTCCATCTCCAAGTTGTCCCTGCGAGTTTTCTCCCCAGCACCAAAGAGAGCCATCTAACTTTATTGCACAAGTGTAAAAATCTCCCAGAGAAACTGAAGCTACATCCGTCATTACCTGAATAGGTGTACTAGTATGACCAATCCCAGGTATTCCAATTTGTCCCCAGGTATTATCTCCCCAGCACCACAAAGACCTATCTTGTTTTATAGCACATGTATGAGACCATCCCAAAGAAACAGACATTACATCTGATGGCATTATCTGAACCGGGGTATTCTTATCTATATTTGTCCCATCTCCAAGCTGACCTGCCACGTTATTCCCCCAACACCAAAGAGAGCCATCTAACTTTATTGCACAAGTATGATAACCCCCTAATGCGACAGATACTACCCCTGATGGCATTATTTGAACTGGGTAAGGCTTAACCACATTTATTGCATCTCCATCGCCTATCTCACCATACAAGTTTCCACCCCAGCACCAAAGAGAGCCATCCGTTTTTACTACACAAGTGTGATGATACTTTAAAGAAACAGATACTACATCTGATCGCATTATCTGAATAGGCATATTCCTCCTCCACACATATGTTGCATTTCCAACTCCAAGTTGACCAGCCCAGTTAGCTCCCCAACACCATAAAGATCCATCGGTCTTTACCGCGCAGTTGTGAAAACCACCTGCAGAAACAGACAATACTCCTGTTGACATTATTTGAATCGGGATATTCCTCGAAATATTTGTCCCATCCCCGATCTGTCCATGCCAGTTATTCCCCCAGCACCATAAAGACTTATCTTGTTTTATAGCACATGTGTGTCCCCATCCTGCTGAAACAGAAACTACACCTGACGACATTATCTGGACTGGAACTTCTCTATCTGTATTTGTTCCATCTCCAAGTTGACCGTATCTGTTATAACCCCAGCACCAAAGAGAGCTATCTTGCTTTATTGCACAAGTATGCCCAGCTCCTACAGAGACGGATACTACTCCTGATAACATTATCTGAACTGGCGTATTGGAGCTACCCGCACCCCAGCACCATAAAGACCCATCTGTTTTTATCGCACAGGTGTAAGAACGACCTGCAGAAACATAAGCTACCCCCGATGGCATTATCTGAACCGGGGTATTCTTATCTATATTTGTTCCATCTCCGAGCTGACCTGCCCAGTTACTCCCCCAACACCATAATGATCCATCTTCCTTTATTGCGCAGGTATGACCATTTCTAAAAATGTAATCATCTCCCGCGGAAACATGCACCACTCCCGACGATAATATTTGAACGGGAATATTCTTAGATACATTCGTTCCATCTCCAAGTTGTCCGTGCGAGTTTTCTCCCCAACACCATAAAGACTTATCTTGTTTTATAGCACATGTATGCCAACCCCCTCCATCAACATAAACTACCCCTGATGACATTATCTGAACAGGAGTATCCTTAGATGTATTTGTTCCATCTCCAAGCTGACCATGTGCGTTCCATCCCCAGCACCAAAGAGAGCTGTCCTGTTTTATGGCACAGTTGTACTCATACCCTGAAAAAACAAAAATTGCTTCTCCGAAAAAACCAGCAGCAGAAATAATATTTACTATTGCTTCTCCTTTGAATACCAAATTATATCCCTCTTTCTTTGTACTTGCTGAAATTATTGCTCTTCCTTCACCTGCCCCTTGAACTAATCCGTTTTCATTTACTATCGCCACACTTTGGTCAGATGAACTCCATTCAAATCCTACACACCTTATCTCATTTCCAAAAATGTCTTTCGCTACTGCTGTAAGTTGAGCTGTTTCTCCTACCTTCATCGTAACCTCCGATGGAAAAACCTCTACTCTGTCAAGACCTAAACCTTTATCAAAATGAACTGCTCCTTGACCCTCTCCTTTGAACTCCCTTGAAATTACTCCGCCAAAAATCTGTCCTTTACCATCTACTTTTACCTCGTTCCCTATCACACCTGAATAGATTGCTCCTTGTCCTTCTACTTTAACTTTATCAGTTGAAATTATTCTCAGGAAAACTGGATTTGTCTTTATTTGTCCTTGCCCCTCTACACTTACATCTCCCTCTACCACAACTGTTGCAGGTCCGGAAAACTCCAAAACCGATCTCCCTGATATTTTTATCTCTTTGAAATAATAAACACCAGATGGTAAAGTGAGTCTGTCGTTATTTTCAAGTTTGAGTTTCCCATCTTTTATGAACTGCGGGGGAATAACAGAGTTATTGTTGCTTTGTCTTGCTTTATCAATAATTTGAGAGATATCAACATCGCAGCTTTGGACTTGAACAACCTGACCCGTAATATTAACATTTCTTCCGTTTATTTTTATATCATCTACATAAGCTACGCTACCTGTTGATATATTTTGATTTTGGTTGTATTCACCGCAAAAAGAGTTATATCCATCAACTAAAAAATTACCTCCAAGCTTTACAAAGCAAGATTGAACTGCATATCCAAACTTTATCTGCTCATGAGAAGACTTAAAAAATAGCCTACGATTATGGTCTATGGTGGTGATACTACTTTGATTATCTATCAAAAATGATTGAGTTTGATCTTGTGGAGATTGTCCACATCCGGAAATAAAGAGAGATGAAATAAACGCTACCGCCGCCAAAGAAATAAATGCTTTTCCTTTATTTTTAAAATTAAACCCTGTCATTTTTGTTCACCTCCTTTTTGATTTTTTTCCGATTTGAATTTAAGTTGCGCAAAAAAAAAAAAAAACGAATTTTCAGAAAGTTTTGAAATTCTTAAATTTATTTTATTATTAAAAGCCAAAATGTGGGGCAATATTTTAACTACTGCGAGGAATTTTTTATTCATAGGTTTATTTTCAACGATTGGGAGCTTTTTAGTTTATAAATCTATTTGGACTTATGGACCTTTGGTGAGTCCAGATAGCGCAGTCTACTTGCAAACGGCTGAGAATTTTAAAAATGGTTATGGAATTTCAGTTAGGGATGCAGATGGTTTCAAGGTTATGACTCATTGGGCACCATTATATCCGATTATTTTGAGCTTCTTTGATGATTTTAGAATATTGAATGTTCTATTAGCATTTATCACAAGCTTTATTTTTGGAGCAATTATTTTAGATGCTACTCGCTCCATATATGCCTCTATTCTTTCTGCAATTTTGCTTTCAATTTCTCCCACTTATGTTTTGATATTTTCATATTTGTGGTCCGAAACTTTATCTTTACCTTTCGTTTTATTAACTCTTTCTCTTATCAAAAAATATTTAGATCGGCAATCCTTCTATCTACTTTTTATTTTTTCAATTTTGATTAGTATTTCAACCCTTATAAGATATGCGAATTTATTTTTTATCTTGGTTATAGTTGCAATTTTCTTCGTTTATCGCCTGCCAATCCGCCACCTCTTATTAAGCCTTGCAATTTCCTCATCTCTATTCGTTTTATGGCAACTGAGAAATATTTCAGCACCAAATCCACAATTTACCACAAGAGAACTTTCCTTACACTTACCTTCAATCCACCATTTTTATACTCTATTTTCAACTTTAATAGGATACATACTCCCTGAAAAAGACACCCTCCTAAGTAATATATATATCCCCCCTGAAAAAGGCTTTACACTTTCTAAGTATTTTCAGAACTGGTCTTTTATAGTGGCATTTTCTTTTATTTTGGGAATAGTAGTATTCTTATCAAAAAAGGAAGGGAAATTAGAGATTTCAAATTGGGAAAAATTACTTCTTATTTGTAGCGTATGTTATATTGTTTTCATATTTACGAGTATTTCTATATATGACTATACCACCCCGCCTGACACAAGAATTCTTTCTCCCCTCTTTCTTTTCCTTGTCATCTTTTCATTTGTTTTTATTTATAAAATTCTTAACTTCAAGCTAAGAGGAGCTTTAATATACTTAGTACTTACGATATCGTATCTTAACTATGAACTAAGTTATTTTCAGAATATAAAAGAAAATCCTCGCCTTCATTTTCTAAACAAAACTTCCCTCTTAAATCTTGAAATTATAAAAGAGATAAAAGATTTGCCCAAAGATGCTTATATATATACTAATGATCCATTCTTAGTGTATTTTGGTGCAAAAAGATTCTCCTCTATGATGCCTCTCAAGTTTAATCCAGTAGCTAATAAACCAGATAAAAATTTTCAAGATAAAATAAAAGATATGTATATGAAACTGAAGCAAAAAGACGGATTTCTAGTTATTTTTTATCCGTTCAACCCACCTTATATTCCTACAAGAGAGGAGTTAGAAAATCTATTACCGCTAAAAGTATATAAAGAGACAAAAAGCGGAATTATATATAAAGTTAGAGAATGATGAATTTAGAGCAATGGATTAAAAAATAGCTGGATGATTTTTTATGTCAAAGGTAAAAATTATAACTTTATTTTTTGCTCTGATTCTTTATCTTGTACTTATTTCAGAATATCTACTCATAGCAAACACAATTGCTCCCATACTTTTTGAGGAACAGACAGTAGCGAAAAGGAAAGTAATAATAGGTATAAAAGATAAAACTGTTTTCTTCTATTCGTATAAAGACATTCCAGAATACGAAATACAAAACGGAGACGGTAAAGAGAATGGTTTTCAAAAGGTAATTGCAAGGGCAGAAAAGAAATTTTTGTTCCTTTCCATAATCAAAAAACCACTTGCACCAAAAATTACTCTAAAAATATTTGATTTAGAAATACCTATATTGGGATGGGGGTTCATAGGCCCTGGTCCGCATATTATCTTCAAGTTGTATGAAAAACTGAGAGACTTTTTTGGTAAATTTGATCTTCATCTTTTAGGTTTAAGGATAGCAGGTTTGATTTTCCTTTTCACATCTTCACTTTTATTTGCAAAATATACAAAATCAATCTTGGCACTTCCTTTTTTCCTCGCATTCCCGGTGAATCTAATTTATATGCATATAGAATCGTTTTACTACCTTATTATGACATCAGTCACATTTTTGAACTACTTTGCGCTACAAAAGAAAAAATTTCACATTTTTCACTTTCTATCAGCAATTCAGTGTTTAGTTCACATGAGAGGATATGTTATAACTCTTGCTTTTATCTTGGCATTCATAATATCAAAACTTGCAGAAAAAGGAGAAAGAAGTAGAGAAGAAAGTATTAGAGAAATAAAGCAATTTATTTTTTCAACGGTTTTATTTTCCCCACTTTATATACTTCCACTCTTTATTTTTTCACTTCCTCATCTTATAAAAATTCAAGATGAACAAAAATATGAACAATATATATTAGCTTTACCAAATCTATCTGAAATTATGAAGACCTACATATTAGGGTTCATTTCAAAGATACCGTTTTTGCCCATGCTTTTACTTTCAAAAGTGAGAGACTTTCTTATGACCGGCAACTTTCAGATTTTCTTTGCAAGCTACGGGGTGTTAATAAGAGGAACTTTCACCACATTATATTCAGCACTAATGAACATTTTCTTTTACTTGCCAGCATTTCTTATTAACTTCAAACAAAATATGCCACTATTTATATTTTTAGGGGTTTATCTTATACTTTCCATGTTAGCTGTTCTTTTTTTTATACCGGTCCCCAACAATTTCTTCCATTGAGTTTTCTCATATTATATCATTCTTACAAAAAACTAGAAGAGTCAAAAATAAAAACAACGGCAAAACAAGGAGAGATAAAGGGAGGAGAGGTAAAGATAGGGGAGATTTTGATTTTTTGTTTTTGCATTATTGCAGTTTTAGGAAATATGGCTATGATAATATCTCCTCAAAAATACCTCCAACCTTCATTTTTATATTCAGAGCACAAAAAAGTAATGGTAAAATTAGAAGAGATTGAGAAAAGAATAAAAAATCAGGAAGGCAAATCAAAAGTTAGTATGCTATGCATAACAAAAGGAGATATTTTTTACGTGAAATTTGATTGCGATGTTGGAAGACCATTTATAAGTTCGGAAAAAATAGCTTCTAAGGGTATGATGAAGTTAGCACAAATATCAGATTTATATGATGTGATAGTAGTAAGTGAGGATTACTTTGATTTTTACGAGTATGTCAAAGATAAATTTTCAGTTGAAGTCAAAACAGATGGGTTTATGATACTTACCAAAAAAAGCAAAAATTAAATGAGTATTAAGGAATAAGATTTCGTCTTTTCACTTTTCTTGATTCTTGAGATATTATACGAGAGATTTAAGATTAAAATTACGAAAATGCAATAAGTAACTACAAACTAAATATTATATTCAACTTGCCATCAACCTCTTTTAAATATACCTCTTCAAGTTCTCCTATTTTACCTATAATCAAGTCTTCACTGATCAAATCAGTAAAAGGAAACGGAACCAAAACTATATCTCACTTCTTAAATTTCATTTACTTTGCTCTTTTATATAGCCAAGGCTATAAATATCTGGTTCATTTTCAAGAAAACCTCTTAAACTTTCCTGACTTAAAACTTCGGCTGATTTAGCCAAAATAAAATCATCCAACGAATCAATAGTCAGGAACCTCACAAAGTCGTAAAACTCTCTTAATTTTTTGTCTGAAAAAGAATTCAGATACTTTATTATCTCATCTATCAAAATTTCTTTTTGGCTCGTTTCATATATTCTAATGCCTTCTTGATTTTTGAGATATTCTCTGAAATCTTCAAGGGGAGGATTATGAAATATACTCCACTCCATATTTGCTAAAAACTTCCGCTAATTTTGAGATTTTCTCAATCATCTCTGATTTTTTTATATCCTAACCATTCGGGTAAATTTTTGTCAGCCCAATCCCGGTATTCTTGCATAGTATTAAATATACGGTAAGGTTCATCATCAATAACCGGCAATTTCATAGGTATAAATCCTAATTTTATCCGTTCTTCAACTGACCTTGAAAGACCATCCATGAAATTCAACTCAATTTCTTCATCCTCACTCAATCTACCTATTCTATATATTACCTTACTCACCTGAAAATTAAAGCTTTGTCGCAAACATTTCAGGGTGGCCCTGCAAAGCCATCAGGACCTAACCTACTCGCTATCCCCTCCCACCTCCCTTGCACCATCACAGGGCGCAAAGGAGAGAAGTCCCTTACAAACATCCTCCCAAGGAGAGGTATAGCGAAGGCTACCCTCAGAACTCGCCAGAGTTTCTGTCCGCTTCCCGGACCCCTCACAGGTTCCTTCCTCAGGTTCCCCTGCTCTTGGGTCTCTGGCTCACTCTGAGAGCTTTTTCTATTACTTACTTCAACCAAAAATTTCTCAAAAAATTTCTTCTCCCTCTTTAACCTCCTCAAATCTCTCTTTATTCCATTTGCTTTGTATTTATTCTTCTCTTGATCTAACTTATTTTTCAATTCCTCCTCCATTTTCCCTAATCTCCATAGTGCATATTGAATGTAAATCTGGCTTTTAAGTAGTTTTTTGTAGTTTTCTGGTATTTTCTCTTGAAGCCCCAATGCTTTCCTACCTATTACATACGCTCCTGCCACATCTTTATCTATAAAATACTGCGGACAATATTTCATCATACCTATAACTGATGTAAATGCTGGATTTACCTTCACTACTTCTATTCCTTCCTGATTTGCTAAGCTCTCTATCTTTTTCAGTATCCTCCTATAAGAGAAAAATTGAAGGATTTTCCTGAGTTTTGCTTTTCCATCACCTCTTTTTCCTTTTGGAAGCTTTTTTATATCCTCAATTGCAATGGCTTTTCCTTTCTCTCTCGCAAATCTTATAACCTCATGAGCTATCAGCCACTCCTCATATTCTTTCCTATTTCTGCTTTTGCATTTCAGAAGATGAGAAAGATAGATT
>Ga0272445_1000534_pt1 | contig 35076 bp, 35 predicted proteins | sample YNPCB0031_FD_194404 | JGI IMG/M metagenome (GOLD analysis project Ga0272445, IMG submission 194404) | Hot spring sediment microbial communities from Yellowstone National Park, WY, United States - YNP-CB-003-1 | ecosystem: Environmental > Aquatic > Thermal springs > Hot (42-90C) > Sediment... | reverse complement strand
AGTTCTATCTTCTATTTTTGCCGGGGTTTTTATAATAAAATGTTAAAATCTAGGCACCCTCATCTCCACACTCACCAAGTTAAATTCCTTAAATACCTCTTTTTTAAATCTTTACATACGCAATAGGTGAGCCTATGAGAAGGTAAAGATTTCCCCCATTTTGCAATTAAAAGAGATTTTGGAAGATTCATCCAAGGAAGCTTCTCGAAAAGCATTAAGCAAGTGCCAATAAGCAGGTGGAAGGCTTAAAAAGCAATGTTACCGTTCATGTTACCGTTTAATATCACCGATAAGGGGAGAGAGGGGTTAAAATTTAGGCTTAAATGGGAATTTTCATTTCTTGGCTTTATACATGCGCGTCAACTTTGCTGAAGGTTGCTTCGATATTCCTCTATTATTTTCCTCTTTATTTTCGAGGAGCTGCTTACGTCTCCCCCCTCAAACCTGTTTAATCTCACAATCTCTATATTGAGGTTTCTCTCTTTTACATATCTCTTTAATTTTTCCTCCATCTCCTCTTTATCGTAGCCTAACGCTATTATGTCAGGCTTCACTTTCTCTATAACCTTCGCCATATCCATTTCTTCGTATCCCAGTATTGCCTCATCAACAACTTTTAGGGCCTCAACTATAGCTCTGCGCTGATCCTCAGGGATTATGGGCTTTTTTCCCTTTAACCTTTCAACAGTTTTATCTCTCGCAACTATAACGATCAGCTTCGATTTTTCGCCGCCGAGATTCTTCGCATTCGTCAAATAATAGACGTGCCCATAATGCAGTAAGTCAAAGGTTCCCTCAGCCAGCACAACCTTGCCTTCTTCCTTATGATCCATAGCTGCTGCCACCTACCATTCAAACTCAACCAGCCCTAACATGCGCAGCGCATCTAAAAGCCCCTCACAATAGGAAATAGAAGCTAAACTTACCTCATATTCTTTTCTCCCCAAATAGTATTTGGCGTCCTCAAAGTATCTTTTGGCTTCATCAACGATCCTAATTATAGACGTCTCCTCAATAACGGCGGAACGATGGGCAATTCTCAGATTTCTAAGGGCTTTCTCCGTCTTAAGTATATACCTTAACGCTCTCCCCTCGATCTCCGTCATTTGCTCATCTCCATAACCCATCTAGGTGCATTAGCAAGCGCAATCAATGCTTCAGCCTCCATGAAATGGAGCTTTTCAGCTGGAAGAATTAAGCTATGCGGTGGACCGCCGAAGTTGAAGCTCATTAAATCTTTAATCGAATCGGCCTTAACCCTAACATCCTCTGAGCCGGCTCTAGCGATGCCGACGGCAAGTTTATTTTCACTGAGCACGCCTTGCCTAATCTTTTCCTCCAGCGTCAGCAGGATCTCAAGAGCATCTCTTATTGTCATATACCTATTTTCCTCAGCTCTAACATCTAGAAAGCATAGCGTATGCAGATCTCTCGCCTTATTCTCGGCTACCACTAAATACGGTGTTCTCGAGATGCATCCATTCTCGGAGAACGGTATTGTCACGCTCTTGCCGAACCTGTAATTCTGAAGCCCGGATAGCCCTATAACGGCCGATATTATTGATGCTCCATGAACCACCCGGGTTTTTATCCCCTCCCTCTCAGCTCTTAACCTTAGGGCTATATGCGTTGTTGCTATCATCGGGTCTCCGGGAACAAGAAGAACGACCTTCGCATCCCTAGCTTTTTCAAGAATCATTCTGCCGCTCTCATCCTCCAGGTTTCGCCTTGAAACGACGGTTACATCCTTACCGGTGATTTTCCTAAAATCTTCAAGCGTGAAGCCGGGCATCAAACTTGTATAGAATTCAGCAAAGACGTAAGCCGCATCCTTAACCTCCCTAAGCCCGCGGAGCGATATGTCAAGATGATCATAAAGTCCTAAGCCGACGAAAACAAGTTCGCCAACCATACTTCACAACCATCCAAATAGAATTTAAAGAGAAAGCGAAATAAATTATATGTCATAAAAAAGAAAAAGTTATTAATTATCCAGCTATTTTACTCATATCTTGAACAAAAAGAGGGCCCGTAGCTTAGCAAGGTAGAGCGGCGGACCCATCTAAACCCTATCGGCGTAAATGGGGCTGAAGCTCTTAAGCCGCTCACGAAAAAGGGGACACCCGTAAAAGCGCCGAGAAAATGATGAGGCTGCTTCGGGAAGGTCGAGGGTTCAATTCCCTCCGGGCCCGCCAACCTATACATTTAAAACCTTCGCCTCTTAAGGAGAGGAGATAAAATCTGGAAATAAAACCAAATTATTAGGATTATTTTGGAGATGAACTATCATCATCTTCAAAACGGTGGGTTTCTCCCTCGCACGCTAAATATTCCCCATTAAAGGAATATCCAGCTTTTATTCATTCACCCATTGGAATGGGAGGTCTTCTTGCGACAGGTTTTTATAAATAATCTTAGAGTCTATTTTGTGGTGTTTCACTTGAAGGTTAATATTATGCCAACCAAAAAGGTTACGATTTTAGGTTTAGACAGAAGGGATCTTGCAGATCTAGGTTTCTGCGCCGTAACTTTCGGTGCAAACCGTCTTTTTTGGGTTAACGGTCTCCTACTCTGCCTAGAGGTTTATGAAAAATCCTTTGAGTATGAAATTGAGAGGGGGAATTTTTACGTAAGTCAGCTCTGCTATACGGAGCTCCCCAAGTATAGTAGGATTCTGGAGGTTGAGAAGGGAACGCAGATACCAATCGCAAATGTTTCAGACATGCAAATATATAAGGAAATCGCGAAGGCAATAATGGAATTTGAATGTAGAAGCAGAATGAAAAATGCTAAGCTAGGTTCCAAGGAAGAAGATGAGACTTAAATTTAAGATGCAACCTTCCACAGCTTAAGCCGCAGGCTTCCAGTCTTTTCCTCCTTTTTAGGTTTCATCGAAAATCCTCATTCTCTAATGGAAGTTAGGGCATTTTAGGCTTTTTCACGATTCATCCTCGCCCTTAAAAGGTGCCGGGTTTTCCGGCGAAACTTGATAAAACTTTTAAAAAATCCATATCTTATTATTTTGTGTGATCTAGCATGTTTAAGTCGGCTCTGTCTCTTAAATTCGGCGTAGACTATTATCCGGAGCATTGGCCTAGAAGTAGGTGGGCTAGAGACGCGGAATTGATGGGTGAACTTGGCTTTAACATTGTGAGGCTTGCTGAGTTCTCATGGAGCAAAATTGAACCTAGAGAGGGCGAATACAATTTTGAATGGCTTGATGAAGCCATAAGTATCCTTGCTAATAAGGGTATAAAGGCAATAATTGGAACCCCAACAGCTGCCCCTCCGCCTTGGATCATTAAGAAGCATCCTGATATTCTGCGAATTGATCATCATGGCGTAAGAAGCCCGGAGGGAACTAGGCGAAACTATTGTCCAAATAATCCCAACTATATTGCGCATACGAAGAGAATAGTTCAAGCATTAGCCCTCCATTATAGGGATAATCCGAACGTTATTGGATGGCAGATTGACAACGAATTTGGGATAGATCCCTGCTATTGTGAAAATTGTGTTAAGGCGTTTAGAAACTGGTTGAAAAGCAAGTATGGGTCTTTAGAGAACCTGAACTCTTCATGCGGCTTCATATTTTGGAGTCAGGAGTATGAGGATTGGGATGAAATTTTTCCGCCTAAACCTCCGCTTGACATGCAGAACCCAAGCCTATGTCTTGATTGGCATAGATTTCTAAGCGATTCATGGATTAGGTACCAGCAGATACAAGTGGATATAATAAGGGAGATAGCGCCAAATCATATAATAACGCATAACTTTATGGGCTTATATAAGGAGCTGAACTATTTCAAACTTGCCGAACCTCTTGACATAGTTTCATTCGATTATTATCCCAAATGGTCCCTAAACGTTGATTATGCTAGGTCAGCTATGGCTCATGACGTCATGCGTAGCTTAAAAAAGAAGCCCTACTGGATTATGGAGCTGCAGAGCGGCGCTGTTAAGGTTCATACAGCGCCAATTCCTAAACCGGGCGAAATAAGACTTTGGACTCTTCAATCAATCGCTAGAGGCGCTGATGGTCTACTCTATTTTAGGTGGAGGTCATGCAGATTTGGCGCTGAAGAATATTGGCACGGCATCCTGGACCATGATGGTGTTCCGAGAAGAAGATTTTTCGAGGTTAAAAAAGTATCCGAAGACTTAATGAAGATTGCACCTCACATTGAGAAAACAAATGTTAAACCCGAAATTGCCTTCACGCTTTCATATGACAATCTATGGGCGTTTGACCTTGAAGTTGGATATGGCGGAAAAAATTATTATGGCTTAGATTCCTGGGATCCATCTCTAGATTTCTATAGAGTTTTATATTCTAAGAATCTACCCGTCGACTTCGTAGATCCATCTAAAGAGGATCTCTCCAAATATAAAGTTGTTTTTGTCCCCTCCCTAATGCTCATCGATGAGGCTGCTGAGAAGAACTTAAGGTCGTACGTTAAAAAAGGCGGAATTTTAATTGCTACCACTAGAACCGGCGCTAAAGACTGGAATAATGTTATAGTTGACGCTGCATTGCCCGGCGTACTCTCAGATCTTTTCGGCATAACAGTTGAGGAATACACTGGTCTACCAGATGATGAGAAAGTCGGTATTGAAACGAATGAAACCATGCTTAGCCGTAAAGTTGCTGGCAAAGGAAGATGCTGGGCTGAAATGCTGCTACCCAAAGAAGATGCTAAAATAGTGGCTTACTATAATATGGGCATTTATGTCGGTAAGCCAGCGGCGACAATAAATAACTATGGTGAGGGTTTAGCCATCTACATCGGATCTTTCCCAGATGAAATTTTATACTCAGCGATTTTAGATTGGCTAATGGAAAGATTGAAGATTGAGCCAGTATTGCCTTCAACCGAGGGGCTGGAGGCCGTTGAAAGAACAGGTTCAAATGGCAGAGTTATATTTGCATTAAATCATAGCGAGCGCATGATACAGGTTCCGCTTAAGAGAGAGTATTATGAAATACTTTCAGGAGAAAAGGTGGACGGCTTACTTAAAATTGAAGGCTTAGACGCTAAGGTTCTTAAACCGATAAATTAAATTACTTTGAAAATTGGATTTCGCCCTTTATAATTTTATTTTCCGGCACATTCAATTCTCTCGCAATAGTTCTCTTTACCTCTAATGGGTCTAGTATTGTTTGGAATCGAACAGATATTCCGCAACGCATGTTTTCAGCGCGTATAGGAATCAGCTCCCTATATTCATATATGATGTTTCCCTGCAGAGCTTTTATGCTTAATGTTTCATTTTGGTGAAACGCTATCATTTCAGCACTGCGGCATGCCTCTTTAAAGTCGCTCCAGTCATCACATATTATTTTCACTGGAGCCTTAGAAACTTTTTCCTCCCTGGCTTCGCATACTATCGCTGGGGCCTTCCTCTCTTCCTCTTTAGGTTTTTCCTTAGCTTCAGATATTTCTCTTATTGCCACCGGAAGTTCGGATATTATTTCTTCCAGTTTACTTATGAGTAGATCCAGGTTTTTCTCATGTTCCCTTAAAACATTAATCACGAAGTCGAGAGCATTCATCTTCTCTGAATCTGACATCTTAAATGCACCATTAAAGAAAGGCGTTAACGCTTTATAAATTGTTTGTGAAACAGAGAAAAGAAATATTTATTCATCTTTAACTTATATTTTATTAATCTCCATAAATATTACTAAATTTATCGCAATTCCACCCTTCCCTAACAAACATACCTATTTTAATTACTACATTAATCCTTTTTAAAGCGCTGTTATAAGACGGAACGCTGTCAAGTTATTAATATTGCTGATTCTCTTAGGGTTCGGCTTTTTCCCTCACAGGGAATCTGTTGAAGAATAATCTTGTCCTTGCTTTCATTGTTCTGGACAGCGTTCACTACGGCTTCTCTCTAATGATGCATGTCTCTCTGCCGTTAAACCCCTACGGTCAGCAGTCACAGGGGTGTCCAGGTCTATTGCAGCCCCATATATGGCGCAATTCCAATCGTCAACCTTTAACCTTACTCTCGCCGAAAGCCATCATCTTAGGCTCAACCTTAACTTTAATCCGAAAGCGAAAACCAGTTGAGCTTAAATAAACCGCCCTTCCATTAAAAGAACTTTAGAAAAGCCGCTTAATTAAAATCACCTCCAAAAGGCTTACCAAAGATCTCCTAAAAAGATAAATTGACAGCATCATGGGCGGCACCAAAAAACATTTATTTAAGCCTAAAATCTATTTCTCAGCAGACCATTTTAAAGGCGGTTGTAGGCATGCCGACTGAAATATTCGATGTGGAAAAATTCATTCAATTGTCGGAGAAAGCCAGTTACTGCGCAATAAAAAGGTTAAAGGATGTCGTAAAACTTAAATTAAGAACGCCGAAGATGCTTTATACGCTGAAGACTGATCCAGCGAAAGCTGAAGAAATAGTCAAAAAACTTAAATGTGAAATAAGAGAAATCTGAAGTAATGCTGTTTTCCGCTATGCCAATAAGTCTGCTAGGTAAGTTTTATGAGGCGCAAATCGTTCAATATTGAATAATTGTTACAGGCGATGAAAATTTATAAGCCTAAAACGTTAAGGACCAGGTTGAAACTCTCCCTCGAATGATTCATTTTATACATTCTCAAGGTTGAAACAAGTTTATTTCTCTCTATCTGCCCAAACAGCTGAGCAACCTTTTCTGAAACTCTGCTTTTAATGAAAAGGTATTGGCTTATGGAGGTGACGTTTGCCGTTTTTCTTTTATCGCTTGCAGACTCAAAATCCACTATATGCGCCCTGCCTTTAACATCAACAATTATGTGCTTGTCAGCCCGGCTGAGCTCTCCATGATCTAAACCTATAAAGTCAAGCCTCCAGCATTGCTCAAGAAGATCCCTTAATATGTTCCGAAGCTTTAAATGGGAGTCTCTTTCGCTGCTGAGTTCCATAACCCATTCTGGGAAAATTTTGCCTTCAATATATTCCATTAAAAGTAAGCCGTCTCTGCAACCGAGCAGTTTAGGTCCAACTTCAACGAGGTTAGCGATCTGAAGCATCCTGGCCTCATGAGATATTCTGCCCTCTTCAGAATCTGTTCTGCTAATCTTTAGAGCCGCCTTATTATTGTCTTTTGTGATTACAAGCACAACTATGCTTGTACAGCCTTTGCCTAAAACAGGTTTCTCCATAACAGTTTTATCGCCGACGAAGCGTAGAGCCTTTATATTAAGCTCCCTCATGCAGCTAACTCTTCTATTAAATTTCTCAGGGTCATATTTAGGGTAACATATCACTTGACCATGTTCCTCACAGTTAAGATCTTCTAGGAAAACAATATTGTTCATCAATGATGACCTTAAGCAGCATGCATGTGAAGGTTTAGGGTAGCCACTGAGGTTTTCCTATAAGATACCTGGTCAGGAAGGATGCGAAGTCGTTGTTCATAGAATAGAATCCGCTGATCTCATCGTTAACAAGGATCTCAAGCGAGTCTCTGAACGCCTGAGAAACCAGGCTTGCAACACCTATGTTTTTGCCGCCGCCCTTAAGATTATCTCTTAAAAGATCAACAATATCTATATAACGTCTTTTCTTTTCAACAATTAATCTATCGTCCTCAATTCTTGGTCCGGATAATGTCAGAGGGGAGTTTAAATGTTTTCTTAGAAATCTTTCGCAATCCTCAATCTTCTCGATTGGCGGTCCAATATGTCTCTTAGCTTTTGGAAGGAAGCGTGAAGTTAACTCGAAAATAAATATATTCGTGTTTTTCTCATCGCTCCAAACATTGCTGCGTATAATTTCAAAATCAAACTGCCTGATTAAGTTGGCTAATGCTTTTTGAGATCTATATAATTGACCCCAAAGGATATCTGGAACCGCTCGAATTGGGCCTGTCTTAATGAATATGAGGGCTGTTCCCTTAGAATTGATCTCGCTTATTAATTCTTCAGTTGAGTATGCTTTAATCTCGTTTGGATAAAAGAATTTCATATCTGGGCTCTTAAGGAATAATCTGGACGCCATGATGAACTCGCTTAGCTTATCAAGTTTAACGGCTGAAGCCAAATTTCGATTTCTATCTACAGGGTCGATAACTATAAGCGGCTCATTCTTAAAGATTCTCCTAGCCTCCTCGGGGCTCTTATAGTATCCTTCCATGTCGATAACTTCGCCCCTACGCCATTTCGAGGCGGCTTCTAAAACCCTGATGAAGGAACCATAATATAATGTTAAGATTTCGCAGAGGTATCCGCTGAATCCCCCAATCTTAATTTCAGCGCCATAAACATCTATCCCATGCATAAAGCGTTTCAGTAAGCGTATCTCATTTTTAATCTCTTCGCTTATGCGGCTTTTAACATAAAGCGTGTGGAAGGGTGTTCTGTCAACCGAGGATTTGGCTTCATTAACATTATCAACCATAAAGCATGGAACAAAGTTGACGGTGAAACCGTCAATGTAAGCCTCTATATACGGATGCTCAGCATAAGCCTCCAGATAGTTGCTGCCTGAAACTTTCTTAGCAGCTTCCAAAGCCTTCATGAATATTTCTTTACCGTAGCTTTTAGGTAAAAGCATGAATATGTCTATGTCCTTCTCGCCGGCAAGCCAGGTGTCCTTTGCTATTGAACCCTCGATTTGAACAGATGCCTCTATATTTTCATGCATCAATTCACGCTTAAGCATTTCAGCGAGACGCGTTGAGAATTCAATAGTTTCACACCGTTCTTCATCGCTTGGAGCAGCCCTTCTAAGAACTTCGCTGCAAATCTCTCTAATTTTATTCATGCTCTCTCCAGCAGCCTCGTTTTTCACGCTGTTTTCCGCTCCAACCCTAGAAATGTAATAGCCTAAAGATGCCGCGGTTTTTCAGCGGCAGACCTCCCTTAATGTCGAATATATTGGTCCTTGAGGCGTTAGAATGCTTTTCTTCAGCCTTAGGCATCTTGCCTTAACAATTCCAAACTCGTATCCCTCAAGATTATTTATCAGCTTTGCCAAGTTGTCTCTTCTTTTTCCAGTTTTAACGCGGGCTATGGTTAAATGCGGGCTAAAGCCCTTATCGTCCGGTCTTAAGCCGATCTTCTGGAGATTAGGCTCTAGCTGATAATATATTTTTCTTAGCTCGTTTGCGCCTTTCCGTATACCCGCCCAAACAACGTTTATATGCCTTAAATTCGGGAATGCCCCTAAACCCTTGATTTCAATATCAAACGGTGTAAATTCCACCTTCTCCATTTCGCCGAAAACCCTGTCAATCATGGCTGATGATATCTCACCTAAAAATCTAACCGTTATATGGATGTTTTCAGGCTTAACTATTTTTAGGTCAGCACCGGTTTCAATAAGCATAGACTGGACCCTACTTAGGTTTCTAATAATGTCCTCATCCTCTATGTCGAAGGCAATAAAACTTCGAATAAGCTCCACGTTAATCAACCCTTTCAATGTTAATGCATGAGCTGCTAATTATTAAGCAGAAGATAAATTTATCTTTATGCTGAAAAGCATGAAGGTAACCTTTAGATTAGGGAAGCCAATTTTATGGGGATTTACGTTCAGTGAGCTGTCCCACGCTTGAAGGCTGCAGTTTCCTACTTCAGCAACGTGACGCCTCTCCATGAGAGGGTTCCGAAATCAACATTAAGCGCGCGAGCCATTGAGGAAATCCTAAAGACATCCTTATTTTTGCATCTTTACTAGCAATTATAAGAACCTATCCCTAAAACAGCAACCCGAAGAGGCAGCCACAACATTTTTATTTTAAGAGCGAAATTTTTTCCGATTAGGTGACCACAGCTGTGAGCGGTTTGTTGGACTTCGTTTCCTTAGGCGAGGTTCTGGTTCAATTGAACGCTCTATCTCCTGGACCTTTAAGGTATGTGAAGTATTTTGAGGTTCATGTTGCAGGCAGTGAAGCGAATACTCTTGTCGGCTTAAGTAAGCTTGGCTACAACTGCGGGTTCATTTCCAGAGTCGGCGATGATGAGTTCGGCAAGCTCATACTGAACACTTTAAGAGGTGAAGGTGTTGACGTCTCCAGGGTTAAAGTCGATGCGGAAGCTCCTACAGGACTATATTTTATACAGAGACATTTTCCAGTACCTGGGAAGTCTACAGTATTCTACTATAGAAGTGGTTCTGCTGCAAGCCGCATGAACGCGGAAGATGTTTCAGAGGAATATGTTAAAGGTTCAAAAGCCCTATTTATAACGGGAATAACTCCAGCACTAAGTAGCTCATGCTCTAAGGCAGTAGAAAAGGCTTACCAGACTGCAGTAGAAAACAATATTGACGTAATATTTGACACTAATGTTAGGAAAAAGCTTTGGAGGAGCTTGGAGGATGCTAGGATGCTTGCAAAATACTTTAACTCAAAGATTGTTTCAACAAACGTTGAAGACTTGGAAGTGTTCTTTCCAAACCTTCCAGTAGCCGACGCGGCTAAAAAAATCATCGAAAGAGGATGCGAAGTGGTTGTGGTTAAGCTTGGGGAAGAGGGTTCGATGGCAGTAACAAAAGACGAGATATACAAGTGTGAACCATACAGGGTTACAGTAGAGGATCCAATAGGAGCAGGAGACGCTTTCAATGCAGCATTTATCGCATCATACTATAAAGGAATCCCAATTGGAAAGGCACTGGAATATGGCAACGCAGCAGGAGCACTAGCCACCACAGTGAGAGGAGACATAGAAGCACAGCCAACGTGGAAGGACCTAGAAACATTCATGCAGTCAAGAGGAAAGGAAATACTATTAAGATAAAGCTAAAAATTTAAATTTTCGGTTATCTTGAACCAAAATCATGATTAGGATACACAGAGTAAAGATAAGATTAAGGTTTGTTCCTAAGCATGGTCGCGTGATTGTCCTGTCCGCTTTTTTAGTGTTCTGAGCAGCGTCTCGACACGGTTTCTTAATCCATGCGTGATTTGCCTCCATTTTAGACCTAGGCTGCTCATGGCACATGGACCTTTATCAACTAGGCATGACCTCAGTGTCTTCTTCAGCACATGCTCAGCTTTCATTATTGAGCGCTGCCTAAAGCTCAAGCCAGCCATGATATTTCTGGCGCCACTATGATAAATAAATTGGAAGCGCCTGCTCTGGGAAAATAGATTTATTTCAATTTCTCTTTAGCATTAAATTAATGCCTTATTTAAGTGATAGGGAATGGTGAAAACCGTCATAGGTATAGTTGGGATGCCGGGTGCTGGTAAAAGCGTTATTAGAGAATTTCTCCACAAGTATGGTTTTCCAGTCATTATCATGGGCGATGAGGTTAGGGCTGAAGCTAAACGTAGGAACCTGGAGCCGACGCCGGAAAATCTTGGAAACATCATGCTGCAGATTAGGTCTGAGGAGGGCCCGGAAGCTATAGCGCGAAGATGCATACCTAAAATTAAAACTTTGGATTCTCCAATTGTCATCGTTGATGGGCTGCGTAGCCTTCATGAAGTTAGAGAGTTTAGGAGGGAGTTCCAGAAATTTAAGGTTATAGCCATCCATGCATCGCCTAAAATCCGGTTTGAGCGTCTTCTTAAGAGGGGTAGAAGCGACGACCCTAAGGATTGGGAAACATTTTATATGCGCGACCAAAGAGAGCTAAGCGTTGGTATAGGTGAAGTAATAGCGACGGCGGATCACATGATTGTTAATGAGGGTTCAATAGTCCAATTGAAAAGAAGATTTAATCAAATCCTGGAAAAAGTGATGAAGGATGAATAATATTGGCGGGAACGTTGAGGTTAAAATCGAGGTGGAAGTAAATCCAACTGAGGACGAAAATAAGATTAGAGTTGCCGTTCAAAGGGTTTTCGGAGACATCGATTTACAGAGCGTTGAGGAGAAAGAGCATAGGAGACTTGTTGGAAAAGCCAAAGGAGCGGAATCTTTAGCAAGATTCTATGAGCTTCTCAGAAGAGAGCGTATACTCGACGCTGCAAGAACGGTTCTCCTGAGAGGTGTTCAGGGGAACAAAATAATTTTTTACTTAAATAAGCAGGTTGCATATGTTGGGCATATATCGTTCTCACAGCCTTACGGTGAATCACCCCTAGGTCCAATAAGGGTTGAAATTCAATGCGATGATCCGCAAAGCCTAATAAACTGGTTGACACCTAAGACTGTAAGGTAACATAGGGAGAGAAATTGATATTATGCGTTTAGGTTTATCGATGCTCTTCTGCCTCAACGAGCCTTTCACGGCGCTTATGAAGCGCTTAGGAAAAGTTGAGGTTGAACATGTGGAGATAGTCGATGAGGGGATTCACGCGCTTAACGATCGAAGAGTAAGTCTACTTAAGAAAGCCATTAAGGCGAGGGATCTCAGTTTAACTGTTCATGCACCCTTCGCCGACATAAATATTGCCTCTACATCGCTGTTCATTAGGCGCGCTATTATAAAGCGCCTAGAGAAATCAATAGTTTTATCAGCGCAGTTAAACCCTAAATATTGGGTTTTCCATCCAGGCATTCAAAGCGCCGTTGGCGATGAGTATCCGGGTTTAGATTGGAAAATAAACCTTGATTCGGTTCGTAGACTTCTTAAAGTTGCAGGGCAGCACGGGTTAAAAATATCCATAGAAAATGTTCCAGATCCATTTCCATTCCTGCTTAAGAAGGTTGATGACTTCGAGAAGTTTTATGAGGCTTTAGGCGAAGAGGGCTCAAATCTTAGCTTAACCCTTGATGTTGGGCACTCAAACATAAATGGGCAGACATATGATTTTCTAGATAGATTTTCAGATAAGATTGTCCATGCACATTTACATGACAATTTAGGCGACCGTGACTCCCATCTAGGTATAGGATTCGGAAACATAGATTGGTTGAGGCTTATAAAAGCCTTCAAAAAAATAAATTACGATGGTGTGCTAATCGTGGAATCCAAGAAGAATATTGAGGAAAGCCTTAAGATGCTGGAGAACCTCGTTAAAAGAGCACAAGTTTAACGTTGCAGAGTTATGCCTCGTCCAAATTCGATTCTTCCGCTCGTCATGGAAGTGAAATTTCAATTTTATCTAAATCGTTAGGCACATAGACATTTGGGAATATTCTCTTAGCCTCTTCGAGAAGGATTTTTGGATCACTATATCTTGCGCTTATATGCGTTAAGATCAGAAGCTTAACGCTGGCTTTTAAAGCAACCCCGGCGGCTTCACTCGGCGTTGAATGTCCATCCTCCTTAGCTCTGTCAACCATTTCATCACTGAATGTTGCTTCATGAATTAAAACATCAGCGCCTTTGGCTAATTCCACGATTCTGTCTGAAGGCCTGGTGTCGCCGGAATACACGATTTTCCTGCCAGGTCTTGGAGGCCCAAGGACATCTTCCGGTCTAACTGTTCTCCCATTCGGGAGCTTTATGTTCATACCCTTCTGGAGCATCGACCACAATGGACCCTTCGGAACACCTAGCTCCATTGCCTTTTCCGGGTGGAATCTGCCCGGCCTAGGCTTTTCAATTAAAGCGTAGGCTAATGATGGGATTGAATGCTCAGCCTGGACGGAATGCACCTCATAGCTCTCCTCCCGGCATGCTGGATGCTCCTCACCTATCTCATAAACCTCTATCGGGAATCCGAGCCAGAACTTCACTGTGCTAATTATTGCATCTATGAAGGCTTTTATCCCTTCAGGACCATAAATCTGAAGGTTTTTTTCCCTGCCTAGAAGCGACATTGTCTGGATCATTCCGGGAAGGCCCAGAACATGGTCTCCATGCATATGCGTTATAAAAACCTTCATTTTACGATTAAGCCCTATTCCAGCCCTGATCATCTGCCTCTGCGTTCCTTCACCGCAGTCGAACATGAGTATGTCGCCCTCACGCTGGATAACTATTGATGGAAGAGATCTATCATTTGTCGGTATACTTGCAGATGTGCCTAAAAAGATGATTCTCAGGCTCATCCATCATCATCTCAGCTCTCGGTTAATCTCGTTTAAAGACCGCGATCTCCCTTGTAAGCCTTCTGTGAACATAGATGAAGTGCGATTCAAGATGCCTGAATCCATATTTAATGCCTATCTCGCCGACTCCGATTGTTTTAGGCGCTGCAATGCATATTCTGCCATCATCTTTAAGGATGATTGATGCGGCGGAGAAGAATCTCTCTATTAAGTCCCTCGTTGTAAGGCCGAAGGTTGAAGATGATGTCCCGTAAGGCGGGTCGGTGACTATGCGGTTAACCCCACCGCTTCTTATTGGTGGGTGACATGCATCGGCAACCCCTAAGCCTTCGGGTTCTATGCCGAAGAACCTGAGGTTTTTTAGGCTTCCCTTAACCATGCGTCTATCGATGTCGAAGCCTATGATTCGGCAGCCCATTAAGCCGGCCTCAATTAATAAGCCGCCTGCTCCGCAGAATGGATCTAAAACCAGATCGCCCGCCCTAACCTGCGCAAGATTAACCATGCATCTGGCGATTTTTGCCGGCATCGCCGCTGGGTGGAAGAAAACCCTTTTTCTAGGTTGCCTCTTAAGCAGATCTTTATGATCTATATTGGCGATTCTTAAGCCGAAGAGGAACATGCCGTCGGTTAATACTCCGAAAAATGTTTTATCCGGCTCCCTCAAGTTAACCTTCGCCCTCTTAGATTTTTCAAGTATTATTTCGCCGATTTCCCGTTCAAGCTTTAGGCAACTAATATCCCTGGAAAATCCTCTCACCCTCATCACCCTTACGGCGAAGGATTCGTCAACATTTAAAAATTGGGTAATATCCAGTTTTCTCACGCCATCCAATATGTCGTCTAATATCGCCTTGCAGTTAAGCATCTCTAAGCAGCAGGCTTTTGTTAACGCTGCCCTAAACTTAATGGGCTGCACGCAGTTAACGTCGGCTTCAATCCTTAACGCTTGAGTTAACCTTTCCAGAATTCGATACTTAAATCCTTCAGCCTCCAGTATGGAGGTGACTTCGGAGAAGGGGAGGGTTGGGTTTTCACCTGAAACTAGAAGGAAAAGTTTTGTCACAATTTGAGTCCTCTTGAAATAATCGTTGCGCTGATAATTTACGCTTTGCCCCCCGCCGCCCCTATATACTCCTCAAGCAGCTCCTTAGCCCTATCCATCCTGATTCTGCGCTCATTAACCATGCGTTCAGCAATTATGTCTATTAGGTTGCCGGTTGCACCGGCCATTATCGCTATATTCCTTGCATGTAGCTCCATATGCCCCCTCTGTATGCCCTCATGTGCAAGGGCTCTTAAAGCAGCTAGGTTTTGAACTAAACCGACGGCTGCCATAACCTCGCTTAGCTCGCGGGCGGATTTGACGTCTAGAATCTTAAGGGCTATTCTCGCCACTGGATGAACTTTAGTGGCGCCTCCAATTATGCCAACAGCCATAGGCATCTCTATTGAGCCGACTAGATCGCCGTCCTCATTCTTCTCCCAAATTGAAAGCGGCATATATCGCCCCATCCTAGCTGCATAGGCATGCGCGCCAGCCTCAATAGCCCTATGATCATTACATGTGGCTAATGCAACGGCTATTACCCCATTCAATATGCCCTTATTGTGGGTTGCAGCCCTATACGGATCCGCAGCTGCGAACGCGTAGGCTTCAAGTATACCGTCGACAACTTCCTCCCCTCCAACAGCTTCCTTATCCACAATTGTCCATGCCCTCGCAAGCCTTTCAGTTGCCAGGTTTGACACTATTCTGAGATAAACCTTGCCCCCGGTTATCTTCTCTATTAATGGCGCGACAGCCTCACACATTGTGTTAACAGCGTTTGCTCCCATCGCATCTCTGCAGTCAACTAAGAGTTCCGAAATAACCATCGGTCCCCTGATGGTTTCGATCACTTTAACCCTTAAATCCTTAGCTCCTCCGCCGACTGAAACAAGCATCGGATCCTGATCATTAGCTTTTTTAAGTATCTCCTCCTTGGCTTCTAGGATCGCCAATCTTGCCCTGTATGGGTCTTTAACTTTAACCGTCTGTATCTGCCCAATCATTATGGGCTCCGTGCTGCTTGTAAATATTCCCCCCTTACTTCTAGCCATCTTTGCGCCGTAGCTAGCCGCGGCGACAACTGAAGTTTCCTCTATAACCATTGGAACCATGTAGTCTCTTCCGTTTATTAGGAAGTTTACAGCTATGCCTAGCGGCATCGCAAATGTTCCTATGACGTTCTCTATCATGCGATTGGCTAGGTCTAGGCTTAGAGAGCTAGGCGCCTTAAGAATGTTAACTTCTTCATCCGTTAGATCAGCAAATTCCTTAACGATTTTAAGCCTTTCTTCAATGCTTAACTTATAGAAACCCGAAATCTCAGATGTCTTGCCCAAAATCTGCACCTCCACCCTTATATTAAATTATGACTGTAAATATGAATTTAACTTACAAATATACGGTTTCTTTCTCTCTCTAATATGTGTTTTCAGCGGTATCCGTCTCCTCTGCTAATCCCTTATCCTTCAGCCTTTTTAGGGCGGCTGCCACCTCCCATAGGTGGCAATCAAGTTTTCTCCATAGGGCTGAAAGCGGCATCGGTCCCTTCTCCGCTAGAAGATTGTAGACTTCCCTCTCCAGATCGTCTAGGGGGCGGCGTTTGATGAGGTAGTGATGCGCCCCCTTAATTACGCCCTCCTCATCCTCTAATTCAACCGGTATGGACAAATCAATTCCCTAAAGCAATAGTGTTTTCCTCCCTTTTTAACCTTTAGGAGGAACGTTTTTCCCCTCATTATGTTCTTCTCCAGGCAGGGTGGGCGGAGTTGTAGCCATAGCCCAGCCTATCCATGCTACAACGAAGAGGAAGAGGTAAACAAATATTAGCACCGGCAAAAGTATTGCCCATTCGCTTATTGATCTGCCAAGGAAGGTGATGTTCGACGGCGACATGAAGAGCGCCCAAAAGTACAATATCATTACTGTAACGCTTAGCGTCATAAGTAAAATTCCCCAAACCGAATCGCGCATATGCATCTCCTCAAAAAGAGACTGAGACAATTAAAGATAAAATTTTCGGGAGCAATGCCTAATATTGTTAAAAATTTAAACTGGAGATATCCCCGCAAATCCGCCTCTTTTTTTATTTTTAACCCCCATTTTTAAAAACAACAGCATCAGACAGCCTAGCAGCCTCAACCCTCAAAGCCTCAATAGCCCCGATAAGCTTACCAAGTCTCTCCTCATTTCTAACCTGAGCCTCAACAAGCTGATAAACCCTCCCAGCCAAAATGTTAAGCCCTTCTTCAGTTCTCTTCTGCGTCTCTGTAAGATCCCTCACGGCGGCAGCCAGCTTATCAAACTCTTCCCTTGCAACCTTAATATCTCTGACCTTATCCTCCACAACCTTGGCAATAAACTCGTAGAGTTCAGGGGTTATGGTCATCCCATCTCGCCACCATGCTAAAACTCTTTCACAGCAGTTATAAACATTTCCCAATACGTGCTATTTCGTAACGAAAATCATGAATCAACAATTCTCTTTAGCAACCATGCTAATAGAAAACATAGATATATACTTCGCCACTTACACCATCAGGCGCTTCAGCAATGAAACTAAGCATATTATTTACAGAATCGTAAGATAAACCTGTTAAAGCGTTATAAGGTGCCTAGTGCTAATTATTTCTTTGGTGTCCTGAAATGAAGGTTAGAAAGCTTCAGGGGATAACCGTTAATGTGGAGCAGACGGGTGAATATATTATCGATGAGGAGGGTGAGAGATGGGAAAAATGTATTTTCACGGTTGAGATCACAGGATTTTCGAAACGCACCCCCAATGAGGTTCTCCCGGAAAGTCTGAAGGGGAAACATGTGAAGATTGTGCGATATTGCCTCTACGATTGGCATTATAAGATCGGCGTTAGGAAAACGCTTGAGCCTGATGAAACGGAAGCGGTCCTCTCAGGTAAGCCGACGGATACGGTTTTCTGGTAGATTAAATGGGTGATAAAGAGCTTATGCGCTTCTATTCTAAAACAATCACGGATGTTGAAAACGAGGTTTATGTTGATGAATGGAGCTTATCGAGCAGCGACCTTAATGCTGGAGAGGGCTGGCGGATAGAGAAACGTAGGCTCCGCGGAGGCCCATCGGACGGCGTGGATGTGATAACTGTTGATAATGGCTTTCTATCTTTCACCGTTGTGCCGACTAGAGGCATGAGCATATGGAAGGGTGAATGTCAAGGTTTCCCTATAGGTTGGCGTTCACCAGTAAGGCATCCGGTCAACCCGTTCTTCCTCAACCTTGAGGAGAGGAGGGGACTGGGCTGGCTGCGGGGGTTCAACGAATGGATCGTTAGATGCGGACTAGAAAGTTTCGGCGCGTCAGGCATAGATGTAATAAGGGATAATATGGGTAATGAGATTGAGGTTCTGCTGCCGCTTCATGGAAGAATAGCGAACACTCCTGCCAGCCTAGTTAGGGTTAAAGTTGGATTGGATCCGCCTTATGAGCTAGGCGTTGAGGGAGTAATATATGAAAGCTCCATGTTCGGTCCAAACCTGAAGCTGAAAACATCCATAGTCACCACTCCTGGAAGCAGAACCATAAAAATATTAGATGTAATAGAAAACTTACGCGGGACCCCCGATGAAATGCAAATCCTATATCACTGCAACTATGGCAAGCCTCTGCTGGAGGAGGGTGCGCAGTTTCTAGCGCCGATTAAACGAGTTGCCCCTAGAGATGGGGAAGCTGCGAAGGATATCGACTCCTTTAACATCATCGGTCCGCCTGAGAGGGGCTTCGTTGAACGCGTCTACTTTATGGAGCTTCTCGGGGATATGGAAGGGTATACGGAGGCTATGCTTGTAAATAAGGGTTTAGAGAAGGCTGTTTCCCACAGATTTTCAGTTAAATCCCTCCCATTCTTCACTTTTTGGAAGAACACCGCTGCGGAAGAGGACGGATATGTTGTTGGGCTTGAGCCGGGCACGGGTTTCCCAAACGCAAGAAGCTTCGAAAGGAAGCATGGTAGAGTTATAAAGCTTGGACCGGGTGAAAAATATAATGTTGAGCTTTATATCTCGCTGTTTTTGGGCAGAGCTGAGGTTGAAGAGGCAATCGGCAGAATTAAAGCGATTGGAGGATGCGCTGAGCCAATGATTCATAGGGAACCCATAAAAGAATTCTCGCAAATTTAAGAGGAAATTAAAGATTATTAATGGAGAATTTTTATACGAGCAGATTCCTCCATAGTATGTAATGTTTAACCGGTGGGAAATTGATGGATGGTAGGGTTAAGGTTGGAATAAGCGGTCTTGGAAGAAGCGGATGGAATATCCATGCAAACCTTTTTGAATCTTTATCGGACAAGTACAGCGTGGTTGCGGTTGCTGATCCTATAGAGGAGAGACGTAGGGAAGCCGTAGCGAAGTTTGGATGTAGAGCCTACTCGGAATTTGAGCGGCTGATCAGCGATGATGAGGTTGAGCTGGTTGTTATTGCCACACCAAGCCATCTTCATTCTTCCCAAACAATTATGGCTCTTGAAGCCGGCAAAAATGTTGTTTGCGAGAAACCTATGGCTGCAACCATAAATGAGGCTGATGAAATGATAAGGGCTGCGGAGAAAACCGGAAAAGTTCTCTCCATCTTCCATAACAGCCTATTTGCTCCAGACTACCTGAAAGTTAAAGAGGTTATTGATTCCGGTAAGCTGGGACGCATCATCCTTGTAAAGATTTATAATCATTCATTTAGTAGGCGCTGGGATTGGCAAACCTTAAGGAAATTTGGCGGTGGAGAGCTAAGAAATAATGGCGTGCACTCCATTATTCAGGGACTCCAAATCATCGGAAGCAAGGAGCCGGAGGTTTTCTGCGATCTGAAGAGAGCGTTAACTCTTGGCGACGCTGAGGATCATGTTAAAATACTCTTAAAGGCTCCTGAATCCCCCCTGGTGGATATTGAGGTAACTAGGGCATGCGCCTATCCCCAGGAAAAATGGTTGGTTATGGGAACGCAGGGGGGCTTAGCCGGAACATCCAACCTATTAAGATGGAGATATTTTAATCCTAAAGATCTTCCGCCGAGGCAGGTTGAGGTTGAACCGGTGCCGGATCGCAGCTACAACGTGGATAATATTACGTGGATTGAGGAGAACTATGCTGTAGAAGCGGGTTACCAATCCAGCGGCTTACTCTTCTATGAAGAACTTTATAAGACGCTACGCTACGGTGCGCCTCCGCCGGTCCCGCTGGATCTCGCACGCAGGGTCATGTGGGTTGTGGAAAAATGCTTTGAATCATGGGGGGTTCAGACTTAACCTAAGCCGCCATATGCGGTTAAGCAAATAATCAGATCTGAGTATTTCTAAAAATATCATTCTTTCTGTAAATAAGAATCCGCCTCCAGAATGCTTTTGTCTCAAAAAGGTGAAAGCGCCTTCAGCATCCTATTATGCTATTATTAGGCATATATATGCTTTGATATTCTAAGCGTAATAGGAAGTTTAAATTTTCGCTTAAGCCCCCTCATAATCTAGCAGTTGAATGGTGGAAGGACATGTCATCGAAGTTCACTAAGAAATGGGAGGAGGGGGAGTTAAGGGGGCTTAAGGCTGCTTTAAAGCCCTCCATGCCATTGAGAACTAGGATTGAGATCGCAATCAGGCGTATTGAAGCCCAAATACAGTATCTGGATGAAACGTTAAATCGCTTAAGTGAAAGAGATAAATATTTGTTCTCAAAGATCGTTGAGGCATTCTCTAAACATCAGACTCAGAGGGCCCGCATATTAGCGAATGAGCTGGCTGAGCTGAGGAAGACGGCGAACTTCATGATGAACGCTGAGCTAGCCCTTGAAAGGGTTGCCCTAAGGCTGAAAACCGTGACGCAGCTCGGCAACGTTGTGTCAACGTTAACCCCCGCAACGCAGGTTCTACAGAGCGTTAGAGCTGGAATAGGCGGGCTGCTGCCTAACGCTGAGAGGGAGCTTGGGCAGATTGGGTCTATGCTTAATGACCTGATCGTTGAGGCCGGTGAAGTTACAGGTGTAGCGCCGAACTTCGAGGTCTCCAGTGGCGACGCCCAGAAGATCCTTGAAGAGGCGGCTTTAATAGCTGAACAGAGGATGAAGGAGAAATTCCCGGAGCTTCCATCGCTGAAGACGGCTGAAGAAGCCCATGAAGACTTCGGCTTCACGGAATGAGGATGGAGGTGTAGCATTGTCGAGCATTGTTTTTCCATCATTAATTGGTAGAAGCCTTAAAGATGAGAATGGTAGAGAAATAGGGAGAATAGTGTCCTTCATAATAGATTCTTCAGGCGAAGTTAGAGAGGTGCTTGCAGAGAATAAGAATGAGGAGTTCACTAAATACTCCGTTGAGAGAATCAAGGTTGATCAGGAAGAGATCTTCCTAGTGCCTGAAGTTGAGAAACGCGCTGAAAATTTATGCGGAAAATTCCCGTTGATTTATAAGAAACGTGAGATACTTGAGAAGCTTTTTAGGAATAAAGAGATAATGCCTGAAATCTATGAGAGCTTAAGCGCTGAGCTTGATAAATCCATTAATGAGATGAGGACTGAAGCCCAGAATCTCCTAAACGAGATAGAGCGTCAGATTCAATTTCAAGAAAACATGATTAAATCCCTCCATTTGGCCAGAACCTTCCTTGAAATGGAGCATGGGGTGGGCAACGTTAGAGATGAAATCTTCAGGCAATCGTTGCTGTCAATCATCAGGGAAATAAAGTACGCCTCATACAGAAAAATGAACCTTCTAAAGACTAAAGAGAGGGTTATAGGTGTAGCTCTCCAGGCAGGTAAGGAGGGCGCTGAGGCTTCTACGGCTGACAGCTACGTGGGACAGAAGCCGGTGATCAGCGTACGTATGGCTGATGAATGATCTGCTTAAGTTTCGCAGAGATCGAGGGGTTTCCTAATGATTATGGGGGCTCTTGGAAGATCGAAAAAACCCGCCAATGAAGTTCTCTTAGAAGCAATTAGGGAGCTTGGAAAATACTACTCTAGGCTTGAACTGGCCTATACGAAGCTGACTAAAAGGGATAGGGAGCTCTTCGATGAGTGCACCTCACATCTAAGTAGGGGACTTAAGAATAAGGCCATTATCTACGCCAACGAGATCGCTGAAATAAGGAAGATAATTAAGGTTATACAGGGCGTGCAGCTGAATCTTGAGAGGGCAATATTAAGGCTTGAAACCTTGAGGACTATGACGCCGTCTTTGGAAGACATTAAGGGGGTCTTCAGCGAAGTTAAGGGCGTTCTGGAGGATGTTGCCAGAATAATGCCGTCGCTAACTCCTGAAATAAATAACCTGACGAGCTCCATAAATGATTTGATGATGGCAACGGAAATAAATATAGTGCCGCCGGAGCCGCTGGCGGTTAAAAGCGAGGCCGCCGAGGCCATACTGAAAGAAGCCTCGGAATTTCTGAGACAGGAGATTGAGAGAAAGATTCCGGAGCCGCCTGAGGATATTCCGGCTCCCAAACCTTCTGAAGCAATTAAGCCGCGCATAGCCTTAACCATCGACGGCTCAGAGGCTTACATTGGCGAGGACAACTCAGTGATTGGCGAAATAAACGATCAGATGAACACTTTAGCTGAGGATCTCATCCTAGACTATATTGAACGAAATAATGGCGTAATGAAGATTTCAAAATGCGCTGAGGAACTAAATATGTCTAAAACCAAAGTTATGCAGATACTTGAATCATTAAGCAGGAAAGGGAAGATAAGAATTGAGTAGGTGCAGGGTTAAATATGAGCGCCCTCCAAGAGCTGGAGCAAATAGCTCTGAAGTATGCGGAGCAAGCCGTAATGCTGGATCGGCAGGGAAAGAAGGAGCTGGCAATTGAAGCGTATCAGAAAGCCATAGAGAACTTAATAAGGATCGCTAGGATAAACCCAGGTTCCGAGCTGAACAGGATATATCTTCAAAGGGCTGACGCCTATAGAAATAGAGTTGCAGTGCTTAAATCCTCCCTGATGAGCCCGGCGACAGCTGAAGATTTAGGCGAGGGGAGAACAGCGTTCGAGGATATGATTCTTAAGGAGCCCCCTAAGGTTACCTGGGATGATATAGTTGGACTTGAGGATGCGAAGAAAGCGGTGAAAGAGGCCGTAGTTTACCCATCGCTTAGGCCGGATTTGTTCCCCCTAGGCTGGCCGAGGGGTATTCTCCTATTTGGTCCCCCTGGATGCGGTAAAACATTGCTTGCCGCGGCTGTTGCGAATGAAATTAAGGCTAAGTTTATACCTGTTGATGCCGCCTCAATAATGTCTAAATGGCTCGGCGAGGCTGAGCAGAATGTTGCGAGGCTTTTTAATGTTGCTAGAAGGGAGGCGAAGTCGTCCCCGGTAATAATATTTATCGATGAGCTCGATTCCCTTATGGGCGTCCGACGTTTTGAGGTTGGCGGTGAGACGAGGGTTAGAAATCAGTTTCTTAAGGAAATGGATGGTATAATAGATAAGAAAAACCCGATTTATGTCTACGTTATTGGGGCAACCAATAAACCTTGGGATTTAGATCAAGCATTCATCAGGAGGTTCCAGAAGAGAATATATGTTCCACCGCCAAACTATAATCAGCGCCTAGAAACATTTAGGCTCTACACTAAGTTCCTGAAGCTAGCCTCCGACGTTGACCTGGCGGAGCTAGCAAGGTTAACTGAAGGCTTCTCTGGAAGCGACATAATGGATGTTTGCCAATCAGTTCAGCTAAAAGTTAACAGTGAAATATTCGAGAAGAATGTGGATTACAGCAAAGCTGAGCCCAGAGCGATCATGATGAGAGATTTTCTAGAGGTGCTTGGGAAGAGAAAGCCGAGCATACCTAAAGAATCCATAGCCCAATATGAAGTATGGTTTAATGAGTTTAAGGCGCTTTAAGCATCCTTAAATCATCCCTCACCACTCTACAATAAACCTTATAGCCCAATAGCGTCAGCGCTAAGGTTATTACTCAGACCTCTAATTAAAGAAATTAATGTTAGGCGAAGCCCGGTGGTGTAGTGGACAAGCATAGCGGGCTTTGGACCCGCTGACGAGAGTTCGAATCTCTCCCGGGCTACCACTTTTCAAGCCGTTTTCCCGAAGCAGCATCTAAAACAGACTTTTTTATTCGCCACCTAGCATCCATTTTTCCACAGCAGGGTTTCAAGAAGAAACCGCTCTTAAAGGTTTTTAGATTAAAGCTCAATCTCCTCAAGCGTTGCACTTAATTCAGCCTTAAACTTTAGGAAAAAGATTCCATGTGGGCGCATCAAAGATTTCACCATCATAAAAATGAAGGGGCGAATGATGAATTTTTAAGGCTTCTTAAGCGTCAAAGGAATGATGTTCAATTTTAGCTTGAATTTTCAGGCTAAAATTGATACCCCCCTATAGGTATATTTTTCAGGCTTTCCTCCGCAGCCTTCCCCCTTAAAGCAGTCTGAAGAATCCAAAGAGAGCGCCTCAACCAACTCTTCAACCTCTATGCGCGTCTTAAGCATCTTTTAGTATCCGCGGTTACTAGGCTGCCATGCTACTGGGGGATGGGTGAAACAGCGGGGGAAATCATCCGCATGATCATCTGGTTGATTGGCGAGATGATCAAGCAATGAAGAAGTGGCTGAACAGGCTTGGAAAAGCCTTGATCAGACGGTGAAAAAGAGTTTTGTTTTATTAGGTTTTTGCCCTATTAGGCAAATATGATCCATAACTTAGCCGTCGGGTTTATCTTCAGTATAACCTAACTTATGGATCGGTATAGTACGTCTTTCCAAGTTTTGTTTGACGTGAAGACGGCGAAGTTTCATTAGTGCGTCTATTCGGAATCCACCTAGAGCTAGCGTAGTGATAAGGGCTTTTCCGCATAGGTCTCATATTATTTAGGGCTAAGCGTTTATAAGAATATAGGCTGAACGGAATCGCGGTGCAAAGGCTTATATGAGAGATAAACTGCAAATATAATTGAATCCTACTTGCTTGTAAATTAAGCATTCAAAATTGCTTTCTTTACTTGTTAGTTGGGTTCTCTCTCCCAAACTGGAGAGGAGTTAGAATAAAAGGAGGTGAAATATATGCCGATCTATGTTTGTTTGATGAAATTGACAGATCAGGGGATAAAAGACATCAAGAACGCACCGAAAAGGATCGAAGAAGCAGTTAAAGCGCTTGAAGCAATGGGAGGAAAATTGATAAGCTTCTACACTGTAATGGGAGAGTATGATTATGTTGGCATCGCAGAAGCTCCCAGCGACGAAGTTGCCATGCTCTATTTGCTTGGGCTGGGTTCCGGCGGAACCGTCAAGACAGCTACGCTTAAAGCCTTCACAAAAGAGCAGTTTAAGGCACTTGTAGAGCGATTGCCTTAGGCCACACTGAGACGCGTATGCTCAAACTGGAGCTGAGCCAAAATAGACTTAGGGTTCTGAGTTAAGTAGAGATAAATTGCCATGTATCTCTACTTAACCCACTCTCTCTACCAAGCGTAAATATAGTTTAGAACGCTAGTGCTAGGCAACTAAGTCTTCAACTTAAGGGTAGAGCGTTGAGTTTTAATTAATTTTTCTTGAGTTGCAGTTTTTCTCATAGGATGTTTATGATAAGGCTTCAATTATACTTTGGCAGAACTCGGGAAGGTCATCTGGGACTCTGGCGGTTATTATGTTGCCGTCTCTAACGGCGGGTTCATCTACAAAGACGGCTCCAGCGTTGACTAAATCGTCTTTGACAGCCGCGTAGCTGGTTACCTTCTTACCCTTAACAAGCCCTGCGGAAATTAAAACTTGAGGTCCATGGCATATTGCCGCTATAATTTTGCCATTCTCATGCGCTTTTTTAACGAGATCTAAAACTTCAGGCATTATCCTTAAAGCATCTGGGGAGAAGCCGCCGGGAAAAATCAGGGCGTCGAAATCTTCTAAAGCAATCTGATCTATTCTTCTTATGGCGTATCTGCCGCCTTCTTGGAAGACTTCTAGAGGTATCGGAGTCCCATATCTTCCAGTTACGGGTTTACCTCTAACAGAAGGTCTGGGATGAAGCCCCCTCTCCACTGGAACCAAAACAACCTCCGCTCCTTCCTCGCTGAGCCTTAAGAATGGATATAAAAGCTCTACGTCTTCAAATTCGTTGGCAACTATTATGGCAACTCTGCGATTTTCAAGCCTACGTTTGGGCCCAGCCCGCTTAACATACTTAAACATAATTTAAAATTTGTCAATGTAAAATATAAGTTTCATCCCTGCTAAGCTTTCTCATCCTTCTGCTTAAATCGAATAAAATTTTTAAGGCTTAAACCTCAAATATGGTTACATGAGCATAGTGAAGCAGATCATGTACTTTAAGGAGCCTGGTCTGGAAAATACGGATGCCGTTTTAGATTGTGTTCTCAGAAGGATTAAGGAGGGCGATATTAAAAATGTTGTTGTTGCAAGCACATCTGGCGAAACTGGAGCTAAATTCGCTAAATCTCTTAAAGGATTATGTAATGTTATAGTAGTTTCTCATGAAGAAATGAGGCGGGAGTTTAAAGATGAAATTCTAAAATCCGGCGGAAAACCTTTGGATAAAACGCATCTTCCTCTACATGCGCGTGGAATGGATGCTGTTAGAAATAGCTTCTACACGTTAGGCCAGGGCTTTAAGGTCTGCATAGAAGTAGCGCTGATAGCTTCAGATCTCGGAGCATTAAACGCTGGAGAAGACGTTATAGCGGTTGCTGGAACAGATAGAGGCTCAGATACGGCTATAGTTGTTAAAGCATGCAAAACCAGCGACATATTCAGCAGGGATGAATCAAAAAGGCTTGAAGTTAGAGAAATATTAGCTATGCCTCTCAAGAAAACGTGGTGGTGAATCTCCGGCCCAACCCAGAGATTCGCTCTTTCCATTTCATAGATGTCTCCCTTGATTATGCAGTCTCTCTTTCGCTGCAATTATAAAGACAAGTTTTGAAAGTTATTTTAAATATTAAACAATATTTTAGGTTTAGGTGAGATGATGGATAATTGGGGAGGCTCGGGAAGCCTGAAAAAGATGGTTCTCGATGATTTTTCCAGCCATTTCATTTATAGGAGTAATCGAACCAGAGAGATATCTTTTCCACTTGGTGGGATTGGAACCGGCTGCATAGGTCTTTCTGGAAATGGAAGACTTATCGACTGGGAAATCTTCAATAAGCCTAATAAGGGAAGCATAAATGGCTTCTCTCATTTTTCGGTTAAGGCGGAGCTGGATGGAAAAGTTTTAGATGCGAGGGTTCTAACCGGCGATTTACCTCCTCCTTACATGGGCGAATTCAATAAGCCAATGTTTCAATCATTCGGCTTCGGCCCGCCGATGGGTTACATGGCTGGTTTTCCCCACTTCAAAGATTTCGAGTTTGAGGGAAGATACCCAATTGCGAAAATAAGGTTTAGGGATGAAAAATTTCCCGGGAAAGTTCAGATGACAGCCTTCAACCCTTTTATTCCGCTTAACGACCTAGATTCAAGCATTCCATCAGCATTCTTTGAGATCGAAATCGAAAACACAAGCCAGCGTGAAATAGCATATACCATATGTCTCGTTGTGCAGAATCCCCTTCCAAGCGGCACAACCGTTAACGCTTATGAGAGCAGGAATGGGGTTCACCTCATCAAGATGATGTCAAAAAATCTTCAGGAGGATGATCCGGAATTTGGAAACATGACCATCGCCACAGATGCGCCGGATGTTAGCTATCAAGAGTACTGTTTTAGAGGCCGATGGTTTGATGGGCTTTATGTTTACTGGATGGACTTAACATCCCCTGGTAAATTTAAAAACCGCCATTACCCGGAGCCCTCGGAGGGAGTAAAGGATCATGCCATACTCGCAGCTCACATGAAGGTTGATCCGGGAAAAACCGGAAAGGCAAGGTTTATAATAAGCTGGTATTTCCCAAACTGCTACAATTACTGGAAGCCAGAAAAATCCGGGAAGCCGACAATATGGAAGAACTATTATGCGAAAATATTTAAGGACTCAGCTGAGGTAGCCATTTACTGCATTAAGAATTGGGATAGACTCTACAATGAAACGGCGATGTTCAGGGACAGCCTATTCTCATCCACATTGCCATCCTTCGTAATAGACGCTGTCTCAGCAAACATATCGATTCTCAAAACCCCCACGGTTCTAAGGTTGGAAGACGGATCATTATATGGTTTCGAGGGCTGCCACTATAACTCCGGATGCTGCGAGGGAAGCTGCATGCACGTATGGAACTATGCGTATGCGCCTCTTTTCCTATTTCCAAAACTTGACCGTTCAATGTGGGATCTACATTACAAATATGATCAACGTGAAGATGGGCGGATAAGTTTCCGCCTCCAGCTGCCGCTTGGTCGAGGACAATGGGAGTTTCCTCATGCTGCTGTAGATGGACAATTTGGCAGCGTAATTAGAGCATATGCCTATTGGAAATTCACCGGCGATGATGCATGGCTTAAATTAAATTGGCGGTCAATAAAGAAATCAATAGAATATGCGTGGGCTGAAACCAACGAGGATAAGTGGGATCTGAACAAGGACGGCGTTCTGGAGGGAAGGCAGCATCACACACTTGACATGGAGCTCCTCGGACCGAACTCTTGGCTGACAGGCTTCTATCTTGCTGCTCTTAAGGCCGGCGCTGAGATGGCTGAGTATCTGGGCACTCATGAGGAGGCTGAGGAGTATCGCGGCTTATTCGAGAAGGGTAGGGAATGGGTGGATAAGCATCTCTTTAACGGCGAGTATTATCATCAACTCATAAACTTGAAGGATAAATCCATCCTTGAAGAGTTCAAGTCTGAAGACCCTCAAATCTTGGATACGTACTGGGATGAGGAGCATAAGGAAATTAAATATCAGATAGCTGAGGGATGCTTGATAGATCAGGTTCTGGCTCAATGGCATGCTAACATATGCAATCTAGGGGAGATATTTAGCAGGGAGAAGACGCTGAAGGCTCTCAAATCGATATATAAATATAACTTTAAAAGAAGCATGAGAGATCACTTTAATCCCTGCAGGGTTTTCAGCCTAAACGATGAAGCAGGAGTTATAATTTGCAGCTGGCCGCAGGGAAGAGGTAAACCCGTGATTCCCATACCTTACGCTGAGGAAACTTGGTGCGGAACAGAATATGCTGTTGCATCCCACATGATTCAGGAGGGGCTTGTCGAGGAAGGATTAGAGATTGTTGAAGCCGTCAGAAACCGATATAATGGGGAGAATAGGAATCCATGGAATGAAATTGAATGTGGAAGCAACTACTCACGTTCTATGTCATCATACGTGTTGCTGTTAGCCCTTAGCGGCTTCAAGTTTGACATGACCAGAAGCTGGATGGAGTTTAATCCCAAAATAACCGTTAATGGAAAATTCAGATTTTTCTGGTCAACTGGAACTGGCTGGGGAAACTTCGAAATTCAATCGGATAAAATCATACTTGAGATCCGGTATGGCATCCTGAAAATTAAAAGGTTAAGTTTACCCTTCCTAAAGGGTAGGGAGATAAAGGAGGTAAGGGTTGAGAATAAAATTGTTAGATATGCGCGTTTAGGCGACGAACTGGAATTTGAAGACATGTTGACGGCTGAAAGAGGGCAGAAGCTTAATATTATACTTAACTAAGCCGCCTCATAATCAGGTTTATATGGAAAATCTTTTTTCATCGACGCCTTTATTTTATTTGGAGTGTCAGCTATGGATAAAGAAAAACTTGTTATAAAAGCTTTTGAAGAGGGCAATGGCATAGTTAAATTAGCCCCAGCATGGGTTCCAAGAAGCTTCCTCTCACCGGGGAAACGGCTTAAGCTAGCCCCTGAAGACATCTATGCCTTAGGAATCGAAAGGGGCGGGATAGATGAACGGTGGCTGGCTTCAACAACTAGAGCCGACAACCCAGGCGCACCTGAGGATGAGGGCTTAAGCTACATAGTTGTTAAAGACGATTCGAAATTTAGTAAAGTCCTCTTGAAAGATGCAATCGACATTCTCGGGGATAGGTTCCTTGGGAAAGATGCAATGGGAAAATATGGCGGCTGGACCGTTTTAGCAAAATTCTTTGACAATTCATGCCCAATACCCTTACATTTACATCAAATGGAGGAGCACGCTCGGAAGGTCGGCAGACTTCCTAAGCCTGAAAGCTACTATTTCCCACCGCAACTCAATGTTATTGAAGGAAAATTCCCATACACCTTCTTCGGTCTGGAGCCGGGCACAACCAGGGAGGATATTAAGAGATGTCTCGAGAAATGGAACATGGGCGATAATGGAATCCTCTATTTCTCCAGAGCCTATAGGCTTAAGCCTGGAACAGGATGGCTTGTCCCCGCCGGTGTTCTGCATGCTCCGGGAACGCTTGTGACATATGAGGTTCAGAAAGCCTCTGATGTTGCAGCCATATATCAATCAATGCTTGAGGATAAGCCGGTCTCATGGGATCTGCTGGTTAAGGATGTTCCGAAAGAGCGTCAGCATGACCTAGACTACATTGTTGACATGATAGATTGGAAAGAGAATCTGGATCCGGAATTTAAGAAGAACCATTACATTGAACCCATCCCCTCAGAGGATCCTGAAGAGAGTAGTAAAGCGGGATATGGGGAAAAGTGGATTATTTATGGTTCTGAAGAGTTCAGCGCAAAAGAGCTCACGGTCTTACCTGGAAGACAAGTAAAAATATTTGATGAAGCAGCATATGGGCTTATCGTGATACAGGGACATGGTAAAATAGGCAATTTTAAAGTTGAGGCTCCGACGATGATAAAATATGGCGAAATACCAAGCGATGAGCTTTTCGTCAGTGTTGAAGCGGCAAAGGACGGTGTTGAAATAATTAATGAGAGCTCCAGCGAGAATCTAGTTATACTGAAGCACTTCGGCCCTGGAAACCCGGATGCGCCTAAAATTTCAAAGCGAACTTAACATTAATAACAAGATGCGGACATTAATAACAAGATGCGGCGTTCAAGCGACTTTAGCCCCTCGGGAAGAGCCCTATGCCTCATCTATCGATTCAGCGATCTTACGAAGATTTTCAAATATGTGGCTTACTCAAGCGCTAACATGTTGTCTTCACTGCAATCTCTGGAGGATATGGCCATCTAATACGCAAAAACGTGGATAAAAGGCTATGCTTTGGCTTGGCGTCTTCGGATTAGCTGGCGTAATTCTTGGTTCATGGATTTTCATTCAGCTTGCCGCACAAACTTCAATTTTAGGGTTAATCCTTGGTTTGGTCTTTTTATGGCCAGCCCTTCGAATGATATGGGAAAGCTTATCGGGAAGAAGGGAAGATAGACGTGGAAATATTATTCCAGGCTCAAAGTTCGGCTTAGGAATCTTCGGCTTTATTGTCGGCATCTCCACAGGCTTGGTGGGTTTAGTCAGAGGCTACGCGCTGGTGCCGGGATTAATTTATCTTTTTAACACCCCTGTTTACATTACAATGGATACTTCATTAGCAACAATGATACCATTAACCATCGTTGGGGCCAGCATCAAAATAGCGTAGGGGTTCGTTTTTGTAGGCGCTGGGTTGCTGCTCGGTAGAGGTGCAATAATCGGCGCACAGCTCGGCGCCACCATTATTAAGTTGTTCAAAACAAACACGCTAAAATTGATCTTCGGAGTATACTTCCTCTATGTTTCTATGAAGTTCATAACAGGCTATTTTGGGATAATGATTTGGTGAACATAAAGGAGAGAACTGTGCTGCGCAGCGAAATCTTGAATAAATTTCTGCAGCATCATGCTCTAGATGAAAAATTATAAATGGCTATAACTGTGGAAATCTCCTAAAGCATGTAAAATAAGCCCAATCGCAGATTATTCTACAGTTTAACACTTAAAATTAATTCTACAAGGCAAATTAAACCAACTCTGCTTTTACGCCGAAACTTAATTTTAGTAAAACTTATATTTTTCCGTCTAATCTAATAATACCAGATTTCCCATTAATAATGGGAAAAACATATAGGGGGAACATGTTATGGCATACCTAGCTCAAACTGCATCCGGTCAACCCGTCCTAATACTGAAGGAAGGAACCGCTAGAAGCCGTGGAAGAGAGGCTCAAAGAAACAACATCATGGCTGCCAGAGTTATTGCTGAAGCCGTTAGGACAACGCTTGGACCACGCGGCATGGATAAGATGCTTGTTGACAGCTTAGGCGACATAACAATAACAAACGATGGCGCAGCGATTCTAAAGGAAATAGAGGTTGAGCATCCGGCCGCTAAGATGATGGTTGAAGTTGCCAAGGCTCAGGACGATATGGTTGGTGACGGAACAACAACAGTCGTCGTCCTTGCAGGCGAGCTTCTTAAGAAGGCTGAAGAGCTCCTTGATCAAAATATTCATCCAACAGTTATCGTTAGCGGCTACCGTAAGGCCGCTCAGAAATGCATCGAGATATTAGATAGCATGGGTATGACTGTAGACTTAGACGATAAGGAAACCTTAAAGAAGGTTGCGCTGACATCTATGGGTAGTAAGGCGGTTGGAGCTGCAAGAGATCATTTAGCCGACATAACCGTTGAGGCGGTTAAGCAGATAGCTGAAAAACGCGGCGAGAATTGGGCTGCTGACATCGATAACATTCAAATAATAAAGAAGGAAGGCAAGAGCCTTTATGATACTGAGCTCGTCAGGGGCATAATCTTAGACAAGGAAGTAGTTCACGCCGGCATGCCTAAACGTGTCGAGAACGCTAGGATCGCATTACTGAACTGTCCGCTTGAGATCGAGAAGACAGAATTCAGCGCTGAAATCAGAATAAGGGATCCACTGCAGATGAAGGCTTTCCTTGACAAAGAGACCGCAATGCTCCGCGAGATGGTTGAGAAGATTAAGAAGGCAGGCGCAAACGTTGTTATTTGCCAGAAGGGCATAGATGATATGGCCCAGCACTTCCTAGCGAAGGAGGGCATACTGGCCGTTAGAAGAGCCAAAGAATCAGATATGGAGAAGCTTGCAAGAGCCACCGGCGCTAGGATCGTAACAAATCTTGAGGATCTTAAGCCTGAAGATATCGGACACGCTGATCTGGTTGAGGAACGCAGAATAGGCGAGGACAAAATGGTCTTCGTTGAAGGCTGCAAGGATCCGAGGGCAGTGTCGCTATTAATACGCGCTGGACTGGAACGCATGGTTGATGAGGCTGAAAGGGCGATACATGACGCCCTATCAGTTGTGTCAGACGTTATTGAGAAGAACAAGATTGTCCCCGGCGGCGGAGCAGTTGAAGCGGAGCTCGCTAAGGAGCTGCGTAAGTATGCGGCTCAAATAGGCGGTAGGGAGCAGCTGGCAATTGAAGCGTTCGCTGAAGCCCTAGAAATAGTTCCAAAAACATTGGCTGAAAACGCCGGTTTAGAACCCATCGACATAATGGTTGAGCTCAGATCTGTCCACGAGAAGCCTGATGGATATGCCTACGGCGTAGACGTATTCTCCGGTAAAATATGCAACATGTATGAGAAGGGCGTAATGGAGCCTCTAATAGTTAAGGAGCAAGCGATTAAATCCGCCGCTGAAGCCGCAGCGATGATCCTTAGAATAGACGACGTCATCGCCGCCTCAAAGCCTAAAGAGGAAGAGAAGGGCAAGGGCGCCGGGAAGAAGGAAGAGGAAGAAGAAACCAAAACCGAATTCGACTAGGCTAAGCAAATATTTTTTCTCCCACTAATTAACACTTATTTTTTAGGGTGTTAATTATGGCTGAAATAACCGAAATACCTACAGGAATTCATCGTTTTGAGAGGATAGGCGCTCACACCCATGTTAGAGGCTTAGGCTTAGATGAAAACTTAAAAGCTGTAAAAATTAAAGACGGCTTAGTTGGCCAGGAAAAGGCTAGGGAAGCCGCTGGACTTGTTGTTCAAATGATTAGGGAGGGTAAACTCAGCGGTAAAACCGTCATCTTAGCCGGTCCCCCAGGCACCGGGAAAACAGCCATAGCAATAGCAATATCTAAAGAGCTAGGTCCAAACGTCCCATTTATTCAGATGAGTGGAAGCGAAATATACAGTAGCGAAAGAAAGAAGACTGAAATCTTAATTGAAGCTATGCGTAAGTGCATAGGTGTTGAAATACATGAGATGCGGAAGGTATACGAGGGCGAGGTTACGCATCTAGAGATTAGAACAGCGCAGCATCCCTACAACCCATACCAGAGGGTTCCGGAAAGCGTCAGATTAACCCTTAAAACAACTAAGCAGGAGAAAACGATAGAAGCCGGGGCTTCAATAGCGCAGCAAATAATATATCAAGGTATAACCGAGGGCTGCGTCATACAGATAGACGCTGAAACCGGCAGAGTTGTGAATTTAGGTTTAAGCATGGAGAGCGAGAAGGGCAAACTATACGAGTTAGACACTAGGGAAAAGGTTCCGAGACCCCCGGGCGACGTTCTAAAGGAGAAGGAGTTCGTATACATGTTGACCCTAGATGACCTGGACAAAATGCAGGCTAAAAGCCGCTTAGGAGGGGGCTTCGTTTCGCTCTTATTTGGATTTAGTGAAACTAAAGAGATAGATAGCGAAGTTAGAGCATCGGTTGATGAAATGGTTAAGAAGATGGTTGATGAGGGTAAAGCATTCATCCATCCAGGCGTTCTCTTCATCGACGACAGCCACCTTCTAGACTTGGAAGCTTTTAGCTTCCTCAGCAGGGCGCTGGAGGGCGAGCTGGTTCCGATAATTATACTTGCAACCAACCGTGGCATAGCAACTATACGTGGAACGGATATTAAGAGCCCGATGGGTTTCCCGCTGGATCTGCTGGATAGAGCCGTCATAATAGCAACACATGAATATGATGCCGACAGCATAAGGGAAATTTTAAAGATAAGAGCTAACGAAGAGAAAATAGATGTTTCCAGCGACGCTCTTGAAAGGCTGACGGAAATAGGGATAAACTCTTCGCTTAGATACGCGGTTCAACTCTTAAGCCTAGCTGCTCAAAATGCTAAATATGTGAAACGTAAAAACGTGACCGTTGAGGATGTTGAGAGGGTTAAGTCGCTATTCATGGATGTAAGCCAAGCGATAGAGCATCTCAGAAAATACGAGATGGAGATGCTGAATTATTAACGTCGTCCCAAGCAGCCGCTCAACTTAAAATCCTTAATTTATTTAATAGGCTTC
>Ga0272445_1000532_pt1 | contig 35102 bp, 26 predicted proteins | sample YNPCB0031_FD_194404 | JGI IMG/M metagenome (GOLD analysis project Ga0272445, IMG submission 194404) | Hot spring sediment microbial communities from Yellowstone National Park, WY, United States - YNP-CB-003-1 | ecosystem: Environmental > Aquatic > Thermal springs > Hot (42-90C) > Sediment... | reverse complement strand
TTTTAAGAACACTTGAAAGATTAAGGGAGCAACAAAAGATAAAAGATGAAGCCTTTTATGTTATGTATTATAGAACAAAATATGTAAGGGACAATTTATGGTATAAACCCCCTGGAAAGTAAAAAATGAAAAATTTAAAAAAGATTTAGAATTTAAATAAATTTAGGTTTTTAAATTTTTTCACTCCTTAATTTATACTTAATCAATTTAAAAAAAGTTTGATATTTTAATAGATTTATAGTATAATTAGAATTTATAAATGAATTTGAATAAAAAAATTTTAATTACTGGAATTAGTGGATTTGTGGGTCCTTATCTTTTAAAGGAATTGCTTTCTTATGATGTTTATTTATATGGAATTGATTTTAAAAAGGAAAATTTAAATCACCCTCTTAAAGATTTTTTAAAGGAAGCAGAAATTTATGAAGGTGATTTAAGGGACAAGGATTTTGTTTTTAATACTGTTAAAAAAATAAAACCTGAAATTGTTTTTCATCTTGCTGCAAAATCAAGTGTAAAGGAATCTTTTGAAAATCCCTATGATTTTTTTGAAGTAAATTGTAAGGGGACACTTAATTTGCTTGAAGCAATTAAAAAACTTGATTTTGAAGTAAATTTTTTGTTTGCTGGTTCCTCTGACGAATACGGGATTGTTTTATATTCAAACAAACAATATGAGGATTTAAAAAAAGAATATGGAGAAATTTTACCAAAACCAAAAAAATTACCAGAGCTTCCTGTTAATGAAAATAATCCTTTAAGACCAATATCCCCTTATGGAATTACAAAAGTTTATGGTGATTTTTTAACAAGGACTTATTCAATTTTTTCAAATATTAATGGAATTGTTTCAAGAAGCTTTAACCATGAAGGGAAAGGTCGTGGAGAAGGATTTGTTACAACTGATATAATGAAACAGATAATAAATGTTATAAAAGGGGGTAATGAAATAAAAGCAGGAAACATAATCGCAATGAGGGACTGGTCTTGTGTAAGTGATGTTGTTAAAGCATATGTTTTGCTTTCTAAAAAAAAGAGTAAAGGGGAAGTTTTTAATGTTGGTTCAGGAAGAACAAATTCAGTTTTAACTTTTATTCTTCTTTCTCTTGAAGTTGCTGGTTTTAAAGTGGAGGAAATTGAATTTAAAAATAAAAAAATAGAGAATCCAATTGAAAAGGTTAAATTTGAAATAAATAATTTTTCATTTGAAACTTATAAAATTGATAAACTTATTTTAAAAGGGAAAATTAAATTTGAAGATTTGTGCGATGGTGTTATTGTGAAAACAAAACAGAAAAATGTAAAAATTAATATTGATTTTGAAAAAATTAGAAAAATTGATATTCCTGTTCTTTTATGTGATAATAGAAAAATAAAAAAAATTGGTTTTAAAGTAAATTATGATTTAAAGGAAATAGTAAGGGAAATGCTTGATTATTTTATTTCCTTAAAATAAACTCTGAATTTTTTATAGGGCTTTCCACCAAGCCTTTTTATTAAATTGTTTATTGCATAATTGTTTTCAAGGGTTAATGAACCTTCTGCCTCTTTATATCCCAATCTTCTTCCAATTTCCATCAATTTAGTTGCAAGTATTACACCAATCCCTTCTCTATGTTCTTCCAATACACCAAGTATTAAAAGTCTACCAGTTTTAAGACGTGGTCTTGTTTTATAAGGAATTTTCCCCAATCTATATAAAAGTTTAAAAACATTTATTAAATTTAATTTTCCATTCATATCTCTTATTGCTTCAAATATATTTGGAATTCCCACTGCAATTCCAACTGGCTGGTCATTAAATTCAGCAATTTGAACTGTTTCCTCTATTAAAACAGGTTTTAATTCTTCTGTTATATATTCTATATCATCTTCATCAAGCAAAACTGTTCCCCAGTTGTTTTCCCATGCCTTATTATAAATTTTTCTTACTATTTCCATTTCTTCTCTTATTTTCTTCATATTTGCTTTTCTTATTAACAATTTCCCCTTTTCTTTTATAATATTTTCAATTTTTTTTGCCTTTTCAATTCTTTCAAGAGGTGCTTCATCAAGATTAAAATGCCATGCAAAAAAATCAATCTTCTTATTAAAACCCAATTTTTCCAATAAATCTTTATAATAAGGAGGATGGAAGGGAATCATTATCATCTGTATTCTATCAAATCCATCTATTTGAATTCCCCAAAGCCCATCGTAAGCAAAGCTTGCAGGACCTATAATTTCCTTTTTCCCTTTTTCCTTTAAGAATTCTTCTGCTTTTTCAAAAAGTTTTTGGGCAACATCTAAATCATTTATACATTCAAAATATCCAAAAAATCCTACCTTTTCAAGATCAATTCCAACAACAGGATGTTTTGCAGTATATACACATATTCTACCAGCGGGTTTATCATTCTTATAAGCAATATAATATCTTAATTCCATCTTTTTGAAAGCAGGACTTTTCCCTTTTGGATTAAGATTTTCCATTTCCATTATTTTTAAAAGGGGGATAAATCCATTTTCTTTATAAATTCCATAAGGCATTTCAACAAATTTTTCCAAATCCCTCTTATTTTCTACTTCTATTATTTTTATCATAAGTTTATTATTTTAAATAATTTTTTTTAACATATTCAATTGCTTCTTCTTTTGTATTGATTATTTTTTCTGCTCTTTTTTCTTCAACATCCTGTAAAATCTTCTTGAAAATTGGACCCGGTGTAAGTCCTAAATCAATTAAATCATAGCCTGTTATAAGTGGTTTTGGTCTTTCTTTTTTTTGTTCCTCATAAAACGAAACCAATTTTTCAAGTAGTTCTTTTAAATATTTTGGATTTTTACCAGGAGGAGTTGCTCTAAAATCAGCATAATCAAGTAAAAATAAGGCAAACCATATTTCACCTGTTTTTCTCAAATATCTGAATAATGCCCTTTTTGTTATTTCTTTTTCTTTGCCAAGTAAATGTGGATACATATGATTATAAACGAGGTCATGTAAAATTTTTGATTCTTTTTTTGATAATCTCATTTCATATCCCCATTTACTTGCAATTTTTGCTCCTTCTTTATCATGTCCATAAAATTTTGTTTTGCCATCCTGAGCTTTAACAGTAAACGGTTTTGCTATATCATGGAAAAATCCGGAAAGGAAAAGCAAGGGTTTTTTCTCATAACTAAACCATTCTTTATAATATTCTTCTTTAAAATTTGAAAAAAATGTCTTTTTAATATTTCTTTCAAGTTTTCCTATGTTTTTAACTACATTTAAAGTATGTTCAAGTATATTCATTGACCTTCCTTCATAAATTTGAAAGGAATTTTCTTGATATTTTAATAATGGAATAATTTCAAAAACGATTTCACTTTCCCTTAATATGTTTATTCCTGATTCAATATATTTACCTTTTCCAAACATTTCCCATATTTCATACTTTATTCTTTCCTTTGCTACATTTTTTAATAATTCTTTATTTTTCTTCATCCACTCATAAGTTTTTTCTTCAATTTTGAACCCAAAAAGAAAATGAAATCTTATTACCCTTAAAATTCTTAAAGGATCTTCTATTAAATTTTCTTCAGAAAGGGTTCTTAAAATTCCTTCTTCAATATCCTTTAATCCTCCGACAATGTCTATCAATTCCATCTTTTTTGGGTCAAGTGCAATACTATTTATTGTTAAATCCCTTTTTTTAAGGTCTTCCTCAATGTTTTCTCCTCTTAAAGGGGATACATCAATTGTATAATTTTTTTCCCTTTTTAATAAAATTCTATATTCTTTAAATTCTTCATCAAGTAAGAAATAAAATCCTTTTATTTTTTTAGCAATCTCTTTTGAAATTTTTTCCGGTTCCCCATCTATTAAAACAATGTCCAAATCATAAGAATCTTGATTTAATGCAAAATTTCTTAAAGAACCACCAACAATGTAAAATTTTTCCTCTATATTTTCAAATGACTTGTATAATTTAAAAATGCTTGATTTTCTAAAATTTTCAAATATTTTTGATATTTTCATAAAATCTCCTCACACTTATAATATCATAAGTAATTGGTGCAGGTGGCAAACTTGATAAAAAATATTTACCATAAGATGCTTTTATAATTCTTGAATCAAGTATTGCAAAACATCCTACATCAGTTTTTTTCCTTATAAGTCTTCCAAATCCCTGTTTAAATCTCAAAATTGCAAGTGGGAGTGAATAATTTAAAAATGGATTTTTCCCTTCTTTTTTTAAATGGTTCATTTTTGCCTCATGGTATGGTTCATCAGGAACATCAAACGGTAACCTTGTAATTATAAGAAGTTCAAGTGCTTCTCCCGGAACATCTATTCCTTCCCAAAATGTTCCTGTTGCAAAGAGTGAGGTATTTTTTTCATTTTTAAATCTTTCAAGTAAATTCTTTCTTGAATCTTCTCCTTGAAAAAGAACAGGTGTTTTAATTTTTGGAAGATTTCTTTTAACATCTTTTAACATCTTATAAGAAGTGAATAAAACAAGTGCTCTTCCATTAAATATTTCAATCAATTCTGGTAATTTTTTTGAAAGGTAAATAACAAATTTTTCTTCTTCCTTTGGACTTGGTGCATTTTTATCAATATATATTATCACATTTTTCTTATAAGGAAAATGGGAAGGCAAAGATATTCCCTTTATATTTTCGTTAAGACCTGCTTCTTTTATAAAAAAGTTAAAATCTTTTCCTGTTTTAATTGTTGCAGATGTAAATAGTATTACTGGAAAATAAGGATATAAATATTCTTTTAAATAATCTCCTGGATTTAAAGGTGCTTCCTTTAAGATGATTTCATCGTCTTCCTTTTGAACCCATTTAACATATTCTTCACTTCTTGAAAAAATAATTCTTTCAAATTTTCTTGAAAAATCCAATAATTTTTCCTTAAAAGCTTTCCCTTTTGCTTCCAATTCCCCTTTTGGAGTTTTAACCTCTTCTGAAAGTTTTTTTAATCTTTCATTTATTCTCAGCTCTGTAAAAATATCACCTTCAATTTTTCTTCTTTCATTATCATCAAGAAATTCCTTTAATCTCTCCTTAAATTTTTTAACCTCTTCATATGTTTTTTGAAGCAAATCCCTTTTTGTTTTTATAAATTTTTTATTTACTATTTCTTTAAAAAGTGTATTTTCAAGATAATCCACTTTTAATTCATTTCCATAAGTATTAACAGCATCTTCTATAATTCTTTGTGCTTCATCTATTACAAGAATACCATCCTTTTTTATATAAGGAAAAGATACAAGAGAGTTTGATAAAAGAAAAGAATGGTTTGTTATTAAAATTTCACAATTTTTCCACTTTTCTATTTTTTTGAATACATAGCAATCCATATAATATGGACATTCCTTTTTAAGACAATCCTCTTTTTTATAAGAAAAAAGTTTACGAGGAACTTCTTTCCCTTCAAGTCCTTCCAAATCTCCATCTTTTGTTTTTTCAAGAAAATCAAAAATTACATTCCTCATCCATTCCTTTGAAAATATGTCTTCTTCTTTTAATTTTAAAAGGCATAAATAATTTTCAAGCCCCTGCGCAATTTCAATTCTTATTCCTGGAATTATTTTTTCTATTATTTTCACATCCTTGTCAAAAAGTTGCTTTTGCAAAGTTTTTGTATGAGTTGAAATTACTGCACTTTCATATAAATTTTCCTTTAAAGCAATTCCTATTGGAATTAAATAGGCAAAACTTTTCCCAACTCCTGTTCCTGCCTCTATTATTATATTTCCTTTTTGAAGAATTTTTTCATAAAAGGAAAGAGCCATTTGAAGTTGAGAAAATCTTGGTTCAAAATCATTTATTTCATCCTTTATCAAATATCCTTCATTAAAAATTTTTTCAATAAGTTCTATGTTTTTATCTTTTGATGTCAATTTCATACGAATGATAACCTCCAAGAATTGGGTGATTTTTGAAAGAATAGGAAAAATTTATATTTTCAAAAGGTATTTCAAATATAATTGAAAAAAGAGGTGGTTCAATGGAAATTCCTGCAGAAATAATAAGTTTTTTAAAGATATGAAATTTTTGGGCAAAATTTAAAGATGTATATTTTTCTTCATAATTTAAATCAAAAAGGGTTTCAAAATTTTTATTTTCTTTAAAGGAAATTGAAATTGAAGAGGAAGGATAAACTTTTTGGAAAATTATTTTTGGTGAATTAAAATTTAAACTAAAAAATCCAATTTTCAGATTTTCAAATAAAGAAAAGGATGTTCCAAAATCCATTCCAAATCCAAATTTTGAAAAATTTTCCTTTATATAAAGATTTAAAATTTTAAAATTTATTCCAAAATTTATATTTTCTTTATTAAAGGATATCCCTAATAAATATTCATTTTCCTTATAAAAATCTGTCCCAAAAAATTCATAACCAATTCCAATTTTTAAAATTTTTAAATTTTTCAAAATCGCACCTTCAAAAAAGTTTAATCCTCCTATTTGATAAGGATTTGAATAGGAAAAAGAAATTAATAAATTTTGTTTGTTAAATTCAGAAATAGAAGGTGCCTTTAAAATTGATATTGCTTTTTCGCAAGTTAAAAATTTGTTTCCTGAAAATGGAGAAAAGTAATAATCATTTAACATTGAAATTAAAAAAATCAAAATTTTCATTTTTCAAATTCAATTAAAAATTTTTTCCATTTTATTCCATAATTAAAACCACCTATTCCATTTTTCCCTATTACTCTATGACATGGAACAAAAAGGGGAAATGGATTTTTTTTCATTATTTTTCCTACTTTTCTTGGAGAAATTTTAAAAATTTTTGCTATTTCACCATATGTTATGGTTTGAGAAAAATTCAAATTTTTCCTTATATATTCCAAAACTTTCCTCTCTTCATCCTTTAAATCTTCCCAGCAAAGTGGAAATTTTTTTAAAAGTTTATCATTTTTATTTTTAAAATAAAGGTCAAGTGCCTTACAAACTTTTTTATCAATTTTTTTAAAAATTTTTTTATCTTCTTCAAGAGAAACTCTACTTATTTTCCCTCCTTTTAAAATTATCTTTATTTTTCCAAATGGACACAAATATTCAGTTTCCTTCAAGTTTGTGTATTTGTTCATATATTTTTTCTGCAAGTTTTTCTCCAATACCCTTTACTTTTTTAATTTCTTCTTTTGAAGCAGAAAATAGCTTTTCAGGTGAACCAAAATATCTTAAAAGCATTATCTTCTTTTTTTCTCCAATTCCTTCTATCTTATCAATTATTGAACTTTTAATTTTTTTCTCTCTTTTTTTTCTATGATATGTTATTGCAAATCTATGTGCCTCATTCCTTATTATTTTTAAAAGTTTTAAAGCACCTCTTTTTGTTTTTGGAATCATGACTATTTTTCCATCAGGAAAATAAAGCTGGTCAAAAGTTTTTGCAAAAGCACATACACAAATATTTTCTGCATTTTCCTCTTTAAGTGCCTTTAAAGCAAATGAGAGTTGAGGTTTACCACCATCTATTATAAAAATATCAGGGAAATTCTTATTTTCTTCCTTCAATCTTCTTATTCTTCTTTTTATTACTTCATATATCATATGAGCATCAGAAAAGCTTTCAGTATATTTTATTTTATATTTTCTATATTCACTCTTTTTAGGTTTTCCTGCTTCAAATACAACAACTGCCCCAACTCTCTCATCTCCAAATATTTGAGATATATCAATTGCTTCTATTCTTTCAGGAATTTTTTCAAGCCCAAATATGTCCTTTATTTCAAAAAGAGAGATTGGAATTTTTTCCTGTAAAAGTCCTTTTTCAAGAAGTTTTTCTTCAAGCGAAAATTTTGCATTTTCATTTGCCATCTCTAAAATTCTTTTTTCTTTTAAATCCTTTGGTTTAAAACTTATTTTTAAATTTAGTCCCCTTTTATTTTTTAAAATTTCCTCAATTATTTCCTTATTTTGAATTTTAAAAGGTATAAGAATTTTCTTCCCACCTATTATTCCTTTTGAATAATATTGAACTAAAAATTCCTCCATTATTTCCTCATTAGAAACTTCTTCAGGAAATTCAAGTAAATAATCCTCCTTATCCTGTAATCTTCCTTTCCTTATAGGAAATACAAGACAGAGTGCATATTTTGAGACCCTTGAAAATCCAATAACATCCATAGACACTTCTTCCTCCATCTGTGTTATATATCCTTTATGTATTTCTCTTAGTGCAAAAAGCCTATCCCTCAATACCATTGCCTTTTCAAAATTTAAATTTTTTGAAGCAATTTTTATTTCCCTTTCAAGCCAGCTTTCAATTTCACTTGTTTTGCCTGAAAAAAATTCTATCAATTTTTTCACATTTTCTTTATACTCTTCTGGGGAAATATTTCCAGGAACACATGGGGCAGGGCATCTTTTTATGTAATATTCAAGACATGGATTTATTTTTATATTGGAAGGTAATTTGTATTTGCAGGTTCTTATAGGGAATATTCTTAAAATTATTTTTAAGGTTTTCATAAGTGCTTTTGCAGAATGAAAAGGACCAAATATAATTGAGCCATCCTCTCTTATATCTCTTGTTTTGAAAATTCTTGGATATTCTTCATTTATTGTTATTTTTAAATATGGATATTTTTTGTCATCCTTTAATCTTACATTATATTTTGGTAAATATTTTTTTATTAGGTTTGCTTCAAGTAAAAAACTATCTGCTTCTGAGCGAGTGATGATATAATCAAAGTCAAATGTCTTTGATATTAATTTTTCAAATCTTGGATGATTATAAGAGAAATAAAAATGTTCCTTTAATCTTTCTTTTAAATTTTTTGCTTTTCCAATATAAATAACATTTCCCTTTTCATCCTTAAAGATATAAACTCCTGGCAAGCTTGGTATATCTTTAATCCTTTCCTTTAAATTATCTTGCATACTCTATTGCTCTATATTCTCTTATAACTGTTACTTTTATTTGTCCTGGAAATTCAACTTTTTCTTCAATTTCCTTTGCTATTCTTTTTGCAAGGTCATCTGCTTCTGCATCAGTCATCTTATTTGCATCTACTACTATTCTTATTTCTCTTCCTGCTTGAAGTGCATATGCTTTTTCAACTCCTGGAAAAGAAGAAGCAATCTCTTCAAGTTTTTCAATCCTTTTAATGTATGCTTCAACACTTTCCCTTCTTGCACCAGGTCTTGCTCCTGATACAGCATCAGCAGCAGTTACTATCATTGCATATGGTGAAATTGGTTCCTCATCCTCATGATGGGCTGCAATTGCATTACATACAAGGTCATTTTCACCATACCTTTTTGCAAGTTGTGCTCCTATTAAAGCATGTGGTCCTTCATAATCAGGTTCAGCAACTTTCCCTATATCGTGTAAAATTGCAGCTCTTTTTGCAATTTCAGAATCCAATTTTAATTCACCTGCCATTATTCCAGCAAGGTATGCAACTTCTTTTGAATGCAAAAGTAAATTCTGTCCAAAACTTGTTCTATATTTCATTTTGCCTATGAGTTTTAAAAGTTCAGGATGCATTCCCCTTATTCCAAGTTCTAAGATTGTTTCCTCTCCAACAATTCTTATATAATCTTCCATTTCCTTTTCAACTTTACTTACAACTTCTTCAATTCTTCCAGGATGAATTCTTCCATCCTGTATTAATTTTTCAAGTGCTATTCTTGCTATATCCCTTTTATAAGGGTCAAAAGAGGAGAGTATAACTGCTTCTGGTGTATCATCAACAATTATTTCAACACCTGTTGCTGCTTCAAATGCCCTTATATTTCTACCTTCTCTTCCTATTATTCTTCCCTTCATATCTTCTGAAGGTAAAGGAACAACTGTTATACAGGAATCCGATGCAACCTGAGATGCAACTTTTTGCATTGCAGTTGCTATTATTTTTATTGCTTCTTTTTCAGCCCTTTCTTTTGCCTCTTCTCTTATTTTATGAGCAATTTGTGCTGCCTCAATTCTTGCTTCCTTTTCAACATTTTTAAGCAAAAGTTCTTTTGCTTCCTCTCTTGTCATTCCTGCTATTTCTTGAAGTTTTGTTATTTCCTCCTTAATTATTTCATCAACCTTTTGTATTTTTAAATTTAAAACCTTTTCCTTATTTCCTATTTCCCTTTCCCTTGCTTTTAATTCCTCCTCTTTTCTCAAAAGGACTTCTGCTTTTTTATCCACCTGGTATTCCCTTTGAGATATTTCCTTTTCTTTCCTTTCAATTTCCTTTTTTAATCTTATAAACTCCTTTTCCAATTGTGCCTTTTCTTTTAAAACTTCTTCTTTTGCCTTTTTTTCTGCCTCCCTTTCAATTCTTTCTGCCTTTTCTTTTGCACTTTCAATTATATCTTTTGCACTTTGTTTTGCTTTTTCAAGATTTTTATTTAAATGGTATTTTGATAAAAAATAACCAAACAAAAAGCCAATAAATAAAAAAGATATTGTAAAAATTATCGTAGTCATTTTACACCTCCCCATCTTATTTTTCTTATTTCCTCTAATTTTTCTTTAAATATCTTTTCTTTTCCTTTTCCAACTATTTCAACAATTTCAACAAATTCAGGTAAATATTTTTGATATATTGCTTCTGGATCTGAATGAGGATACTTGTATCCTGCACCCCTTCCAATTTTCTTTGCACTTTTATAATGTGAATCCCTTAAATGCATTGGAACCTCAAATCTTTTCTCCTCTAAAATTTTCTTTGCTCTTCCCATACTTCTTAAAACACTATTTGATTTAGGACATAAACTTAAAAATATTGTTAAAAAGGCAAGTAAAAATTCTCCTTCAGGCATTCCAACCATTTCAAAAGCATAAGCACAACTTGTTGCTACTTTTATTGCTTCAGGTTCTGCAAGTCCTATATCCTCGCATGCAAATATGAGCATTCTTCTAAATATAAATCTTGGATCTTCTCCACTTTCTATCATTTTAAAAAGCCAGTATAAAGCTGCATCAGCATCAGAACCCCTTAAAGATTTTATGAACGCTGAAATTGTATCATAATGCTCATCTTGTTTTCTATCATATCTAAAATAAAGGGGCAACTTTTTTAAATCTTCAAGTTTTATCTCTTCTCCTTCTCTTGTTTCAACAAGCAATTCAAGTGTATTTAATGCTCTTCTTGCATCACCTTCACATGAACTTGCTATCCTTTCTAAAATTTCTTCACATACTTTTATGTTTAAATCTCCATAACCTCTTTCCTTATCTTCCAATGCTCTTTTCAATATTTTTATAATATCTTCTTGTTCTAATGGCTTAAATTCAAATATTCTTAATCTTGATAAAAGTGCCTTATCAATTACAAAAAAGGGATTTAGAACGGTTGAACCTATTAAAATTATTTTTCCTGCTTCAGAGGCAGGTAAAAGAACTTCCTGTTGTAATCTATTAAATCTGTGTATTTCATCTATAAAAAGCATTATAGGTTTTCTTGTATTCTTGTAAAATTTGTCTGCTTCCTGGAGTATTTTTTTAACATCAGTAGATGTTGAAATTGAAGCATTTAAATGAAAAAAAGGTAAATTTATCTTTTTTGAAATAATAAGTGCAAGTGAAGTTTTACCAACACCTGGTGGTCCAAAGAAAAGAGAAGAAGGAAGTTCTCCTTTAAGAACTAATTTTCTTAAAATTCCTTCTTCTCCTACCAGGTGTTTCTGCCCAAAAAATTCTGAAAAATCCCTTGGGGAAAGCCGATATGCTAATGGCCCCCCTCTTTTTTCCAAATTTTGCTGAAATAACAATTTTTTTCACCTCCTTCAAATTTTCTCCTCAATTTTATCAATAATTTTTTGTAATCTTTCTTCCATATTTTTTTTCTTATACTTATTCTTTAAAATTTTTTCTGCCATTGATAAAAGAGCAAGAACATAAACTTTTTCAGGTCCTTCTGGATTTTCTATCAATTTCTCACATTCTGAAATAGTTTCATTCACAATTTTTTCTATTTCTCTAATTTCTTTTTCTTCAAGGTCCGTCTTAATCTTATAAACTTTACCTTTTATTTGAATATCAATATCTTTTTCCATCATTTTATAACACTATCAATTTTTTCAATTAAATTTTTAATTTTTTCTTCTGCCTCATATATAATTTTTTCCTTTTTTTCTTTATCCTGTTTCAAAATTTCTATTTCCTCTTCAAGTTTTTTAATTTTATTTATTAAAAAATCAATTTTTTCTTCAAGTTTTTCAATAATTTCTGATTGCATTTTCACCTCCTAAATTTAAAAGGTGTATTTTCTTCTATATATTTTAACAAATCTTGAACTTCTTTTTCAACTTCCTCTTCTTTTAATGTTCCTTCTTTTTTCCTAAAAATGCATCTTATTGTTATATTTTTCATTCCTTCTGGAATTGGCTTTCCTTTGAATATATCAATTGGATAAAATTTTTCAAGATATTTACTATTAAATTTCTTAATATTTTCTTCAAGAATTTTATAGCTCGCATTTTCAGGTGATAAAAAGGATAAATCCCTAAATAATGGAGGAAATTTTGAAATCTCTTTAAATTCTATTTTTTTCTTTAAGATTGAATTCAAATTCATTTCAAAAATCTCAATTTCATATGGAATATCAAAGAATTCATTATATTTTTTTGAAAGTATTCCAGCAAATCCAATCAATTCTTTTTCACTATATATTAAAACCCCATTTTTCAAAAATGGAAATTCCCCTTTTTCCAATCTAATTTCTAAAGGAAAAACTTCAAAAAAGGTATCAATTATACCCTTTAAGTCATAAAAATCTATTTTCCTTTCATTTTCAAATACATTTCTTTCTATTTCTCCACCCATTAAAACACATATATTTTCATATTCCTTATAATTCTCTCCTTCTTTTTCAAAAACATTTCCAATTTCAAAAATTTTTATATTTTTCTCACCTTTATTAACATTGTTTAAAAAGGAATAAATTAATGAATTAAACAAATATCTTCTTAAATGGGAATGCCTTTGTGAAAGAGGATTTTTAAGGGGAATAAATTCAGAAGGATTTATACCTGATAAAATAATATCTTTTTCACCTATAAAAGTTACTGAAATACATTCATAAAATCCTTTATTAACAAAAAATTCCCTTATTCTATCCTTTAATTTTTCCCTTTTACCAACAAATCCTATCCCCTTTTCAATTTTACCTTTTATCCTTTCATAACCATAATGTCTTGCTATTTCCTCTATCAAATCTTCTTCAAGTTCTAAATCATTTCTAAAAGATGGAATTGTAAAAAATATTTTGTCTCCCTCATGAAATTTTATCTTTAAACCAAGATTATGAAGTATTTCTTTTGCTTCCTTTATACTTATTTTTTCACCAAGAACCTTCTCAATTCTTTCCTCCCTTAAAAAAACTATTTTCTCTTTTCTATCTTCCCTTTTAATATCACTTAAAATTCCAATTTTACCTTTACAAATTTCCTCCATTAAATATGAAGCCCTATCAGAAGCATATACAACACCATCCCACCATGTTCCCCTTTCAAATCTATAAGAACTTTCAGTTGTAATTTTTAATTTTTTGCTACTTTTTCTTATTGAAATTGAATTAAAAAAAGCACTTTCAAGAAAAACATTTTTTGTATTTTCATCTATTTTTGTATCTTCTCCACCAATTATTCCTGCAATTGCAACAGGTCCTTCTTTATCGGCAATTACAAGTATATCATCATCAAGTTCCCTTATAATTCCATCAAGACAAACAATTTTTTCTCCTTTTTTTGCTTTTCTTACTATTATTTTTTCCTTTAACTTATCAAGGTCAAAGGCATGAAGTGGTTGCCCTGTTTCAAGCATAACTATATTTGTTATATCAACAACATTATTTATTGCTTTTAATCCTGAAAGCAAAAGTTTTACTATAATTTTTAAAGGTGACCTTTTAACCTTTACATCCTTTATTATTCTTCCTGTATATCTTGGGCAAAGTTCAAAATCTTCAACATTTATATTAAATTCAGGAATTTCAAGATTTATTTCAGGTTCTGCTTTTGGAAGCTGGAAAAACCTCTTATTATACGCAGATATTTCCCTCGCTATTCCAATAATTCCAAGCAAATCCCCCCTATTTGGTGTTATTTCAAGCTCATAAACAAAGTCAGGTAATCCCATTTTTGGTAAAGGGTCTTCACCCAGTTCAAATTTTTCGTCTATCTCTATAATTCCTTCTCTTTCTTCACCAATTCCAATTTCATCAAAAGAAAGAAGCATTCCTTCTGATTTAATATTTCCAAATTCCTTTATTTTTATTACTTCCCCTTTTATTTCAGTTCCACATGGTGCATAAACTGTTAGCATTCCTTCACGCACATTTTTTGCACCACATACAACATCTATTATCCTTTTTCCATCATTTATCTTACACAAATTAAGATTATCTTTCAAATTCAAAACTTTTTCAATTCTTACAATCTTCAATTTATTTTTTAATTTATCACAAACAGGTATCATTTCCTCTACACTTATTCCAATATAATTTAATACCTCTTTTAGTTCTTCAGGTGACCATTCAAAATTAACAAATTCCTTTAACCAGTTATATGTTATTCTCATTTAAAAATCCTTAAAAAATCAATATCGTTTTCATAAAAAAGTCTTATATCAGGAATTCTATATTTTATCATTGCCATTCTTTCTATTCCGAATCCAAATGCATAACCTGTATATTTTTCAGCATCATATCCAACATTTTCAAAAACTTTTGGATGAACCATTCCGCATCCAAGTATTTCAAGCCATCCAGTTCCACCACATGTTGAACACCCCTTTCCTTTACATATTGTGCATGAAATTGAAACCTCAGCAGATGGTTCTGTAAATGGGAAATAAGAAGGTAAAAATCTTATTTTTGTTTCTGGACCAAAAAATTCCCTTGCAAATATTTCAATTGTTCCTTTTAATTCTGCAAATGTAACACCTATATCCACATAAAGTCCCTCAAGTTGATGAAAAACAGGGGAATGGGAAGGGTCAAATGGATCAACCCTATAAACTTTTCCGGGTGCAACTATCCTCACAGGTGGTTTTTTTGATTTCATAATCCTTATTTGAACAGGTGAAGTATGTGTTCTCAATATTATATCCTCTTCAATAAAAAAAGATGCTTGCATATCCCTTACAGGATGCTCCTTTGGAATATTTAATGCCTCAAAATTGTTATAATCACTTTCTATTTCAGGCCCCGAAACAACTTCAAATCCCATTGAAGTAAATATCTCTTCTATTTCTTTTAAAACAATTGAAATTGGATGAAAAGAGCCATTTTCTATTTTTCTACCAGGAATAAAAAGGTCAATAAATTCCTCTTTTTCCCTTTCAAAATCCTTTTTCCTTTCTTCTAAAAAATTTTCAATCCTTTCCTGTAATTCATTTAAAATTTTTCCTTTTTCTTTCCTTTCTTCTTCAGGGAATTCCTTTAATTTTTTAAAATATTCCTTTAGAATTCCCTTTCTACCTAAGTATTTTATTCTTATCTTTTCTAAATCTTCTAAATTTGAACATGAATTCAATTCCTCTTCTAATAAATCCTTTATTTTTTCTAAATCCATCTTTTTTATTCAACACTTCCTTTAACGGTTTCTACAATTTTTTCAAATGCGTCTGGTTCATTTACTGCAAGATATGCAAGCATCTTTCTATTTATGTTTATTCCAGCATTTTTTAACTTATGCATAAATTCTGAATATTTTAAACCAAGATTTCTTAAAGCAGCATTAATTCTTACTATCCATAACCTTCTGAAATCCCTTTTCTTTTCCTTTCTATGAACATATGAATAGTAAAGGCTTTTTAGGATTTGTTCGTTTGCCTTTCTAAATGTTTTTGATTTTTGTCCATAATATCCTTTGGCCATTTTCCTTATTTTTTTGTGTCTCCTTCTTGTATGCGGTCCTCCTTTTACTCTCATTTTTCCTCCTTATTTAGTTTTTAATTATAAATTAAAAAATAATAGAAAATCAAAAAATTGATTAATTTGAAACTTACATTCCTTTTAATTTATTTTTAATATCTTTAAAAGGAGGTATCTTTATGAAGGGTTTAAGGGAGTTTAAAAAATCTTTAAGGATTAAGGGTAAAAAATTTTTTTATTTTTCAATTTCTGATTTTTCAAAAAAGTTTAATTTTGATATTTCAAAATTGCCTTTCAGTTTAAGAGTTCTTCTTGAAAATCTTTTAAGGAATTATGATGGTAAGGAAATAAATGAAGAGATTCTTTCTTATTTTTCAAAGTATGATGGTAAAAAAAGATTTGAAAAGGAGTTTCCCTTTTATCCATCAAGAGTATTGCTTCAGGATTTTACAGGTGTTCCACTTGTAGTTGACCTTGCTGCGATGAGAAATAAAATGAAAGAAATGGGTAAAGACCCTAAAAGAATAAATCCCTATATTCCATCCCATCTTATCATAGACCATTCTGTTCAGGTTGATTTTTTCGCAACAGAATATTCTTTTAATAAAAACCTTGAAAAAGAATATGAAAGGAATAGTGAAAGATATGTTCTTTTAAAATGGGCTCAAAATTCCCTTAAAAACTTTAAAATTTTCCCACCTGCAAGTGGAATAATACATCAGGTTAATCTTGAATATATAGGAGAAGTAATTAGTAAGAGAAAAATTGATGGAGAAAATTTTCTATTTCCGGATACAGTTATAGGAACAGATTCACATACAACAATGATAAATGGGATAGGGGTTCTTGGATGGGGAGTAGGGGGGATTGAAGCAGAAGCAGTTATGCTTGGTGAGCCAATCTATTTAATTTTTCCTGAAGTTATTGGAGTTAAATTAAAAGGTAAGTTAAAGGAAGGGATAACAAGCACTGACCTTGTTCTTTATGTTACAAAAAAATTGAGGGAGAAAAAGGTTGTTGGTAAATTTGTTGAGTATTTTGGGGAAGGATTAAAAAATCTTTCAGTTTTTGATAGGGCAGTTGTTTCAAATATGGCTCCTGAATATGGTTCAACATGTGGATTTTTCCCAATTGATGAAAAGGTTTTAGAATATCTTGAGTTTACAGGAAGAAATAGAGAAATTGTTGAAAGATATTCAAAAGAGAATTCATTATTTTATGATTATTCACATGAACCAGTTTATTCGGAAATTGTTGAAATAGATCTTGATGAAATAAAAACATGTGTAAGTGGTCCATCAAGACCTCATGACATGATTTATTTAAATGAAGTTAAGGATAAAATAAATAGTTTTATAATTGAGAAAAGAAAAGATGAAATTAAGGGTGCAAAAATTTCTTTTGATGAAGTTCAATATGAGATAAAAGATGGTTCTGTTGTGATTGCTGCTATTACAAGTTGCACAAATACATCAAATCCCTATCTTTTAATAGGGGCAGGGATTTTAGCAAAAAAGGCAGTTAATTTTGGTTTAAAAACAAAGCCTTATGTAAAAACAAGTTTTGCACCTGGCTCAATATTTGTTAAAAATTATATGGAGAAATCAGGACTCCTCCCTTATCTTGAAGCACTTGGTTTTCATATTGTTGGTTTTGGATGCACGACCTGCATAGGGAATTCAGGTCCTTTACCACCCCAAATTGAAAAAGTTATAAAAGAAAATGACTTAATTGTTTCGTCGTGTATTTCAGGAAATAGAAATTTTGAGGCAAGAATACATCCACTTGTAAAAATGAACTTTTTAATGTCTCCTCCATTAGTGGTTGCTTTTGCAATAAAAGGAAACATTTTATGGAATCCCTATGAAGAGCCAATTGGTTTTGATCCAAATGGAAACCCTGTTTATTTAAAGGATATATGGCCTTCCTCTTCTGAAATTGAAGAATATTTAAAAAAATTTATTTCAAAAAAGGAATTTAAAAAATCATATTCAAAAATATTTGAAGGTGATGAAAACTGGAAAAAACTTAAAGCACCAAGGGGTGATATATTTGAATTTGACCCATCTTCAACATACATAAAAGAACCACCATTTTTTAAAGATTTTAAAGGAGAAGAAATTGGAATTAATGATATTAAAAATGCAAGATGCCTTGCGCTTTTAGGTGATTCAATAACAACTGACCACATATCACCTGCTGGTAAAATACATGAAGATTCACCTGCTGGAAAATATTTAATTTCTCTTGGTGTTAAGCCATCTGATTTCAATACATTTGGTGCAAGAAGAGGAAATCATGAAGTGATGATAAGGGGAACATTTGGAAATATTAGATTAAAAAATAAACTTGTTGATAAAGAAGGTGGATTCACAGTTAAATTTCCTGAAAATATAGTTATGACAATTTATGATGCAGCAATGAAATATAAGGAGGAGAATGTTCCACTTTTAATAATTGCTGGTAAAGAATATGGAAGTGGCTCATCAAGGGATTGGGCTGCAAAAGGGACTTCTCTTTTAGGGATAAAAGCAGTTATTGCAGAAAGTTTTGAAAGGATTCACAGGTCAAATCTTGTCCAGCTTGGTGTTTTACCCTTGCAATTTTTAGAAGGTGAAAATGCAGAAAAAATTGGAATAAAAGGTGACGAAATTTTTGATATTGAAGGTCTTGAAGAGAATGTTTATCCTTTGAAAAAACTTAAAGTGAAAGCAAAAAGAAATGGTGAGGAAAAAGTTTTTGAAGTCATTTTAAGATTGGATACATATATGGAAATAGAATATATGAAATTTGGTGGAATACTTCCTTATGTTCTTTCAAAATTTTTAAAGAAAAAATAATTTGAAAAGAAAATATTCACAGGTATTTCTTGTAAAACATGAAATAGCAAAAAGGATTGTTGATTCAATGGATTTAAAAAAGGGGGATTGGGTTATTGAAGTAGGACCTGGAAAAGGGATTTTAACAAAAGAACTCCTTTCAAGGAATGTAAGGGTCATAGCAATTGAAATTGATAGAAAGCTCTGCCAGTTTTTAAGGGAAAATGTTATAGACCTTGATTTTTATCTTGAAGAAGGAGATGTTTTAAAGATAAATTTTTCTGAACTTTTAAAAAAATATAAATTGAAAAAAATAAAAATTGTTTCAAATTTACCTTATCATATAACAACACCATTTCTTGAAAAAATAATAGAAGAAAGGAATCTTTTTGAAGAAATCTATTTAACTTTGCAAAAGGAAGTTGTTGATAGAATAACTGCAAAGCCAGGGAATAAAATTTATGGTTCATTAACAATATTTATAAATTATTTTATGGATGTTAAAGTTCTTTTTCCGATACCGAGATTTTTCTTTAGACCAAAACCAAAAGTAAGTAGTATATTTGTAAAATTTGTTCCAAGAGAAAAACCTTATCCCCTTTGTAAAGATGAAAAAATATTTTTTCAGGTTGTAAGAAGAGTTTTTTCTCAAAGAAGGAAGCAGATAAAAAATGTTTTAAGGGAATTTTTAAAAGATGAAGAAATTCTTGAACTTTCAAAATTTTATGACCTTGAAAAAAGAGGGGAAGAATTTTCTCCTTCTGATTTTGCGTTTATAAGTGATTTTATATATGAAAGAAAAAATGAAAGAGGGTGAAATATTTTTATTATATGGAGATGAAAAGGCAAATTATCTTGTAAAGTATGAAAAAAATAAAGAAATACATACACACAAGGGAAAAATAATTTTACCTGAAAAACTTTCTTATGGGGATAAAATTTTTTCTTCAAAAAATTTTCCCTTTTATGTCCTTTATCCTGAAACTTCTTATCTTTCAATGAAGGTTAAAAGAAAAACAACAATTGTATATCCAAAGGATGCAGGTTTTATAATTTTGAATCTTGGGATAAAATCAGGTGATAAAGTTTTAGAAGTTGGAACAGGTTCTGGTGCATTTACAATAATTTTATCAAATGCAGTTGGAGAAAATGGAATAGTGTATTCTTTTGAAAAGAGAAAAGATTTTCTTGAAAATGCAAAGGAAAATTTTGAAAAATTTTCAAAATTCAAAAATGTTATGTTTTACAATATGGACCTTGAAAAGGAAATTGTTCCAGATATAGAAGTTGATGCAATCTTCATAGATGTTCCTGAGCCATGGAAATTAATTGGCAATTTGAAAAAAGTTTTAAAAAGTGGTAAAGGTCTTGCAAGCATTTCACCAAATATTGAACAGATAAAAAAGACAAAGGAGGAGCTTGTTTTTGAAAAATTTGTAAGGATAAGAATTTACGAAATAATTTTAAGGGAAATACTTGTAAGGGAAGAGGGAACAAGACCAAAAGAATATTCAATAACACATACAGGATATTTAATTTTTGCCAACAAAGTAAATGAATAAATTTTTTAAAGAAGCAAAATTTTATAGAAAAGAAAAAAATGGTCTTATTTGTGAAACATGTGAAAGGGAATGTTTTTTAAGGGAAGAAGAGACGGGATTTTGCAAAACAAGAAAAAACATAAATGGTAAAATATATACTCTTTGCTGGGGTGACATATCATCAATCTCATTAAATCCAATAGAAAAAAAGCCCTTTTATCATTTTTATCCAGGAACTTATGCAATGACGGTTGGTTCATGGAGTTGCAACTTTACCTGCCCATGGTGTCAAAACTTTGAAATAAGCAAATTCCCACCAAAAAATGAATATTACATTTCTCCTGAAGAATTTATAGAAATATGTTTAAAATATAGAGCAGATGGAACATCAATAAGTTTTAATGAGCCAACCCTTTTATTTGAATGGAGTTTAGAGGTTTTTAAAATTGCAAAACAAAAAAATCTTTATAATACCTATGTTTCAAATGGATACATGACAGAAAAAGTTTTATATTCCTTAATTGATTCAGGGCTTGATGCAATAAATATAGATTTAAAGGGAGATAAAAAAGTTTATGAAAAATATTGTGCAAGCGATTTTGAAAAAGTATATAGAAATATTAAAATATCATCAAAATTAATACATACAGAAATCGTTTCTTTAATAATAACAAATGTCAATGACAGATTTTCTATTTTTGAAGATATTGCAAAAAGGATTCTTGATGAAATAGGGGATGAAATTCCATGGCATATAACAAGATATTTTCCTGCTTATAAATTTAAGGAACCAGAAACAGATATTAAAAAAATGGAGGAAATAATTGAAGGAATAAAAAATCTTGGTTTTAAATATGTTTATATTGGAAATGTTCCATATCATAAGTATAACAATACATATTGCCCAAACTGCTCCAATCTTCTTATTGAAAGAGGAATAATGGAAGTTATTGAAAACAAATTAAAAGATAAAAAATGCCCTTTTTGCAACTTTGAAATAAATATAAAAATTTGATTTTATTTTTAAAAATGGAGGAAAAAATGAAAAAAGAAAAAGTGTTGTATGTAAAGGTGGATAAAGAGATGCATGAAAAAATGAAAGAGGTTGCTCAACAAAAAGGTGTTCGTATGACTGATATTATAAGAATACTTCTATCTCATTTTTTATCCGAAAAAATAAAAATAGAGGATGAATTCTTTTCAATAAGATCAGAGCGTTTTAAAAAATTAAATTGCTCTTACTGCGGGAAAGAGTTTTGGAAGTATATTACAACAATCCATTCTCGTCAAAAAAATTTTTTCTGTTCAAGAGAATGTTATCTCAAATATAAGAAAAAGAATCACAGAGTTGTTAAAAATTGTGCTGTATGCGGTAAAGAATTCACTATCCTTTTATCAGATTATAAAGCCAGAATGAAAAGAAGAAGTGAAAGAATTAAAAATGAATGGTTTTGTTCAAAAGAATGTTTTGGAAAATGGATAGGTAAAAACAGGGCTAAAGGTAAAAAAGAAGGTTCTGCCGAGATGGAGAAAATTTAAAATAAATAGAAGGGTTTAATGGATAAAATTACAGGAACTTTAATCTGGTATTATTATATATGTCCTCGTGAGGTATGGCTTATGGCAAGAGAATTAGTCCCTGATCAGGAAGACCCATTTATTGAGATTGGAAGGATTTTATCAGGTGAAAGTTATAAAAGGGAAAGAAAGGAAATTCATCTTGAAGGGATGGTTATTGATGTTTTAAAAAAAGAAAAAGAAAATGTTATAATTGGAGAAATTAAAAAAAGTTCAAAATTTGAAAAAGCAGCAAAAATGCAACTTGCCTTTTATTTATTGAGATTAAAGGAAATGGGATTAAATTTAAAAGGTGAATTATTTTTTCCGAAAGAAAAAAAGAAGGTAGAAGTAATTCTTGATGAAGAAATCGAAAAAGAATTAAAAAATGCAATTTATGAAATTAGAAAAATAATAAATTCTGAAAAACCAATTCCTGTAAAGAAAAACAAATTTTGTAATAAATGTGCTTATGAGGAATTTTGTTTCTCATGAGAATTAAAATAACATTTGAAGAATTGAATGGTAAAAAAATAATTCTTCCAGTTCATTACAACTATTTAATTCAATCTTTTATTTATAAAAACATAGGAGAAGAACTTTCAAACTTTCTCCATGATAAAGGTTTTATTTATAAAAAAAGAAAATTTAAAATGTTTGTTTTTTCAAGAATTTTTTCAAAAAATTTCAAATTTTTAAAAGAAAAAATTGAATTTGACAAAAATATTTATTTTTATTTATCCTCTCCTTTAAAAGAGTTCATTTCTCAATTTGCTGAGGGTCTTTTAAAAAGAGGTGAATTTAAAATTCATAATAATAACTTAATTTTAAAGGAAATTTTTGTAATGCCGATTCCAGAAATAAGTAAAATCACAAAAATAAAAATGCTTTCCCCAATTACAATTTATAGCACACTTTATAAAGATAAAAAGAAAAAAACCTATTATTATTCACCCTTTGAAAAAGAATTCAATTTTCTCATAAAAGAAAATCTTATCAAAAAATATGAAGCATTTTACAAAAAAAGAGTAGAATTTGATTTTAAAATAAAACCTTTGAATGTGAATAAAAATTTTGAAAAAATTATAATTTATAAAGGAACAGTAATTAAAGGATGGGTTGGAAATTATGAAATAGAATCAGATGAAGAGATTATAAAGTTTGCTTATGATGTTGGAATTGGTTCAAAAAATTCACAGGGTTTTGGAATGTTTGAAATATGCACTTAATAATGGTTTATGATATAAATGAGAAAAGAGTAAATAAAGTTTTGAAGATTGCAAGAAAATATTTAACATGGGTTCAAAATTCGGTTCTTGAAGGAGAAATAACTGAAGCAAAATTTTTAAAATTAAAATATGAATTAAGAAATGTTATAAAAGAAGATGAAGATTCAATAGTTTTTTATATATTTAGAACAAAATTATATACAAGAAGGGAAATAATGGGAAAAGAAAAAGGAAAGGAGGAAATAATAATATGAAGAGGGCAATTTATATAACAAGTGATGGAGAACTAAAAAGAAAGCAAAACACAATTTATTTTGAAACTTCAAAAGGTGACAAAAAATATCTTCCGATTGAGAATATAAATGAAATTCATATTTTTGGAGAAATTACAATAAATAAAAAACTCATTGATTTTTTATCTCAGAATGGAATTTTACTTCATTTTTACAATTATTATGGTTTTTATGAAGGAAGTTTTTATCCAAGAGAGCATTTAAATTCAGGGGCATTGATTTTGAAGCAGGCAGAATTTTATAACGAACGAGAGAAAAGGTTAAATTTAGCAAGAAAATTTGTTAAAGGAGCATTTTTAAATATGATAAAAGTTTTGGAATATTATAATTCAAGAGAATCAGATTTAAGTGAGGAAATAAAGAAACTTGAAGATTTAGAAAAAAGTTTGGAGAATTTTAAAGAAATTGATGAATTAATGGCTATTGAGGGAAATGCAAAAGATATTTATTATAGAAGTTTTAATAAAATAATAAAGAATGAAAAATTTCATTATGAAGGGAGAGAAAGGAGACCGCCAAAAAATATGATTAATGCTCTTATAAGTTTTGGCAATTCATTAATTTATACTTATATTTTATCAGAAATCTATAAAACACATCTTGACCCAAGAATAGGATTTTTGCATGCTACAAATTTCAGAAGATTTTCCTTAAATCTTGATGTTGCAGAAATTTTTAAGCCCATAATAACTGATAGATTAATATTCAAACTTGTAAATAAAGAAATGATAAAAGAAAATCATTTTATGGAAGAATTGGGTGGTATCTATTTAAATGAAAATGGTAGGAGAATATTTATTGAGGAGATGGATAACAAAATGAGAACAACGATAAAACATAGAAAATTAGGAAGACATGTTTCGTATAGAAGTTTAATCAGGTTAGAATTATATAAAATAGAAAAACATTTAATCGGTGATGAAGAATACGAACCCTTTGTAATATGGTGGTGATCGTCTATCATACATAATGTAAAATTCCCAAGGGATAGACGACGATATAAAATTTTACTTTCTAATTGAAAATCAATATTTATTAATGTTATAATAAATTTATAAAAATTTAAAATAAAAAATCTTTGAAAATTAAGTTTGTAGATTTTTCAAGGCAAAAATGGATTTTGAGCCTACCTATGAGGGATTGAAACAAAAAATAATTCAGAAAAAAGAGGTAAATGAGATTTGCAATTTTGAGCCTACCTATGAGGGATTGAAACTATTTGTGAAATTATTTGACAAAATGAAAAAAATCCTGATTTTGAGCCTACCTATGAGGGATTGAAACACAATCCAACCTTCCCTGTCTAACCCTTCCTCATCTTCATTTTGAGCCTACCTATGAGGGATTGAAACTAGATTGTGTTTATCAAACATCTTTTATTTATGAAGTAATTTTGAGCCTACCTATGAGGGATTGAAACATTCTTATTTTTACAATGTTTAGAAAGAAATGACTTGCATTTTGAGCCTACCTATGAGGGATTGAAACCAAATTCATCAGTTGAAAATGCGAAAGGAGTATATTTCATTTTGAGCCTACCTATGAGGGATTGAAACGTTCTATTTCGTAAAATAGTTCATTTGTGAAACTTTTTAAATTTTGAGCCTACCTATGAGGGATTGAAACAAATTGATTGAAGAAAGAGGAGCAATTCCAACTTTCCTTGAATTTTGAGCCTACCTATGAGGGATTGAAACTAGAAGGAAAATCAAAATATCCAACAAAATTTGAAAATATTTTGAGCCTACCTATGAGGGATTGAAACGGGTTTTTAACACTGATTTGTATTGGAATTGATTTCATATTTTGAGCCTACCTATGAGGGATTGAAACTTATGAGGAGAGTATTTTCAGATGATTTAATATATAAATTTTGAGCCTACCTATGAGGGATTGAAACACTTTTAAACCCAATGAGAAAGTTCCTCTTAACAGAACGATTTTGAGCCTACCTATGAGGGATTGAAACCGTTTTGAATTGACCAAGCACACTCAAGCGGTATGACCAAATTTTGAGCCTACCTATGAGGGATTGAAACTTTCAAATTTTTCAGGTTCAAGAAGTCCAGTTTTTGAAAATTTTGAGCCTACCTATGAGGGATTGAAACTAGATTAGCAGAGGGTAAGTGGCAAGAGAAAAAGTATTTTGAGCCTACCTATGAGGGATTGAAACCGCTCACTACGGTGGAAAATATGATTTTTTGTTTTTAGATTTTGAGCCTACCTATGAGGGATTGAAACCCGACAGTAAAACCAAAATGAAAAGAAGATTTTTATTTTATTTTGAGCCTACCTATGAGGGATTGAAACATACTACATCCCTGATAATATAAGCAGAATACATATATCTTATTTTGAGCCTACCTATGAGGGATTGAAACATCAGTAAAGGTTTCTTCAAGAAGTTTTCTTACAATTTCACATTTTGAGCCTACCTATGAGGGATTGAAACTAATTCTTTTAATCATTTTCATTCTTTTCAAAATGAGATTTTGAGCCTACCTATGAGGGATTGAAACTATGAAAAGAACGAAATTTTGGATACAGAGAGCAATTAATTTTGAGCCTACCTATGAGGGATTGAAACATCGTAATTTTTCCTCGCTTTGGAATAAGTCTATGTTTATTTTGAGCCTACCTATGAGGGATTGAAACTCTCTTCTTGCGTCATATGAAAAATTTTTTCCAAAATTATTTTGAGCCTACCTATGAGGGATTGAAACACCCCATCCCTTCATCTCTCTTCCTTGTTTTTCAAGCCTTTCATTTTGAGCCTACCTATGAGGGATTGAAACTGTTATTTGGTTTTAATTTATTATAGTGACAAATTAAATATTTTGAGCCTACCTATGAGGGATTGAAACCAAAATCCTCAAAAATTTTTTCTCTTTTCTCAAAAATTAATTTTGAGCCTACCTATGAGGGATTGAAACTGGGTTTGGAACGCAGGCAGTGGAAATTTTGAACGGGGAATTTTGAGCCTACCTATGAGGGATTGAAACTTTCGTATTGGGAAAGAAATTTGAAAATTTTGGACAATATTTTGAGCCTACCTATGAGGGATTGAAACTATTTTCTTTGTTTCCACTCTTGATAAGAAACTTGCATTTTGAGCCTACCTATGAGGGATTGAAACAAATCTCATTTGTTTTTCTTTTTGACAATAAAAAATCTGATTTTGAGCCTACCTATGAGGGATTGAAACCAGAATGAAGTGTCTTATGATGTTATAAGGGGTATGCAAATTTTGAGCCTACCTATGAGGGATTGAAACTATCAATTTTAAATCTTCCTGTAAGTGCCTCTTTTTCCATTTTGAGCCTACCTATGAGGGATTGAAACCAAATTCATCAGTTGAAAATGCGAAAGGAGTATATTTCATATTTTGAGCCTACCTATGAGGGATTGAAACATTGTAATTTTTCCTCGCTTTGGAATAAGTCTATGTTTTAATTTTGAGCCTACCTATGAGGGATTGAAACAAGAATTGGCGGAAAAAATCGCAAAATCCAGAAATAATTTTGAGCCTACCTATGAGGGATTGAAACCACAATTCAAATTTGTTCCACCTCTACCTCTGAATTTTATTTTGAGCCTACCTATGAGGGATTGAAACTTCATAAAGGGGTGAGAAACCCCAAAAAATTAAAAAAAATTTTGAGCCTACCTATGAGGGATTGAAACTTATGTCTCTCAAGGGTTGAATTTGATGAACAAGAATATTTTGAGCCTACCTATGAGGGATTGAAACTCATCTTTGGCTTCCAATTTGGCTAATTCTAATTTGAGATTTTGAGCCTACCTATGAGGGATTGAAACTTTTCTTCATATCCTAACAAAATTATCTTTTTCACAATTTTGAGCCTACCTATGAGGGATTGAAACTACCCTGAATAGTCCTTTCCCTTTGACAGGAGATTCCATTTTGAGCCTACCTATGAGGGATTGAAACTGTTATAAGTTCTAAAAAAGGAAAGCCTTATCTCCGCCAAAATTTTGAGCCTACCTATGAGGGATTGAAACTTGCTTGCTCTCTGCTGTTGATGAAAAAGCGAATGGAAATTTTGAGCCTACCTATGAGGGATTGAAACAAAATTGATAAATCAAAAATTTATGAATATTATGTCAAAATTTTGAGCCTACCTATGAGGGATTGAAACTTTGTTAGAAAGAAATGATACTACTCCAAAAAACATAATTTTGAGCCTACCTATGAGGGATTGAAACAATGCTTCATCGTCTCTTTCTTCAATTTTTTCTTCCTTTTCTGATTTTGAGCCTACCTATGAGGGATTGAAACAAAACATCACACCGTCCACCAAAAATTCCTTTACGACATTTTGAGCCTACCTATGAGGGATTGAAACACAATTGCTCAATACTCTTTAAATATTTTTTTAAAAATTTTGAGCCTACCTATGAGGGATTGAAACATTAAAAAATGGTATGGGAAAAAGGCATTTGTTGATGATTTTGAGCCTACCTATGAGGGATTGAAACTGAAAAAAGAAAGTGCAAGAGTTTTTCCATCTATATTTATTTTGAGCCTACCTATGAGGGATTGAAACTCTCTTTTGCCGAAACACCAATTTTTGAAGCAATAAAATTTTGAGCCTACCTATGAGGGATTGAAACCTCTTTGTATCCATCTTTTCATACAATCCCTCCCGAGAAATTTTGAGCCTACCTATGAGGGATTGAAACTTGCTCCCGTACTTGCGACAGGTAAAATTTTATAACTTTCAATTTTGAGCCTACCTATGAGGGATTGAAACCCTGTCGCAAGTACGGGAGCAATAAATGTATATCAAAAAAAATTTTGAGCCTACCTATGAGGGATTGAAACTACTTCTGACACAATCCAACCTGGAATATATAAGTCAAAATTTTGAGCCTACCTATGAGGGATTGAAACACTTTAAATTTGTTGCAAAGATTTTTCTAAATTCAGTTATTTTGAGCCTACCTATGAGGGATTGAAACTATATCGTCCCTGCCCTAAAATCCTGCGGTCTTTCCCATTTTGAGCCTACCTATGAGGGATTGAAACACTATCCAACCCTCTCTATCCAATTTTTCCTCATCCTCATTTTGAGCCTACCTATGAGGGATTGAAACTTTTTCTCGCTGAAAAAAGACCGGACGAACTTCAAAAAATAGATTTTGAGCCTACCTATGAGGGATTGAAACAAATCGCTTGACGATATAGAGATATTAGGGTATAGAGAATTTTGAGCCTACCTATGAGGGATTGAAACCATTATGAAATGGGGTTAGTAATCCTATAATGAAAAAATTTTGAGCCTACCTATGAGGGATTGAAACAACGAATTGCGTAAAAAAGAGAAAAAATCTTATTCAGAAATTTTGAGCCTACCTATGAGGGATTGAAACTAATTATAAACACTTTTTCCATTTCCTGTTTCAAGACATTTTGAGCCTACCTATGAGGGATTGAAACTTATTTTCTTCTTCAATTTTCTTTTTTCTTCCCATTTATTTTGAGCCTACCTATGAGGGATTGAAACCTTGAAAAATCAGCAGTTGTCAATCTCGGATGAACAAATTTTGAGCCTACCTATGAGGGATTGAAACTGAGGATTTAAAAAATCTTGGAATTGATGAAAACGAAAATTTTGAGCCTACCTATGAGGGATTGAAACTGAACTTGAATTTCCTAATTTTTGGGATTTCATAAAATTTTGAGCCTACCTATGAGGGATTGAAACTAGATTGAAAAATTTGAAAATAGTTTTTCCTTATGGTTTATTTTGAGCCTACCTATGAGGGATTGAAACTATTGATATGTCGTATTAGGTGGGATAGTATCACTTGCTAATTTTGAGCCTACCTATGAGGGATTGAAACTTTTTCAAGCAGTAAAATTTCGGAAACAAAAAAATTGCATTTTGAGCCTACCTATGAGGGATTGAAACGCATCTGATTTTTTGAACAATGAAATTGAAAAAATACAAATTTTGAGCCTACCTATGAGGGATTGAAACTGGGAAATGCTGATTGGAAAAATATTGAAAATCAAAAATTTTGAGCCTACCTATGAGGGATTGAAACAAATTTCGCCTCCTCCGGCCGTGAAACCAACCTATCATTTTGAGCCTACCTATGAGGGATTGAAACGGTCACTTGAAGAGGCATTAAGAGTTGCCATTTTAAAATTTTGAGCCTACCTATGAGGGATTGAAACTCCGCACTTGCTTTAATTGTTATAATTTTTTTCATCTTATTTTGAGCCTACCTATGAGGGATTGAAACTCATAACAGCGAAGAATAAAAATATATAAGGTTTCAAAATAATTTTGAGCCTACCTATGAGGGATTGAAACTGACATTGAACAAGCAATCATTTTTGAAAAGAGGGAAAATTTTGAGCCTACCTATGAGGGATTGAAACAAGGGTTTATCAGATTTGAAATCAATTTTATATTGATTTTGAGCCTACCTATGAGGGATTGAAACCCTATGATTGTAAAAATCTTTCCATCCATTCTATTATTTTGAGCCTACCTATGAGGGATTGAAACCAGAAAAATATCAGCAATGCCTATCTCAGAAGTTGAAAATCATTTTGAGCCTACCTATGAGGGATTGAAACTCTGTTGCTGATGGCTTTTTTCTAAAATGTAAAATCAGATTTTGAGCCTACCTATGAGGGATTGAAACGTCTGTATGTAAAGAACCAAATGAGAATTTTGACTTCAAGATTTTGAGCCTACCTATGAGGGATTGAAACAAAGTCTTTTAATATTGACACTCATAAAATAACAAATTTTGAGCCTACCTATGAGGGATTGAAACAAAGAGTAGTTTTTCCTGTTCCTCTTTTTCCGAAAAATTTTGAGCCTACCTATGAGGGATTGAAACTATATCCTTGTTCGGTGTATTCCCTCGGGGTAATTTTTGATTTTGAGCCTACCTATGAGGGATTGAAACAATTTTTTGACGAAATTATTTCACAATTTCCACTTGAATTTTGAGCCTACCTATGAGGGATTGAAACTAGAACTAAAAATATGAAAATTATCTTCCCATACGGGTTTATTTTGAGCCTACCTATGAGGGATTGAAACTCATCCCTTTTCCCAATTTTGCAGGTTCACCCATTATCATTTTGAGCCTACCTATGAGGGATTGAAACCAATTTCTTTTCTTTTTTTAAGTTGTCTGATTAATGCAAATTTTGAGCCTACCTATGAGGGATTGAAACATCTTATACCATTCAATATTTCCCCATTTTCTTAAAAAATTTTGAGCCTACCTATGAGGGATTGAAACTAACAAAACAATTTGGTGGTGAAATTTTTGGTGAAACAGATTTTGAGCCTACCTATGAGGGATTGAAACCTTACCAATCCCCTCACTTTACTAACCCCTGCCCCATATTTTGAGCCTACCTATGAGGGATTGAAACAGTGGTTAGAACAGGTAAAAAGGACAATGAAAGAAGGAGATTTTGAGCCTACCTATGAGGGATTGAAACTAAGTAAGTTAAAGGTTGCTGGTATGGTTTCACTTATTTTGAGCCTACCTATGAGGGATTGAAACTCCCTTTTGAAGTGCTTTCAAGCGTTAAAGTTCCTAATATTTTGAGCCTACCTATGAGGGATTGAAACCTGTATATGCCAAACCTTACAATTAAGTTGGGTTAAAAAAATTTTGAGCCTACCTATGAGGGATTGAAACACTGTAAGGGTAGTGTCAGAAGATAAAGGTATTCTTTATTTTGAGCCTACCTATGAGGGATTGAAACATAAAGAATACTTCTCAAGATAATCAAGTATATAAGGAATTTTGAGCCTACCTATGAGGGATTGAAACCTTTAAGTTTTAATTCTTCCATTATCTCCTTCTCTTTTTCATTTTGAGCCTACCTATGAGGGATTGAAACTCTTCTTCAATTGTCTTTTTATACATCATAAATTTTGACATATTTTGAGCCTACCTATGAGGGATTGAAACATTTTTCAGATGCATTTTTTGAGTTTTCTTTCTTCATTTTGAGCCTACCTATGAGGGATTGAAACCCTTTTGGATATTGGAAAGGGTATTATTCTACGATTTATATTTTGAGCCTACCTATGAGGGATTGAAACTTGTTAACAAAACTCTCTGCTTCCTTTTCATCTATAAAATTTTGAGCCTACCTATGAGGGATTGAAACTCGTTTGCTGTATAAACCTTTGCATCTAAAACATTTATATTTTGAGCCTACCTATGAGGGATTGAAACTTGGTATGGGTTTTTAGTTTCGGTTTTTAAAAACTTTTTAAATTTTGAGCCTACCTATGAGGGATTGAAACTTGGTATCCAGCAACAACAACACCTGAATGGATTTCAACATTTTGAGCCTACCTATGAGGGATTGAAACAAAACATCACATCGTCCACCAAATATTCCCTTCCTACATTTTGAGCCTACCTATGAGGGATTGAAACACGTAAGAGGATACTATATCAAGAAAAAAATTCCAATTATTTTGAGCCTACCTATGAGGGATTGAAACATTGAAGTTGAATATGATTAAAAAGATAAAGAAATAGAAATTTTGAGCCTACCTATGAGGGATTGAAACTTGGCTGGGAGATGTTTGGACTCACTGTTTTCAATCCAAATTTTGAGCCTACCTATGAGGGATTGAAACAAAGAAGAACAAAAAAGATAAACAATTCATTTAAAAACATATTTTGAGCCTACCTATGAGGGATTGAAACACCTAACCCTTGGTCTGATAACATCTTCCTTTTCTGTCTCCATTTTGAGCCTACCTATGAGGGATTGAAACAGTAGAATTTTTCTTTGAGAATAATTGAAAAACGAAAATTCATATTTTGAGCCTACCTATGAGGGATTGAAACTATAAAATTGAAGGTAGAAGTTGATGAATTAAAAGACATTTTGAGCCTACCTATGAGGGATTGAAACTCTTTTTTTAGAAGGTAAGTTTACAAAAAAGGACTAATTTTGAGCCTACCTATGAGGGATTGAAACCTTGAAAAAAAAGTTGGAGGGGGAGAAATTTTAGAATGGATTTTGAGCCTACCTATGAGGGATTGAAACCCTGACAGTTCTTGGAATGTGGAGTTTACCAGTACCATTTTGAGCCTACCTATGAGGGATTGAAACTATCAAGAATTTTTCTTTTCATTCTCCACCTCCTCCATAATTTTGAGCCTACCTATGAGGGATTGAAACTTGTGAACGACGGAACGGGTTGGAAATATACCGAGGTTTCATTTTGAGCCTACCTATGAGGGATTGAAACTGGAGCTGAGGAATGTGGCAGTCTCTCTTAAAGAAGTGATTTTGAGCCTACCTATGAGGGATTGAAACCTTGAAACAATTAAGAAAAAAGGAAGGTTGAGATTAGAATTTTGAGCCTACCTATGAGGGATTGAAACATTTGATGTTTTGCGAGGTAAAAAAATCCTCTCTTTGATTTTGAGCCTACCTATGAGGGATTGAAACGTTGCAGAGTATTTACACAGGTTAATGTCGTTTGATGGATTTTGAGCCTACCTATGAGGGATTGAAACGACCCATGCGGGTAAATGGGAAATCTTTTATACTGCATTTTGAGCCTACCTATGAGGGATAGAAACACTCATAATAATCTTTACCTGTTTTAAATTCTGGTTTATTTTGAGCCTACCTATGAGGGATTGAAACGTGACTTTAGATGTATGTCACCATCTCTACAATCAATTTTGAGCCTACCTATGAGGGATTGAAACCCTGTCTTTCAATTCGTCATCATTCTCAAAATCATCATTTTGAGCCTACCTATGAGGGATTGAAACTCCACCTGCGAATTTCTAAGACCATTTCGTCTTTTGGTGGATTTTGAGCCTACCTATGAGGGATTGAAACTACAGCGATACCTTTTCGCCAACTTTGAATCCCGAGATTTTGAGCCTACCTATGAGGGATTGAAACTCAAAGACTCAATTTCCTCATTAACCCTTGCCAACTCCACATTTTGAGCCTACCTATGAGGGATTGAAACCCGAATGAATAAGTGCTTTTGTTTCAGTTATGCCTTTGAATTTTGAGCCTACCTATGAGGGATTGAAACTTTTTGGTAAAAGAGGAACAGGAAAAACAACACTTTTAAAAAATTTTGAGCCTACCTATGAGGGATTGAAACTATTTTTATTCTTCAAACAAAAAAAATGTAGGAGGTGGATTTTGAGCCTACCTATGAGGGATTGAAACTGCGTTGTATTCGACTCTGGCAACCGCTCTTGGATTGAAAAATTTTGAGCCTACCTATGAGGGATTGAAACTACTGATTGCTCCATAACCTCTCTTGTCAGCCTCGACATTTTGAGCCTACCTATGAGGGATTGAAACTTATCTCCCCGAAGACGTAGAGAACCCAATCATACTTATTTTGAGCCTACCTATGAGGGATTGAAACTCATCCTTTCCATAGCCACCTCCCTTAAAAAACTTCCAATTTTGAGCCTACCTATGAGGGATTGAAACATTCTCATTTGATTTAAAAATTTTTTATCTTTGCAGATTATTTTGAGCCTACCTATGAGGGATTGAAACTTTTTACTATTTTATACTCCATCTTTCACCTCCTGCATTTTGAGCCTACCTATGAGGGATTGAAACCTCCTTCCGTAACCGCAAACAAAAGAGGAAAAATCAAAATTTTGAGCCTACCTATGAGGGATTGAAACTTCTGTGATTGCCTAAGAAACATAATAGACCTCGACAGGAATTTTGAGCCTACCTATGAGGGATTGAAACAGAGATTACATTTTTCAAAGAGGGAAAATAAAAATATATTTTGAGCCTACCTATGAGGGATTGAAACCATTTTTGAAGTAGCAAGTGATACTATCCCACCTAATACGATTTTGAGCCTACCTATGAGGGATTGAAACAGAGATTACATTTTTCAAAGAGGGAAAATAAAAATATATTTTGAGCCTACCTATGAGGGATTGAAACTAAAAGAGGCGAAGGAGTAATATACCTTTTAGCGACATTTTGAGCCTACCCATGAGGGATTGAAACATCCTTGCTATAACATCATAATAAGCATAATCAGAAGATTTTGAGCCTACCTATGAAGGATTGAAAATACTTTTGAGGAACTTTAAAGAAATCAAGAACAGCTATTTTGAGCCTGCCTATGAGGGATGAAATTTTTGAAAATCTTGATTTGACATTTAGTTTTTTAAATCTTTAAAATTAAAATATGAAAAGATTTCCAATAGAAGAATTGGAAAAAAGTTTAAAAGAAATAGAGGAATTGGTGAAAAAAGAAGATGTTCGTCAAACTTGTGAAAAAGTTTATATGATAGTTGAAAGTTGCATTAAAATATTAAGTGAAGTTGAAAAAGAAAATTTAAAAGAAGAATTTAAAAAAAGAAAAAAAGAATGGCTTATAGAATTTTTAGAAAAACAAGATTGGAATACTGATTTATTATGGGGTGCAGCCCGTGGATTAGATGAAATACTTTATAAAAAAGAAATAATTAAACCTAAAAAAATTGTTGAAATATGGATAAAAGCCTGGAATTTTCATAAAAATGGATTTCATGAAAATCTTTTAGAAATGAAAGATATTATAAATGATATTCCTATTGCCCAGGAGATACTTGAAATTACAAAAAAGCATTTAGGGATTTGAAAAATGAAGGTGAAAATATGAAAAAATTAAAAATATGTAATAATTGTGGAAAGGTTTATAATCCAAAAATTACTTTTATTAAAATAAATAAAAACCTTTATTTTTGCGAAGATTGTTTCCGAAAAAATTTTGGTCCTGTTTATGAACACGACGAAGAAATAGATAAAATATGGAAAGAAGTAAATAAAAGA
>Ga0272445_1000530_pt1 | contig 35221 bp, 29 predicted proteins | sample YNPCB0031_FD_194404 | JGI IMG/M metagenome (GOLD analysis project Ga0272445, IMG submission 194404) | Hot spring sediment microbial communities from Yellowstone National Park, WY, United States - YNP-CB-003-1 | ecosystem: Environmental > Aquatic > Thermal springs > Hot (42-90C) > Sediment... | reverse complement strand
TCAGATATTGTAAATATTGTAGATGATCCTACATATCCGCACCAGCGAGGAACTCACAGGGTAGATGACGAAGGAACTCCAGCAAAAAGGAATGTAATAGTGGAAAATGGAATCCTTAAAAATTACATCGTAGATCTAAAATACTCTTTTATTCTTGGCATTCCACCTACATCATCAGGTAAGAGAGAAAGTTACGAAGTTCCTCCAATACCAAGAATGACAAACACAATAATTTTGCCCGGAGAAAGCCCACCAGACCAAATAATAAGGGAATGCTGGAAAGGGATTTTGATAAAAAAACTTGACGGAGGAGAAGTGGATACAGCAACGGGAGATTTCGTCTTTGGAATAGAAGAAGGATATGAAATTGAGATGGGTAAAATAGGAGAGATGATAAAAAAGGGAGTTATTATGGGAAAAGCAGATGAATCCCTGAAAAGAATAGTGAAGCTCGGGAACGATCTTGGATTTTCTCCCGGAACATGCGGAAAAGACGGACAATGGGTACCAGTATCAGACGCACAACCTACAACACTTTTTGAAGAACTCCTCGTCGGAACACCAGAATAGTAAAATAAAAAAATGGAACCACAAATAACAGTTGGAATGCCTGTTTATAATGAGAGAAAATACATAACCGAAACCCTTGACTCTCTCTTATCTCAAACGTATGAAAACTTTGAAGTTGTGATTTCAGATAATAACTCACAAGATGGGACATATGAAATTTTGCAGCAATATGCCAAAAAAGACAAAAGAATAAAGCTTTTTAGACAACCAAAAAATATAGGAGGTCTAAAAAATTTCAAATTTGTGTTAGAACAAGCTCAAACTCCATATTTTATATGGCTCGCAGGACACGACATCTGGCATCCGCAACTCCTCGAAAAACTTCTCAAAGCATTTGATGATTCAAAAGACGAGAATATAATTTTAACCTTCCCAAAATTCCAAATAATAGGAACCGAAATTTCATATGGATACGGAGAAACAGAAAAATTAGACGACCCAATACAAAGATATATTTTCGGATTCAATATCATATGTGACATCATATATGGTTTATGGAAGACTGATATTTTGAAGAAGCTGAGAATAAGAGAAATTTTTGCTCCCGATAGATTTTTACTTTTGCAAGCAAGTCTTGTAGGAAAGTTCAAAAGTGTAGACGAAGTTTTATTTTTCAGAAGGGATACAGGAGGAGCTTTGCCTTTGCAAGATGCAATAGCTTACAAAATCAGAACAGTTGAGGGAAAAGAAAAGCTTTCAAAAATAATTTCAAATAAAAAAATAAAGTATATGGTTTATCCGGTGTTTTTGATGCGTGAAGGTATCAATACTTTAAAAGAGTACCTCCTTTTCATAAAAGATGCAGAAAAATTCGGAGTAAATTTATCTTTACAGCAAAAAATTTACCTTTCTTTTCAAACTATCTTTTCAATATTTGAGAGGTTTATCAAAATTCAGTACTTTTCATTCAAAGGAAAAATAAATCTCCAATTTCTTGTTCAGGAAAATTTAGAAAGAATAAAAGAAGCCAAAAGGAAAATAGAGAAAATGTGAAATAAAATCAACTAAAACTTTTTATTTTTTTCTTGATCTCAAATATGCTCACGAGAAAAATGAGAGAATATATGAAAGCTGTTGCGAAGCTGTAAAACAAAATAGCAAGTCCCGGTTCCAAATTCAATTTATGTGGAGCATAAAAGCAAAGGAATATAAAAATCATCCGAAGTGTATCCAATAAAAATAGTAAGTGCTGTTTTTCAAGGACAATAAAGATGGGAAATAGAGGGAAAATGCAAAAATGAGAAAATACTGCTGGTATAAGTAAGAAAGCAATTCCCCCTGCTCTACCCCACTCTTTTGAACCAAAAATAAACTCAAATGTAAATGGACCCAAAATTCCGATCACCACCGGAATCCAGCTCAATCTCAGAAGTTTCCTGAAAAAATTCATAAATAAAGACATCAACTCTTTTGGTTTCTGATTTTTTGTAAAGGAGGCTTCTGACCAGAAAACCTGAAAAGTAGCTTGTCCCACTATAATTGTTGGAAGGTTAATAATTTTATCAGCTAAAAAATAGTTTCCTGCAACGGCTGAATTAAAGTATGCTGTGAGTAAAAAAGGTACAGCTTGGAATATAAATACGCTGATGAAACTTTGTCCTACCGAAGGAATTGAAAGCCTAAAATATTTTTTCGCACAGAATACAGCGTATCTTAAACTTAAATCTTTCAAAACTTCTCTGTCTTTTTTTATGTAAGATAAAGTAAGTATGAGAGAACCTAAAAACAGGGAGAATATATTGCCTAATATAAGAGCCTCAATACCAAATCCAAAAATTGCCAGGCCACATGAGATTGCAAATAAAGATATGCTTTGGAAAAATTTCGCTTTTGCGATATCTAAAAAATATTTTTTTCTTGTAGCCCATGCAATTGCAACTTGGTATAAGCTGAATGAGAAAACATAAAAAGGAGAAAACCATTTATATTCACGCAAATTAGCAATTTCTGAGTTTTTAAAAATTTGTATAGACAAATTGAAAATTGGCACAACCAAAAATGCTGAGACAAAAACTATCAACAAAACACAAAAAAACAAAATATTTATTGCTTCCGAATCAGTTTTAGCACTTGGTATAAACCAATCATACCTTAGCGTAGATAAAACAAAAAGTAATGTACCAAAAAAAACGAAAGATGCAAAAACCCCAAATCCACCAGGTGGATATATCCTCGTTAAAATAAGGTAAGTCAGACCGTTTGCAATAAGCTCAGCCAAAACACCAGAAGCAACAAGAGAAATATCACGACCAGCTCTATCTTGAAACTGAAAAAGAAAGAATTTTTTCAATTTATCAAAGATTTTTACCATCTAAAATACTTTCTACAAACTCCAAAAATTGATGAGACACAACATCCCATGTTTTATCTTTTGCAAAAGCTCTACCTAAAACTCCAAGCTCTCGCCTCAAATCTTTATTAGAAAACAGAAAAATCATTTTTTGTAAAAGGTCATCAGGTGAATTTTTTTTGAAAGTCAAACAAAAATGTTTCGCCCAAGAAAAAACAGGAATATCACTTATCAGTGTTGTCTTACCAAAAGATGCAGCTTCAAGAATAGAAAGTCCAAAACCTTCATAACGAGATGGCAAAACAGAAAAAAGACAACTTGAATAAAATTTCGCAATTTCATCTTTTGATGAAACCCATCCGAAAAATTTTACAGGCAAATTATTCTCACGAGAAAACTTCTCAAGCTCTGCCCTATCAGGACCATCACCCACAACAGCAAAATAAATATTGTTCTCCTCAAAAAATTTTTTCCCTTTTTTTATAGCTTGAAATAAAACATCAAGACCTTTCATGTATGAAGATAGTCTTCCGCAATATAAAATAAAATTCTCTTCTTTCCCTTTGTAATCAAAATTTTCTTTTTCAACTCCGCTATAAATCACAACTTTACTTTTTGAGTTAAATTTATCCCATCCAAACGCTTTCACAAGATATTCGCTCATGAAAACTCCAAGATTGAAAATTCTGTGGTAGTACAGCTCATTTAAATAAAAAAATAAGTTAAAAGGGAAAGGAAATCTTTTGAAATTCTCTCTCCCAACATAGACTTGGAACTGAATAACTGATTTTTTGTGAAAAAAGGGAGAAAATGAAGCAAAAAAAGGGGATTGATCCTCAACTATTAAATCAAACTTATTTGAGTGTTTAGAAATAAAATAAGGCAAAAGAAAAGAAAAAGAGAGCAAAGATATATAAGGTGAATCCTTTCTACCAAGAAATATTGTTTTGTAGTTAGATTTTACATTTTCAGACCCCGGAAAGTTTCCTGCAAGGTAAAAGACATCATAACCATTTTTTGCAAGGTATTCAGCAAATTTGTGAATTCTTAAAGCTCCGCCACCAGGCAAAAACTTACTCTCAAGATGACCATAAGATATAAAGAGAATTTTCTTTTTTTTATTATTATTCATTTTTTATCTTTTTTCATAGAAAAAGTTGTTTTCGGCAAGTCTCAAAGGCGGTAAAGATGCATCTTTTGGAGAAACTATAGGATTTTTCTCTGGCCAAGGTATAGAAAGATCAGGATCAGACCACAAAATACCTCTATCATGTTGGGGTGAGTATTCAGCTGTAACCTTGTATATAATTTCTGAATCTTCAAGAGCTAAAAACCCATGAGCAAAACCCGGGGGTATCCAAATCATAAGTTTATTTTCTTCTGAAAGTTCTACCGCAACAAATTTCCCATACCATGGAGAGCCTTTTCTTATATCAACAGCAACATCAAAAATTTTACCTTTTATACACCTTACAAGCTTGCCCTGTTCAAAAGGTCTGAGTTGGTAGTGAAGCCCTCGCAGAACTCCCTTTTTTGATTTTGAGTGATTATCTTGAACAAAGTTTGAAGGCAATCCGGCTTTTTGAAATTCAGATGATTTGAAAAACTCCATAAAAAAACCTCTCTGATCCTCAAAAAAGTTAGGTTTTATCAAAACAACATCTGGAATCTCTGTTCTTATGAACTCCATAGCTCAAATAATGTTATAATAGTTCAGAATTTTTTACTTATTACATTCTACTTTACATTTTGTCTGCAAAAATCAATTTTGGGAATTATTTTCATATAAATTGTTTTCAGAATTTACAAATTTCAAAAACAAAAATCCCACAAGCTCGGGAGTTAGTTCTTTCATGCACGAAAAATGTCTTTTTGGGCAAACCTGCGGTCCGTGAGGAGAACATGGTTTGCATTCAAGTTCCGAAACCTCAATAACCTGAAATTTTTTTGACAGAGGGAAAAATCCAAATTCAGGAATAGTCGGACCGAAAATAACAAAAGATGGTTTATCAAATGATGAAGCAATATGAGATAGTCCGTTATCAACTCCAAAAAATATATCCGATAACTTTATTATTGCAACAACATCTTTTAATGAAGTTTTTCCTGAAAGGTTGATAACATTATGAGGAAAATTTCCTGTTTCTTCCTTTTGACCGAGCAAAATGAAAATAAAATCTTTCATTTTGTTTGTTTGTAAAAATTCTTTATAGCAGACCCAAGTTTTTGTTCCCCAATTTGAAAAGGGAGCAAATGCAACCACTTTTATTTTTTCCTTGTCTGTGTTTTTCTTAACTCCATAATTTTTCTTTACTTCATAAAAGAATTTTTCCCATTTTGAAAGGTAGTTCTGATCAACAAAAACCTCAGGTTTTAATTCATCACCTTTCATATATAATCCTGCTGGTATAAGTATTTTTGAAATTCTTTCTACTTCGTGCTCAAATTTTCCGCCATACTTTTTTATTTTGTGAGTGAAAAGAAATGAAAGAGGGTTCTCTTCAAAACCAATTCTTACTGGAATTCGTGAGGAGAAAGCAAGCAAGGAGGAAGTAGCCGAAAGATGGGGTACAAAAGCTATTTGAGGTTTTATGCTGATAATTTTTTTTAAGGTATTCAAGAACTCAAAAATTTTCTTACTTTTTTTATCTTTATCAAAAGATATGATTTTGCTGTTTGAAATTTCTGATGCAAATGGTCTTGCAACAACAAATACTTTATCATCTCCGTAAAAATGCGATAACTTTTTTATAACTGGTGTGGTCAGAACAAAATCTCCTAAAAAAGCAGTTTGTATAAGTAAAACCTTTTCTTTTTTAGTGCTAATCTTCAATTTTTATCAATATTCAATCAGTTATGTTATTTATGATCTAGGTCTTTTGCAGGTAGAAATGCCAAATGGTTTGTATATTGGGCACCATCCGATAAAACTCGTAAGTAAGAAAGCCACAGCAACTATGCCCAAAATTACAGCAACAGTACCGCTAATCTTTCCGGTAAAGTAAAGAATAGCTATCAAGACTGCTATGGATGCCCGAATAACCCTATCAATTGTTCCCATATTTTTCTCCATCTTTCAATCACCTCCTAAATAAAAATATAATCATCATATAAAAGCAAGCCTAATTTTCTCAAAGCAAGATATTAAAACTAACTACGAATTGAACTGAAATTGAACCAACCTGTATAAATTTTCTGCAAAACAAAAAGCAAACAGAAATTCAAAAGATATGATTTCTGAGAAAGGAATTTGGTAGAATACAAGTGTAAATTTTTATATAGATGTCAATACCACAGCAGAAAATTTGGGTAGTTGATTACGGAATGGGGAACTTAAAAAGCGTATCAGGAGCATTTGAAAAATTTGGAGTAAAAGTAGTAGTTAGCTCAGATCCAAAAGAAGGTAAAAAAGCTGATAAAATTGTTATCCCAGGAGTTGGTGCGTTCGGGAAAGCCGTTGATAATCTAAAAAATCTCGGTCTTTTTTATGAAATAAAAGATCAGATACAAAAAGGAAAAGTTATTTTGGGAATATGTCTTGGAATGCAAATACTTTTTGAAACATCAGAAGAATCAGAAGGATATCAGGGATTCTCTGTAATTCAAGGTAAAGTTTTATCTCTCAAAAGATTATCTGAAAACATAAGAATACCAAATATGGGATGGGCAAAAACCAAACTTAAAAAAAATCTAATTTTTGACGGTCTCAGAGAAGAAGAATTTTTCTACTATCTTCACTCATACTATGTTGAACCAAAAGATAAAGAAAGTGTAGCAATAGGAGAATTTGTTGGAACTGATGATGGAAATAATGAAAACATAAGATTTGTGTCGGCAATTCATCAAGAAAACATATTTGCAGTTCAGTTCCATCCTGAAAAAAGCGGTCAGACCGGACTCAAGATCATAGAGAATTTCCTTAAAATATAACTATGTGTGGAATAGATGAAAATGGTCTTGGACCATACCTTGGACCACTTATAATAACTTCTGTTGAAACACAAGAAAATAAAAACGATCGCAAAGAAGAAAATACCGGAGAAAAAAGTTTTATAAACGGGGAAAATTTCACAAAAAATAGGAAAGATACAGAAAATAGGGGAAAAATAAAAGACAGCAAAGCCATCTTTTCAAGAAGAAAAGAGGATTATGAGAAAATAGAAAAAATATTCTTCTCTATCTTTGGCAAAAGCGGAAAGATAAATTTTGCTGAAATTCCACCAAACACGATATTTGAAGTTTTTGCAAAATCTGAATTCAGTAAAGAAATAATTGAAATGTGTCCCATCTCACCTGAAAAAATATGCTTTACTAAAATAAACATTCCTGTATGGATGAAAAATGAAAATAGCACACAAAACGAAAGTAAAAAAGGAGAAATAAAAATTAATCAAGAAGGAAACAAAATAATGCAAGAGGAAGGTGAAGAAATAACTTCGAAAAAATTGAAAGTAAGGTATGCTATTTTGTGTCCCGGATTGCTTTCAAAGTATATAAAAATTATGGGTAGCAAATTTTCTGTCAACTCTTATTTTATGGTAAAGATGGCACTTTTGAGTTCATCAGAAAAAGTAATTTGTGGAAAATCAGGATTTAAAAAATCTTACAGAAACGAGATTGAGAAAGCTCTGCAAGACCTCAAAATAAATTACAGAAAAATAAAAACAGAAAAGGAAGAAAACGAGGAAAGCATATACGAAATATTAGAAGAAAGCGAAGGAAAAGAGAAAACACTAAAAAAAATATACTTTATAAAAGATGCTGACGAGAAATTTCATGAGGTCGCATTAGCATCTCAAATAGGAAAATACATAAGAGAAATTTGTATGCTATCTCTTACAAAATTTTTAGATGAAAAATCTACTTTCCCAATATCAGGTTACGGCAAAAAAGAAAATATGAAAAAAATTGCAGAATCCATAATTCAGATGGCTTATAGTCAAAAAATAAAAATACCCCAAGAGTGCATAGAAAGAAATTACTGAAATTAACCAAGGCAAAAACAAAAAATAAACTCTCCATTACTAAAAACCAAAGAAAATAATTAAAATTAAAAAGTAATAAGAGATCAAAATAAAAGAGAATCTTAAAAAGTGAGATTAAAATGGAAAGCTTTATCAAAAAACTCCCTGAGAGGTTATTAAATACTTTACATAAATTAAAAATATTGCCTTTGGCTTTTACCTTGTCTTCGGTTTTCCTATGCCAAAAAACTTACGGAGGGTTGTTCATTTTTGAACTTCAAGGAATAAATGCTGATTTAAATCAACCCTCAATCATTGGGAAATACAGAAATTTGAATTACTACTCGGAAACAATTCCGGCTCCTAACTCAGTACAAGAGAATGTATTTTTTGATGGTCAATATTCATTTTTGGGTAGATATTGTATTTTTGGCTCGTGTTCAGGCTATATAACACATAATAGGACATTCTCCTCAAACGCAAGAGCAATAATTTCGTTCAATCTCATCAAAGAGGCAATTTCTTATTATGGAGGGAATTTGAAAAACCTAGAAATTCCATCATACATAATAACAGAGTTTTTCCAAGAAGCAGCTCAGACGCTCGGAGAAAAAATAAAAGAAAAATCAATAGTAGATGTGCTGATTCAAGGAGTTTCAATAACAAAAGAAACTGGTACAGATGAAAAATGCAAATTCAACTACATAGCAAAAGCAAATATAACGCTACTTATAGGGATATGGATGGGTAAAACTTTTTATGCACAAGCAAATTTTCAAATCCCAATAACAGTTGATATACTAAGCTGGATACCTCCAGTGAGAGTACCGGGGGGAGAAAGGACCTTACATACCGGCACACTTGTTCTCAACTTTGGAATATGCGATACTTATATCAGACATGATATATTCTCTTCTGATATGCTGCAATACTCAAAAGTTCCGCAAAATGAATTTTTTGAAAGAATAAAAAAAATAACCTCTTACATTATTTATAGATATCTTGGGAGAATAGGTTATCAACCTTTGGCTTTTCTTATATTGCAAGATTTTTCAGTTTATGTATCAAAAAGCTACCTTACGACTTTAATTACAACATCAGGAGAAGAGGATGCAATAGCTTTGGAATTCTCAGAAAAAGGGGGAGATGTAAGGGAATCTCAACTACAAGTAATCCAATCACCATACAAAATAATAAATGCAGATAAAATAAGAATAAGGTTAAGAGGCAGTAACAACACAAAAGCTATTTCATATAGGTTAGATTGGGGGGCATGGAGCATGTGGATAGCACCCACTGAAATCCAAGACGATCAACCAGAGTTTGAATTTGAAGTTGCAAACTTGCCGCAAGACTCACACAGAGTAGAAATAGTCGGATTAACCTACACGGGTAATATAAATGAGGTCCCGCAAGTTATTGATTTCTTTGTAGATAGAAGACCACCAGATGGAGAAATCTTTGTGAAAAAATATAGTAGTGCTTTGAATGTAAAGGCTCAGGCAAAAGATAACTCAGGCGATGAAATATTTTTAAAAGTAAGGGTAAAAGATCAAACAAAGGAAATTTATACAGTAGAAAAAAAATTTAAAGATAAAATAGATTTTCAGGAAAATAAAATTTCCGAAGGAACATACAAAGTTTCAGTATGGCTTGAAGATAAAGTAGGAAATTCAACAGAAGTAAAAGAAACAGAAATAATAATAGACAAAACTCCACCACAAGTCAGCCCTGCTTTCCTTCCGCCAGAAAAAACTAGATTTGAAAACCTAAAATTAGTTGTCAGTTTGAAAGATAATATATTCTCTTATGGTAAATTAACTTACTTTATTGAAGAAATTGTATCGGAAAGTAGAAAAACATGCTTTTCACAGTGGGGCACCACTCAATCGCTTGAGATAAAAGAACCATTCGGAGAGGTAAAAATTCAAGGAGCGGAAAACGGTAAAAAGTATCATCTTTGTTTTAAGGTAGCAGATCCAGCCGGAAACGAAAGCCAAATTTTTGAATCAGAATTCATAGTAGATGCAACACCACCTCAAATTGAAGTATTAGAGTTCCCGCGCCGCGTGACTTTTGAAAGAAATATCAAATTAGTAATATCTGCATCAGACAATGCAACACCTCCGGAAAAAATAAAACTGTTTTGGGATTTAAATTCAAAAGAGGCGATAAGAAATGTAATAAGACGAGGTAGTACTTTAAGCATATTCCTTGAAAATGTTCAAGACGATAGATATAAACTCGTAGCTTACGCTATGGATGAAGCTGGGAATGTAAGTCAGTTTATAGAGTCAGATTTTATAGTCGATACAACATTACTCAAACTAGGAGGCGGAGCAGGAACTATTATAAATTGTAGTAGCTTTGATATAAGATATCCTTTAATCTTTGTTCTGCTGTATAGCTTTTTCATTCACTTTGTTCTTCCTTACAAGAAGAACAAAAAGGAAGGCAAGAGCTGAAATTAAAAATATAACCGGGACAACATAGAAAATTTTTGTTTTCGGTTGAAGCAAAATTTCATCTCCATATCTTTGAACAAAATAATTTATTATTTGAGTTTCTGTCCAACCCTCTTGAAGTTTCTGAATTATAAGCTTCTTCATATTTTCAGCAATCTGAGAATGAGACTCCTTTAACGGTATATTCTGACATGTAGGACATCGCAAAATTTCAAATATATAATCAGCTTTCTGTTTGAGTTCGTAAGGAACACCTTCATATTCATCAAAAAAGCTTTTTTCTTTCAACTGATTTTCGTTTTTCAACTGATCTTCATCTGCTTTTAAAACTTGAAAAACAGGACAAAAAACCATAGAAAAAATGATAACAGCTTTACAAATAAGTCTGTTAAGAATAGGTCTAAATAACCGATGCACCAGATTTTTTATTTTTTGGTGGAGATGGGGGGATTCGAACCCCCGTCCGACACCGGGCGGTGTAGAGCCTTTACACCGCATAGCGGAGGCTACTTTTTCAGGGAACCCATCCCCTCCGCTGGATAGGTATTCCCCAAGCCCATATAAATTTCGAGCTCTACCCTATGGGCAAAGGTAGAACCCATAGCTCCCTAAATCATGCCCTCAGGGAGTGGGAGCCAACTCACCTGAGAACATCCCCCTGCATTAGGCAGGGAGAACATTAGCTGCTGCGGTGGCAACATTTTCTCCCCTTTTAGGCGGGAGCCACCCGTGCTGACATCGTCAGCACTTCGGTGAAACCCTACCCGCCCTCACGGTGCCGTCAAACCCAAACTCATCCCCAAAGCAAAATATATTTTAAGGAAAAATTCATATTTTGTAGAAAATTACAGAACTTTCCTTTTGAACTCTTCAAACTCGTTCCAAAGTTCTTCGTTATATTTCCTTACAGGATATAATAGTTTCTCCCTCCATAAAACGAAATTCTTGTGATCCGGATTTTTTCCTTCTTTTTCTAAAATCTGCTGAACTTTTTTCATGCATAATATTCCGTTGCAGAAACCATCGCATGCCCATGTTCTTCTTGATACATCATTCACAGTTTCAGCAAACTCCCTCCTTATAGCCCACTTTATCTCACCTTCGAATACCTTTGAACAATAGCATATAAGCTCTCCGAGACCAAAAGTTTTTAGAATTTCTAATGCTCTCACTCCATATTTTTTAGTTAAAAGGTGTGCAACTTGGTCATCTAAATTGAACTCATCTTTTATTCTTCCCTTTACTTTTTCAGAATAAGCGACAAAATTACCGTCAAATCTCTCGTCAATATCATCTGCGCCTGGTAGAGGTAAGATATGAGTTTTACACTTGGTTCTTACTCCAAACTTCCGAGATATGAAATCAGAAACTATTTCTGAAAGAAGTCTGAAACTTGCGAGCTTCCCACCAAGAACATGAATAATGCCGTCTTCGTCTTCTATCTCAAACTCACGAGTTATTTTGTCCTCGTTTACGCCATAAACATAGGGAGTGGGTCTAAGTCCAACTTTTGTTGAATACGGCTTAAAGCTCCTAATATTCTTTATAAATTTTTCTGCCGAATGCAAGAGATATTCAACTTCGTCCCTCAGTATTTCAACATCATCTGGGTCGCCAAAGAAATCATCATCTGTCGTACCTAAGATTGTTCTATCTTCAAGAGGGACAAAAAGTAAATACCTACCATCTATTGCCTGAAAACTTATTACAGAGTTCAGAATTTTTCCCGGGAAAACTATGTGTATTCCTTTTGTTGGTCTCAACTTGTTTTTTTGTCGTTTCCCAAGAGAATTAGAAATAACTTTATCTATCCAGGGACCAGATGCGTTTACCACAAGCCTTGCTTCAACTTTTGTTTCAGAGTTATAAAGCAAGTTTTTAGCCTGTATTATAAAATTTCCTATTTCTTCTCCTTTTTCTATTTTTATAACCTCAGTATGATTAAGAATCTTTGCACCAAATTCGTGAGCAGATATAGCATTCACGAGTGCAAGCCTTTGAGGATCTACCGTATACTCCTCTGTAAGTACGCCGCCTCCGTTTGCATAAACTTCACCAGCTGTCATATATGAAACTTCATCGGGTTTCAACCTCATATGTCTTACTGCTCCTCTCATGCGAGAAAAAATGTCATATACTCCCATATATATATCAAATAAGGTTGTCATAAATTTTGGTTTTGTAACTACAATAAAAGGTCTTCTTGATAGCATGTATGGAACTATTCTTGTAAGAACTCCTGCATCACGAGATGATGTATATGTTACGAAAATATCGTGTATTATATATCTTGCTCCACCGTGAACCATGCAAGAAGATGCCCATGTTGTTGCCCAACCGAAGTCTTCTTTCTCAAACAAAATTACTTTAAATCCCCTCATTGAAAGATCCCTTGCAATCCCAACTCCATTTATACCACCACCTATTATAGCAACATCATACTTCTCCATTTTTTTACCTCCTCAAAACTATGTTCTTAAAAGTTTAAGATTTTTTTCAGAGAATAAAAAATTTACTCTTTTCCCACTATGAGATTTTATGTAAAAATCTAATTTTTCTCCCCTTTATATATTTATTGTAGTATGATAAAGAAGTTTTTTTATTCCCTTTGTTTTCTGTTGCTTTTAATTCCAGCTTCTAATTGTAGTAGTGGGAATGATCAAAATAGCTCAAATTCAACTGCACAAAAAATTGACTGCAAAGAAGATAATCCAACCATCTTAAAGTACATAACAATAGCTCCAGAAAAAGTATGGACAAATACAGGTATAACTTTAAAAAAAGGCTACGATATAATAATAGAGGTTGATGATGAGAGAACTTTTGGAGAAGAAGAAGTTGATTTCTCTAATCCGGTTCCGTTTGCTGGCAAAAAAGCAATAATATTCAAGATAGGAGAAGATGGTAATCCACAGCCTGTTGGTCAAAAAGCATATATAACCGCAGGAGCAGAAGATGAAAATAAAAACTTGTTTTTAGGCTGGAACACAAGAGAACCTCTTATAAAGCAAGTGAAAAATGAAAAGGGAGAAGAAGTCAAAGAAAAGCCCCAACCTATAACTGCAACAGTAAAAATTTTCATTCCAGAAACAGATAAAGTTGTAAGGAGAGTCGCTCTTTATGCACCACGAAATAACTTTTGGACAAATGAAACAAATCCAAGATTTTACTGGGACCCACAAGATAACGCAATAAGATATATCTTTCAAATTTCTGATTACCCGGATTTCAGAAGAGTAGTTGAAACTGTTGAAATATCTGCTTCCGGGGGGCAAGTAAATCCAGTATCTACAATAGGCGGAGGAGCTGGTCAGGTTCAATTTAATCTTCAAGAAGGAATATATTGGTGGAGAGTAATAGCACAGATAAATTTAGGGAGGTCATTAAATCCCGTTCCAGTTTGGACATGCTGGGCTCACCCATTCAGACTTGGAGTTGAACTTGGAACTCCACCTCAACCCGCAGAAATCATATCACCAAAAAAAGAAGATGTCTTCAAAGTCGGAGATACAATAAACTTTGAATTCACAGTCCAAGATGACCCTTCTTTTGTTTTTTGGAGAATAAGGCATGTAGTATCTGAATGCGACCAACAACCATCTATAAATCCTAACGATCCAAACTCCGGCAACCCTACCCCCTGGCATGTATTCCAAAAGAGACTTGGAGAAGGGAGTTTGAAAGAACTTCCAAAACTTATTGCTTCTTACAAATATGAGAACCTTGAAAGAGGTAATCACCTTTTCAGAATTGAGGTTAAAGACTCATCAGATACAACAGGAGTTAGTATAAGAACGACAGATTATAGAACATCAGTTGAATGCGAGAAAACACAAGAATCTCAGCAAGGCACAACACAACCAACCTCTCAACAAGGTACAACTCAGCCAGCAACAGGCGGAGGACAACAAGGATCAGGTGGGGGAGCTGGGATATTTAGGCTGATAAAAAAAGCTTTTTGAAGTTGCCCTCAACAACTCTTGAAGCATCAGAAAAATCAATATTTTTTACTTGAGCGATTTTTTCAACAACATACTTTACAAATGCTGGTTCATTTTCTTTTTTACCTCTGAACGGCTTTGGGGTTAAAAATGGAGCGTCTGTTTCTGTTAGTATATATTCAAGAGGAGTTTCTTTTGCAACATCTTGAATATCATTACTGAAAGTCAAAATACCGGAAAAAGATATGAAAAAACCTTTTTCAGTAGCTGACTTCATCTCATCTTTTCCCCAAGTAAAACAGTGAAAAACAGCTTTTACTTTACTATGTAATAGTATATCAAGAGCAATTGAAAAAGCAGAATTTCCCTTGTAAGAGCCCCTTGTATGAACAACAACTGGCTTTTTCAGTTTTTCTGCGATTTCAACATGCTTTTCAAAAATTTTGATTTGCAAATCTGGATTATCTCCTTTGAAAAAGTCAAGCCCAGTTTCTCCAATTGCAACTACTTTTTTTGAATCATGATTTTTCTTAATAATTTCTTCAATTTCCTCTACTTTATCAAAATCCTGTTGTTGTAGAGGATGAATTCCACAAGCTAAAAATACATTCTCAAAATTTGAAAATTCAAGGATTTTTCCGCTATCATCAACTCCGATTCCACAACACAGAATGAAATTTACTCCTTCTGCTTTTGCATTTTTTATTACTTCTTCGGGACTTTTTGAAATTAGCTGAATGTGGGTGTGAGAATCTACCATATTTTTCAGATTATCAATAAGCCGTTCTTCCTCTTATCATAGGTTCTCTCCCTAAAATTCCCTCATAGCTTGAAGTGTAAAGTATTGCCTCAATTTGCCTTATTGTATCCATAGCTACTCCGATGACTATAAGAAGAGCAGTTCCCCCGAATCTGAAAGGTAAATTTAATCCACCTATAAAGAAGGTTGGAAGGACGCAAATAAGTCCCACATAAATACCTCCTATAAGCGTAAGGCGTGTTATTATCTTATCAAGGTATTCAGCGGTCTGTTCCCCAGGTCTTACTCCCGGTATGAATGCTCCTGCCTTCTGCAAATTTTCGGCGATATCATAAGGGTTAAAGATTATCCCAGTGTAAAAGAACGCAAAAAATATTATCAAACCAAAGTATATTATGTTGTAAGCAGGGGAAAGTGGGTTGAGAAAGTTAGCAATTTTTACTGCGATCTCGTTGTGAGAAAAAGTAGCAATAGTTAGAGGGAACATGAGCAATGAAGAAGCAAATATTGGGGGGATAACACCTGAAATGTTCAATTTTATTGGTAGGTATGAGGCAACCCCCCCTGCTATTTTCCTTCCCAAAATTCTTGTAGCATACTGAATTGGAATTTTTCTATATGCTCCTTCTATATATACTATAAGAGCTACCACAGCGACCATGATTATTCCTCCCATAATCAAGTTCATAGGTTCAAGTTCCCCAAGACGCATCAAAGTTATGATATTTCCCAAAACTCCTGGGAGGCGTGCAACGATTCCAGTAAATATTATGAGTGATACGCCATTGCCTATTCCTTTACGAGTTATTTGCTCACCTATCCAAAGCAAGGACATAGTCCCAATAGACAAAACTATCCCGCTTGATATTCTAAAAAATAGACCACCTTTGAGAGCAATTGAACCTGCTCCTGTAAGTGTATTTTCCAAAGATAATGACCAGAACATTCCCTGGAAGAAGCTCAGAAATACTGTAAGGTATCGTGTATATTGGTTTATTTTTTGTCTTCCCAATTCTCCCTGCTTTTTGAGTTCTTGCAACTTTGGAAAAACCGTGCTCATTATCTCCATTATGATTGATGATGTTATATACGGCATAACACCGAGAGCAAAAACAGAGGCGTTTTCCATGGCTCCACCTGAGAACAAGTTGAAAAGCCCAAGTAGTGTTCCTTCTGCTCTTGCAAAGAATTCTTTCAGAGCCGCAACATCAACTCCCGGTAAAGGTATAAATATTCCGAGCCTATAAATTGCAAGCATAGCCAATGTAAAGAGAAGACGATTTTTTAGTTCTGGAACTTTTGGCAAAGATACTATTCCCGCTGGTCTCTGCATAGATGAAAAAATAATCCTGTTGATTTGTTTTTCTATTTATCTGAAAAAATCAGAAAGTTCAAAAATCTAAAAAAGAGAAATTACTATAAAAAGTATAGTAAGTAAAATTCGCAGTACTTAGCCAAGGTAGCTCAGGCGGTAGAGCGGGTGCCTTGTAAGCACCAGGTCGTGGGTTCGAATCCCACCCTTGGCTCCACTTTGGTTTCAAATCAAATGCTCACATTTTCAAAAACTCTTGAAGTAAAATCATCAAAGAGAACTCAAAGCGTAGATATAACCTCTGAAATACAAAAGATAATTTCAGAAAGTGGAATAAAAGATGGAATAATAACCATCTTCATCCCACACACAACTTGCGGAGTATTCATTAACGAAAACTGGGATCCAACTGTTCAAGAAGATATACACTCTTTCCTTTCGGAAAATATACCTCAAAATGGAGGCTACGCTCACACAGAAGGGAACGCTGATGCTCACATAAAAACAGCTATAATAGGTAATTCTGTCACAATACCAATAACTGATGGAAAAATTCCATGGGGAACATGGCAAGGCATTTTTCTTGCAGAGTTTGACGGACCAAGAAGAAGAAAGGTTATCATAAAAATAATCGGGCTGAAATAGAAAAACGAAATAAAAAAATAAGAACGAAAGATTAAAGCAAAAGATTAAAACAAGTCAAGATACTACACGTTAATGCAAAGATAAAAATAAATAAAAACATGCTTTTTCCAAAAAATAACAAAGCACAAGAAAAACGATTAAAATAATTAGATTTTAAAAGGAGGTGAAGATCTATGGGAGAAAATACGATTCAAATTGAAGGATTTCCCGCTCCGAAAAACAAATTGAGAATAATTTGCTTTTCTGGTGATATGGATAAAGCATTCGCGGTGCTAACTCTGGCTTCAACAGCAGCATCTATGGGTATGGATACCGCTGTGTTCTTTACTTTCTGGGGACTTTCTTTGATAAAGAAAAATAGAAAATTTAAAGGCAAAAATCTTATACAGAAGATGATGGAAGTTATGATGCCAGCTGGCATAGATTCACTCAAACTATCTAAAATGAATTTTGCAGGGCTCGGTCCTGTTCTTATGAAAGTTCTTATGAAACAAACAAAATCACCAAACTTACATGACTTGCTTGAAGCCGCAAAAGAGGCAGGAGTTAAATTCTACGCGTGCTCAACTTCCTGCTCAATACTCGGTATAACAAAAGACGAACTTATAGATGAAGTTCAGGAGATAGTCGGAGCAGCAACATTCTTATCGGAAGCAAAAGATGCAACAACTCTTTTCATTTGAAGGAGGTTAATAAGTATGGATCAAGAAAAAGAACAAACGAAAGTAGAAATAAACTACAATCTTGAATTTGATGCAAGAGGCTTAAAATGTCCCATGCCAGTTATAAAAGTAAGAAAAATTCTTCAATCTTTAAAACCAGGTGAAATAATCCTTGTTTTAGCAGATGACCCAGGTGCAAAGAGAGATTTTCCTGCATTCTGTGCTCAAACAGGGGACGAAATTATAAAATCCGAAGAAGAGAACGGAGTTCTAAAATTTTATATAAAGAAGAGAACTCAAAAATAAAAATAAAAAGAAGATAAAATAATAGAGAGAAAGTAGGATGCACAAGATAAATACATATAGGGATTTATATCCGGCGTGAAGATAAAATTTCATCTACAAATGCATCCAGTATCTTTTTGCTTTTCTCATCTATTTCGGTTATCTGAATTCCCATCCCAGGTATAACCGAGGGAGATGAGGAAGGCGGAACAGACCAGCGAACTACACCGCCAACTTCAACAGGGACATCCTTCCCTGGGATAGAGAAAGTTATTTTTAGTGGAGTTCCAGGAGGTAGTGGTTTTTCTGATTTTATGAATAACCCACCTTTTGATATATTGGTTATCCATTCTATTGCAAATCCTTCCTGAGAGGAATATCTTACTTCAACCTCAACTGGAATCCTCTTTTCCTTTCTTCTTTCTTCCCTTCTTCTCTCCTGCATATCTTTACCTCCATTTTGCTCGCTTTCTTTTTCCTTACCTTCTCTTTCTCTATTGTTTCTTATTTTAATTTTAATATTTCCGCTGGATTTAGTGTTTTTTTTAAGGCTTGAGTTTTTTGTGTTGGTTTTATCATTTTTACTTTTATCTTTTTTCTCTTTTCCCCTGCTATTGCGATTCACTTTTTTTGATTCTATATCAGACTTCATATACGATTTATTTTTTATATTTTTACTCCACTTTTAATTTTCTCAAAATTTCAAATTTAGATAAGCAGAATTATTATTTAGAATTTAGAATTTGGAAATCATTTGGTTTCTTTTTGAGATATTATTTTTTCTGCGAATTGAAGTATTTCTTGCTTTGTTTTTTTTATCTTCCCACCACCCTCTGCAAAATCTTTTCTTCCTCCACCGCTACCGCCAAGGAATTTTGATATCTCTCTGACGAAATCACCAGCATCAATACCGATATTTCCTGAAACTCCACCAACGATTGAAATTCTACCATCTTTTTCAGATACAACGAGAATTATTGAGTTTTCAAATTTATTCTTTAACCTATCAACAAGTTCAGAAATTTCTTTTCGGTCAAATCCTTCAAGAAATTCAAAAACGAGAGTTTTCCCGGCAATATCCTTTATGATAGGTTGAGAGTATAGAGCAAGAATTTTCGTTTTCAACGAATGAAGCTCATCTTCGAGTTTCTTTTTCTCATCAAGAAGATTTTTAAGCTTCGGTAATATATCTTGTGGAGAAACTTTGAGAAGTTCAGCTAATTCTTGAATAAATTTTTCTTTTTCTGATATATATTTTATAAGTTCCCAACCTGCTACTGCCTCAACTCTTCTTATCCCAGAGGCAACTCCTGTTTCTCTGACAATTTTTAATATACCAGCTTCACCTGTCCTATTTAAGTGGGTTCCTCCGCACAGCTCAAGAGATACTTCACCTATTTTTACAACTCTAACTATCTTTCCATATTTATCTCCGAAAAATGCAAGAGCTCCTTTTTTTAGAGCTTTTGAAAATTCCATATATTCATGCTGAACATGAAAGTCTGACATTATCCATTCGTTTATGAGCGATTCTATATCTTTGAGCTCATCGTAAGAGAGTTGATTTGGATGAGAAAAATCAAATCTTAACCTGTTCGGTTCAACCAAGGACCCCATCTGCCTTACATGAGTTCCAAGAATCTTTCTTAATGAAGAATGAAGCAGATGAGTTGTTGTATGATGTCTTGCAGTTTGCTCCCTCAAAAATGCATCAACAGTAAGAAGAACATGGGTTCCCTCTTCCAATTCCCCCTCTAATATTTTTACTTTGTGTAATATAATATCTCCAATTTTCTTTGCGTCTTTGACATCACCTCTTCCGTTTCTCCAAGTTATTTTTCCTTTGTCTCCAACTTGTCCCCCGCCCTCTGGATAGAAAGGAGTTTCATCAACAACCAAAAGTACCTCCTTACCCTTCTCTGCTCTTTTTAGAGTGTTAAAATTCTCATCTAATATATAAAGGATTTTTCCTTCTGATTCTAAATCTGTATATCCTACAAAATTAGATCGTAAGTTGTTTTCAGATATTATGTAAAAAATCTTTTTTTCTATTTCAAGTTCTTTTTTGGCTTTTGAAGTTTTTCTCCTCTCTTCAATTATTTTTGAAAGCTTCTGCTCATCTATAAAAAGGTCTTTCTCACCTGCTATTTCCTTCATAACTTCTATTGGTAGTCCGTGAGTGTCGTAGAACATAAAGACTATATCAGGTGGTATCTCTTTCTGATTTGCCTGTTTTATTGATTCAATTTCTCTGATAAATAAGGGGAGTACTCTTGCGATTGTGCTAAAAAATCTTTCTTCTTCTGCTCTAACAGTTTTTTCTACAATATCTTTTTTGTCTTTGAGGTGGTGCCAGAAATCACTCATAGAATTTACGCACTCTGCGGAGATCTTGTATAAAAACGGCTGATCTGTGAAGTTCATAGAATATCTTAAAGCTCTTCTTATTATTCTCCTTATGACATATCCTCTTGACTCATTTGAAGGCATTATTCCATCTGCTATTGCAAAGGCTGCTGCTCTTGAAGCATCAAGAACAACTCGTAAAGCGACTTTATCTTTTAACAAATCTTTCAGCTCATTCTCTACAACCTTTCTTAAAGGAAGGAATACATCTGTGTCAAAAACTGTTTCCACACCCTGCAAGATTGAAGCAACCCTTTCAAGTCCCATTCCTGTATCTATATTTTTCCTTCTGAGCGGTTCCAGAGAACCATCTTTTTTCAAGTTATACTGCATAAAAACAAGATTCCATATTTCTAGGTACCTATCGCATCCGCAAGTTGGTCCTGAACAATTATGGTCTTTTGAGAAATCTTCACCTCTATCTACGATTATTTCTGAACATGGACCCGCTGGACCTTCATCCCCCATCGTCCAGAAATTGTCCTTTTTTCCCATTCTAAAGACCCCAGATACATCAGTTTCTTTGAACCATATTTTTTCAGCTTCATCATCTTCTTCATAAACTGTGGCAAATATTTTTTCCTTGGGAATTTTAAGGTATTCCGTGACGAACTCCCATGCTAATGATATAGCTTTCTCCTTAAAGTATCCACCAAACGAGAAATTTCCGAGCATTTCAAATAATGTCATGTGTCTTGCAGTTTTCCCAACATTATCAAGGTCGTTATGTTTTCCCCCTGCTCTCAAACATCTCTGACATGTTGCAACATTTACATAATCTGGTTCAAGCTCACCCAGAAAATATTTCTTGAACTGAACCATTCCTGCATTTGTAAATAACAAAGTTGGATCATCATAAGGCACAAGGGAAGATGATTGTAAAATCTTGTGATCTCTCTTCTCAAAAAAATCAAGGAAGCTTTGTCTTATTTCGCTAACTTTCATCGCAAGGTAATATATTTTAGGTCGTATTTTTATTTTATCTCATTAGTCTGAAATTATCTATCAGCTTGAAATTTTGAATCTTTTTTTAGTTATTAGAATGTAGTAGAATATTAGATGAAATGAACTAGCAGCGTTAAAATTGATAATGTGTGATATTATATTTGTAAAGAACAACGATGGAACAAGCATAGTGGGTAAAAACTCTGATAGACCTTATCTCGAAAGCCAAGAGTTCGTTTTTCTCACTATGAAAGATGATGAATCTCATTATGTCAAGACAACATATATAAAAATACCGAAATATAAAAGAAGGTATTCTATAATTTTAGCAAAGCCTTTCTGGATGTGGGGAGGAGAGATGGGAATAAACGAATGCGGATTAGTTGTATGTAATGTTGCACTATTTTCAAAGAGGAAATTTAAGAGAGAAAATACAGGACTGCTGGGTATGGATATGATAAGGATTGCTCTTGAAACATCAGAAAACTCCGAAGAAGCTCTAAACAAGATAATAGAGCTTGTAGAAACTTATGGTCAAGATGCAAATTCATCTTACAGAAGTGCGTTCCTTTATGATAATGCATTTTTGATCACAGATGGAACTTCGGCTTTTTACCTTGAAACGGTTGATAAAAGCTGGGCATTCAGAAAAGTTCATAAAACAGAATCTTTCTCAAATACCTTCTCAATTGAAAACGAATACGATGAAATTTTTACTGATAAACTCCAAATCAATATGGGAAGTAAAATTAATTTCAAAAAAAGAAATGAAGATTTATTATTTTCTATTGCGGCAGGTGGAATAATAAGACGAAGAAGAACGATGAAACTCCTGCGGGAAAAAAGCTCTCATGAAATTACTGCAAAGGATATAGCAGAAATACTCAGAGACCATAAAGGTTTTCTCACATGGTCAATATGTATGCACTACAAACCAATCGTATGTCCAGCAGAAACAGCAAATTCTTTCATAGTTGAGTTCAAGTCAGAACCGATAATCTGGATAACCGGTGGTCCCCACCCGTGTATGAGCATTTACAAGCCTTTCTCTTTCTCAAACTTTCAGAAATATCAAAACATATTTTCACATAATGCTTGGTTTTACAAACTGAACTTTAACCGAGAGATTTTGAAAAATAAAAAGAATAGGAACAAATTTCAGGAGAAAATTCAGGAGTTGCAAAATCAATTATTCCATATGATGGTAAAAGAAAAATCTGCGGATGAGCAAATAACCATCTACGCTATGAGAAGAGAATCAGAAATCTTTGATTTAACCAAATAATTTGTTTTTTACAAAATCCATTTTGAGATGATTAGATGATTAATTATTAGAAGAAATATTAGAAGAAAAAAATAAAGTTGCAGAACAGAGGTATAAAAATGATAAAGAAAGAGTTTAAAGGAAAGAAATGTAAGATAACATTTGAGATAAAGCCTGAAAAAGCAGAATATGTTGAAATAATAGGGAGTTGGAATAACTGGCAACCCGAAAGAATGAAAAAAAGGAGAGACGGGACATTTTATATATCAAAAACTTTTGATGTATCAAAAGAGTATGAGTTCAGATACATAATAGATGGAAAGGAATATATTAATGATCCAGAGGCGGATGGATACATAAAAAATCCTTTTGGAACAGATAATTGTATTGTTAAAACATAGTCTATTATTTATTATAATAATGATATATGCTTTTTAAGGCTTTCCAATTTTTCGTCAGGGGATACTTCTTTATCTCTTCTTTCATCAATTTTTATCACAGTTGAAACCCTTTTTGCTCCTTCTTCAAACACAGCTTCTTGCATTTCCAAGATCGCTTGAAAAACCCTCTCTTTTTCTCCGTATAAGATTGTGAACATAGCATCTGTTTGATGTTGTATATCTTTGTATTTTTCAAGAACTCGTAAGGCAGCCGCAACATATCTTGATACAGATGGAGTTTCCGTACCCAAAGGAGTTATACTAACAGCAGCTATAATCTTTCCCATACTTTATATTATTTATGGAATTGAGTTTGAATAAAAAATATACAAATGTTATGAGCTTTTTCTCTTCTCAATCACTTTACTTTACTGCCAAAGATACGATAATAACACCCAAGAGCATAAGGAGAGCTCCTTCAAATCTTTTTCCGAATTCTTTATCTTGAAGAAAAAATTTACCAAGAACAACCGAAAAAAGAATACTCGTTCTCTTTATAGATATCATGTAAGCTGTCTCAATTTTTGATATAGCAACAAAATGAGTAATAACAGCTATCCCCATCGTTATACCTATAAGTAAAGAAAGTTTATCTGGTTTTATTAGTTTTACTTTCTCTTTTCGCAAGAGTAAAAATATAGCGGAAAAAATAATAGAGTTAGATAGCATATATGTGCTTCCGAAAAAAATTGGGTCAATATGTAAAGCCAAATACCTTCCGAGAACAGATGTGAAAGAATAAATCAAAGAAGATAAAATCATCAGAAAAACTGCTTTCATATCGGAAGATTTTTTCCCTTTTAATTGCTCCACAGCATAAGAATTTGTAGATTTCAAAATTATAAAGCTTCCTGCAACAACAAGAAGAACTCCACCTAAACCATACAAGGAATATTTATCATCAAGAATAAAGATTGAAAATAAAGGAATAAATATTGGGGTAATGGATTGGAAAGGAAGAACGAGCGAAGCTTCTGAAATTTCAAGAGCTTTCATATAAAAATAGCCTGCAACGATTTCAAGTGGTATTCCAACAAAATAAAGAACCAAATATTTTAAATCTATCTTTTGCCAATTAGTAAAAACAAAAGGGATAATAAATGGTATCACAAAAAACCATCTTACAAAGAGTGTAGATAAGCCGCTCTCTCTCCTTTTCTCTATAAAGATTTTACATAGGATATCACTCAAAGCGGTAAAGAAAGCACATAAAACAGCAACAAAAATCCAAAACATAAAGTTCTAAAATTGAAGTCAAACAGATTTATTATTGTTTTTTCTTTCAGAAATAACTTTGCCCCATCTTGAAACAGCAGTAATAAAAACAAATGAAACTATAACAAGGTAAAGAGAAAGAACGAATACATTAAGGTAATCTCCAAAAATAACCCGCTGAGCCACAGCAGGTGATGGAATATTTGCAGGCAATTGACCTTTCAGTAATGCTTCTTTGAGATAACTTGCGTGTGCAAGGAAACCTATCTTTGGGTCTGAATGAAATATTTTCTGCAAAGCCCCAAAACTTGTGTTGAATACAACAAAAAACATAGGAATTGCAGTTATAAATGCGTACTTTAATTTTCTGTTGTTGATAAGGTATGTTGTGGCTATGATAAGAGCCATACTTGCAAGAAGCTGATTTGCTATACCAAAAATCGGCCAGAATGTCTTTATACCTCCATAAGGATCAACAACCCCAGCATAAAGAAAATATCCCCAAAGAGAAACTGTTACAAAAGTGGCGATAAAAGATGAAAACAGAGAATTGTAATCACCGAGTTTTGGAATTAATCTCCCTGCAAGGTCTTGAAATATAAATCTCCCAATTCTTGTGCCAGCATCAATAGTTGTAAGTATAAAGAGAGCTTCAAATAGTATTATGAAGTGATAAAAGAAAGCAACAAGACGCTCCCCGAAAACTTTTGAAAATATAAGAGCCATACCTATTGCCAAACTCGGAGCTCCGCCAGTCCTTGAAAGTATAGTTTTTTCTTCTATCACACGGGCAAGATTTTCTATATCTTCCGCATTAATATAAAATCCCCAAGTTTTTATTTTTTCCACAGCAAATTCCACGGTTTTGCCTATTTCAGATTGAGGAGAGTTTATAGCAAAATAAATTCCTGGATCCATAGTAACAGCAGCAATCAAAGCCATAACGGCAACGAACGATTCCATAAGCATACCAGCGTATCCTACAAATCTTGCATCAGTTTCTTTATCTAAAAGTTTTGGGGTTGTACCAGAAGACACAAGTGAGTGGAATCCAGAAATTGCACCGCAAGCTATTGTTATGAACAAAAACGGAACTAAATCTCCCTTCCATACAGGACCATCTCCGTTTATAAATTGCGTTATAGCAGGCATTTTTATTTCAGGAATAGCGAGGAATATTCCAACCGCTAAAATAACAACGGTTCCAATTTTCAAAAATGTACTTAGGTAATCTCGTGGAGCAAGTAGAAGCCAAACGGGTAGCACAGAAGCAGATGCTCCATAAATTATAAGGAATATCGCAATTTGCTTTTCAGAAAGAGAAAAGAATTTTGAAAGTTCAGGATGTAAGGCTACAAATCTTCCGACAATAAGACTTGCAATAAGGGCTAAAAAACCAAATAAAGATGGCAAAGCAACATCTCCAGGTTTTATCTTCCACATCCATATCCCCATAACCATAGCTATTGGTATGGTCATGAATATGGTAAATACTCCCCATGGACTCTCAAACATAGCCTTCACGACAACGAGAGCAAGAACAGCCATAAGAATAGTGAGTATTGAGTATATTCCTAAAAGAACGAGCGTTCCCGCAAATTTCCCAAGTTGCTCTGATGCTATTTCACCCAAAGATCTGGCTTTGCTTCTTGTAGATATTATGAGAATTACCATATCTTGAACCGCCCCAGCTAAAACAACTCCAAATATTATCCACAAAGTAGCCGGAAGGTACCCCATCTGAGCCGCAAGAACCGGTCCAACCAGAGGTCCTGCTCCACTTATTGCAGCAAAGTGATGCCCGAAAACTACATATCTATTTGTTGGTACGAAATCATAGCCGTTATTGAAAATGTGAGCAGGTGTTGGATTCAAAGGATCTAACCTGAAAACCCTATTTGCTATAAATCTACTATAATACCTATATCCAACAAAGTAAGAAGATAGAGCCAGAACTAAAATCCACACTGCTGATATGTTCTCTCCTCTATATATTGCAAGAACGAAAAGAGAAAGGAAAATAAGGGAACCGAAAATGAAAGGTATAAAAGGACCGTCAAGCTTACCAGAATTTTCAGCTTTAATGATTTTTTCTTTTATCTTATCACAAAATGGTGCATTATGCATGCACATAATTAGGAATTTTTAATAGAAAAAGGAAAAAGTTTTTTTTATTCTAATTCTTTTTTTGAATGCAATATTTGTAAGGTGGAAAAAGAAAAAATGTTGAAAGAAGAATATTGATAAATATTTTATTTGTTATTCGAGCTGAAAATATTTATAATATTTGTTTGAGTGTTAGAAAATTTGAATTTTATTTCAAGAGTTGGGAGTTTGGTAGAAATGGCTGATTTAGGAAAAGAGAACATTCCAGCTATATTTATCAAGATGTGCCCTAACTGTGGAGGAGATATAACATCTGATAGATTATCTAGATGGCTCCCGTGTGTTTCTTGCCTTCCAGAGGTTCCAGAAAACATAACTTTTGAAGAAATAAAGAATGAGCTTGAAAGATTAGGAAAGCTTAAAAATTTAGGTGAGATATATGAGATAGAAAAAAGGGCAGACGAATTTTCAAAGTTTTTTGAGAAAATTGTGGGATTTCCACCATGGTCATTACAAGTAGGATGGGCAAAGAGGGTACTGACAGGTCAGAGTTTTGTAGCTCTCGCTCCAACGGGTGTAGGTAAAACAACTTTCGGGATTGTTACTGCTCTGTTTTTGGAAGGTAAGTCATATATTGTAATACCTACAAAGCTTCTTTCAAAACTTGTAGCAAAGAGAGTTATAGAAGCAGCAGAAAAATTAGGAATAAACAAAAAGATACTTATAGTTCATGGAGCAAAAAACATCAAAGAGAAGGAAGCACTTCAAAATTCAGATTTTGATATACTCATAACAACAAGTATGTTCCTTGCAAGAAACGAAAAACTCATTTTAGATAAAAGATTTGATTTTATATTCATAGATGATGTTGATACATATCTCAAGCAACCTAAAAATGTTGAAAGAATTCTAAAAGTTATGGGATTAAGTGATGAGGATGTGAATGAATTAAAAACACTCATGAATAGAAAATTCTCTATCGTTAGAGGAAAAGAATCAATAGAGGAGAAAATAAAAGGGTTCAACGAAATTAGTGAGAAAGTATCGGAGATAAGAAAGAAAATAAAAGGGGTCTTAGTAATCTCATCAGCAACTGCAAAGCCCAGAGCAAATACAACAAGATATTTCAGAGAAATATTTGGATTTGAAATATCTCCATACGCAACAACAATAAGAAATATAGAGGATACAATAATAGACTATAACGGGGAAAATAATGGAAAAGAAAAGCTCACAAACATCAAGGCTTATATATTTGAGAAAACAAGAGAAGTCATACAAAAGTGTGGAAACGGTTGCTTTATCTTTATAAATGCAGAGTATGGGAAACAATCAGTCTATGAAATGAAAGACTTTCTCAAATCATCAGGAATAGAAGTAGCAACCTATGAAGAATTCGACGAGAAAACCCAAGAAAAATTCAGGAACGGAGAGATAAAAGCAGTGATAGGTATATCATCTTTGAGAAACCCACTTTGTAGAGGAATAGACATGCCAGATGCTGTAAGGTATGCCGTTTTTGCAGGAGTTCCGAGATTCATTTTCTCTCTTGGTGAGATAGATGAGCCAGCAAAAATGCTAGGGGTACTTATATCTTTGAAAAACGCAATAGGGAACGGAAAAAAGATTTTCTCATTCATAGAATCCATGAAAAAATATTCAGGAATGAGAGCAGAGGATATAGAAAAGTATCCTCCGATAAAGGAGAGAATTTTAAGTATAAAAAACTTTATAGAGGAAAAACTAAATGATCCGGAAGTGATAAAGAAAATAAAGGAATCAGAAGACATACCTTTAAGAATAGGAGAAGATGGTAAGATAAAATTCGTAGTTGCAGATTCATCAGCTTATATTCAGGCATCTGGGAGAACCTCACGTCTTTACATAGGCGGTCTATCAAAAGGATTATCTGTAATGATAGTTGATGATAAAAAGGCTTTTGTTCAATTGAAAAAACGATTGAAGTTAGAACTATTTGAATCAATAAATTTCAAAGAGTTCGATAAGATAGAACTTAAAAATGTTCTTGAAGAGATAGATAATGATAGAAAAAATATAAGAGACTTGATGGAAGGTAAAATAACTCCACTAATTACGCAAGCTTCTATAAAACCTCCGCAAAATGCTCTGGTAATAGTTGAGTCTCCAAATAAGGCTGGGACAATTGCTAAACTCATCGGAAAACCAACTAAAAGAAGAATACTGGTGAACGGGAACGGGAAGACCCAAGATGCATGGGAAGTTTCTCGTGGCGACCTAAACATAACAATAATAGCATCAGGAGGACATATAATTGATCTACCATACTCTTATTACAGAGAGGAGAACGAAAAAGATGAAAAATACGATGTCAAAATTGTAAAGCAGAACGGAAAAATAATTTTTATACCAAAGTACAAATCCATAAAAAGATGTAGAAATTGTGGAGAGAATTTTTTTGAAGATGAAAAATGTCCCTATTGCGGATCAATAAACTTTGATGACAAAACAGAAGTCATTAAGGCAATACAAAAACTTGCTCAGGAAGCAAATCTAATTTTCATCGCAACAGATCCAGATTATGAAGGAGAAAAAATAGCTTTTGACTTATTCATGTCTATACCAAAATACAAAAAAGAAATAAAAAGAATAGAATATCATGAAGTGACAAGAAAAGCAATATTCAACGCTATACAAAATCCCCGAGACTTGAATCTATCGCTTGTTATGTCGCAAATAGTCAGAAGAGTTACAGATAGATGGGTTGGGTTTGCTATGAGCGAATTTTTACAAAAAGAAGAGGAGAAAAGATGGTTATCTGCCGGACGGGTTCAGACCCCTGTTCTTGGATGGTTAATAGAAAGAGAAAAGGAAATGAAAAATAAAATCGGTGTTCTGAGCTTCAAGGGGGAAAATGGAATATCAGATTCAATAAGGATTGAAAATAGAGAGCAAGCAAAAAGAATTAGCAAATCAATCAAAAAATTGAAAGGTAGAAAAAGAAAAAACGAAGAGGACGAAAAGCAAAGATTAGAGAATGCAAAAATAAAAATAAGATATGAACTTTTAGATACAAGTGAAGATACGATGAATCCACCCCCTCCTCTCAATACTCCTGAACTTATAAAAGAGGCGTTTTCAAAATTAAAGTTGTCTTCAACCCAAACGATGAGTCTTGCTCAACAGCTATTTGAATTAGGTATGATTACATATCACAGAACAGACTCAACTCATGTTTCAGATGTAGGAATTTCTCTTGCAAAGGAATTTATAACAGAAAATATTGGAGCAAATTATTTCGTAGGAAGAACCTGGGGCGAAGAAGGAGCTCACGAATGTATAAGACCAACAAAAGCTTTAACACCAGATGAACTATCAATCTCATCTAAAATAGGAACAATATCTTTATCTGAAAATGCAATAAAGCTTTATGAGATCATATTTTCAAGATTCATAGCAAGTCAGATGAAACCAATAAAAGTCCTCAAAGGGAAAGTAAAGCTACAAATAAGCTGGAACGCAAATGGAGAGGAAATTTCAATTGAAAAAATATCAGAAATGAATTTAAAAGTTATTGAAGATGGATGGAACAAAGTTAATTTTCTTCCAATTTCAGATGTCGGAAGATTCATAGTTGAAAAGAAAGTTATTGAATTTGAAACAAAAGATTTCAAATTTTCATTTGTACCTCCGGTTCCTCCATATACTCACGGCTCCCTTATAGAGGAGATGAGAAAAAGAGGAATTGGGCGACCATCAACCTATGCATACATAATAAAAACCCTTCTTGACAGGGGCTATTGCATAGATAGAAAAGGTTTCATAATTATAACAAAATTGGGTAAAGAAGTATATGAGAAATTAAGGAATAGCAAGAAATATTCAAAATACACAAATGAAGAATACACAAGAAAAGTTGAGGAAAAGATGGACAAAATCGGGAAAGGTGAAGAAAATTATATGGAAGTATTAAAAGAACTTTATCTCGAGCTCTTCCAAAACGACCCAACCTACAACTGAAAAACTATAAAATACTCAAACAAGAAAAGTAAAATTAACTATTATTAACTAACAAACAAGATACCCTATTCCACCTAAATAACTAAAATACAAAGCAAAATTTTAGAATGAAGAAGAATAAAAGAAAACATCAAGGAGAAAAAAGAGAATATAAGCATAAAAAAGAGCTGAAAAGATTTGACCTTATTTTGAAAGAGATTATCTCAAAGGCTGCAAGCAAAATTATATGGTTAGCGACGGGTAGAAAAGTAGAAGGCAAACTCAAATTGTTTCCAGCGGAAATAAGATTAGCTAAATCCTTCTATACGGATATCTTGTTTGAGATAGGAGGTGAGATGTTTCAGATTGAAATCCAAGCTCAGCAGGATAAAACCATGCCTGAAAGAATGTTCAAGTATTACTATGCAATAGTAGAAAAATACAAAAAAGAACCTACCCAAATTGTTTTATTTGTTGGTAAAGGAAACCCTCCTCCATCAGAGTACAAAACTACTAAATTAGCTCTAAAATATGAAGTTCTGGATATGAAGAGGGTAGACCCTGATGTTTTCATAAAGAGCCGAAAGCCGTACGAGGTCGTCGTCGGAGTTTTAGCTGGGAAATATAAGGAAAAACCAGAAGCATTCAGTAAAGTTGTGAAAAGGATTTCGGAGATTGTCAAAAATGAAAAAGAAGTTATAAAATATATGAATGATATAAATTTTTTAGCGAGTTTATTTGATGTTAAGATAAAGGTAAAGCCTATGCCAATTCAGATAGACATAAGGAAAGCACCTTTTTATAGGTGGGGAAGAGAGGAAGGATTAAAAGAAGGGTTAAGAGAGGGGGAACAGAGAGGAATTGTAAAAGGGAGACAGGAAGGTTTAAAAGAAGCAATTTTATTGGATGTTCAAATCAAATTTGGTAAATCAAAGGTAAAGAAGGTAAAAACTTTTTTGGAGAAAGTAGATGATTTAAATCATCTCAGAAAAATAAAGAGAAAAATAATAGAAGCGAAAACATGGGATGATTTTGTCAAAGCTTTCAGAAACCATAAGTGAAATAAATTTAAAGCGCATGCCAATTCAAAATTTTTATCACCAGTTAGCAATAGGCTATTATTTTTTATTTAGCTGATTTTATTTATTTGATTTTTCTTTTATGTAGTTTATAGCGTCTTTTACTGTCCTTATTTTATCTAAATCTTCATCTGGAATTGATATACCGAACTCCTCTTCAAGCTTCATTATCATATCAACAAGGTCAAGGGAATCAAGCCCAAGATCCTCAATAAAGGAAGCGTCATCCCTTATGTCAGATACACTTTTGCCTGCTTTCTCTGCGATTACGCTTTTTATTTTCATCTCAATATCGTTCATATCTTTTCACCTCCTGCCGATTTAAAAAAAGGAAAAATAATTATTATAAAGCAAAAAAATAAACTAAATAGGGAATAACCTAGTTAAAACAAGTAAAAGCTAATACAAAATTTAGAAAAAAAACAGAAAAACTTTTTATTTTTTGTATATATGGTATTTCTGACAGGTGCTACTGGTTTTATCGGGAGTTGGACATTAAAAGAATTACTATCAAATGGATATAAAGTAAGAATATCTTTGAGAGAAAATTCAAATACAAAGAATATAAAAAGCTTTCTTGATAAAGTTGAAGTTCTCTTCGGAGATCTAAAAGATGAAAACTTTGTGAGAGAATGCTTGAAAGGTTGCGAGTATGTAATCCACACGGCAGGAAAGGTTGATACATCACTGATAAAAGAAAAGCAAGCAGAAATAATGACAGCTAATTATATTTCAACACAAAATTTGTTCAAACAAGCTATAAGATCAAGAGTAAAAAAAATTGTGTTTTTAGGCTCTATATTTGGTCTTGGGAAGGGAAAAGACAAAAACTTAGCCGATGAAAATGTTCAGTTTAATTTAGAACACCTTGAAAAGAAAATCTCTTATGTTAGAGCAAAAAGAATGTCTGAAATAATAGCAGACGAATACATAAGAGCTGGACTAAAATGTGTCAGGGTCTACCCTAATTTTTGTTTAGGCGAAGGAGATATATATCTTTCTTCATCAAAAGCAATCTTACCTTTTGTTATGGGAATGAATTTCTATTTTGATATGGGAATAAACATCCAATGGGTTGGGGATGCCGCAAAAGCCCTAGTACTTGCACTCGAAAAAGGAAAAGAAGGAGAAAAATATATAGTTGGCGGAGAAAATATGCACTATGAAAAAATAGGCAAAATAGTTTGTGAAAGACTTGGCAAACCTTCTCCTAAAACCAAAGTAAGCCCTAAAATATTCAAAGTATTTCTTTTTACACCACAAAAAATCCTTGAAATGATTGAAAAGAAAATCCTTAAAAATGTAAAATTAGATGTAGGAACTCTCCTCATAGCGTCGGAAAAATATTGGTATTACTCGGATAATAAAGCTCGGAATGAGTTAGGATACTCCTCTCGGTCAGTTGAAGAAACCTTATATGAAGCTGTTGATTGGATAACTGAACAAATGAATAAAAGAGTTAAGAAGAAAGGAAATCCGAAAAATTAGAATGTAGGAAATTTAAGTATATAATTAATAATGATTATGTAGTGGTGGTGGGCGTAGCTCAACTGGAAGAGCACGGGACTGTGGCTCCCGGGGTTGCGGGTTCGAGCCCCGTCGTCCACCCCCTTTTTTATGACAGAAGAAGAAAAAATAAAACAAATTTTCTCCTTCAAAAACATAGCAGTTGTCGGAATGAGCGATAACCCAGAAAAACCTTCAAATAGAGTCCCTGCATATCTTATGAAGCAGGGATACAAAATAATACCTATAAACCCAACAAAAAACGAGATAATGGGACTTAAATCTTACAAAAGCCTTCTTGAAGTTGAAGATGAAATAGATGTTGTTGATGTTTTCAGAAGACCTGAACAGGTGTTAGAAGTAGTAAGAGATGCAATAGAAAGGAAGAAGCAAAGGGGAGACATAAAAGCTATATGGCTCCAAGAGGGAATAGTTAATGATGAAGCTAAAAGACTTGCAGAAGAAAACGGCTTACTTTTCATTCAAGATAAATGCATGTTTAGGGAACATCTGAGAATAAAAAATTCTGAATAAAAAAAATCTGAAAAAAATTCTAAACAAAAAAAGGAAATTTAGGATAAAAATTCACAATCCCAACCCCAGACCAAAGTATATTCTGACAGGTGCTTTGAGTGGATCTTGCAAACCACGAGCGAAAATCATCTGGAAAGCAAAACCATATCTATAAAATAAATTACCATACAAAACAAAACCTCCATAAACAGAGCAAAGAAAATCCTCACCAGAACAAATACGAATTGGAGTTCCTAAACTTTCTCCTTTCTGTGCAAATCTAAAAGTGTCAAAAGCGGCAAGAACAGAAAACTTATTCAAAGAAAAAGTTGAAAACAAAGGAACATACCCGTACCACAGATCAAATGTAGAAATAGTTTGTAACCTCAAATACCAATCCCCGAAGAAAACAAGAAAGTATCCGGGAGATGTTCCCCTGAATTCATCAAAAATTTCAACATCTTGTAATGTATAACCACCAGAAGGGAACAATATCAAAGATATGTTCTGACCAAGAGCAATAGGAAGCGTATAAGCAAGACCTAATCCGCCCTCAAGTCTAGCAGATTGATAGTTTCTAATCTCAACGGTTTGGGAAATATCAAATTGTTTTTCAGATGCCTCAATACTTGTTGAAAAGAAGGTAGAACGAAAAGCTGCTAACAGAGATAAACCTCCAATAGGAGAGGGAAAAGATAATGAGCTATTAGCTCCGATAAATGCATTTATAGACCTTGCACTAAAAGACTGAGAAAATGGTACTATAAAGAAACCACTAATGTTAGAAGAGACAGAATAAATTTCTCCAAATGCTCCGGCTGATAAAAATAATGCTCTCGCAGGCACCCCAGTTCCCCCAGGGACAGAACCATACAAAATTGGGAAGATGATTTGTCCTCCTCCAAAGATATCAAAAATATTTGATGATTGTGTTAAATTGAATACGGTACTAGTAGTCAAAGGTACAGCCTTGATATTTGATGCTCCAAAAAATAAAGATGGTATAAAGTCTTTGAAGTAAATCAGATCGGTCTGAAAAGTCAGGCTCCATGAACCACGAATCCCTAAAAACCCGTCTCCTAAAATCTGAGAGCGCCCTAACCTATCAAATGTCGCTAACTGAAAAGAAAGCCCGAAAATATCAAGCGGTAGAAAGAAAGTTTTTGCAGAACCTGTAAGAAAAGGGGTCAAAGTAAGTCCTAAAATTGGAACAAATAAAGGAGAAGATAAATTCAAAAGCCCAACGCTTTTTGGCTGAAAGTAGTTATTAGAAGATATTATACTCTCTGAATTAATTTCATCGTTAAGCTCCGCAGAATTCCCTTCATCTAATAAAACGGGCTCGGATTTTTCAATAGGAATCCAATTTTCTCTTTCGGTTTTAAGTTCTCTTACCCTGAAACCTTCTGGTTCAAATGATACATACAAAACTCCTTTTGTTGAAAAATCAGCAAATAGAGCCGATGAGATTTCCTCTGTTACCTTCCAAGTTTCTCCGGATTTTAAGTCTTTTACATATATGTTAAAAACCCCATCTCTATCAGATGAAAAAGCCACAGTTTCAGCTGAAACAAATTGAGGGTCCCTATCTTCAAATTTATCTTGAGTTATGAAAATGAGCTCTTTTTTATCGTATATTGCTTCTCCCTGCATTACCCTTTCTTGGATAAAAGGAATCAGGACTATATCTTGGCTTTTACCATCAAAGTATGAGGCTATAATAAATTTCCCATCATGCGAAAACTTTGGAAAAGTAAATTGTTGCCCTGATAAAAACTTTGTGATTCTATATTCCTTTCCCTTTTCAACATCATAAACGAAAATATTCCTTGAATCAAGCTCATTTTTTACATAAACCAAAAACTTGTTATCTGG
>Ga0272445_1000523_pt1 | contig 35541 bp, 26 predicted proteins | sample YNPCB0031_FD_194404 | JGI IMG/M metagenome (GOLD analysis project Ga0272445, IMG submission 194404) | Hot spring sediment microbial communities from Yellowstone National Park, WY, United States - YNP-CB-003-1 | ecosystem: Environmental > Aquatic > Thermal springs > Hot (42-90C) > Sediment... | reverse complement strand
TCTGAATGCGACTTGGTGGTATTTCGTGGGGCCGCCGCCCGCCGAAGGCGGGCGGCGGCCCCGTGCTGAGGCGGCGTCCAGCCCCCAGGGCTGGCCGCCGCCAAAACATCTCTCGTCATTCAAAAGGTTTTTGATTGCAAATGGTAGTAGTCTTCAAGCCCCCATTGGCCTCTGGTAAGGGGGAAGTAGGTTCTCCCTTAGGATTGGGCCATTCAGAGAAACATTTTGCCAGGAGTAGCCGCCTCGTTGGGCTAAGGGAGATTTTCTCTTTGGAGAAGGTTTGACTCCAGCCGGCTCTCCCGAATTAGGTGGCGCAAAGGCTCTGCAGCCTCCCAGGTGGAGTTATGCCATATAAGGTGTAGTTTGCCGCCTGTCTCGGAAACAGCTGCATAGAGCCGCTGAATTTCCTGCGCTAATCCAATCCTATCCACTCGTCTGAGATAGACCTGATCCATCAAAGCGACAGGATGAAAGCGGAGGGACAAAGGTTTCTCCCGAGAGGCATCGTAAAGACTCGTCGGTAAAGCCGTCCCTAACAAAAATCCACTTCGCTCTGGGAAGGCCATAGAGTAGTCTTCCCTTATGCCTGCGGCCGCTAAATGGTAAAAAGTATCGGGCCAAAAATAACGTAGATAGTGCTGGCGGGAGAAATACACCGGGCTCCCTGTATAGGACTCTAATAAGGTTTTTTCAGTCCGGAGACGCTCAGGCTCTTCTCGGCTGCGATAAGAGGGATGAAGTCCCACGGCATACCCCTTTTCCCGAAGCCTTTGAATCTGCTTTCGCCAGAAGGGATGGGTAGGGCAAACCAGGCTGTCCAGCCGATGCGCATTTGAAACCAGCATGAAAAAGCGAGCATGCTGAGGAGGGAAGTAACGTATGATCTCCTCATGGGTATCGTAGGGGTCGGGGAGTTTTCCCAGCTGGGCAAGAATGCGTTTGTGGAGGTCTCCGCGTCGTAGGCCCCCTATCCACCAGCGAAGGCCCATCCGGCCCTTCCAAGCATACGGATGATCAATATCCCACCCCACTTCCCACGCAAAAGGAGGCTTCTCATACGGATATCCCAGCAAGTCCAGAATCCGATACCAATGCACCTGCAAAAATGGATAACTCCAAAACTTCGCCTCATAAAAGGGCAGTCTTTCCCACCGATACAGGCCATACGCATCATAATCGTAAGGCCATTCATAAAGCGGATACAAAGACAACACATAAAAAGCCATCGCCAAAAGATCGTATGGATAGTCCCCTTCTTGGGTGGGAAAAAGCCCCTCTTCATTCCACTCAGGCAGGAAGAAAGGCGTCTCTCGCATCCAGAGGAGGGCATGAGCAGAAAGGTGTAAGGCCCCAGCGACTTGACAGCCACAAGCAATCCGGTAGGGGGTTTGCGGGGATAGGTCCGAGGGCGTGCCTATCCAGAAGGGAATATCAAGCCACTCCGCACAGAGAGTGCGAATGACAAACTCTACTCGCGGACTAAGAGCAGGTAAGAACCAGGCTATGAGTGGTTTTTCGCTTGCCTCCATTTATGCCACTGCCATAAGGCCCTTACAAAAATTAGCCCCACTAACCCCCAGGCCATCATAGAGCCTATGAGCGAAAGCCAGGCCCCCCGCTCATGTACGCTGCTTTGGAGGTAGAACCGTACCGTATGTTCTCCGGGCGGAACAACCACCCCCCGCAAAATAAAGTTCGCGTAAATGATGGGCGCTTCATGGCCATCTATTTGCGCCTTCCAGTCGGGCGGATAGTGAACCTCACTGAGCACTAAAAGGCGGGGTAAGCGTGTGCGAACCTGCAAGACAATCTCCTCTGTGGGTCTTCTTTTGAGGACTTGAACGTTTTCCGTAGAGTCTAACGGGGCATTTTGGGGCTGGAGGAGAAGGCTCTGGAGGTCTTTTTGGGTGAGGAGGGCATATCGGGTCAGATCGTATTGAGGAAGGCTATCCAAAGTCTGGTCTACCCGTGGATAAACGACGAGCGATTCCGCGAGCCAGGCGTAGCGCAAAGGCGCCCGAAGTCGGTAAAGAGTGATACCATCTGGAAAGGTGATAAGACTGTCAAAATCCTGTGCAGGTAAAGGCTGGCCTAAGGTAGTGAGATATTTTACATTTAGCATTTGGAGGGTTTGGGGACTCAGGCGGCTGAGGTGGGTCTCTATGAGCTGCTGGTAACGTTTGAGTTTGGCGGGATGGTAGCCGCCGGCATTTTCTAAGAAGACCCCCGGACGGGCATCTGTAAAAGGCGAGGTGTGCAGAGGAAGGATCCGATAAAAAGTAGTATCATGCTGTTTGAGGAAGGTTTCGTAGGGCTGGAGCGGGGGCGGCATGGGGATTTCGGTTTTGCGCACATAGGTGCTATGGCGAGGAAAGTAGCGGCTATTAACGAGCCATCCATCCAGCAGAATCAGAATCGCCAGCGCAAAGGAGGCGGCCGTGGCTTTCAGCAGGTTACGAACTGCCAGCGCTAGTACGCCGCCGCTCAAAGCAAGCCAGAACAAAACGTGAATGGCGGATCGCTGAGCTAAGGTGATGCGATCTTCCCGAAGAGCCTCAAAAAACCACTCGGGGAGGTTTTGACCCCGAAGCTCCTGATCGGATGCCCCCTCAAACGAAAACCACCACGAGCCAAACACCCCTACTAAGATGATTATGCTGGCTACTATACCTAAGCTCACCCAGAGGCGTTTAGCAGAAGGTTCATCTAAGAAACGTTTGAGGCCTCGCATGCCCATCCATCCCCACAAAAAGCCCATGACCACCAGCAAAGTGGAGGGAGCCCGAAACTTGTTATAAAATGGAAGGTATTCCAGGGCGGCGTCGGTGAGCTTATAGCTTTCTTCGGGCGTGTTGTCCAAAAGGCTTATGACGCCCCACCCTATCAGAAACAAAGCTGTCGTGGCCCAGGGCCGCCAAGCCGAAGAAAGGTACCTTCTTGGAAGGGCATAACTAAGCCAGGGAAGAACTAAAAGCAGCGACGTCGCCCATAGACTATATCCATAGGAGCCAAGAGAAAGCTGCAAGATTATCCAGCCCGTATATAGCAAAATCCAGTCCAAAGCATCAGCCTTATACATGAGCCCCAAGATGATGAGGAAAAAGGGTATGATACCTGCATAGAAGGATCCAGCAGAGAAGGGAGAGCCGCCCCAATAAGTAGGGGCGGCCCTAAGGAGGTCGGTATTCTGAATGCCGTATTGCTGGAAGGCCTGATAGAGAGCGGAGGAGCGACCGAGACGTTTGAGGAGGTCTTCTTGGGAGGTGCCGCCGACCATATCGGGGATGATGAGAGACCATATTTCGGCTCTGGAGGCAGAATAAGACTGGGCATAAGTCTTGTCTAAGCCACTTTGAAGGGCTGGGTCTCGCTCCCGATCTCGCTCTAACTCGCTTCCTCCCCGAATGCTGTACTTTCCATATTCGTAGTAGGGCAGGATGTTAGCGGCCTGCGAGAGGGCTCCTACGGCGGCAGAGACGAGTAGGAGGGCAGACAGGCCGAGAAATGGCTTCCAAGCGCGGGATTTCCAGGCTTCCCACAGGCGATAAAGCCCATAAGCCACCCACAAAGAGAGCACATAATACAGCATTTGTGGGTGGTGCCCCCCAATCATACCAGCCCACCCCAAAAGCGAGAGGACTATTCCCCCCGCCCATCGCCCCTGAAAAATCAACGACATCCCCGCTAAGCCATAAGGAGCCGTAAAAAGCACATTGCTTTTGCCCCAGTGGGTAGCAACGATCATGTTCGTGTAATAACTCATCATCACAAAGGCAAAAGCCCCAGCCAAGGCTAAGGGGCCTTTCAGCCCCTCAGTCCATAAAAAGAGAAAGAACCCCAAAAGCCCCACTAAGAGAATGAGAGGGGGGTATTCTCGGAGGATGGGCGTGAGGTAGGAGGTAGGGGCTTTCCAAAAGACATTTTCGCCTTGGTAGGAGATGAGGTAGGTAGGCATGCCTGAAAAGAGATGGGGTGTCCAGAGGGGGTAGCGACCGGTCTGGGCCTTGATCTCATGGAGGGGGTAGGACATGTATTCTACCTGGATTTGGTCGGCGGCCCGGAAGCGATACCCCTGATAATAGGGGAAAAAGTACAGGACGGACACGACTACGATGAGAAGGATAGGGATGAGCCAATGGGTGAGCAGGTTTTGTTTAGACATACGGCTCAAAGATACAGTGCTATTTTTGGGTTGTGGAAGTACATGAGGTTTTGCAGGCGGTGGGGCGGCTTCGGTGGCGGCTGGGGCGGCCGGTGGAGGGGCTTTTGATAGGGGCTTATCGGTCGGTTTTGCGGGGGGAGGGGATAGAGTTTGCGGATGCGCGGCCGTATGAGCCCGGAGAACCCTGGCGGCGGATTCACTGGGCGCTTTCGGCCCGGCGCGGACAACCCTACCTGTGGCTGGGCACCGAAGAGCGCCAGCTCATCTGCACACTGGCTCTTGATCTCAGCGCTTCCATGCGTACCTATCCCGAGAAACTGCGTCAAGCCGCCATAGCTAGTGCTATGTTAGCCCTGACCGCCCTCAAAGCTGGCGACAAAGTCCAGTGGATCGGATTCACCGATCAGGTGGTCTTCCTCTCCCCTCCCCGTCGCAGCGAAAGTTTTGTCTGGGGAGCCTTTCAAGAGCTTTTACGTTTCCAGCCCCCTCAGCAACGTACCCAGCTCAAGCCCCTCTTAGAACTTTACATGCAAACCCACCACCGCAGGGGGCTCTTAGTCCTGCTCACGGACGGTTTCTGGCAAGATGGTCCAGAGGCTTCTCCGCTTATACCCGCCTTAGCCCAAAAGCACTTTGTCTTGATACTTTACATTCGGCATTCTCGTGAAGCTATGACGATACCCTTTGGGCGTTTGCCGTACTTAGAGGTGGAGACGGGGGGGCTCGGTGTAGCCAAGGGCTCTTTGGTGCCGCCTACTTTTCCACAACCTTCCCTCAGGCAAACTTTACTTCATACCCACGACAATCCCTGGCAGACCCTGGTACGGGTTTTGGGAGGACCTCCACTCTGACAAAAAAGCCTTACCTTTGCCCCGCAAACCAGTCAGGCTTATGAGTAACATTGAAGAACGCGTCAAGGCCATCATCATCAACAAGCTCGGCGTAGAGCCTGAGAAAGTAACTCGGGAAGCAACATTCACTAATGACCTCGGTGCAGACTCCCTGGACACCGTGGAACTCATCATGGAGTTTGAGAAGGAGTTTGGGATTTTCATCCCGGACGAGGTGGCCGAGAAAATACAAACCGTGGGCGACGCCATCAAGTATATTGAAGAGCACGCCACCGCCTAATGCGTCGGGTCGTTGTGACGGGGGTGGGCGCGCTAACCCCCATTGGACTTAGCGCGCCCGCCTTCTGGAAGGCCCTTCTAGAGGGGGTCAGCGGGGCAGATTACATCACAAAGTTTGATGCTTCTTTATTTCGCACCCGCTTTGCGTGTGAGCTTAAGGGATTTGATCCCTTGCAGTATATAGACCGCCGAGAGGCCAGGAAAATGGATAGCTTTACACATTACGCCATTGTTGCTGCGAATGAAGCTATTCAAGATGCGGGCCTCTTGAATGGCAAGCTGGATAAAGACACCGTAGGCGTAATCATGGCCTCGGGTATAGGCGGACTTTATACTTTTATGGAAGAGATGCGGGACTATAAGCCCGGTCAGCCCCCCCGATTCAATCCCTTCTTTATCCCCAAGATGATTATAGACATTGCGGCGGGGCATATCTCTATTCAACATGGGTTTCGAGGTCCGAACTATGCGACGGTATCGGCCTGTGCCTCCTCGGCTAATGCCATTGCCGATGGGTATCTGCTCATCAAAGAGGGGTTGGCAGAAGTTATGGTGGTAGGAGGCAGCGAGGCAGCCATCAACGAGGCAGGCGTGGGCGGTTTCAATGCCATGCGGGCGCTCTCCGAACGGAACGACGACCCTAAAACCGCCAGCCGTCCCTTTGATAAAGACCGGGATGGCTTCGTCCTCGGAGAAGGCGCAGGGGTCCTCATCCTGGAATCCTTAGAACATGCTCTTCGTCGGGGGGCTAAGATTTATGCGGAGCTGGTGGGCATCGGCTTGTCAGCAGATGCCTATCACATTACAGCCCCGTGTGCGGAGGGCGCCGAATTAGTTATGCGCCGCGCCCTCCAAAATGCCGGCATTTCCCCTACGGAAGTCGACTATATCAACGTGCATGGCACTTCCACCCCCCTCGGCGACATCAGCGAAACCCAGGCCATCAAAGCTGTCTTCGGAGAATGGGCCTACAAACTCCACATCAGCTCCACTAAGTCCATGATAGGTCATCTCTTAGGCGCCGCTGGCGCCGTAGAAGCCGTCGCCACCGTCTTATCCGTTTACCATCAGACCATTCACCCCACCATCAACCACTTCACCGACGACCCCGAATGCGACCTCAACTACACCTTTCACCACCCCGTCCAAAAACCCATCCGCTACGCCCTCTCCAATAGCTTCGGCTTCGGCGGACATAACATCTGCCTCGTCTTCAAGCGTTATGAATAATCATGCTCTCTGCCCTCCAGCTATGGATTGCCCGTCACTTCGGCCCCAAAGCTAAACTCTACAAAAGATTCAAAGAACTCCTCGGCTTCTACCCAAAAGATATAGCCCATTACACTCAAGCTCTCACCCTTCCCCTTCAAAACCAGGAAAAGGCCGATTATATTGCCAGCTCTTATGAGCGGCTGGAGTTTTTAGGGGATGCGGTGCTCCAGCTCGTGGTCACCGACTACATTTTTCGGCACTATCCCCACTTTGATGAGGGGGAAATGACCGAACTGCGGGCCAAAGTGGTCAATACGGATTATCTCGTGGAAATGGCTCAGCGCCTTCTCATCCCCTCTCTGCTGGAACTCTTCCCACAGCCTTTGCCCAAAAGAAACGACTACCTGGCCGACATAGTAGAAGCGCTTATAGGAGCTATTTATGTGGACCGAGGCCCCCGATATGCACGCCGATTCATTCATAAGCGTCTTTTTCCTTTGATCCGATGGAAAGAGGTGGAGCAAACGGAGTTCAACTACAAGGGCAAGCTTCTGGAATATGTTCAGCAAAGGCAATTAGGGCAAATAGAGTTTCAGCTGCAGGAACGTCGGCGATCGCGGGGAGAAGATTACTTTGTGGTGTGCATTAAGCTGAATAACCAGATTATCAGTTACGGGACGGGCAGCCGTAAAAAGGAAGCCGAGCAGCAAGCGGCGCGTACAGCCCTCAAGCTCCTCTCCTCGTAAGAGCAGACATCCGATTTGAGGAGGGCGGCCTATCTTTGCCCCGATGCCTTATAAAAAGCAGACTTGGCTTTTTGGCGGAATCGTATTTTTAACGGCCCTTCTCACGTATGCCCTAACAGTGGCTCCCACTGCCAGCTTCTGGGATTGTGGGGAGTTTATTGCTACGGCGCATGAGCTGGAAGTTCCGCATCCCCCAGGCGCACCCTTGTATTTGATTGTAGCTCGGCTTTTTGCGATGCTGGCCCCCAGCCCAGACAAAGTCGCCTACTTCATCAACTGGGTGAGCGTCCTCAGTGGGGCCTTCACTTCCCTACTTATTGCATGGATTACCATGCACTTTACTAAAAAAGCCCTGAAAGACCCCGACAGACTTATCGTAGGCCTGAGCGGGCTAATAGCCGGCTTAGTATGCACCTTCGCCGATTCCGTGTGGTTCAACACCGTTGAAGCCGAAGTCTATGCCCCCAGCGCCTTCTTCACCGCCCTCGTCGTATGGCTCATGTGTGTATGGGAAGAAACCGAAGAACCCCGCCGCCAAAATCAGCTCCTGATCCTCATCGCGTTCATTTTTGGGCTCTCTATCGGCGTGCACCTACTCAACCTCCTCACCCTGCCCGGACTTGCCCTCATGTACTACTTCCGAAAAGCCTCCAAAGTAACGCTCTTAGGTATAATTGGAGCTTTCGCAGTAGGAGCAGGACTGCTGATATTCTTGCAATATGGCGTGATTCAATATACCGTCTCCTTAGCCTGGCCCTTAGAAAAAATCCTCGTCGGCACCTTCAACCCCGAAACGAAAGAAACCACCGGCTTAGGCCTGCCTTTCGGATCAGGCTTAGCGCTCTTTATTGTGATTCTCTTTGGTGCACTTACCGCTCTGGTAATCTATGCCCAGCGAACCCAAAAACCGCTCCTCTCCACGGCCGCCCTGAGTCTCCTCTTCATTTATTTGGGCTATTCCTCTTATGCCGTGATATTCCTACGCTCTCATGTAGAGCCGCCCATTGACGAAAATGACCCCAGCAATGTAGTCAATTTCCTAAGCTATCTCAAGCGCGAGCAGTATGGGGAGACCCCTATCCTGTGGGGCACCCTGTACAATGCCATCCCCCAGGGTTACAAGCAAACCGGCGAGGCATACCTGCGCTATCGCACCTCCACCCGTTATGTCTATGACGGCCCTAAGCTTACCTACGATTACGACCTCAAAGACTATCGCTTCTTCCCTCGCATGTGGAGCCCCAGCCATTACTCAGGTCAAGGCCCTTTTAGCTACATAAACTATGTAAAAAATAAAGGCGCAGACCGAAATAGCCCCTACGATGACAAGCCCACGGGCATGGAAAATCTCTACTTCTTCTGGGATTACCAGCTCAAACATATGTACATTCGCTACTTCTTGTGGAACTTCGTAGGGAGGGCATCCGAAGAACAAGATAGCGACTGGGAAAGTGGGCTTAACTTTGCACGTCTATCCAAACTACCCCCCCATAAACGCAAAGACCCCTCTAAGGCACACTATTACGGTTTGCCTCTCCTTTTAGGGCTTTTAGGGGCCACTTGGCACTTCCAGCGGAATCGCCGCCATGCGATGGTCATTCTGACGCTCTTTTTTATGACGGGGGTGGCGATTATTCTTTACCTTAATCAGCCGCCTAATCAGCCTCGGGAGCGGGACTATTCTTATGTGGGGTCGTTTATTGTGTTTGCGATGTGGGTGGGTATGGGGGCCGCTGCCATAACGGATTGGGTGCAAGAGTGGCTGCAACAAAACTGGGATCTGCGTGTAGGTATAGCCGCCGTAGGGGTACCCATACTCATGGCGGTGCAAAACTGGAGGTCCCACTCCCGAGCGGGCAACTATGTGCCTCCCGACGCCGCCTATAACTTCCTCATGTCCTGCCCACCCAACGCCATCCTCTTCACCAATGGGGACAACGACACCTTTCCCCTCTGGTACCTTCAAGAAGTGGAAGGCGTGCGCACCGATGTGCGTATCGTCAACCTCAGCCTCCTCAATACAGACTGGTATATCTCTCAGCTCAAGTACAATAGCCCCAATGGGGCTCCGCCCGTCCCTATTTCGGTCCCGGATGAACTCTTCATGGGGGAAAAGACCGCCTCCATCCCCGCTAAATCCCAATCCCTCGCTATCCCCATAGACAAAACCGCTTTCCTCAAGAACTACCCTACCGAAGGCCGCTTCTCCGAAGAAGATTTAGCCGATACCCTTTACTGGCAAGTCCCCGTGCGCGGCAGCGGTCAAAACACCTACCTCCTCAAACAAGACTTCATGACTTATGACATTGTAACCACCGCCATCAAAGAGGGCTGGAAACGTCCCATCTGCTTTGCTAATACCCTCCCCTCTTTTAGTTATCTGGGCCTCTCCGATTACCTCTATCAGCGCGGCAATGTCTATGAACTTTTACCCCTCAAGCCCCGCTACTCCACCAAGGGCTCCATCTACGATGCTCCCATCCAAGATAGCCTTACACACCAGCTGCTAACTCAGGTTTTTCGCTACCGAAACCTCAATAACCCCAAAATCTTTTACGACTCCAACACGTTGCGCATGATTAACACCTACCGTTCGGTCTTCTACCGCTTAGCTGATCATTACGTTCAAAGGGCTCTGGAAAAAGATACGGTTTCTCGGGCCGAAGCGGAGGCCATTCGCCAGAAAGGTCGGGAGCTTCTTTCTTTTCTGCGGCAAGCTATTTCGCCTGAGGCCTGCCCTCTGGAAGCCTATCAGATCGCTCAAGAAGCCAATCTATGGCTCGGATTAGGGGATACCCTCCAAGCTAATCGGCTCCTTGCTGAAAACTTAGCGCGGCTGGAAGGGGAAGTGGGCTATCTTATAGCCGTCAAAGAAGCCCCCGATGATATGCTTCTCTACGGAGCCGATCTCACGCTGCGAACGGCCTTAGCCATAAGTGGAGATACCACCCTCACTATGCGAGCCCTCAAACTCAATGACCGCCTCCGTGCGCTGGCTCCTCCTCGTCGTCGCGGCTAAGGCCCAGCTCATCCTTCCCCTCGTAGAAAGGCCTTACCTCTTACAGCCGCCCTTAGAAGCAAGGGCCTTCCGCCTCGAGAGTACGAAATGGGCCCTTTTCATCCACATAGACCTGTCGGAATGGATGGATTACGCCTTTGACTCGCTCCTCAAGGTGCAGATGCGGCTCTATGGAGAGGAGGGACGACTGATAGCCGAGACTCTCCTCGCCCTCCCAGAAGCCCCTAAGTGGCAAGGCCCCATCAGCTGGCAGCTCCCCCCAGCCTTAGCTAACCGATGGACCTACATAGAAGCCTTTCCCGAAACCATCCCAGAAAAAGCGTTTTATGCGCGATGCTATTTTCCTGGCTATTTCGTGCGTGCTTATCCCCTACAGGCTGGCCCTTGGCTATGCGAGCCTATCACCCTCCTGGACACAGCAAGAAGGACTCACCAGCTCAAAGTAGGGGACAGCTTATGGCAATACTTCTTTGAGCCGGCCCGAGTAGATACGGCTTGGCCTCTGCTCCCCTACATCCTAACGGGATATAAGCCCCGGTGGGCCTCTACACCTTGTGCCTGGTACCTCAAAGGAGACTCTTCGCAGGTCTTTTGGACCTGTGCGCTTTCCACCCCCCCACCTAAAAAGCTCAACCTAAACCCTACTCGCCAGGCCGAGGCTCGCCAACGCTTTTCCCATACGAAGCCCGGCGACCGAACCGACTTTGGGCTCATTTACGCCAGCTGGGGCCCCCCAGACCTGCGCCTCTACACCACCAACATGGAAACCTGGGTCTACACCAAACAAAAGCTTTCTTTCGTCTTTGAGCGGCAGGGCCAAGACTGGGTTTTGCAAAGACGTTTAGAATATCAAGCGGTGTGGAAGTAATTACAGACTTGCGGGCTTTACGACGGGCTTTGGAAGGAGGGGTTACGATTGAGCGGATAGTGTGTCCCGCAGGGCGCCCCTATCCGCCCGCCTTATATCGCCTTATTCGGCGGTACAATCTACGGGTACAACAGGTTCCGCCTGCAGCTTTGCCCAAGGGTGCAAGTTGGGGAGCAGCCTATGTGAGTCCCATTCCTTTTCGGCAGGTGGAAGAGCTCCTAAAAAAGCCTATAGAGGGTCTGCTGGTAGCTTTGGTGGGCATTACGGATGTGCGCAATGTAGGAGCTATCATTCGCAGTGCAGTGGCTTTTTCGGCTCGCGGGCTCCTGTGGCCCACCGAAAAAACGGCTTCTCCCGCCAATCCTAAGCTCTGGCGAAGTAGTGCAGGCATGCTTCCCCATCTGCCAGTCTTTCGATCGCATCGCCTTTATACGGACCTTCGGAGGCTGGCCCAGGCTGGTTGGACCCTTATCGCCACCACTAAACCCTCCCCTACTGCTGTGCCCCTCTCTGAATGGACTTGGCCGCCTGCCGCCATCCTCCTCTTAGGCCGCGAAGATAAAGGCCTACCCAACGAGTATCTCTCCCTCGCTTCCGTCCACCTCTTCATCCCCCACGCCCCTACCCTCGACTCCCTCAATGTCAGCAGCGCCGCCGCCATCCTTTTATGGCACCATTACCAACAGCACCTAAAATAACTACCCCCACTCCTGGCATGTCTTTTGTACCTTCGCAAGCATGAGAACGCTCTGGCCCCTTCTCTTCGGAAGCCTCCTCCTGGCCCAAGTAGACCCTAAAGCCGACAACCTCATCAAACGCTCCAGAAAAAAACTCCGCTCCCTTGAGAGCTTCACCGTCCAGTTTTCCTACCAAGTAGAAAATAAAGCCGACACCACCCAAAAACGCATCTCTAAGGCCGGAACCCTCCGCTACCGCCCCCGCCAAAATAAGTTTGCCGTGGACATGGGCGACCTACTCATCGTCTGCGATGGCCAAACTATGTGGCAATACCTCAAAAAAGAAAACGAAGTCACCATAACGCCCTACAATCCCAAAGAAGGATTCAGCTTAGACCGTATCTTTCGCATTTACGACCAGGACATGAAAGTACGTCTGGATAAATCCGAAACTTATAAGGGCCAGACTATCCACAAGATTTCCCTCTTTCCCATTAGCGATACGACAGACTACTTTCGGGTAGAGGTTTGGATTAGTGAAGCTGCGGAGCTGCCCCAGCGGATAAAGTTTTCCCATCGGGATGGGACGGTAGTAGACTATGAGCTAAAAAACTTCCAGGTAGTGAGTCTTCCAGATAGCGAGTTTGTCTTTGATACTCGGAAGTATCCGGGTATTTCAGTGGTGGACCTTCGGTGAAGGCGGAGAGACTTGCAGAGCTGGCGCACAGTCGGCGTTCGCTTTTGTGTGTAGGGCTGGACCCGGCCCCCGACGCTTTGCCAGCCCACCACCGCTGGCAGATTACCTGGCTAAAAGGCTATTTGTCCGAAGTCATCCAGGCCGCCCTCCCTTACGCGATCGGATTCAAGTTCAATAGCGCCTTCTACGAGCAGTGGGGCGCAGAAGGATGGAAACTCCTAAAAGCCTTACGAACGCAAATACCCGAGGACTACTTGGTAATCTTAGATGGCAAGCGCGGAGATATCGCCCATACCAATCAAGCCTATGCACAAGCCTTTTATGAGGAGTTGGGATTTACGGGTATTACCGCGCACCCCTACTTAGGCTGGGAAAGTTTGCGGCCGTTTTATGAGGTGGTAGATCGGTGGGTTTTTGTTCTCCTGCGAACCACAGAAGCGCCTAAATGGCAAAAGATGCTCTGGCAGACGATTATTTCGGAGAAGCCCCAAGGTACGTCTGCGGTGATTGGCTGGGTATGGGGAGCTCATCACGCAGAGGAACTACGGGAACTGCGCAAGGTAGAGCAAGAAAGCTGGCTTCTCATACCGGGTTTAGGGGCGCAGGGAGCCGACCTCCCAGTGGATTTGCCTGTATATCCAGCTCTTATAGCCGTGTCGCGGAGTATCTTACGAGACCCTGCCACCTTACCGCACTGGCAGCAAAAAACTGCCCTTTACCTGCCTTCCTCTCCCAAAAAGCCAGCATGAAATCCCATACTTGTCGGAACAAAGAACCAGCAACACCCCCCTACTTCCCACCCCTTCATGATGCCCTGGCAGGGAAAAGACGCTGAGAGGCGATACCCAAGACTTGGGAATAAGCCACCCTCCCTACCCCATGCCCATATCCGTAGGAGCCTAAGAGAAGGTTCGCTTGCCCTCTCAGGGTCCTACATTCATCATTCGTAGCGTCTGAGCGCCTCCACTTTTTTCTGGCTTTAGCACTACCAGATACATAGCGGTTGCGTGTCCTGTCAGGAGCCGTTCGGAAGTCCCCTCTCTTCCCACCCAGAGGGTTTTATGCTCTATGAGGTGCCCCTGCATGTCGTATATTTCCAGTCCTACCCTTTGCGGCTCTGAGGAGAAGACCCATAAAGTACTTCCATAGAGGTAAGCGTTGATCCGGGGGCCCTGAGCACGAGGAAGCGCATTGGCGGTGTCTATGGTATCGGGTGGAGGGGTATAACGTTCCACGATAAGGTCGTCTATGTAGATGTTATTGCCCCAGCCGGTTTGGCCTTCTATGCGGAGGCGGACGCCCCGTATGCCCCGAAAGGCGGATAGCCGCACCGTATCCCGCTTCCAAGTAGCACTATCGGGTAGGCTCAACGAGGAAGAGAGGTTACCCCGTACCACAATCGCTCCCGTAGGAAGGGTAGAGAGGTCCAGCCCGCCTTTTTCATAGACCAGCTCCCAGGTTCCGCCTCCATCCCGAGAAGCCCATATCCGTAAGGTATCTGCATAGAGGAGGGGTGTTGAACCGCTGCTTCCCCAATCGAGGGGGGCGTACCAGCGGGCAAAGGAAAGCCGAATATCCTCGCTACTATCTACCCGAAAGTCCAACGCCGGAGTGAGGAGGTAGTCTTTTTCGCCGTAGAAGCCATAGGCGAATGCTGGAAAGCGTGCGCTCTGCGAAGAGGCGGCAAAGGCTCCGCCGGGTTTGCCTCCCCATCCTGCCCAGCGCTCCCAGGTGCGCCGGCCATCGGAATTCTCTATGGTGATCCCTGCTGGCGGGAAGCTCCCTTCAAAATCTACCTGATAAGGGAGGGACCATACAGAGTCTTCCACGGTGATATAGGCGGTTCGCACCAGAGTATCTGCGTATCCATTGGCATTGGTAGCAATGAGGGTAATGCTGTATGGGCCGGGTGCGGGGAAGGTCGCGGTGGGACAAGGCTCCGTAGGATCAGGGCTTTGCCCGCCCCCAAAGTCCCAAGCGTAAGTCGTAGGAGCTCCTTGCGCTTGGCTGTAAAACTTCACCGGAGTAGTGGTAAGGACTCGTCGGGAAGGCGACCAGAAATATACTCGTACGGGGCCATAAGGGCCTACTCCTGTGAGAGGTTGATTAGCTACGTCGGCAAGCGGGTACAAGTGAGAAGTGGGGTCCTCTATGAAGGCATGGGCTCTCTCTACTTGACCGGGAGTGAAGTGGGTCATAGTCGCGTCATCCACGTAGTCCATGTAGTTGGTGGGATTATCGGGGCGGTCGGGGTGGTCGGTGGTGCAGGTATTTTGACGGCGCAGGGAGAAGTTTTCCTGGGCGGTGGGAGGGGTATCGCAAACCAGGTCGCCACTCAAAAGGCAATCACTGGTCCCACAGCCCCCCTCAAAAGTATGCGCTAAGGCTAAGTTATGGCCGAGCTCATGTACGAGGGTACGCCCTCCGCGCCCCGTGAGACGACCCCCAATAAATGCCGCCCCTACGACACTACCATACAAAACAGGGTCGTCAATATCAGGGTAATAGGCATACCCGGCCACTCCACTACAATCGTTACAATCCCCAGAAAAGCCGCAAATAGCAGGGACGACCCACACATTCAGATAGCGGTCGCGGGGCCAGCCCGTCGCTTGTTTCATCGCGTACTCGTCGTAGATGCACAAGCCGGGTTGGCTCCAGCCGAGCGGCGGCTGATCATAGCGCCAGTAGACGATCCCTGTGGTGGGAAGCCCTTGGGGGTCCTTCGTTGCCAGCTCAAAGGAAATCTCGGTATCTGCCCCCCAGGGGGTATAGCCCAGGGTTTGCGGCAATGCCAGAAAATCTTCAAAGAGCCGCTGCATCTGATCCTCAATCACCGCTGTCGGAAGGCTATCGCTTCCTCCACTGTGAATAACATGAAACACCAGAGGTATGGTGTAGCGGGGCCGGGCGCAAGAGGCCTGATTTCTCCGAGGATAGGGACTATGTACAGGGGTAAGGGGCGCTGCGGGCTGCAAAAGGGCCGTCCCACATATCTGCGCCCAAAGAAACCCCACAGGCATCATCAAGCGGATTACCCACATTCTGCAAAGATACAGGCTGCGGGCTGTGCACCTACCCAGATATCTGCATCCAAAGAAACCCCGCGGGCATCACCGATGCGAACTGCCCACATTCTACAAAAATAATAGCTGCAGGCTGTGTGCTTCTCCTACCGGGTTAGGCGAGGGCTGTCATACCACCGCATCACTTGTTATCCAAGTGCGGACTTTCTTGAGCTTACTGATGATAAACCGGAAAAGCTCCTCCAGAAGAGGCATATCAAACCAGAATCGTACGCCGGCTGCCTCGTATATTTCGGGCACTCGTCTCGTATAGCCCAGCGAAAGCGCATAGAGGTAGCGCTCCAAGGTCTCTCGGGGATGGCGGTCGTAGTTGTACCACAGCTGTAAGGCCCCTATCTGCGCAATGCCGTACTCAATGTAGTAGAGCGGATAATCAAAAATGTGGAGCTGCCTCTGCCATAAAATCTCCAAAGCCCCTTCTGGCCAAGCGACATCCTCCCCATGAAAGCGCCGATAAATCTTTACCCATGCGGATCGTCGCTCCTCAGGTGTGTGATGGGGATTTTTGTACAGCCACTCTTGAAAGGCATCCACGGTGGCGATCCAGGGCAAGATGGTGATTATGCGGGAAACTTGCTGGAACCACGCTCGGCCCCGCTCTCGCAAAGAGGGGTAGAATACTTCCAAGTGATACATAGCCATTAGTTCCAATCCCATGGAAGCCAGTTCGGCTACCTCTGAGGGGTAATCGCGTAAAAGCACATAGGGAATATGCCGAGACTGAAAGGTATGCACGGCATGTCCCGCCTCGTGAATAAGGGTTACCAAGTCGCTATGTGAGCCGGCTGCATTCATGAAGATGAAGGGCAGCCCGCTTTCTTGGAGGGTGTAGTTGTAGCCGCCGGGCGCTTTCCCTGGCCGGGAGAAAAGGTCTAAGTGTCCAATCTCCTGCAGGTAGCGCATTTGGGCGCCTATCTTAGGATGTAGTCGGTCAAAAAGCTCTAAGCTTTTCTCTATGAGTTCGCTTTCAGTCTGGAAGGGCCTGAGGGCGCCGCTCCCATCGCACACATCCACCTGTAAGTCCCATGGATACAGAGTCTCCAGTCCCAATCGGCGTTGCCGATACAAGATCAATCGCCTGTACAGACGCCGCACCACCTTTTCCACCACACGATGAAACTCATGGCATAAATCTACGGTCCAGTCAAACCGCCCCAGCTGACGAAAACGATAGTCATAGTAGTTATCAAATCCCGCATTTTGGGCAATCTGGGTGCGGATAGCCACTAGCTCCGACAGGATCTCGTCTAATCGGGCTTGATGAGCCGCGCGCACCGCTTGAATCTTTTCCCATACCTCTCTTCGCCGCTCCCGATCCTGCGACTCTAAAAATAAACTCGCCTGCGGCAACGTGAAAACTTCCCCTTCCACCTCTATGGTCATCCCCCCCACAATCTCATTATACTCCTTAGCTAAAAGCTCGGCTTTCGTCTCTAAAGCGATATTTTCCGGATTATAGAGAGAGAGGAAGTTTTGAACGGTGCGGTTGAAATTGAGAAACTCCTCTTCTGGAAGGAGGGAGCGCCAAGGAGATTCCCAGTAGCGCTTATAGAGCTGGTACCGGGCCTCCGAAAGGCACGGCTGCACCTCCGTGATATATCGCTCATAGGCTAACTTACTCGCTTCATCTTGCGTATTTTGCGTGAAGCGAATGAAGTTCCAGGCTGCTTCTTCGCTGATAACGGCTTCCACCTCGTTGAGTCTTTGAAGCCAGCGGTGAAAGTCGGAAAAGCTTCGCCATTCAGCGGTTATGAGGGTCTCCACATAGGGTGCTACGCTGCTCCAGCCCTCTATGCGAAACTGAGGGGGCAGCCACTGACGCACAGGCTTTTCAAACATGGTTACAAAGAAACAAAATTTCCCTCAACGAAGTTTGAGCTCCTTCTCGGAGGGCACGGGATAACGTTTATTTTGGATGCGCCAGTAGCCGGCTCGGGCTTTTTGTAGGATAGCTGGACGACCTATTTCTCGGGCGATGGTTTGCGCCTCGTTGTAATATAGACGCGCATTGTGCCAGTCTTTTTCCCGCTCGTATAGTTTAGCCAAATAATAGGCGGCATAGGCGCGAACCGATGTATTTTGGGGAGTTACTTGACGAGTAGCTTGGTAGTAGGCGAACTTGGCTCCGTCTGGGTTTCCCATTTTATCGTAGAGTCGGCCATAGAGGTAATAAAGCTGGGCTTTTTCCTGGCTTTGGAGGTAGGAGAGGTTTTCGCGGAGGGGTTCTAAAAGGGCTTTGGCTCGGGCATACTGAGCTACTTCTATGGCGTGGCGGGCTTGCCAGAGGGTAATCTCGGTGGGCGAGGGCGGTGTTTTGAGCCATTGGCGGGCTAAGTTTTGGAGCCAGAGGTCTTCATCCCAGAGGGATTCGTAAGCCAGGGTTTGGGTCCAGTAGTGCTGAGCTAAGCTGGTATCGCCCTGCAGCCAGGCTTTGAGGCCGCGCCACCCGTATTGTGCCGCTAAGCCATGCGGTTCCCCCTGCAGAATGACGAAGCGCTGCCAGACCTTTTCTGCCTGGTCCCACTGTCCCCGAAAAGCATAGAGCTTACCCAGCCAGTAGAGGGGATAGGGGAAGCGCTGAATCTGCGAACGTTCGGTAAGTCCAATAAGAAGCGTCTCGGCCTGCCCGATCCTACCCTCTTCCCAGGCTAAAAGCGCCAGCGCAAACTGCCATAGATAAGGAGGGGGCTTTTCTGAAAAAAGACGACGTTGACAAGTATCGGCCCATGAGAGGGCGGTGGTATCAAAGCTTTTGAGGACGGAGAGATACAGGAGGGCAGACTCTATGGCGGTGTAGGATTGGGGGTCGGCGGCTTGGCGTAGGAGGCGGCAGGCTTCCTCGTAATGCCCTTGAGGCAGGGTGGGCAAGAACCGGTCGTAAGGAGGCGGCAAGGATGCAAAAACCATTTGCCATAACCCCTTGAGCTGAGCGGTCAGAGGGTCCCGGGAAAGCCCTTTACGCAGAAGGCTCCAGCTCTTCCAGGCACTTAGGCCCGCAGCCATCCACTCCCTTTGGAGGACGTGGATAATAGCTCGTTGCAAATACACATCGGCGGTTAGCTCAGGCAACGCAGGGGCAATCTGTCGCTCAAAAAGCCGTTCCGTCAGCTGCGTATGCGCCCAAAATGCCTCCCTTTCTGCACGACTGATAGGAAACATCGCCCGAAAAAAGGCAATCCGATGTTGGTCCCAGCTCTGATAGGAGGCATTCCACTCTAAGAGGGCTTCTCGCTCCGCCGCCTCAAAGTCTAAATCCCACAAAGCATAGAAAAACCCAGGGCGCTGTCCCCACACCAAACTAAGGCAACCGAGCAGCCACCTCCTCAAAAAGCGCCGCATCTACTAAGAAACGACCACAGCTCTCACATAAGTACAAGGCATCGCGATTACCAATCTCCCATTCCAGCTGCCGCGGCAAAAGCGTAAAACACCCCCCACAGGCTACCCGCTTTTCATTTTTATCGGTAGTGACCTCTACAATCGGAACCAGCGCTCTTTCTTCTCGCAAGACACGGATGCGCCGCTCAAAAAGCCGATACAGCCGTGGGTCTCTGGTCGCCAGTTCATTCTCTAATCGGCGAATTTGCATCTCAATGGTGGTCCGCTGCTCCGCCGTCTGCGCCTTAATCGCATCCAGTCGAGCCTGTTTCTCCGCTTGTCGGGCTTCCATTTGGCTTAAGCGGTCTTCCAAATCCTCTATTTCATTTCGCAAAACCTCTACTTTCTGCGAAAGAATACGAATGTCTCGCCTATTTTTCTCTATTGTGAGCTTTGCTTCTTTGATCTCCGTCTCAATACGGAATACATGTTCATCGGACCGCAGCTGTAAGAGCGTCTTTTCCAGCTTCTGAATGTGGTCTTGGAGCGTGTCGTTATTTACATAGAGCTGGGCGATTTCATTTTCCATGTGTCGGAGTTCTGCCTTTCGGTCAGAGATTTGCTTGCGAAGCGCCTGCACCTGGTACTCCAGCTCCTGAATCTGTTTAGGTAAATCCCCTTCTCGCTGTAAGAGGGTGTAAAGCCGATTGTAATAAACTTGCAGTTCAATGAGCTGTACGAGCTTGTCTTTGGTATCGGTTGTCTCTACGGTAATCATATGGCGTAGTGAATAGGGTTAGTGCGGATGCGTGAAACATGGACAGGAATGTCTGGCCAGGCTTCTTTGATGCGCTGAGCGAAGACCTTAGCGATGAACCGTTCTGACTCAAAGTGCCCTACATCTACGAGCCACAGATGGCCTTCTGCCTCAAAGAAGCGATGATAGGGAATATCGGCGGTCAGGAAAGCTTCTACGCCGGCTTGGATAGCTTCTCCTAAGAGGAAGCTGCCGGCTCCACCGCAGACAGCCACCCGCCGAATAAGGGTAGATCGCCCCCGACTATGCCGCAAAACGGGCACTTCCAGCCGAGACCGAACATACGACCAGAAATGCTCTATGGGCATCCCTTCGGGCCATTCGCCGATGTAGCCCATGCCGTGCTCCTCCGAAACAGCCTTTAGAAAAGCCATCGGACGTAGTCCCAGCGCCTCACATAAGGCATAACTCACCCCGTCCCGGGCTTGATCAGCATTAGTATGGGCTGCATAAACGGCTATATCATCCCGAATCAGCTGATAGATCAAGCGGTCTGCATATCCCCCATACTCCAGCCGTGTACGCGTCCCAAACCAGATCGGATGGTGTACGACTATCAGGTTAGCTCCCAGTTCCAGGGCTTCTTGATGGACGGCTGGGGTGATATCTAAGGCAGTCAAGACCCCTCGGATAGGGGCCTGGGCATCCCCCCACAAAAGACCCACATTATCATAGGACTCGGCCCATGCAGGGGGTGCCCAGGCATCTAAGGAGGCCGCTACGGCTCCGATGGTACTCATGAAGAGGATTTCTTGGAGGAGCGGCGCGTACGAGCAGAGGCTTTCTTCGGGGCGGAGCTCCCCACCGGTGAAGGCACTTCTTGAGAAGTTTCCACGGCTTCTGGCACCAGAATTGGCACTTCGGACGGACGCTCTTGATACCGTTCGAGGTAACCGGTGCCCGCTGGAATCTTTTGCCCGGTGATCACATTCTCTTTGAGGCCTATCAGCTCATCGGTCTTAGCCTCTACGACCGCATCTATGAGGACCTTCACGGTTTCCTGGAAGGAGGCTGCGGAGAGCCAGCTGCGCGTCGTAGAAGCCGCCCGAGAAATCCCCAGCAGAATCGGCTCCGCTATGGCCGGCCTGGCCAGCCGAGCTTCTATGGGCCGCTTTCCACTGGCCTTTAGCGCCTCATTGTAATAAGAGAGCTGATAATACGTGAGCAAGCTCCCCACTTCCAGCCCTTCCTGATCGCCCGGGTCTGTAACGATATATCGCCCTGAGAGAAGCGCATTTTCTTGCTGCAACTCTACTTTATCTACCGCCTCATCTTGCAAGAAAATCGTATCGCCGGGGTCTACCACTCGCATCTTTTGCATCATCTGGCGGAGAATGATTTCTAAGTGTTTTGTGCTGATTTTGACCCCTTGAGGAGCATAAATGAGCTGGATATTCCGAAGGAGGTACTCGGATACGGCCGTAATGCCTAAGATACGCAGAATGTCATGTGGGCTGATAGGGCCATCACAGAGGGGCTGGCCAGCCCGCACCTTATCCCCCGTTTGCACTAAGAGAAGGCGAGTGGTAGGCACCTTATGGAGGACCCGCATGCGGCCATCAGGAGACTCGATTTCAATCTCGTGGTTATTGGAGCGTCGTCGGCCCACCTTGACGATACCGTCTATTTCGGCGAGGACGGCGGCGCCATTCGGCGAACGCGCCTCAAAAAGTTCCGTCACCCGCGGCAAGCCTCCCGTAATATCCGCTGTCCGGGCCGCTTGCACCGGTGTCCGAGCTAAAATATATCCTGCTGGCACCTGAGCTCCATCCACCACCGCAATACGCGCCCCCACCGGCAATGGATAAGTCTCCACCGCCTCGTCGTACTCATTCAGAATCTGAATGGCCGGCGAGAGAAACCGATTAGACGACTCAATCACAATATACTCATCCTGCTGGGCTTCCTCCAGCCGCTCTCGCCGATAGGTCTCATTTTCTATGAGGTCTACCCACTTTACTCGGCCTGCCTGCGTACTCAAAATATGGCGCGCATAAGGGTCCCAAGAACAGATTTCTTGGCCCTTCTGCACCAAAGCGCCGGGCTCTACATGCAGAATCGACGCATAAGGCACGTCCGCCCGCTGTAAAATATGACCCGTCTGAGGATGCTTGATATAAACTTCTGCTGTGCGGCTGATCACGACGACCTCTTCGGCTCCCCGATAGGTGCGCACCAGCGTCTGGAGGTTGTCTGTGAATTCCACTATGCCATCATGTTTGGCTTTGATGCTGCTCTGGCCCGTGATACGTTGGGCGGTCCCGCCGGTGTGGAAGGTGCGCATGGTGAGCTGGGTGCCCGGCTCGCCAATAGATTGAGCCGCTATCACGCCTACGGCTTCACCGATTTCCACAAGCCGTCCAATAGCCAGGTGTCGCCCATAACACTTCTGACATATACCCCGCTCCGCTTCACAGGTGATAGGCGAACGCACAACCACCGACTCAATGCCCGCCTCCTCTATAGCCTTTGCTATCTCGTCTGTAATCTCTTCACCGGCGCCGACCAGCTTCTCACCCGTAGCCGGATGGAAAATATCATTGAGCGAGAAGCGCCCCGCAATCCGACTGGCTAAGGATTCCACCAGCTCTTCATTTTCATCGTAGAGCGCCGTAAGGCGCAGTCCCCGCATCGTCCCACAATCCTCCTCGGTAATCACCACATCCTGCGCCACATCTACCAGCTTACGGGTGAGATAGCCCGCATCAGCCGTTTTCAAGGCTGTATCGGCTAAACCTTTCCGAGCCCCGTGCGTGGAAATGAAGTACTCAATCACATTCAGACCATCCCGCAAACTGGATAAGATGGGCGTCTCAATGATCTCCCGAGCCCCCAGCCGCCGCTGCGGCTTATTCATCAGTCCCCGCAAAGCACACAACTGCCGAACTTGCTCCCGAGAACCCCGCGCACCCGAATGCATCATCATGTAAATCGGATTAAACCCAGCCTGATGCTGCGAAAGCTCCCGAATCAGCTGGTCCGAAATCTCATTAGAAGTCTTCGTCCATAGGTCAATGATCTTGTTGTACCGCTCGCTGTCGCTAATCAGCCCCATCCGATACTCTTCCCGAATCAGCTCCCGTTCCTCCAGCGCTTTTTCAATCAAAGCCTGCTTATTAGAAGGCTCTATGACATCGTATAAGGTGAAGGAAGCGCCACTCTGAAAAGCCACTTGAAACCCTAAGGTTTTGATTCGGTCCAAAAACTCGGCTGTTATCCGATGGTCTGTCCGGCGAAATACCTCCATGATTACATCTCGGATGGCGTTTTTGGTCAGGAGCTGGTTCACGAAGGGCATGCCGGGGGGAAGGGTCTGATTGAAGATGATTCGCCCGATGGTGGTAAGGACTTTTTCGCCGGAGGGGAGTCGGACGGTGACTCGGGCATGGAGAGCCACTTTGCCCGAATCGTAAGCTTGCAAGGCCTCCGCCATGCTCCCAAACATCGCCCCTTCTCCTTTGGCTCCCGGAAGCTCCTTCGTAAGGTAGTACAGCCCCAGAACCATATCCTGGGAGGGCACCGCAATCGGCGCCCCATTAGCGGGATGGAGGATGTTGTGGCTGGAAAGCATGAGAACAATAGCCTCCACAATAGCAGCTTGACTAAGCGGCACATGAACCGCCATCTGGTCCCCATCAAAGTCGGCATTGTAACCCGTACAGACTAAGGGGTGTAGCTGAATAGCTTTGCCTTCCACGAGCTTAGGCTGGAAGGCCTGGATACCTAAGCGATGCAAAGTAGGGGCCCGGTTCAGCAGGACGGGATGGCCTTTGAGGACATTTTCCAGGATGGGCCAGATGCGGGGGTCTTTGCGTTCTACTAAGCGGCGGCCAGTTTTTTCGGTGCGGACGATCCGCTGCGCCATCAGATCCCGAATGATGAAGGGCTTGAAGAGTTCTACGGCCATGTCCTTGGGGAGGCCGCATTCATGGAGGCGCAGGTGGGGCCCTACGACAATGACGGAACGGCCCGAGTAGTCTACGCGCTTACCCAGGAGGTTTTGGCGGAAACGTCCCTGCTTCCCGCGGATATTGTCGCTGAGGGAGCGATATAGGCGGCCAGAGGCGCTTTCGGCGGCGGCTCGGGTCTGATTGCGTTTGCGGGAGCTGTCCATGAGGGCATCAACGGCCTCTTGGAGCATGCGCCGCTCATTATTGAGCAAAATGGTGGGGACGCGGTTTTCCATCATGCGGCGCAAACGGTTATTCCGCTGAATAAGCGTTCGGTAAAGATTATTGAGGTCGGAAACGGTGAAGCGCCCGCCTGGCAAGGGAATGAGGGGCCGAAGTTCGGGGGGCACTACGGGAATCACCCGCAGGATCATCCATTCGGGGCGGTTCTCAATGCGGCGGTTGGCAGAGCGAAACTCTTCTACGACCTTAAGCCGCCGTAGTAAGTCAGAGCGCCGCTGCTGCGAAGGCTCGTTGAGGATCCGGGTCCGCAGCTCCTGCGAAAGCTTATCTAAGTCCATCTTGCGCAGGACTTCTTCTAAGGCCTCTGCCCCCATCTTCACAACGAGGCTGTCCGGCCGAATACTGGAGTCCCGCTGCGCTTCCTCCTCTAGCTTACGCCGAAGCGCCTTGTACTCCTCCGCCGTGAGTAATGACCCTAATTCCAGGTCTTTCTTGATCCGAACAGCATCTCCGGGGTCCAGCACGACATACAGGTCATAATATACGACCTTTTCCAGGTTTTTCGCCGAATACCCTAAAAGAAGTCCAAGCTTAGGCGGTACATGGCGAAAGTACCAAGGATGCACGACGGGAACTTGCAAAGTTATATGCCCCATTCTCACCCGCCGCCACTTCTTTTCAATCACTTCTACATTACACCGGTCGCAGCGCAGACCCTTATAGCGAGCGCCTTTATACTTGCCGCAGGCGCACTCATAATCCCGTACAGGCCCAAATATCTGCTCACAAAATAGCCCTAAGGGCTCCGGCTTGTGCGTCTTGTAATCAATGGTTTCGGGGCGCTTGACTTCGCCCCGGCTCCACTCTAAAATCCGATCCGGAGACGCTAAACGCAAAGTTATCCGCCGAATCGGCGTCGGAATCGTAATGACTGTGTGCTTACTGGTTTTCGCTACTTTTTCCATAGGATTATTGGCAAGTGATTTTAGTCGAAGCGGACATCAATAGCCAGTCCTCTGAGTTCATTGACTAAGACTTGGAAGGAGTCCGGCACCCCATAGTAAGTGATGTTTTCCCCTTTGATGATGGCTTCGTGGGCTTTCATGCGGCCATCTACGTCGTCGGACTTGATGGTGAGCATTTCTTGGAGGAGGTTGGCGGCGCCGAAGGCTTCCAAGGCCCAGACTTCCATTTCGCCGAAGCGCTGACCACCAAAGTGGGCTTTGCCCCCCAAGGGCTGCGAAGTTACAACCCCATAAGGCCCAACCGAACGGGCATGCATCTTATCATCTACCATGTGGTCCAGCTTGAGCATGTAGATGACCCCCACCGTAGCAGGCTGCTCAAAACGTTCTCCCGTCAAACCATTGTATAGGTACACCCGTCCGTCTTTGGGAAGGCCTGCTTTTTCCAGTTCGGCGTTGACCTGCTCGTATGAGGCCCCCGCAAAAGGCGGCACTTCGTAGCGCTTGCCTAACTTATACCCCGCCCACCCTAAGATGGCCTCAAATATCTGCCCAATATTCATGCGGGAAGGCACGCCCAAGGGATTGAGCACAATATCCACAGGCGTGCCGTCCTCCAAGTAGGGCATATCTTCCACGGCGGCGACTTTGGCGATGACCCCCTTATTGCCGTGGCGCCCTGCCAGCTTATCCCCCACTTTGATTTTGCGTTTGGTCGCTACATAAACCTTGGCCATTTTCAGAACGCCATTGGCCAGCTCATCGCCAGAAGTGAGGTAATGTTTTTCTCGCTTGAGGTCAGCCTCATAACGGCTATACAACGCCATGTAGTTTTGGAATAGGCGTTCAATGAGGAGGTTTGTATGCGGGTCATCCGTCCAGCCCGTGGGGCTAAGCTCTTCGTACTTGAGGGTGGAAAGCCAACGGCTGGTTACTTTCTTGGAAGGGGGGAGTAGCTCCTGATTGTACTTATCGCGGATGGAGACGAGTTTTTTCCCTTCTAAGAGCTTAGAGAGTTTTTCATGCATGCGGGCTCTGAGGGCGAGGACTTGACGTTCAAACTGGGCTTCTAATTCTTTTTCTTTTTGTTGCCTGGCGGCGGCGTCTTTGATTTTTCGGTCTTTTCGGTAGAGGCGGGTGCCAATGACATAACCGTGGGTAGCTGGGGGCATGACGAGAGAGGTGCTTTTGACATCGGTGCTGCGTTCGCCGAAGATTTGGCGCAGGAGTTTTTCTTCAGGGGTAAGGTCGGCAGTCTGGCCTTTAGGGGTAACTTTTCCTACGAGGATGTCACCTTCGCGCACTTCGGTGCCGACCATGACGATGCCTTCTTCGTCTAACCATCGGACGCGTTCGGCAGATTCGTTGGGGAGCTCCCGGGTAAACTCCTCAGGCCCCGCTTTGGTTTCACGAGCCTCTACTTCAAACTCTTCAATGGTGATAGAGGTCAATACATCGTCCTGCACGAGCCGCTGCGAAATGACGATGGCATCCTCGAAGTTATAGCCCTGCCAGGGCATGAAAGCCACGAGGAGATTTTTACCCAGCGCCAGCTCCCCATTTTCAATGGAGAAACCTTCCACTAAGGGCTGGCCCGCTTCCACCCGCTGCCCACGGGAAACAATAGGCCGCAGGTTAATGCAAGTATTCTCATTGGTGCGCCGGAACTTTGGAATCTCGTAGGTTACGACATCGTCCTCAAAGCTTACCAGCGCTTCTTCGTAAGGGCGCTCATAGCGGATGCGAATTTGGGTGGCATCTACGTATTCTACGACGCCAGGGTATTGGGCATAAATGAGCACGCGGGAGTCTTTGGCGACATATTTTTCCATGCCGGTGCCGACGACGGGGGCTTCTGGGCGCAGGAGAGGGACGGCTTGGCGCTGCATGTTAGAGCCCATGAGGGCGCGGTTGGCATCGTCATGCTCTAAGAAAGGTATCAGCGAAGCCGAGAGCCCCAGCATCTGGTCGGTAGCGACATCGGTGAAGCGCACTTCTTCCACGGAGACTTCGGGATATTCGCCCTCGTAGCGCACTTGCATTTCTGGGGGGGTATGTCCATTGAGGAAGAACGCTAAGGGCGCGATCGGATGTTTTTCTTCTTGGTCGGCTGTCAAGTAGACGACTTGATCAAACTGCGGCTTGCCGTTTTTGATGGGGTGGTAGGGGGTTTCTAAGAAGCCTAATTCGTTGATGCGGGCGTAGATGGCGAGGGAGTTGATGAGGCCGATATTAGCGCCTTCGGGGGTTTCGATGGGGCAGATGCGGCCATAGTGGGAAAAGTGCACATCGCGAGCCTCAAATCCGGCATGTTCTCGGGAGAGCCCGCCGGGCCCAATGGCCGAAATGCGCCGTTTGTGCGCTAACTCGGAGAGAGGATTGGTCTGGTCTACAAGCTGGCTGAGCTGCCCCCGAGTGAAAAACTGGTTAATAGCACTGAGGAAGGCCTTGTGGTTGATCACGTCGCTGGGCTTAAAGTCTTCGGACTCCATGGTGCTCATTTTTTCGCGTACGCCCTTAGCTAAGCGGGAAAGGCCCACGGCAAACTGCTGGTACATATGTTCGCCCACGGTCCGAATGCGCCGATGGCTCAGGTGGTCTTCCTCGTCGGGTTCTATTTTGCCCTGCATGAGCAGATGGAGCCGCTCAATGATGGCGACTAAGTCTTCTACCCGCAAAAGGCGGTCCGAGAATCGCTGTTCTCCGAAGAGTTTTCGGTTGAGCTGATAGCGGCCTACTTCGCCCAGGTCGTATCGTTTATCGGAGAGGATTTGTTTTTCCACGTATTGGCGGGCGGTTTCGGGGTCGGTTTGGCCCTCCGTGCCGCGGAGGAGTTTGTAGATTTCCTGGCAGGCGGTCGTAACAGAGTAAGAGGGGTCTTTTCGCAAAGTGGCTAAGATGATGTGACGTTCGTCTTCGTATTCGGGCTTGATGAGGTAGAGCCGGTCAATACGCAGTTCGCTTAGGGTATTCCAGTCTTCTTCGGTGAGCACGTGCCCTACATCAAAAAACTGTTGGAAGCGCTGGACGGCGGTGGTTTCGCTGGTTTCGGGGTCCACGATCTCTTCTTGGTGGGCGGCGACAATACGGGTGGCCAGCTTACGCCCTACATAGGGCAAAAATGACTTGATGGAGTTTAGTTTGAGGGGTACTTCTTCGGCGATGTCAAAGAGCCGCACCAAATCAGCATCGCTGCCATGGCCCATAGCACGCAAAAGAAGGGTGATGGGGAGGGCTTTTTTCCGGTCCAGATACACTCGCGTGTAGCCGGTGGCGTCGGTGGCCAGTTCGATCCAGGTGCCCCGAGCAGGAATGATTTTAGCGCCGTAGGTCTTTTCAGAAGTGCCTGCCCGCTGCACCGCAGTAAACAAAATACCAGGAGAACGGTGCAGCTGATTAATAACGACCCGCTCCACCCCACTCACAATAAAAGTGCCTCGCGGCGTCATATACGGGACCGTCCCTAAGTACACCCACTCTTCCTTGGGCTTGAAGATTTCATTATCAGGTTTGAGCGGATATAAGGCAAAGCGAGCCTTCACCTGCACCCCATAGGTCAACCCGCGCTCCTTACACTCTTCTGGACTATATCTCGGGGGGTCCAGAAGGTACCCCCGAAAATCCATCTCATACTCTTCCTTGGAGTCCCGTACCGGAAAGTTTTCTTTGAAGACCCGGTACAGCCCTTCTTTTTCTTGCTTTTCGGGCGGCGTATGAAGGTCCATGAACGCCCGAAACGAATCTAACTGAATAGATAGAAGGTCCGGCACCTCTACAGCCGGCCGATGCACACCAAAACGAACCCGCTGACTACGCATACGATTGAAACCCATTGTCATAACAAAAAGTCGCATCTACCCCATCCAAAGACAGGGTAGATGCCGACCGGAGAAAAAGGAGTTTAGCGAGGCGAGAACGCACTTATTTGACTTCCACCTCGGCACCCAACTCAGCGAGCTGCTGACGAATGGCTTCCGCTTCCTCCTTGGAGATTTTTTCTTTGATAGGCTGAGGCGCTTTATCTACCAGCTCTTTTGCTTCTTTCAGGCCGAGACCTGTGATGTTTTTCACTACTTTGACCACATCCAGTTTCTTTTCGCCGGGGGCTTTTAGGATGACATCAAATTCGGTTTTAGCGGGGGCCTGCGCTTCGGCAGGAGCCGCCGCCGGACCCGCAGCAGCCACCATCACCGGCGCCGCCGCCGCAGGTTTAATGCCATACTCATTCTCCAAAATAAGCGCCAGCTCATTCACTTCTTTCACGGTGAGATTCACCAGAGTTTCCGCAAGGGCTTTCAAGTCTGCCATATCTGTTTAGGATTTAGGAGTTTCGTTCGGATAAAGTTTTGAGTACGCCCGCTATCGTCTGACCAGCTCCTTGAAGCATCGCCACCACATTTTGTATAGGGGCTTGCAAACGGCCAATCAGCTCGCCCAGCAGCTCTTCCTTCGTCTTAAGACGCGTGAGCGCTTCTAACTGCTCTTCACCTAAAAAGACCGACTCCTCTACATACGCCGCCTTGAAAAACGGCTTCTCCTTATTATTCTTTTCCCGAAAATCCCGCAAGACCTGCGCCGGTAACTTCGGATTTTCGGAGACAAATATCACGGCCGTTTGGAGCTTGAGGGCCTCTTTGAGCTCTTGTCGGGCTGGGATGGCCGCTATTTCCAGCGCTTTAGCCAAGAGGGTATTCTTAATAACCCGCACCCGAAGCCCTTTCTCATAACAGGCTCGCCGAAATGCCACCGTATCTTCGGCATTGAGCCCCTCCATGTTGAGCAAATAAAAGCCCTTATGGGCTTGCAAAAGCTGGGCTACTTCGTGGATCAGCGCGGTTTTCTCAGTCTTATTCATAGGCGATTTCTATCTATGAGGAGGGACGGACTCATGGTCGTAGAGACATACACCGACAAGATGTAAGTCCCTTTAACGCCCGTAGGACGAAGGCTCTCTATGGTACGCAAAACCTCCTGGGCATTTTCCCGCAGCTTCTGCGTATCAAAAGAAGTTTTCCCGAAAGGAACATGGACAACCCCCGTCTTGTCGTTTCGTATTTCTATTTTACCTGCTTTGAGCTCTCGTACCGCTCGGGCAATATCGGGGGCAACGGTACCACTTTTGGGGTTGGGCATGAGCCCTCTCGGCCCCAGTATCTTCCCCAAGCGGGCCACCTTAGGCATCACATCGGGCGTACATACCACCACATCTACATCCAGCCATCCCTGCTCTATCTTAGAGAGATACTCGTCTAACCCCACATAGTCGGCCCCTGCCGCTTGGGCTTCTTTTTCTTTATCGGGAGGCACTAAGGCCAGCACGCGGACTGTCTTGCCCGTCCCATGCGGGAGAGTGACCGTGCCCCGCACCTGCTGATTGGCCTGACGAGGGTCTATATTAAGGTCCACCGCCAGCTCAAAAGTCGCATCAAACCGCTCAAAGCGGATTTTCTTCAAAAGCTCTATCGCCTCTGGCAGAGCATAAGGCCGCTTCTCTATCTGCCGGAGGGCCGTGAGATATTTCTTTCCGTGCTTAGGCATAAAATTACTAAACTTTTTCTCCTTCTATCACCAGTCCCATGCTTTTGGCCGTACCTGCAATCATATTCATAGCAGCCTCCAGAGTATAGCAGTTGAGGTCGGGCATTTTTTTCTGGGCGATTTCTCGGATTTGCTGCCAGGTGACTTTGCCTACTTTTTTGCGGTTGGGTTCGGGGGAGCCTTTTTCTATTTTAGCGGCTTTTTTGAGGAGCTCTGCAGCAGGCGGGGTTTTGATGACAAACTCAAAGCTTTTGTCTTTATAGATGATGATGACGACAGGGAGTAGCTCGCCTTGCTTGTCTTGGGTGCGGGCGTTGAACTGTTTGCAAAACTCCATGATATTGACGCCCTTGGAACCCAGGGCTGGGCCAATAGGGGGGGCGGGATTGGCTTGTCCGCCTTTGATTTGGAGCTTGACGATGGCTGCTATTTCTTTCATAGTTTTTCCAGTTGGTGATATTGGATTTCCACGGGGGTTTCCCGATTGAAGACTTTGACGTGGACGCGGGCGCGCTGTTTTTCGGGATAGAGCTCACGAATGGTGCCTTCAAACCCGGCGAAGGGGCCTTCGGTGATACGTACAAGGTCGCCCACGCTGAGTTCGTGCCAGGCTTCGGGAACGGCTTCTTTGGAGCGGGCCCGAGAAAGGATAGCGCTGATCTCTTGCTCCGAAAGCGGCTGCGGCAGCTGGCCCCGAGCCGGCGAAACAAAATACAGCACATCCGGAATAGACCGCATCAAGGGTATTAAGTCCGGCACATACGACTCCGAAGCAATCTCCAAAAAAAGATAGCCCGGCAAAAATATCTTCTCCTTTTCCCGCTTCTTGCCGCTTTTACTGCTTTGCAGCACCCGCTCCATAGGTACCACCACATCCTGTATCTGATGAGATAGACCCAAACGTTCTATTTCGGTTTGAATGCGATGGGCCACCTTTTTCTCTTGGGAGGCCCGAACCTTCAGCACATACCAAGGCATCGTTAGAAAAGCGAGTATAAAAACCGCATGATGGTGCTAAATATCAAGTCTATAGTCCCAATCACCAGAGCAATGAGGAGGCTTCCGACCAGCACGGCTATGGTCGTACTGAAGAGCTGGGGTAGAGTAGGCCACTCTATCTTTTCGCGCCACTCCACCGAAGAGGCCTTCCACCAAGATCGCAATCGCTCCAACATCGCACGGGTGGCAGGACTCGAACCCGCAACCTGCGGTTTTGGAGACCGCTGCTCTACCAGTTGAGCTACACCCGTGTACGCTCTGCCTAATGGCAGGGCGCAAAAATACGAAGAAATTTTTAGTCCAAAATTTCGGTGACCTGACCAGCGCCGATGGTTCGGCCCCCTTCCCGAATAGCGAAGCGGAGCCCCTTCTCCATGGCGATGGGATAGATCAGCTCTACCTCTATGGTCACATTGTCGCCGGGCATAACCATGGGCACATTCTCGGGGAGCTTGATGGTGCCGGTCACATCAGCCGTGCGGAAGAAGAACTGCGGCCGATAGTTAGTCGTGAAGGGCGTGTGGCGGCCGCCTTCTTCTTTGGTGAGGATATAGACTTCGGCCTTGAAGCGCTTGTGGGGGGTTACGCTATTGGGAGCACAGACGACCATCCCGCGCCGCACCTGGTCTTTGTCAATACCCCGCAACAGAAGCCCCACATTATCACCGGCCACGCCTTCATCCAGGATCTTACGGAACATCTCAATGCCGGTAACGACGGAAGTCAGTTTGTCCTCGCGCAGGCCTACGATATCCACGGGGTCATTGAGTTTGATTTTACCCCGCTCAATCCGACCAGTTACGACCGTGCCCCGACCCGTGATAGAAACCACATCTTCTATCGGCATGAGGAAGGGCTTATCCGTGATCCGTTGAGGCGTAGGAATGTAGTTATCCAGCACATCCAGTAGCTCAAGGATTTTGGCTTCCCACTTGGGATCGCCATTGAGGGCACCCAAGGCCGAACCCCGAATGATGGGCGTCGTATCCCCCGGATAGCCGTAAAAGTTGAGCAGGTCCCGAATTTCCATTTCGGCCAGTTCCAAGAGCTCTTCGTCATCTACCATGTCTACCTTATTGAGGAAGACAACGATGTAAGGCACGCCGACTTGGCGGGCGAGGAGGATGTGTTCGCGGGTTTGGGCCTTCGGGCCGTCGGTCGCCGCCACCACTAAAATAGCTCCATCCATCTGGGCCGCTCCCGTTACCATGTTCTTTACATAGTCCGCATGGCCCGGGCAGTCAATATGCGCATAATGCCGCTTCTCCGTCTGATACTCCACATGCGCCGTATTGATCGTAATCCCCCGTTCCCGCTCTTCCGGCGCATTATCAATGGACTCATAGGTACGTTCCTGCGCCAGCCCTTTCTTGGCCAAAACCTTCGTAATGGCCGCCGTCAGCGTCGTCTTCCCATGGTCCACATGACCAATGGTCCCTACATTGACATGTTCGCGGTCGCGAACGAAAACCTCCTTAGACATATAGCGCCACTGGCTGGACTTGAACCAGCACCTCCTTCTCTACGAGAAGAGAAGAAGACCCTCCTGGCAATGGCAAGGCGGTGCAAAGGTACAAAAAATTTCCCGCCGCAAGCGAGAGGCTCATGAGCTATCCTCTCTGGTCGGGGCGCCCGGATTTGAACCGGGGACCTCTTCGTCCCGAACGAAGCGCGCTACCGGGCTGCGCTACGCCCCGAAACCTCCCCCCGAGCCATTGGCCGGGATCGAACCGGCGACCTCTTCCTTACCAAGGAAGTGCTCTACCACTGAGCTACAATGGCTTTTTGACGCCGCAAAGGTAGTAAAAACTCGCCAATCCCACCCCCAAACCCTCCCCCCACAAGCCCACAAGTTTGGTGTATCTTTGGCGAGAACTCCCATGACAGAGGTCGCCCGACGAATTTTAGAGGCCGCTGTAGCCGAATTTGCCCAGTACGGATATGATGGCGCCCGTTTAGCCCGCATCGCCCAAGCCGCCAACGTCCACACCTCCCAAATCCACTACTACTTCGGCAGCAAAAAAGACCTCTACCAAGAAGTCCAAAAACACCTCCAGCCCGCCGAAACCACCAGCATCACCGAAGTCCTCACCCAAGCCGACCGACCCCTCCCCGAACGTATCCAACTCTTCTACGAACGTTTTGGAAAATTCGTGGAAAACTTCCAAGCCCTCGGCGAAAACGTTCCCGCAGCCCTGCTCCCACCCCTCCTCAAAAGCCCCCAATCCCTCGCCCTACCCCCCTGGGAAGACATGCTTACCCAAGCCCAGCGCTTAGGCCTAATCCGAAACCTCCCCCTACCTCTCCTCTTAGCCCACCAATGGACCGTCGCCATGATACCCCTGTGGTTCATGCCCGATAAAACCCAATGGCCCGCCTATTATCAAAGCGAAGCGCCTGCTCATTTCTGGGCCTTAGCGAAAAATATCCCATGACAGAGGATCGCCTGAGATTTTTTGTCGTGCGCGTAGGAGAACCTACAGAAAGTCCCGAGGAAGCCGAAGAGTATTTAGCGGAGTTGAGATTTTTAGTGGAGAGTGCGGGGTATGCGGTAGGGGCCATGCACGCTTATAAATGGCGACGACCCGATCCCGCCACCTACCTTACGAAAGGCCGCATACAGGAAATCCAAAACCTTTTAGCCCAAGGCTCCTACGATGCCGTCTTAGTGGATGCGCCCGTCTCGCCCGTTCAAGTGCGAAACCTGGAAAAAGCCTGGGAAAAGCCGGTTTTAGACCGCGAGGGGCTCATCCTCCAGATTTTTGCTCAGAATGCCCGCACCGCCCAAGCCAAAGCCCAAGTAGAACTCGCCCAGCTGCAATATGAACTGCCTCGCCTCACGCATCGCTGGACACACCTCTCCCGAGAACGGGGCGGAATCGGGCTGCGGGGCGGCGGCGGCGAACAGCAAATAGAAATAGACCGCCGCAAAATCCGTGAGCGCATTGCCCGCCTACGTCGCCTCTTAGCCGAATACCAAAAGCAAGCCGCCATCCGCCGAGAACGTCGAGAAATGCTCTTGCGCGTTACCCTCGTCGGCTACACCAACGTAGGCAAATCCACCCTCATGCGCCTCATCAGTAAGGCCCCCGTCCTCGTAGAAGACCGCCTCTTCGCTACCTTAGACACCACCACCCGAAAAGTCGTCCTGAATGGCATCCCCTTCCTCCTATCCGACTCCGTCGGCTTTATCCGAAAGCTACCCCCCTCCCTCTTAGAGGCTTTCCACACCACCCTTGAAGAAGTCCGAGAAGCCGACCTCCTCCTCCTCGTAGTGGATATCAGCAGCCCCGGCTACCTGCAACAAATCCGAGTCGTAGAACGCACCCTGGAAAAAATCGGCGCCGGCCACATCCCCATCCTCCTCGTCATGAATAAAATAGACCGCCTCTCACCCGAAGCTCTTGATCTCGCCGAAAAAAGCTGGCAGGCCCAAACCCACTACCCCACCGCCTTCATCTCGGCCACCCAAAAAATAGGCATGGAGACCTTTTACCAGACTCTGACCAGCCTGCTCCAAGAGATTCAGCACCGCCGCCAAAGCGGCCTCCCCGCTAAACACCACGACGACTTAGACCACCTTTTGCGATAACCCCCCCACCCAGGGCCCCTTAGCCAGCCGCTCATACTCCGCCCGAACCGCTTATCAGACCCCGACCACCCTCCTGCAAGAGATTCAGCGCCGCCGCCAAAGCGGCCTCCCCGCTAAACACCACGACGACTTAGATTACACCCCCCACTCTCTACACCCTCTCCCCCCTTCGCAAGGGGGGAGAGGGTCAGGGTGAGGGGGGATCATACACCCGTATGCCGTGCCCCTTCGGCGCCCTCCCCGTGACCTTAGACCATTTGCTGGCACAGACTTTCTTTTTAGGCGATACCAGCCCCCAGCGCACCTGCTCTGTGGGCGGGGGCGCTCAAAATGTCCCTCTTACCATTCGTTGGTATTACACCCCCCTCTCCCTCCACCCTCTCCCCCCTTCGCAAGGGGGGAGAGGGTCAGGGTGAGGGGGATCGTACACCCGTATGCCGTGCCCCTTCGGCGCTCTCCTCGTGACCTTAGACCATTTGCTGGCACAGACTTTCTTTTTAGGCGATACCAGCCCCCAGCGCACCTGCTCTGTGGGGCGGGGGCGCTCAAAATGTCCCTCTTACCATTCGTTGGTATTACACC